>Ga0182024_10017326_pt1 | contig 13542 bp, 8 predicted proteins | sample P32metaG_FD_120480 | JGI IMG/M metagenome (GOLD analysis project Ga0182024, IMG submission 120480) | Permafrost microbial communities from Stordalen Mire, Sweden - P3-2 metaG (Illumina Assembly) | ecosystem: Environmental > Terrestrial > Soil > Wetlands > Permafrost | place: Sweden: Stordalen...
ACGAGCCACGCCGTGAATCTCCTTGAGCCGCTCAACCAGCAGTTCCTCGTGAATCGGCCCTTCGAACTCAACGATCGCCAGAATGTGCTGCGCGAGAGCGGCCGGATAGCGACCGGGATTCACCAAGTAGGCACGGTCTCGCTTGAGATGTGACGGATAAAATTTCCGATACGGCTCACCTGCGCTGAACTGCCGAGATTGGAAGGCGGTGGTGCTTACCGGCGGTCGGCCTTGGACCGGGTCGGGAGCGGGGTCCTCTTCCTCGGGTCCTTTCGACTCGATAGTTGTTGCCGCTGCGGAAGGGGCGCTCGTGATCTGCATGGCTTGCTCCAACGAGCGCAAAACTCCGGCAATTGTAGTCTCTCGATCGCGAAACCAATCCGTAGACCATAGGCGATGCAGTCGCCAGCCATACTGCTTAAGCACATGCTCACGCAGCTCGTCGCGATCCCGCGCCGTCCGTGCGCTGTGATAGGTGGCACCATCGCACTCGACCCCGAGCACCCAGCGGCGTGGATCGCGCGGATCACGAATTGCTAGGTCGATGCGATACTGGCTCGCGCCGACTTGTTGGTCTATCTGCAAGCCGCGCTCGCGCAGCGCTTCGGCGACGGCGTCCTCGAAATCGTTGGTCTCCTCATCGGTGACCGTGGCGAGCTGAACTGGAAGCGCCTCCCCGCGCTCCGCATATTCGATGAAATTCCGCAGAGCAAGTGCTCCGCGATTGTTCGGGTTGACGCCATCAAGCTCTTTGCTACGCAGGCTGGTAACCAAAATGGTGTGCCATTTGGCTCGCGTTATCAGCACGTTCAGGCGCCGCCATCCGCCGTCGCGATTGAGGGGGCCGAAGTTCATACTCAGCGCACCATCGGCAGCACGACCGTAGCCGACGCTGATGAGTATCGTGTCGCGCTCGTCGCCCTGGACATTTTCCAGGCTCTTTATGAAGAAGGGCTCGGGACGTGAGGAATCAAGGAGGGGCGCTAGATCGGGGCGGCTACTGGCGAGTTCGTCGAGTGTTTCTTCGATCGCCTCTCGCTGGGTTGTGTTCAGCGCGGCGACGCCCAGCGAACGCTCGGGATAGCGGTCGAGCTGCTCAATGATCAGCTCCGCTACCCGACGAGCCTCACGGCGGTTTGTTCGGCTGCGACCCCGGTCCCAGATGCCGTCGGGTAGATATTCGAGGCGCACTCCCGTATCCGTCCTATCGTTCGATGCCGCAGGGAAGGTGATCAACGCGTTGTCGTAGAAGTAGTGGTTTGAGAACTTGATTAGCGTCTCAACGCGGCTCCGGTAATGCCACCGAAGATGCGCCCGGTCGAAGACGGGATAGACTGCAACACAATCGTCGAGTAGTGACTCCAGGGGTTCCAGTGTCTCTTGCGACTCGTCTTCGTCGCCATCGTCCTCGAAGATGACGGAGGCTGAGAAGAATGTGGTGGGGGGAAGCTGGTTCGCGTCGCCAGCCACCACTACCTGCTTGGATCGGAGAATTGATGGTATGGCCTCTTGCGTCGGAATTTGCGACGCCTCGTCGAACACGACGAGGTCGAAGGAGAGGCTACCGGGCTTTAGAAACGTCGAAACCGACAGGGGGCTCATGAGCATGCAGGGCTTTAGGGCCTGCAAGGCGGTGGGTATTTCGGCAAATAGCTTACGCAGCGGCTTGATCTTTTTCTTCTTGGCCAACTCACGCTGCAATATGCCAACCTCGCTCTTGTTGGCGAGGCCGCTTTGAGCTGCCGACAGGCGTCGCGCCCCAGTTGTTCCCATGGCCAGGATCTGTCTCAGTGCCAATTTCCGAGTTTGTTCCTCAAGTTCCCGGAAGCGTTTGATCTGCTCCTCACGCCGCGCACCCGTGAAGACGCGCAATTCAGGGGAGCCTTGTAGAGCCGCGTCCGCCCATAGCTTGTAGAAGCGGCGTTCGAATGCCTGGGGGGCTTCTCTGGCGGAGGAGGATCCGAGAGCTTCAACGAACTTCTCTAAACCGAGCTCACGGCAGCGGCTCAAAGTATGCTGAAGGACCATCCATTCATGTAGGCTGGAAAGTGATGACAATAGTTTACCGCAGCGCGCGACAATCGCAGGGAGCGGTGCCTGCATAACACTGGCGCTGTCGCGGGTGAAACCACCGGGCCACTCGGCGTCTACCGCCTTGACAGCTTCGGCGAGCGCCGGATCGTCCGCGAGAGCGCGGAGCGAGTGTGCAGCCTGCTTGATTGCAGGGGAGAGATCACCGGCCGAGGTAGGTATCTGAAGTCCGATGGCCGCCGCGCTCGAGTGCAACGAGATAGCGACACGAAAACTCTTTCCGGCGTCTAGGAGGGCGGTCGGGTCACGAAAATTACCAACGCCAAGCAAGGGGACAATACCATCGCGGTTTGCTCGGAACCACCCCTCAAGCTCGCTGACGCACTTTGCCGCCGCTAGGTGTGAACGGAGTGCCTGTGGCTTAGCTGAGGTGCCCTGAGCGAGGTGCTCCCTGACAAATGATCGCCAACGCCAATAGCTTGGACGCACGATTCTCACCCAGGAGCGGTACTTTGAATCGAGGGCCGAGAGAAGCTCGAGCGCATCGTCTACCGGGAGGCTCGCAAAGGCAGTACGATACTCTGAAGTCTTGGTCGCCAATTCGGTTGCCTTTACCGCCGCGTCGTCCAGCAAAGAAGCCGCCTCTGCGAGTTCCGCATCTGTGCGCTCCGACCAGCGTGCTGGGAGTTGGTCTATCGTGGCTAGCGCTGTCAACGCTGGCGCGAGCTTGCTGACCCGGTCGAGCGAAAGGTGCTCTAAGTCTGACCCAAGGATGCCAAAAAGCGCCCGCATCACGCCGCTTAGCCGTTGCGCGGCCGCGTTGATCAGCGTGAAGCGCACTTCCAATTCCTCTTGAAGGATCGCCTTTCCGGGTTGAACCTTGAGGCCACACCAGGGATTCTCGTCCCGGGAATCGAAGACCATTGCCTGCGCAGCAAGGTCGCTTAACGATTCGAGGACGGTGCCGAGTTGGCTCCGTGTTACGGACAGCGGGTCGTTCCACGGGAGCGGCGCCTTTAGATCAACCGCACCGCGCAGCTTCTCGAGCTTCCCGACGACGTGGTAGATGCTTCTGCCGAGTGGCTGGCGCTTCAGGTGTAATTCATGCACATAGCCGTTGAGCTGCTGACGAAGTCGGACCAAGTCTTCAACTCGTTCAGTGAGCAGCTCACCGTCTCTGACCTCGCTGGCCGCCAAGGTTCGCCGCAACTCCTCAACGATCTTTGCCTTGCCGGCCTTCGTGCTGTGAGCCTCAAGACACAACCGCGCGAGGCCCAGAGTCGAGAGGCGCTCGTGCACGACGTTTAGCGCTGCCATCTTCGCGCTCACAAAGAGGACCTTTTTTCCCTTGCCGAGCGCGTCGGCGATCAGATTGGCGATGGTCTGGCTCTTCCCGGTGCCGGGCGGTCCGTGAACCACTAGATTGCGACCGGCGGCTGCAAGCGCGATCGCTCTGAGTTGGCTCGAATCGGTTCGGAGGACGGGCACAGGCACGGTGTCCGGAGTCGACAGGACGTCAAGGTCGTCGCCCAGCGCTTCCGACGCTTCAGGCAGAGATTTAGCCCGCGCCAAGGCGGCAATGACGTCACTGTCGAGCGCAGCTTCCGCCAGTGCCCTCAGGTCCTGGTAGATGACGAGCGACTCGAAGGTATAGGTCGAGAGCCAAGCTTCGGGTTCGACGCTCCAGCCTTGCTCACGAACTAGGATCCGCACCTGATCGAGGAGAGGTGGGAGTGCGCCGGCCGAGAACTCCTCTTCGGGCAGCGCCGGCAGCGTCACCCTTTGTCGCTCGCGCAGATAAAGTTCGAGGGCCGGGTTGAGCTGCGTCTCTTCGTCCGCGAGGTGTAGCCGTAGTGCCGCGTTGGGTCCGTGGCTCTCCAACTCGCACGGGACCATCCAGAGGGGTGCGATAGATTCGCCGAGCGCAACGTCCTTCCAGCGAAGGACGCCGAACGTCAGGTATAGCGTCGTAACGCCACGCTCTTCGATGGTCGTCCTCGCGTTGTCGTAGATGCGTCGAAGCCGGCGCTGGAGGTCCACCGGCTTGGCGTCGAAGGCAAGATCGCCGGCCTCAACTTCGTACACCTGCTCGGAGTCGGCAACGTCGCTCCCGCCTTCAGCGGGGCTCCCTGGTTCTGGTGGCGCTCCCGGAACCTTGTTCACCCGCGGCATACGTAACTCTTCGGCTTGGACGACGAAGCGGTCGAAGAGACTAGCCGCATCAGGCTCGATAACCCGCAGCTTGCTGACGCGGCTTCGGTTAATGCCGAGCAACGGGTTGGCTTTGGTAAGGTCGAGGAGACGCTCCTGCCACCTTCGTAGTTGTGCACGAATTCGATCCGCGTCGAAGTCCTTGCCGGAACCGCTATCGTGAGGTGCCACAATCACCTTGGCGTCGTTTCGCTCGACTGCCCCCTCGGACTACGAGTCCGCCTCGCGCGCCGAGTGGAAGCAGGAAGAGCTCCAACGCGCAGTGCAGTGCTTGGTCCACTGATTTCGTGAAAGTCAGTATATGCTGATCTGCGGTTCACGCGTTAGTTGAGCAAGACTGCCTTACGCGAGAAGGTCGAGGCGATCCCACCCGGAGAAAAGATCGACGTTGGAATCTCGCCGTACTATGGCTGGGCGATCGAGGCGTTGCTGGCGGCGATTCATCCCGACAAATCGAGCGGAGAAGAGCCGGAACTGCCGATCTATGACAAGCGCGGCGACGGCTCGACCGCCAACGTCGATTTCTGGACCAGCCGCGACGTTCGGGAAGTCGAGCGCAGCCATCTCAACTACGTCGTCGCAGACACGGCGAAATGGGAGCAATCGGCAGCCTACTTTATCGACACGCACAACCTCGTCGATGGGTTCGTGAAAAACTCCGGCCTCGGCTTTACCATCCCCTACTTTCACAATGGCCAGGATCACGATTACGTGCCGGACTTCATCATCCGGCTCAAGACCGAACCGCCGAGCCATCTGATTCTTGAGGTCAAAGGCTACGATGAACTCAAGGAGGTCAAGGCTGCCGCCGCATCGCTGGGTCAAGGCGGTCAATGCGGACGGAAAGGATGGACGATGGGCGTATGAGATGGCAACCAAACCGACAGAAGTCGGAAAGCTGATAGACGGTGCGGTGGGTCAATCACTTGGGTGATTCCACAGCTAGCGACCTCTCGCCTCCGGCATCACGGGCGCGTTTTAGAGAGACTAGAACAGGCAATCTCTTCTTGTCCGCGAACTCGTTCTTTTCAGCATGAGCCTCAAGTATCGCTCTGGTCCAAGCCAGTGGCAGGCAAAGATCGCGAGCAAATTTCGCGTAGTCGATTGGCACACCATATAGCAATTCGGCCATCTTTCTGAGTCCGCGCGGTCTTTCAATCGGAACGTCCAGATTTGCCGGTTCTCTAAGTCGCCAGCCGCGCGCGCCTATCTGCTCAAAGAGGTAGGTATATTGTCTGCGCGAGATTATTTGCAGTTCTTGGCAGCGGCGAACGAGGGCTTGAATTGCCACCTTCCATCTCGGTTTGAGGCGGGACAAGCTCAGCAGAGATACCGGTGGTGATATCTCGCGAAGCATGGCGGCTTCTGGCAGCAGCAATTCTGCTGCAAAGCTGTTCGCTTCTTGCTCAATGACAGCGAGTTGCCCGTGCAAAGCGTGATGCATGACCAAATGCCCAAGCTCGTGGGCGACGCTCCATCTTCTCCTGTCTCCCGGTTTTCCACCCGAGACGCAGATCACCGGTGTCGCGTTCTCCCGTTCACCGACCCAGAGCGAAAAAGCATCGCGATGCGCTAGCTCTACGGGCAGATTAAGGATGAGGACACCAGCCAACTCTGCCGCTTTTACTAGGTTGGGGATCGGTGTTTCCGGTGCCAGGCCGAGTTGCGCCCTCGTGATCGCAGCAGCCACGGTCGGCGACTCAGACAGACGAGGCAGTTTCAACCGAGGAGAGTTGACCCGTGGCGCCAACGCCTGCGCGATTTCAAAGGCGAACTGAGCATATCGATAGGCCTCAGTTCTACTCCGTACAGTCGCGGTCGCGTGAGCGCGAAAAAGCAGAGAGCCGAGCGGAAATTCTGGACCGTCGTCTTTATGAAAAAACTCAACAGGAAATCCAGTGGCGAACGCCAGAGTCTGAATCAGCGATTCGGAAGGTGTCAGAGCGCCTGACTCAATTCTTGCTATCGCGGCTTGCTTCACATTAATTTTGTTAGCGAGTTCCGCTTGGGTAAGATTCAAAAGTTCGCGGACTTGTCTGACGCGTTCTCCATTAATCATCGTTCTCCGAGTCACTCTCCTGTTTCTTCGGCGAGCCATCATCTTTGGCAGTCATAGGAAAATCATCGTCATCGCCAGCGACCTCGCCCGCATCATCTTGAGCGCTGGGCGGATTGAGCATTTCGTCCATCGCAATTGGCACGGACCAGTAGACTTCCGGCTCGCTGCCGTTGCCTCCATAGCGGGGCAGCGCCAAGGCCAAACTTGTGAGAGAGTAGTCCGGTGTCACATCCCACAGGACAACAAGTTTCAATAATTCCGGTTCCGGCACGCCTGCGAATTGCAGCATCCGCTGGTCGTAGAATTGATCTAGCATTCGCGAACCGGCGGCAGGCAGTTGGCCGCGAACTGCTTTCCGGATACGGATGCAGTATTTTTCGGTCTCAAGTTGAAGTCCATTGTTACCCAGGCGCGCAAGCTCGTAATCCGTTTCGTCCAGATCGTTGACTGGTTTGCCAGCCGATTCGAAATACTGCTTCGCGAAGAACCGGACAAGATTGTGGGCAAGGTATCTGTCGGCCCCTTGTCCTTGGCTCGTAAAAAACGCTTTCGTTTGTTCCTCACCGTACTTCAACGCCGAGCAGATTACGTCCATGATAGACTGCGCGTCTAACAACACCGCATCACCATTTGGAATATTCATAGTTATATTATAACTGAATATTTACCATCCCAATGCAAGTGGTCGCGTCAAGAACTTTCCACAGATCGGTCCACAAAGCTCGAGAACCCCATAACGAGGGCTGGCTGAAAGGTGGAAATCGTGCGAGCCGAAATATGAACGCTCGAAGCCGTATCGACGCGACGGATCTCCAATCCGCAGCGCCCAGAATTACCGACCCGAATCAACAGCTATTTCGTGGTCTTGGGCTGAACTTGCCCGGCCTCGGATTCCAACCGGACTGCCCACTGAGTGCCCACTCCATCCTTCATCTGGGTAGTCCAAGATAACGTTGGCAGCAGAAAAGGCTCCGATTTTGCTAGCCAGAGAACCTTGAGTTATCTGTCGTAGCGTGCGAAAGGGGATTTGAAGACCGGTGGGGCCACCGGGCCCCTTCCTCCTCCGGGCCTTATTTATTAAGGGGTTACGGCGATTCGCACAACCCGCGGATCGCCGAGAGTGCCCACTTACTGCCCACAATTTTCGGATTCGGTTTTCCGCAAAGGTCAGAGCATGCGAGGCCTGGCAAATCCGCCGGAACCTTTGAGACTCTTGAAGGGTCTCGTGGTTCAAATCCAAACTCTCTCCACCATCCAGTCCCGCGGTTTTCGGACATCTCGGAGAATCGCTCCAAATCCGCGCGTGCATGCGCGATTTGCGATCAGTGCGGACCTGGAGAACGTCCCTGACGGCTTAAATCGCAGTAAATCGACAAACCCTATCCGCGCTGGATTCCGCTAGGTCCATGGATATTCGCCAGAAATTCGACTCGCGCTGCTGGTCGACTTGATCAACTTTCAATCAGGAAGTACCAAGTGTCCACGCTATTGGGAACCGATTTGCTGACCCGGCGGAATTGGTCTTGGCACAGTGACGAAATCCGCAGCGCAACTTTTGCCTCGTAATTTCGTCTTAAGATTCGAAGAGCGATGGGTGACGAAGACCAATCCTGAACCGGAAAACTTGGCCGCCTTGGTACGCCGGGCTCAGAATGGGTCTGAAGCGGCTGTGGAGGCGCTCGTCCGTCGGTTCCAGGATAGAATCGCCGGGCTCGTCTACTCTTTGATCGGCAAGAGTGATGCGATTGAGGACGTCTGTCACAACGCCTTCCTCAAAATGATTTTAGGATTACCCAGGCTCCGAGATGCCAACAGTTTCGAACCGTGGCTGTTCCGAATCGCGCGCAATGTCTGCAACGATCACTTTCGGAAAGAACGGGTGCGCCGGCTGTTTGTGCCCTTTGAGGTCAAGCACGAACCAATGACGACGGTGGAACATCAAGTAGACAGTCGCTTCGAGAGTTTTCGAGTGGCGGTCGAAGGTCTGCCGCGCGCGCAGAAGGAGCTGATCCTGCTGCTCGCGGAAAACGATTGGTCTTACGAGCAGCTGGCCGAAATCACAAACAGCAGCGTGAGTTCAGTAAAGTCACGGCTATTCAGAGCGAGAGAATTTCTTCGAGGGAGGGAGACCGATGAAGACTAGCTCACGCTACATGCAGCATCTTCAACGTCAGGCTGGAAGTCGCCTGCCCTCGGATTTTGCGAGGCGGGTCGTAGAAGACGCCAAGCGGCGACGCTACGCATTCGGACAACTCAGATTGATGGTGATAACAGGCGCGTTGTGCGTAGTGACAACAATATCTGTTCACTGGGTAACGACGAAGTCGACTGAAAAGCAGAACATCGCTGCCTGGACCCAGGTAACTACGCAAATCCAGGTATTCCAGGAGGCAATATGAGAGACAGCCTTCGGGTCATCCTGATAACTGTCGCCCTATTTTTGGCGGGACTTCTGGTCGGAATCTGGACACAGAAGGTGCGGCCACTACCGCCGCCACCATTTGGGCCAATGAGCGAATTCGGCGGGCAATCGCTTCCCGGGTTTCAGGGCCCCCCTGCAGGTCTTCCACCGTGGATGCAGAATTCGCCAAATGTGCCACCTCCCAATCCGGAGGAGATTCGCAGGAGGATGGCGATCCTCGAACCGCAGTTCGAGGCTTTCAGAAAGAACGTCGATGCGATCGAGCAGCAGTTCAGGAGTTCCTTCGAAGCGATACTCAATCCGGAACAGAAGCATAGGTTCGGTGTCATCAAGGCACGCATCGCGAACCTTCCTGATCTATTGCCCGGCTGCGGTCCAATCATGGGTCCTGTCTTTGTGTCGATGGTGATCTACCGACCCTTGCTGGAACATTTCACCGAGGACCTCGGTCTCGATGACAAACAACAGAAGCAGCTCAGAGATTTACTGATCGATCGGCGGAACAAGCTAATCACTCTGCTGGACGAAACGCCGCCACCCAGTTTTAAACTCGAAAAAGTAATGCCACCGCCCGGCGCTCCTTGAGTTTCCGCTACTCGAAGCGGAGCGCATCGATGACGTTAAGTCTTGAGGCCTTCAGCGCAGGGTAGTAGCCGAAGAAAACCCCGATGAGGACCGAGAAAAGAAACCCGACAACGATCGCGCTGAATGAAATCGAGATTGGCCAGCCTGCGATAGCGGACGCAACCAGAGAAACGCCCAGGCCCGCGACGATCCCGGCGCTGCCTCCAACAGCGCTGAGCGCAACTGCTTCGAGCAAAAATTGCGAAAGTATATGAATTCGAGTGGCCCCGATCGCCATCCGAATGCCGATCTCGCGCGTTCGTTCGCTTATCGATACCAGCAAGATGTTCATGATGCCGATGCCTCCGACCGCGAGCGAAATCGCGGCAACTGAAGCGAGCAGCAAAGACAACGAGCGAGTCGCGCTTTGCGCGACATTGAGCAGATCGTTGATGTTCCTGACGGTAAAGTCGTCGGCCTGATCTTGCGGCCGGCGATGGCGACGGCGAAGAATCTGCCCTACCTCCGACATCGCCTGGCCGCTAAGTTCGGGACTTCGGCTCTTTACAAAGATGGTTCCGACAATTCCCGCAATTTTCCGCCCGACGCCCAGAGGATTCGAGGACGCATTAAAAATCGGATTGCTGTTTGACACCGTCGAGGTCGGCGCGGTCACACCGGTAATTCGGTCCTGTGCGGTGTTGAAGGGCACAAGTACGATGTCATCCTGATCCTGGCCGAATCCGGTGCGTCCTTTGGGCGTCAGCACTCCGATCACTTCGATCGGTATCCCTCCGATCCGGATGGTCGAGCCAATCGGATCGGCCTCGTCGAACAGAGTTTTCGCGACGGTCTGGCCGAGAATACCTACACGCGCTCCCGCCGAATCTTCCTGTGCTAGAAAACTCCGTCCGATAGCGACCGACCAATCGCGCGCCGCCAAATAGCTTGCGCTCACGCCTTCAACCGTAGTGTTCCAGTTGAGGTCTCGATAGACGACCTGCGCTGATTGCCGATTGCTGTAGGTGACGAACTCAACTGACGGAGCGTTCTCGGTTATGGCGTCGGCATCGTCGACCGTTAGTGTCGAGCGGCTCCCAAAGCCTCCGCTGGCGCCCGACGAGGTAGTCGCTCCGGGGAGGACGATCAGAAGGTTGGTGCCCAAGCTCTCGATCTGTTGGCGGACATGCTGGCTCGCCTCGCGGCTGACGGTTACCGTCGCGATCAACGCCGCAACCCCGATCAGGATACCGAGCACGGTAAGAGCCGATCGAAGCCGGTTGCGATTGATTGCTGTCCATGCGGTCCGCAACATCATCATCGCGAAGGCGCCGCCACGTATCGCCTCGACCTCCGAGCGCGAGTGTCGATCGGATATCGAGCGAACGCTTTGGCTATGGGAGTCGGCGAGCTGGGTCCGCTGGTTGTAAACGTCTGAGACGATAACGCCGTCTCGCAGCGTGATAATCCGATCCGCGTAGGCTGCTATGTCTGGTTCATGCGTTACGAGAACTACAGTAAGTCCGTGTTCCTCGTTGAGTCGGCGGATAATCGCGATGATTTCCAGCGAGCTTTTCGAGTCGAGGTTTCCAGTCGGCTCATCGGCGAGCAGGATGGCTGGATCGTTTACGAGGGCGCGCGCGATCGCGACCCGCTGTTGCTGCCCGCCGGATAGCTGGTTCGGATAGTGTTGCGAGCGGTCGCCGAGTCCGATGAGGCGAAGCATGTTTGCGGCGCGCTCGCGGCCGTCGGATGGCCGGCCCGAATAGATCAACGGTAGCTCGACATTTTCCAGCGCGGTCGTTCTGGAAAGCAGATTGTAACTCTGAAACACGAATCCCACCTTGAGACTTCGCACATGCGCGAGTGAAGGCTCGTCGAGTCCTCCGACATCGGTGCCCTCGAGTCGATAGTAACCGGAGGTGGCTTGATCCAGGCATCCCAAGAGATTCAGCAGGGTGGATTTTCCGGAACCCGAAGCTCCCATAATCGCGACGAACTCGCCACGCGCAATCGAGAGCGAGACACCGTTGAGCGCGATGACCGAGATCTCTCCCAAGTCGTAACACCGGGAGAGACCGGAGAGTTCGATAACGCTATCGGCGGTTTTGGTCACATCATTCCCGGTGGCCCAGGCGGCTGGTTGGCGGAATTCGTTTCGGACTGCGCCGCCGGTTCGATCAGGATGGTGGCGCCAGGGTGAATGCGGTCGCTGATTATCTCCGCGAATTTCGCGTCGCGAACCCCAGTCTGCACCGGCAAGCGTTTTCGCTCCGCACCGTCCGGGATCCAGAGAAAAGCCTGGAGATTTCCTGGCGCCGTTTCCTCACTGTCTGGAGATACGGCGATGGACTCATACTTGATCGCCTGCAGCGGCACGCGCAGTGCGTTGGTCCGCTCCTGCGTGATGATTTTGACGTTCGCGGTCATGCCCGGCGCCAACAGCATTTGTGGATTGTCAGCGGAGACGACGACGTCATATGTGACGACATTTTGAGTCGTGCTCGGGTTTTGGCGGACTTGCCTGACCAGGCCTTCGAAGGTGCGGTCGTAGGCGTCCACCGTGAACTTTGCCTTCTGTCCGGCGCGCACCTCTCCGATGTCGGCTTCGCTTACGTTCGAATCGACCTGCATCTTAGTTAAATCCTTGGCAATCAGGAAAAGCGTGGGCGTCTGAAAACTTGCTGCGACTGTCTGCCCGACATCCACCTCACGCGCGATGACCGTGCCGCTGACCGGGGAAACAATGTCGGTATACTTAAGATTCAGTTCCGCATCTCTCAAGTTTGCCTGCTGTTGTTGAATCGTCGCGCGGTCGAGCTCGATTTGCGCGGTCGCTTGCTCAGACGCGCTCTGGGCGCTGTCCAGCGCGTCTTGAGACACAGCCTTCTGTTTGAGGAGTTTGGCGTCTCGCCGGTACGCGACACTTTTGTACTTCTGGTCCGCGATGTCCTTGTGGAGTTGTGCGGTCGCATTGGCAAGCGATGCCGTGGCCTCATCGACTTTCACTTGAAACGGCCGCGGATCGATCTTAGCGATAAGCTGCCCCGCCTTGACTGAGGCGTTGTAGTCGGCATAAATCGCGGTTATCGGACCAGACACGTAGCTGCCGACCTCGACCGTAGTCACCGGATCGACGGTGCCCGTCGCCGTGACGACCGGAATGATCGAACCTCTTGAGATTTTGGCGGTCGCCCAATCCTGGGCGCCGGTGTTCTGATAGTGCCGTTGAATCATCACGATCGATGCGATCGCTATCGCTCCGATGCCGAGCGCCTCGAACACCAGTTTGCGCCGGGAGCGCGATTTTTTGGAATTGATGATCACGCCGCGATGCGAGTTGCTGTCACGTGGCGCGCTTGCACTCCTTTGCGACGGGCTGCCTCCGCCGTTGTGAGTTGTGTCGACCTGGTCCATTTTCTCACTACCTCCGGGCGTGACGCGCTAATCATCCATCACTTTGACTGCCGGCAGCGGTTGGCTCGCGTCGTACCGGAAACCCTGCCATCCGCCACCTAAAGCTTTGTTCAGGGCTACTAGATCTTTCGACACCGCCGCCTGGCTGGTGGCCAGGTCGTTCTCAGACGTGAGCAAGGTGCGTTGTGCATCGAGAACGTCAAGGAAGTTCTTCAGACCACCGAGATAAAGCTCGGTCGAAAGATCGAGCGCTCGCTGGCTCGCGCTGACCTCTGTAAGCAGATACTGGTAGCGCTCGCGCTCGCGACTGAATGCGACGATTTCGTTTTCCACTTCTTCGAGCGCATTGAGAATAGTCTGCCGGTAGGTGACGAGGGATTCGTCTCTCAGTGCCTTAGACTTGTCGATATTGCCGACTATCTGACCACCCTTAAAGATCGGCCACGTGACGGTCGGTCCGAAAGTCCAGTAGATGCTGCCTTCCGAGAGAAGATTGCTAACGCTGATGCTCTGCAACTGGGTGGCGCCGGTGAGAGAAAACTTGGGGAAAAGATCGGCGGTGGCGACCCCGATGTTGGCGAAAGCGGCAGCCAGCTTTCTTTCGTCGCGGCGTATATCGGGGCGCCGGCGCAACAGTTCAGAAGGCAGCCCGAGCGGCAATTCCGGCGGTGCAATCGGAATTGGCGCGGGCGAACTCAATTCCTCGGACAGAGCGTCCGGCTGCTCGCCAAGCAAAGTACCAAGTGAATGAATCGATTGACGGCACGATGTCTCCAGCGTCGGAATCTCCGAGGCAGTTGCCGCGACCTGTGCTTCCTGCTGCGCGACGTCGAGGTCG
>Ga0182024_10017327_pt1 | contig 13541 bp, 9 predicted proteins | sample P32metaG_FD_120480 | JGI IMG/M metagenome (GOLD analysis project Ga0182024, IMG submission 120480) | Permafrost microbial communities from Stordalen Mire, Sweden - P3-2 metaG (Illumina Assembly) | ecosystem: Environmental > Terrestrial > Soil > Wetlands > Permafrost | place: Sweden: Stordalen...
CGCGCGCACTGCACGCCGCGGCAGGCCCGTGCGGGATTGGCCGAGAGCGCCGCTCGCTGCGCGGAGATGCTCGCTGAAGCGCTGGGCGGTGGTGGTGGCCGCGTTGAGAAGTTTCGCCGAGATGGGTGGGCTCGGCCTTGGCCGGTTGGCGTGGAAATGCTGTGCTACATGCTTTCTCACGAAGCCCACCATCGCGGGCAGGTGTGTATGCTGGCGCATCAGCTCGGATTCCCGTTGCCGAACGAGGTGGCGTCCGGGATTTGGAATTGGGAAAAGCTGTGGAAAGAGTGCGGGTCGTCTGGCGGCCCCGGCGACGATTCTTAAAGAATCGCTCAAACGGCGCAGGCCGCTCATGGATGGGCTGCGATGGTGGAGACATCGAGCCCCGGCCGCCTGGGGTTGTTGGGGACGCCCCGGGCGGGCGGCAGCGGCAGAAGCGGACACCCGAATCCCGGGTGGGCGCTTCCCCAACGTAGCCCGAGCTATCACCGCACACGGCTTCGGATTGCGGGGTTGGCGCATCCGGAAGTTAAAACCGGGCGCAGTTCGCCGGCCACGGCCCGGAGGACCTACTGAATCGGCCTTATGCCTTGGCACACCCGCGTGTTGAAATACCTGGCAAGGCGTGGATTCGAGATTCCGATGCGCGTGGCTCCAGACGAGCCATGATGACCGTAAGGCAGTGGTTGTTGGTAAAACCGCAAAGCCACGCCGTCACGGTGCTAGCAGCTAAGCTAATCTAGCGGAAGAACAGGCGCGAGGGCCTGTTCTAGTTCCCGGCAACGGCCACGGATGCCTTACGGTTTAAGAAACACTCTCTGCAATAAACCGGTCTCCCTTGTGTAGGCCTGAACGGAACCGTGGTTTCCCGCCCGCATTGCGAGCAGGTGGTCATGGTTTCTGCTTTGGCAAACCCCCCAGAGGAAGATGAGCCGTGGCGCTTGGTCTTGCAATTCTTACAGCGCTTGGGCTCATTCTTGAAATTCTTGTCGTGGAAGAAGTGCTGTTCTCCCGCTGTGAATACAAAATCCGCTGCGCAATCGACGCACTTGAGTACGCGATCCTGAAACTCCGCCATGTTGGTTGTTCCCCGTGTCAACGAACTGCCGAAAGAGACGGCGGGACCCCCGTATCCCGCCGCCCAATCTTATTCGACTTCCCGGCGTGACTTCTTCCGGTTTCGCTTGCGGGCTAGCGCTTGCTTAGCCCGTAGCTTCTCGCCTGGTTTCAGGTAGAAGGAATGGCGCTTCACTTCCTTGATAATGTCCTCTTGCTGGACTTTCCTCTTGAACCGGCGCAGGGCGTTCTCTAACGTTTCGCCCTCTTGAAGCTTTACTTCCGCCAAACGAAATACACCTCCAAACCGAACCTGATTTCCATGCGGTGCATTTTGGAATTACCCGACGACCTACCAAACCTGAGGCGAGCCCCCGAAAAATTCTGCGCAGCGCACAGAAGGTACTGATATCATATGGTGTTGACAGAGAATGTCAAGACCCAATTTTCAAACGCATCTGTAATAATCCCTAGCCTCAGATCCAAGTCACTATTTTTCAGGAAGTTAGGCTGAAATGGAGAACGTACTCGCGATCTTGCTGGCCGGAGGAGCGGGAGAACGGCTGCATCCTCTAACCAAGGATACCGCCAAACCCGCCGTTCCTTTCGGCGGCGCTTATCGAATCATCGATTTTACTCTCTCCAATTGTATTAATTCCGACGTCCGCCGAATCTTGATTCTTACCCAGTACAAGGCATTGGACCTGATCCGGCATATCCGCGACGGCTGGAACATCCTTTCGGCCGAGCTGGGAGAGTATATCGAGGTGCTGCCGCCGATGAAGCGCGTGCATGAGGACTGGTATCAGGGGACCGCGGACGCGGTTTTTCAGAATTTCCAAAGCATCGAGGCGGAAGCGCCGGAGTTGACGCTGATTCTGAGCGCCGACCACATCTATAAGATGAACTACCACGAAATGATCGACTGGCACCGGCGGCATGGCGCGGAGATCACCATTGCGACCATTCAAATCCGGCCGGAAGAAGCCGGCCGGTTCGGCGTGGTGGAGATCGGAGAAGATTACCGGATTGTGGGGTTCGAGGAGAAGCCGCAGCACGGGCATCCCAAGCCCTCGCCATTCAACTCGTCGATGGTGAGCGCTTCCATGGGTATCTACATCTTCAATACGAACGTGCTGCTGCGGGCGCTGCACGAGGATGCGCAGGATTCCGATTCGAGCCACGATTTCGGTAAGGATCTGCTGCCCGGCTATTTGCGCAAGGCGCGCGTGGAGGCCTACGATTTCCACGACATCAATGCATCGCAGGTGCGCTACTGGCGCGACGTGGGAACTCTGGACGCATACTACGAAGCCAATATGGATCTGGTGGCGGTGGCGCCGGAGTTCAACCTCTACGACCAGCGTTGGCCCATCCGCACGAGGGCGACGCAGCAGCCGCCGGCGAAGTTCGTATTCGGCGAGGAGGGGCGGCGCATCGGCATCGCGGTGGATTCGATTGTGAGCTCGGGATGCATCGTATCGGGCGGACGCGTGATGCACAGCGTACTCTCGCCGGGCGTGCGCGTGAACAGCTTTTGCGAAATCGAGTATTCGATTCTGATGCCCAATGTGAAGATTGGGCGGAACTCGCGATTGCGGCGCACCATTGTGAATACAGGCGTGGCGGTGCCGGATTCGACGGTGATCGGATTCGACTCGGATGCGGATAGAAGCAGCGGTTATACCGTCACTGAAGGCGGAATTACAGTAGTAGGATAACGGAGAAAATATTTGACGAACATAGTGAGCGTGATGGCAAGAGAGATTCTCGACTCGCGCGGGAATCCAACATTGGAAGCGGAAGTCTTTCTGGCGGACGGCAGCATGGGGCGCGCGGCGGTCCCTTCGGGCGCATCGACTGGCGAGCATGAGGCGGTGGAGCTGCGCGATGGAGACAAATCGCGCTATCTGGGCAAGGGGACGCTGAAGGCGGTGAGCCATGTCAATGGCGAGATCGCCAAGGCGCTGCACGGAAAAGATGCATCGCACCAGTCCGATATCGACCGGACGATGATTGCGCTCGATGGCACGGCCAACAAAGGGCGGTTGGGCGCGAATGCGATTCTGGCGGTATCGATGGCGGCGGCGCGCGCGGCCGCGGCGGCGCAGCGGACCACGCTCTATCGCTATTTGGGCGGCATCAGCGCGACCATTCTGCCGGTTCCGATGATGAATATCATCAACGGCGGCGCGCACTCGGATAACTCCGTGGACGTGCAGGAGTTCATGATCGCGCCGTTCGGCGCCACGAAATTCTCGGAAGCGTTGCGCATGGGCGTCGAAGTATTCCACACCTTGAAAAAGGTGCTTTCGAAGAAGGGCTACTCCACCTCGGTGGGCGATGAAGGCGGTTTCGCGCCCATGCTGAAATCGAATGACGAAGCTCTGGAATCGGTGCTGGAGGCGATTTCGCAGGCGGGTTACAAAGCGGGCGAGCAGATCGGAATTTGCATCGATCCGGCGGCGAGCGAGTTCTACATTAAAGACAACGTTAGAGACGGCCAAGATGGCAAGTATGTCTTCAAGAAGTCGGATAAGAGCGAGCGCAGCTCCGAGCAGATGGTGGAATTCTGGGCCAACTGGGTGCGGCAATATCCGGCCATTCTGTCGATTGAAGACGGCATGGCGGAAGACGATTGGGCGGGCTGGAAGATGCTGACCGATGCCTTGGGCGACAAAGTGCAGATTGTGGGCGACGACGTGTTCGTGACCAATGTGGTGCGGCTGAAGCGGGGCATCGACGAAGGCATCGCCAATTCGATTTTGGTCAAAGTGAACCAGATCGGGACGCTGACGGAGACGCTGGAGACCATGCAGATGGCTGCTGCGGCGGGCTATACGGCCGTGGTTTCGCACCGCTCCGGGGAGACGGAAGATCCATTCATCGCGGACCTGGTGGTGGCCACCGGCGCCGGGCAGATCAAGACGGGCTCGGCGAGCCGCACGGACCGGATCGCGAAGTACAACCAGTTGCTGCGGATTGAAGAGCGGCTGGGCGCGTCGGCGCAATTCCTGGGAAGGAAGGCGTTCCGGCAATGAAGAAACTGGTGCTGGTGCGCCACGGCGAGAGCGAGTGGAACAAGGAGAACCGCTTCACCGGCTGGACGGACGTAGACCTCTCGGACCAAGGCCGCGCGGAAGCCGCGGAGGCGGGCGCGGTGTTGCGCGACGGCGGGTACACGTTCGACGTGGCGTACACTTCGGTGCTGAAGCGCGCGATCCATACGCTGTGGAGCGTGCTGGACCAGATGGACCTGGCGTGGATTCCGGTGCATCGCTCGTGGCGGTTGAACGAACGGCATTACGGCGCGCTGCAAGGGTTGAATAAGGCGGAGACCGCCGAGAAGTTCGGCGAGGCGCAAGTGAAGATCTGGCGGCGGAGTTACGATATCCGTCCGCCGGATCTGACGCCGGACGACGAGCGCTTCCCGGGCCGCGACCGCCGCTACGCCGGCCTGAGCAAGGACGAGTTACCTTTGACGGAGTGCTTGAAGGATACGGTGGCGCGGTTTCTGCCGCTGTGGCATGATACCATCGCGCCGGCCATCGAGCGCGGCGAGCGGGTGCTGATCGCGGCGCACGGAAATAGCCTGCGGGCGCTGGTGAAGTATCTCGACAAGGTGCCGGAAGACGAGATAGTCGAGCTGAATATTCCGACGGGCATGCCGCTGACGTATGAGCTGGACGACGATTTGAAGCCGCTGAACCGGTATTATCTGGGCGATCCGGAAAAGGTGAAGGCGGCGATGGAGGCGGTGGCGGCGCAGGGGAAGAAGAAGTAACGAGTCCCGAACATCTATTTACGCGAAACCAGCATGGAGGGAAGATAGTCCTGGGCCGCTTTCAGGTCGCGGACGCGGCCCCAAGATCAGGCGTCTACTCGCCTACGCCGTCATCGACCGGCCTCGGATGCCCACTCGAGAGGCGGCCTCGAGCAGGTGGCGGTCATTGGTCCAGATTTCTTGAAATCCGGCGTCGATGGCTGAAGTCAGGTGAATGGCGTCGCCGGAGCGCAGAAAGCAATCGGTGGGCAAGCCGCGCACCAGAGAGTCGACGCGCTGAAGCAAGCGGCTGGTCATGGGGATAAGCCGCCAAACCTCGTTCTGTATGTCTTCTGCAAGCTGGTCGCGCACGCGCGACGCCTGTGCAGGACTCACGGATCGCTCACGCAGGTTGCGATGGATCACACATGCCAGCTCGGCGATGCACAGCGCCGAGGAATTCAGACTGGAAGCCTGTCTGGCGAATTGCCGGATCTTGGCCGCGCCGGGCTCGTTGAGGTAGCACTTGGCGATGTAAGCCGTATCGAAGTACAGGTTCAAGTCCGATCCTGCTCCAGGATGCGGCCGCTATCGGTCTTGACGCGAGGCAGGCGCCGGATGAACGCCTCGCGGTCCGGCAAATGCCGGGTGGGCAACTGTGACGTCAGCGGCCGGATCTCGGCGACCGGCGTTCCGCGCTTCTGAATAACGAACATTTCGCCCGCCTCGACCTGCTTTACAATGTCGCTCGTCTTCATGTGAAGGTCCCTAACGCTGGCCGTCTTTCCCATGTGTCCCATTGTGACACAAGGCATATGTGCTGCGCAAGCCGCTTACGCCCCCCAGGGCACAACCACCGCCGCCACCGGCGCATCGCCCACCGGAATCATGGTGAAAACCGGCATGGGCTTCTTTAACGGCTCCTTGTAGGGGCCGCTCTGGTTCAGCGAGTAAGTGCGGATCACGGCGACGTCCCCCGACCTTCGATTGAGCACCAGAACATATTGATTATCGGGCGTCATCACGATGCCGCACGGCTCCTGGCCCACATCCACTACGGCGATCAGGCTTCTACCCATGGTGTTCACGTCGAGCGCGGTGATGCGGTCGCTATCGGGATTGGCCACCAGCAGCAGCGGCGATGCGTCTTGCGTGACGGCCATGGCTCCGGGCGCGTGGCCTGCGAGGATGGTCTGGCCAATCTCGGTTTCGTAGGGATAAACGATCACCACGGCGTCCTTGCCGTCGCCCGTGACATAGAGCTGGCCGCCGGTTGCGTCGGGACAAAAGTTGCGCGGCGCGATGGCCAGCGGCAGACGGACCACGGTTTTGCCGGACGCGGTGTTGAAGATGGTGATGGCGCGATCGGGGTGGCTGCCGGCGACGATCTGGGCGCCATCCTGCTGGAAGTGGACCAGCGAGGGCTCGTCGCGGGCGGCGATGACGCGGTCGATGGCGGCGCGATCGAGCGACGCGACGGTAATGCTGCGGTCCTGATAGCTGGCGATGGCGGCGTAGTTGGCGCTGCTGAGATCGAATCCGTCGGGCGGCGACGCGAGGCGGATACGGCGGCGGGGACGCAGGGAATCGAACGGCAACTCGACCAGCTCGGCGGGTTCGCGGTAGAGAACCCACAGCGCGTCGTTGCCGGCGGCGGCTGCCATGCTCATGGCGCGGCTGCCGGCGCGCATCCGCCGGCTGACGGCAAGTTTGACTGCGTCGATTTCGTACACCGTGCCGGCGCCGGGCGCAAGCACGTAGACCTTCGGCTGCGAGGGATGGGCGAGAATGGCGGCGGGCGCGTTGTCGAGCGGAATTTGCCGGCGGAGACGGAAGCTGGTGAGATCGATGGCCGCGACGTTGCGGCTTTCCTGATTGGCGACGAAACAGTAGCCGCGATATGCGCGGGCTTTGGGAGGGCCGCAGGCCGCGGTGGCGGCGGCGAGCAGGAGCGCTCTACGGCTGAGAACCGGCGGCGTGCCGGAAAGACGAGTCACTTAGCTCATTTTACAGCCAGGCTGTGTGTTACCCTAAATGGGAATCGAGTGTACCGCGGTCCCGCACCGCGGCTTTCCCGAACCGGAGAGATGGCCGAGTGGTTGAAGGCGCACGCTTGGAAAGCGTGTATAGGGGAAACTCTATCCAGGGTTCGAATCCCTGTCTCTCCGCCAGAATAGAATCAATGAGTTACGTGTCTCTGTCGGGCAATCGCGGCAACGTTTCCACTCCCTCCGAATTTCCCCCTCCGACTCATCCTGATTCCCCGCCTGCCCGAACCGGCCAACAACCTCAGACCCCGGAGCCGGACAAGGGAGGCATTCACAAGTTGAGCGTGGCCGCCCAACGGCGGGCAGCTGCCGTGCGGCTGGCGCTGCGGAACAGGGGGTCGCGTTATAGGCGGCTATTCTTGCCAGGAATCCTCAGCGGGAACTCGTCATCCATGCGTTGGCGCGCGCGCCGAATCATTCCTATCCTTGCGTCCGGGCCGCCCAGGCCCTCGGCAGCCCTTCCGCGATTCACCGACGAACGCCGGCTAGAAATGCGGCTACTTCCGGGCGGCGCCCTCGGCCTCGGCGGCGGCCACCAGGGCGTCCAGGGCGGAAACCTGGGTCGCGGCGGTCTTTACATCGGAAGGCCCGGACCACACTAAACCAAAGCGGCCTTCTGCGTCACGATTCTTCCAGATACTCTCGGCGTTCGTCCGCAAAAACGTGCGAAATCCCGGCGCCGGCGCCGCCGCGTTCAGCACTGCCAGATTGCGCGCGAAAACGCCTTTGAACTGCGGCGCATCGTTTCCGCAGCGGGCGGGCTCGCAGGGATCGTGGAGTATGCCATCGAGGTCTGTAAGCCGCGCCATCGCCGACAATGCGATGGACTGCGCAACCTGCAGGAGCTTCGGATCGCCGGATTGTTTTGAAAGAACGGTCAGACCGCCGATGATCACTCCCTGATTGTAGGTCCAGGCGGTTCGACGATTATTGTGGCATGTGGCATCCAACCCGTCGTTTACCAGGTTTTCCGAATTGATCATGCCGGATGCCGCAAACCACTTCCACTCCCGTTGCGCCCAGTCCAAATAGGTGGCGCGGCTCTGTGCGTCTTGCGTGAGACTCGCCAGCTTTGCGGCCACGGAAAGGAATAACTCATTGGCTATGGCATTCTTATACTGCCCGGGCTTCTTCCACCAGATGCCGCCGCCGCAGGTGGCGTCATCCCAGCCTCCCGACATATCGGCGAAGATCGTTTCCGACATTTCGAGATAGCGCGCATCGTGCGTTACCTCGTAAGCGCCCGCCCAGCCTAGCGCCCACCAGCCTTCATCGTCGTAGTACTCATTTAGAAAATGCTTCTCAGAGTTCCGTTCAAATGTATTCGCGATGATGGCCCGAAAATCCGGAGTGTCGCTCAACTTCGAGTAACCATCCAGCACGGTGAGCGCGTTGGCGCCGTTCCACCAACCCGTCGTTTTCCATAGACCGGTTTCCTCTACGTACCACGATTGGAGCGTCTTCAATCCGGCTGCCGAGCCGGCGACAAACTCCGTCGCCCGCTTCGAATCGGGCGGCGTGGGCTGCGCCCAAGCGGCGGAGTGCGCCAGCAGGAGTCCAAACAGGAGTACTTTCGGCGTAAGGCGATTCATATATGGCGCGCTAACTCACTGAAAGACCCCACTCTCGGAAACCCGCACACCCAGTTCCTCAGGGGGCCAGGTGGCCGGCAGCTACTTTACTAGAAAGAGGCCCGCAGAGAAAGCTGTATAACACGGGGACCGCGATCGGCCGTGGCCTGGCCGAACAGGCTGTTGACCTGCTGCCCGGCCGGGTTAAATTGCGCCGCCGTATTTATGCTGGACCACTGCGCGTGGTTAAAGGCGTTGTAGAACTCACCACGCATTTGCAGGGAGACCTTCTCGCGGAAGACAAAGTTCTTGAATGCGGAGAGGTCCCACTGGTTCTGTCCCGGACCGCGAAAAACGTCCCGGGCGGCGCTTCCGATATAGCCCAGCGGGGGTTCCGAGAACACACTGGTATTGAACCACTTGTATTGGTTATGATTACCGTATCCGAGCTGCGGATTGCCGGAAACATCGATTCTCTGTCCATCGCCGCCCCCGATTAGATCGGTGCCAGCAGTGGTTGAAAAGCTGACGCCCGTGGGAGCGCCACTGGCGAAAGTGGTTGTCCCAGCCACATTCCAATGTCCCAGGACGGTATTAAGCGCCGAATTTTTCAGGTGCTGGCCGACTGGAAGTTCATACAGCCACGCCAGGTTCACGATGAAGGGCCGGTCAAAACTCGACTCGCCATAGTTCAGCAGCGTTCGACTCGCATAGAGAGCAAGAGACCCATTGTCGGATGAACTGTAATCCATGGATTTGGACCAGGTGAAATTCGCCTTGAATTCGAGGCCGTGCGAAAATCTTCGGTTCGCCTGGGTCTGGAGCGCATAGTAGCTCGAGACGCCGACAGGCTCTCCATAAGTGATAGACCCATAACCAGTGTAGGGCGCCAGGAAAGTATCCGGAAGCGGATGGCCGGGGTTCGTCGGGTCCTGGCTGCTGGCGAGGAACCGCTCGCCGTAAGGAAGCGTATTCAGGTTTTGGGTCTGTAGAAGATGACGGCCCAAATTGCCGACAAAAGCTACATCGATCACGGTTTTGAAGCCGACATCCCTCTGAACGCCGGCGCTGAAACTATACATTTGCGCTAACTTGGACCAGTCTGTCCCTTGTACATTGGATGGGAAGAGGGCGCCCGCGGCGCTCAGGAAGGTGGTCAGCGTCCCATAGTAGGTCTTCGGGGTATAAGCGAATGGCGGCTGGTCTTGCTCGCTGGTATTAATTTCCGTCTGAGGCAAAGCGGCGATGCCGAAGCCGCCCCGAACCGCGGTTTTCCCGTCGCCAAACGGATCCCACGCAAAGCCAAATCTGGGCCCTGGAGTGACAGGCTGCACGTTCGTGAGGCCCTGTGGGACTCCGGGCGTACGCGCTATGAGCAGCCCATCCAAGGGATTGCCCACTCCGGGCACAAGCGCGCCGATGTAAACCGCAGGGTACTGCACCCCGGTAACTGGATTGACCGCAACCCGCTGTCCCGCCGCGTTCAGGCCAGGTATATAGAGCTCGGGTGCGTCGGCTGGAATCCACGAATTGGGGTTGAAGGCGGACTGTATATAGGAACGCTGGAACCAGGGACGCCACGTTGTGAAACGGATTCCCAATTCCAAAGTAAGTCTTGGGGTTACCTTCCACGAATCCTGCACAAACTCTTCGAATGAGCCGGAGCGGTAGTCGGCGCCGGGTCTTGCCGAGACTTCCTGGTACGTGTCGTACACGCCCTGGATGGCGTTCGAATAGCCGTAGTTTGTATCGAGCGGGTTGTTCACGTCCTTGCCGAACTGGAAATTGCCTGAATAATAGTTACCCTGGTTGCCCTTCCATGCACGGCTGCGCGCAATGGTGGCTCCGGCCTTAAAGGTGTGTTTGCCGTAGACCTTTGTGATGTTGTCGATGAAGGTGAAAATGGTAGTGGCGCCGCGGATCGGGTTACGTGAGTCGTAAGAGAATCCAGCCGCGTCCGGAACATCCGAGAAGGCGATGGTCGGCACGTAATCCAGGGGATTGACGGATGGATACCATTGCCCGAGCCCTTGGAGGCCATAAGTGGAGCGCTGGGCCTTGGTCAAGTCCGCAGCGGTGAGCGGGCCGCCAGGTTCCGTCCAGTGATTCATACCAAAAGTCGTTTCGTTAATCAATGTGGGAGTGATAGTGTACAGAAAATTTACTGCCGGAGTCTTAATGTATTGATCGTAATAACCCTTCAACAAACCCCACGACGGCCCCGCCGCCACTGCCGAGGCGTAGCCTTGATTATGACTGCTGATTTCCGTGTCGCGCCCGTACATGCGGAGCTTTTCGCTAATCAGAAAGTCCACTCTGTCCGTATACTGCTCGCTACGGTTTATTGGAGAATCCTGGAACACGTAATTGTAGTTCCCCCCGGTTACGGCCCTGTTCGTAAAGTTAGGCGAGAAGAAGATATTCAGGATATCCTGCCCGTAAGGGGAGATCAGGTTCGCGGGAACGATGTTGCCCGGTAGCGGGTTTTTAGTGCCGGAGGCGTAGACCGGAATCAAGGCTCCGCCCACGGTGAGACTCTGGGAGAAATTACCCTGGCGCTCCAGAGCGGTTGGCATCGTAAGCTCTTGCAGCGAACCAGGACTACCGTTGTAAAGGTATTGATCGTTGAAGAAGAAGAATACTCTATTCTTAAACTTCTTCGGCATGGGCACAGGCCCGCCGATGCTGCCGCCGCCCGTGACATATCGATAGATCGCTTTCTTGACATGGTTCAGGTTGTTGAAGTAGTCGTTCGCGTTCAGATCCTCGTTGCGAATATAAAAATAGACATCGCCGTGATATTGTTTGGCGCCGGCCTTGGTCGTCAAATTGACGTTCCCTCCGGCGCTGCCGCCGTATTCGGCCTGGTAGTTTGAAGCCTTGACGTTGATCTCGGATAACGTGTCAATCGCTGAAGCTCCGTAAAGCTGGCCCTGGCTGGAAGGATCGGTGGCATTGACTCCGTCCATGGTCGGAAGCGAGACGCTTGCGCGCGCTCCATTTAAGGATGCGTAAGCCTGTCCGCTGTTGCCGGCCGGCGAAACGGGGTCGACGCCGCCGGAGATGCCCGGAAGACTCCTCATTAGCCCGGCAAAATTCAACCCGCGAGCGAGTAGAGCCGAGATTTCGTGTGTGTCAAGGTCGGCCGCACGTTCCGCGCTGGTGGTTTCAACGGGAGTGACCGCGGCGCTCACGGTCACCGCCTCGTTCGCAGCGCCCACAACGAGGCCGAGCGTCCCGACCGACCTTCTCTCACTCTGCGTGACGACAAGGTCCTTTTGTTCGAGCCGCGCGAACCCTGGGGCCTGAACGGAAATGGTGTAAGTACCCGGAGCCCGGACGGCCAGAAACTCAAAGCTTCCAGTGGCGTCGGATTTCAACGTCGCGGTGACTAGCGTGGTGTCCTGGTCGGTCAGGGTCAAAGTCGCCCCGGGGACCGCAGCCCCAGTGGGGTCGGCGACAACGCCGGAGATGGTGGCTCCCAGTTGGGCGCGGGCCGGCGTTGCTAATACGGAAACGAAACCGGCCAAAAGGAGCAACGCGTAAGCGATCCGTTTTGTGCGGCGCAAAATCGCTGGGGCGCTCTTGGCCCAAGAATCGGTAACTTGCGGGTTAGTTCCTGGCAAGCACGTGGCCAGGTCAATTTGACAGGGCATCGTTAACGAGCCTCCAATACATGTATCTCTTGTCGAAGTATATTGCTAGTGGGTTGCCGTGACAATAGGTCAATGCAACCATGCGCGTCGGGGCGTGACATAGTTAACATAGTATTTCTTGGAAATCACGATCCGTGATAATGCAGACCATCTCCGGAATGGCGGGGTGGCGCCGCCGCATCGGCAGAGTTAGGAGCCTGCTGAACACCTATGCAAGCCCGTGGATGGAATGGCCCGGATTGCTGCGCGAGCTTGCTCCGGACCGTCGTAGAGCAAGGTCATTCGAGCAGGCCGCGGACCAACGTGGCCGGATGCAGCGCCCTCGCTCCTATGAGATCCCCGACCTGCCTCCGGCACGATGTTCCCGGCGCCACCAGGACTTCGCCGGGCTGCATCGCCCGTACCGCCGGGATCAGCCTGCGGTTCGCAATTGCCACGGAAACATCGTAATGAGTGTATCCGAACGACCCCGCCATCCCGCAGCATCCCGCGTCGAGGTCAACCACGTTCGCCGATGGAATCCGTGAAAGCAGAGAACTGGTCGCGCCCAGCATCCCCATCGACTTCTGATGACAATGGCCGTGCAGCAGGATTCGTTGCGGCCCGGCGCGCAGCGGCAAGTCGAGCTTCGCCGCGAATTCTTCAAACAGCATGCACGATTCGGAGACCGCGCGAGCCTTCCTCGCGAGTTCGTCGCGCAGCAGCGACGGTAAATCTTCCCTCACCGCCGATAAGCAGCTCGGTTCGCAGAACAGGATCTTTTCTCCGCGCTCCGCGATCGGAAACAACGCGCCGATCAACTTCGCCGCGCCCGCTCCTGCCCGGCCGAGCAAGCCTTGCGATATCAGCGGGCGCCCGCAACACCCCGGCCGGATGACGTTCACGCGGCATCCGCCCCGTTCCAGAATCTCCACCGCCGCCGCGCCGATCTCCGGCTCGTAATAATTGGTGAAGGTGTCGTTGAACAGGGTCACCCCCGCGTCGCGAGATGGCTTGCGCTTTGCCGCCCACCGCGCAAACGTCTCGCGCCTCCATGGCGGAAGCTTTCTGCGCCGGTCGATGTATGGCGCCGGCGCCCAGTTCGATGCCCAGTTCGATAACGGCGCCAACCGGCTGCCCCATCTCGACAAGCGATCGATGTTCCCCAGCAGGCGCGCCTGCAACGGCGTTCCATGACGCGAATAGTAGTCCGCCAGAAACTCGCTCTTGAACCGCGCCATATCGACGCCTACCGGACACTCTGTTTTGCACGCGCGGCATTCCAGGCACAGATCGAGCACGCCAAACACGCCATCGTCGCCGAGCCCCGCTTCATCGAGCCGCCCCGAAATCGCCAGCCGCAAAACATTCGCCCGTCCCCGCGTCGAATCCCCTTCCTCGCGCGTCGCCATGTACGAAGGACACATGGTCCCGGCGAGTTTCTTGCGGCACGCGCCCACGCCGCTGC
>Ga0182024_10017328_pt1 | contig 13540 bp, 10 predicted proteins | sample P32metaG_FD_120480 | JGI IMG/M metagenome (GOLD analysis project Ga0182024, IMG submission 120480) | Permafrost microbial communities from Stordalen Mire, Sweden - P3-2 metaG (Illumina Assembly) | ecosystem: Environmental > Terrestrial > Soil > Wetlands > Permafrost | place: Sweden: Stordalen...
GTGAGCGATCTCGATCTCGAGGGCTACAACAAATTCGTGCCCTATTTTTTGTATCCCGACGCTCTTTATTCGGTTGGCGTGAGCTCTTCGCCGACGCGCGCGAAGGTTTCGGTGGGAACGAATCCGTGGAAGGAAGCTTCGGCGGAAGTGAATCTCGCCACGCTGTGCGAAAAGTATGGCGGGGGAGGGCACCCGCGCGTCGCGGCGATCTCGCTTGGACCCGGTGACCTGGTGCGGGCGCGGCAGGTGGCGCACGAAATCGCGGCCACATTGCGCCGCTAACATTGTCCCGCGATTTCGGTGAATTCGCGCGCCGGCACGCCGGAGCTAAACTCCGACCCCCTGAAAAGCATTTATGAGTCAGCTCGCCGCGTCGATTTTTTCGGCACCGCGAGCGGCTAGAACAAATCGACGGCCAGATCGCGCGGAACGGCGCCCACCGGGATCAGCGTGATCAAACTACGGTTCGTTACAACCGGCCGAAATCTTCTATCGACTCCGCATAGAAGAGACGATCTCAACTTCATGGGCCGGAGTATTTGCCACGAGGGGCGAGTGAGCCTGACTAACTAGATGGGCATTTAATAGAACGACTGCGCCGTATTCGGGTATTAACACATAGCTTGGCAGCTTCCAATCCCTGCGGCCAGCGAGTTTTTCTTTGCCGTCTAAATACAATATCGCCGCGAAAAGAGGCATCTTAATTCCGTACAGTTTAAGCCTTCCCGGTTTTGTTCCAAATATGGGGTTGGCTTCGTTGCAACCCGAACTCTGAACGCAATTGACAGTCAGCTCGTTATCGGCGATTACCTCCGCAAAGAGTACCGCCCATGAAATCCAAAATGCCTTTCCTAAGGATCGGTGTGCCGAAATAACCGGGTTGTCTCTGACCGGACTTATTGCAGCCGCTAGGTTGGTCGGCTGGTTCGTTGAAGCGTAGCTTTGCTCCGCTGCGGGCCCCGTCCTCGAATGCACCACTTCGCCGTCCATTGCAGGGAAGGACTGTGAGGTTTGCGCACAGCATATGGTCGAGAATAGTGAGGCAAGAGCGAAGCCAAACACTATTTGCCGCTTCCAAGACATAAGGAGTCTCGTGGTGCTACGTCTACAGCGCGTTAGCGTATTTCGTAAGGTTCGCGGTTCAGGAACCTCACAACGAGAGCATGAAGCGTTCCAAACGGACAGCCACAATTCCTAGAGAGTCTCGGGGCTTTACGAAGCGTGTGCCGTGACTTTCTGAAAATCAAAACGCATTGGAGCTAGAGCTTTTAACGTAGAATTGAAAGCTACATATCCTGTCGAATCGACTCGAATGGGAAGCCGACGACTTAATTTACATCGGCTTAGTGGAGCGACCTGCGCGGGTTCAGCTTCCCAAAATGGTCTTCGCTCGGTTCAAAATAAAACCTTTTTCGGCAGAAACTTCTTATCCGTGTTTTCCCCTACGGGGAATCCAGAGCCATTTTCCCGATTTGAAGAATCGTTTTTTGCTCTGTTCTTAAGAAGCAGGAATCTCGCGCGTGCCGGTTGATTTTGTTGCACAAATCGAGCGGCTAGAACAAATCGACGGCCAGATCGCGCGGAGCGGAGCCAACCGGGATCAGCGTGATCAGGCTTCCGGTCTTGGCGCGAATGACGGCGAGGTCGTTCGAAGCGGTATCGACCGCGAGCAGAATGTCGCCACCGGGGGTCACGACACAAGTTCGCGGCGCCTGGCCAACGAGAATGGGCGTGGCCGTCTGGCGGATGTTAATCGCAACAGGCACGATGTGGGCCGCGGCCGAATCAGAGACGAAGAGCGTTTGCGCGTCGGTTGTGAGTATTCCGCTCGATGGCGCAAGGCCCAGAAGTAAAAAATCTCCCACCTCGTTTGTCGCGGTGTTGACGATCACAAGTCCATGCGCGTTGCTCGACGGAATATAAAGCTCTCCCCCATCCGGCTTCAAAATCAAATCATCGGGAGTTCCCCCGAGTGCCAGATTCGAAATGAGTTCCATCCGGTTCAAGTCCAGAACTGAAATCTGATCGGTGATCCCCGAAGTGACGAATGCTTTCGAGCTGTCGGGCAGAATCACGATTTGCTCGGGCTTCGGTGCGACGTGAACTACACCGAGGCGGGCCAACGAATCGGCGTCGAGGATCGAAACCGTCGAGTCCTCCCGGTTCGAAACCAGAAGCAGCTTCCCATTCGGTGAAACGCGGGCAATCCAGGGCCGGCTGCCGGCACGGGCGCGGGCAATAATCTTTCGCGTGCCGCAATCGATTTCGACGACCGAATTCGCTCCCGACGCCGCGATGTAGGCTCGCTTGCCGTCCGGAGAGAAATCGAGCGCGTAGGGCTGAGCCCCCAGCGGAATGCGCGCGACGATTTGGTTCGTGTTCGCGTCCAAAATCCAGGCATAGCCCCCGGCCGAACTGAGTCCCCAGATCTCTTTTCGCGTGGGATGCGCGCGGATTCCCGTGGGGCCGTTGCCGACAGCAATTGTGGCAACGGGCGAAAGTTTTACGAGATCGATCACCGTCAGCGTGCCGTCGCCCGTGTTGCCGACGTAGGCGTTGAGGTGGAGTCCGGGACGCAGGAAAGAAGGGCGGAGTTCGAGGGCTACTTCGCGAATGCCAAATCCGGCAAGAACGGCGAGAAGGAAGATGAACCGCCAGTGGGCCCGAAATGTTGCGGCTGGATTCAAAGCGCCAATTCGTGTGCTGCTCTGATTTCCAGGCTCCCAGCCGGGAATTGAGGGCCGGCAGACGAGCCACGACATGCCCTCATAATGCCGGCTCCCCATGCTCTAACGGCATTCAAAAAAAGTGCGTATTTCGCCGTAGCCAGCCTTGTTCCCCGTGCAGCCGATCCGTGTGCGCGCGCGCCGGGCATTTTTGTGAACAGCATGCACGATTCTCCTGAAGCGAAGCGAGAGCAGAGTTTATCGCATTGAGATTGGCTTAGGCAAAAATGCGTCACCGCAAAGCGCGAACCCACCAGGCGGCGTTCCGCGCTGTCGTGTCGAGGAAGCGGAGAGACGCCGATCGCTCTACTTGCGCTTCATTTGCCGCAAGAGCGAAACAACACATGCGAAAAAATGCGAGGATCGAAACAAAAAAGGCCCCACCCTCACAAACCGAGGATGGGGCACCCGGAAAGGCGAAGACAAAAGGCTCAGTTTGAAATCATCCCCCTCTTTACTTGCCCCAGCGAATTGGGCATTCTAGTATGTTGAAGCGGTAATGGTTGTGAGGAACGCCGATGAGGTTGTTTCATACGCTTGGCGGCTATGTGGCTGGCGTTCTAGTCGTCTGGGCAGCGATTTTCATTGTCGGCTATTTCCAACACGGCAGAACGCCCGGCTACCCGATTCTTCATGTGTTTGGCGGCTTTCTACTGGGGATGCTCGCTATGTATATAGCGACACGTGTTTATAGGCAATCGTAGTTTGTCTCTCTCCAACGCCGCCGAATTTCAAACTAAGACACTACCGAAGAATCCTCGTCCTTGAGATCCTAACTTTTTCGCACGTCCCCTGATGACTTCGAAGGGTGAGTGCCGCATCACCATCTTGGTCTGCAAGCCTCCGGACGGCCCGAATGTGAACCGTAGAGCGCGCTTGCGATAAAATGCTTGGGTGTTCGTTTTCGCGACCAGTCGGCGGCGACGCGGGTCCGCGCTGAAATAGCCGGACCGGGTGCGCCGTGTTATCTTCTGGTGTATCGCATATAGACCGCCGGGACCGAACGCCGTTGTCGTGGCGGGAAACCGAGCATTCGACATTCATGGAACAGGCGCTTATCCACGATTGGAATTCCTACGCTGGTCCTGAGATCCCGTTAAGCCGGAGCGTGACGCTCGACGACGAGACCCTCCGCGACGGCCTGCAAAACCCTTCCGTTCGCAACCCTTCGATCGACGAGAAAATAGAGATCCTGCATTTGATGGAGGGTCTGGGGATCGAGAGCGTGAATATTGGACTTCCAGGCGCCGGCGCCCGAGCCTTTTCCGACACGGAAGCGCTGGCGAGAGAAATCGTTCAAGCGCGGATGAAGATTCGCCCAAATTGCGCGGCGCGCACTCACAAGAACGACATCCAACCGATCATTGAAATTTCCGAGCGCGTCGGCTTTCCGATTGAGGCTGCCACATTTCTCGGATCGAGCCCGATTCGACGTTTGGTGGAAGATTGGTCGATCGACTACCTTCAACGCACAACCGAAGAAGCCGTGAAATTTGCCGTTTCCGCGGGACTTCCGGTAATGTACGTCACGGAAGACACCACGCGGACCGACCCCGAGACCGTTCGCACCTTATATTCGACGGCGATCCGTTCAGGCGCTCGCGCGATTGTGCTCTGCGATACGGTCGGGCACGCCACTCCTCGCGGCGCGCACCGTCTTGTGGAGTTTGTCGTCGCCGAAGTGGTGAAGCCAAGCGGCGGAAAGATTCGCGTGGACTGGCATGGACACAATGACAGGGGGCTTGCTGTCGCCAATTCGCTTGCCGCAGTTGCGGCAGGAGCGGACCAGGTTCATGCGACCGCACTTTCGCTTGGCGAACGAGTCGGCAACACTCCCATCGAGCTCATGCTGGTGAACCTGCGGCTTCTTGGGCTGATCGACCGCGATCTGTCTCTGCTGAAGAAGTATTCGGAGACGGTCGCGGAAAAGACGCACACGAGAATTCCGCCGAATTATCCCGTCGTCGGCCGCGACGCTTTCCGAACCGCTACCGGAGTTCATGCCGCCGCGATTGCGAAGGCGTACAAGAAGAACGATCGTGACCTGGCAAATTCGATTTACAGCGGCGTTCCGTCGCATCTTTTCGGGCTCGATCAAATCATTGAAGTCGGACCGATGAGCGGACGCTCCAATGTCGTCTACTGGCTTGAAAAGCACGGCATGGCCGCGGACGACGAAGTGGTCGAGCGAATTCTGGAAGCCGCGAAACAGTCGGAGCGTGTCCTGACGGAGGAAGAGATTCTGGCTCTCGCTGACTCCGTCGCCGGATTTTAGCCGCTGACCGGAATTCAGGCAGATACAATCGGGCCGGGAGCATGCATTCCGAGCCGCCAATGAAATTTCGCCGCACGAACCTCGTGAAACCGAGGGCCATCTGCTGTATCTTGATATTTATGGCCGCATTCTCAGTCCGCGCCACCGACGACCCGATCACTAAACTTGCGCAAGATACCCGATGCGCGCGCGGACTTGAATGGATCGATGCAAACTCCAGATGGGTGACCGATCAGCAAATCCTGCTCACCGAAATTCCCGCACCGATATTTGACGAGGGCAAGCGCGGTGACGCTCTCAAGGGAATTTTGCAGTCGATGGGATTCAAGGTGCGCGTCGATAAGGCCGGGAACGTGGCTGGCGAGCGTCCCGGCTCGGAGGAAAACAGCGTGATCCTTCTCGCGGCGCATCTTGACACGGTGTTTCCGGCGGACACCGACGTGCGCGTGAAGCGCCGGGACGGGAAGCTCGAGGCTCCCGGAATCTCGGACAACGGAGCGGGACTCGCCGCGCTCGTGGGACTGGCACGGGCGCTTTCAGAGTCCAGGATTCGCACGTCCAAGACGATCGTGCTCGCGGGGGACGTTGGCGAAGAAGGGGAAGGAAACTTACGGGGCATTCGATCGCTGGTTGAAACCTACGGCTCGCGATTGACGGCGGTGATCGCGGTCGACGGACCGTCAACGGAACACATCACGATTCAGGGCATTGCGTCGCGGCGCATCGAAGTGAGCATTACCGGACTTGGAGGACACAGTTGGTCCGATTTCGGCATGCCGAACCCCATCACGGCGCTGTCGCGCGGAATCGTGCAGTTTTCCGCCATTCGCATACCCGAAGACCCGCGCACTACGTTCAATTTCGGCGTAATCGAAGGCGGGAACTCGGTGAATTCGATACCGGCTAAGGCGACGGTCAAGGTCGACCTTCGCTCCGAACAAGAATCGGAATTGAACCGCATGGAGAGTGCGTTGCGTTCCGCAATGCAGGCGGGTGTGAAGGAAGAATCGTCGGCATCATCCGGGCGCAACCAATCGTTGAAGTTAGATTTCCTGTCGCTCGGCACGCGCCCGGCCGGAACGCTGCCGGATGGTTCCGCTCTGGTGCAAGCGATTCGTGACGCCGACCGTTATCTGGGGAATCGCTCTCGCCTGGAGCGAAGTTCGACGGACGCCAACATCCCGCTTTCGCTCAACATACCTGCTGTCGCAATCGGTGGCGGTGGACGAGGCGGCGGATCGCATACCCTAAGTGAGTGGTACGATCCCACCGGACGCGAATTGGGTTTAAAGCGGCTGTTCCTCACGACACTGTCCCTCGCCGGCGTTCAACGTTGAAATTCTCCGCTTCGTAGGGTTCGTGTATCCACATCTTGCCGCTCATCCGGCCGGCGCTTACACTCGCAAGGCATGTTCAGCAAACGCGCGCGCGCCGACCTCGCCCTGTGCTTTTGCAGCCTCATTTGGGGCTCCACATTTGTCCTGGTGAAGGACGCGCTTGCCGATGTCTCCGTGATTGTTTATCTGGCTGTTCGGTTTTCACTCGCCGCGGCGGTGATGGGGATGCTGTATTGGCGTTCTCTTCGGCGGATCCGTTCAGGTACGTTTTGGGCCGGCGTCCAAATAGGCTTTTTCATGTTGGGCGGTTACGTTTTCCAGACGGCGGGCCTGAAGTTTACGACTCCTTCCAAAGCAGCTTTCATTACGGGATCGAGCGTGGTGCTGGTTCCAATCCTGCTCGCCGGCTTTGGGCGTCGCCAGATCAACGCTTGGAGCTGGGCTGGAGCGTTTTCCGCGCTTACCGGCCTCTATTTCCTTACGATACCGCGCGAAGGGCTGGGAGCCCTGAACCGGGGAGATCCCCTCGTATTCGTATGCGCGGTGATGTTCGCTCTGCACATTATTTTCGTCGGGCGATACATCGAGCGCTATTCCGTAGGGGCACTTAGTTTCTTGCAGGTTGCGACGACGGCGGCTATCTCGACGTGTCTGGTACCCGTGGCGTCTTTTGGGGGCTGGGAATCGCCTCGCATTAACTGGACCGGCAAGCTTATATTCGCGGTTCTGGTGACCGCAATCGGATCTACCGTGATCGGGTTTTCGTTGCAAGTGTGGGCGCAACAATATACTTCGGCGACGCACACTGCCGTCCTGCTGAGCCTGGAACCCGTGTTTGCGGCGGTGACGTCCTGGCTTATGGCCGCGGAGCACCTTGGCAGGCGGACACTGTTCGGTGGCGCGTTGATCTTCGCCGGGATATTACTGGTGGAGTTGCGCGGTCCCGCGCCCGCCGCCGCGGCGTCATCGGAAGCGGTCGTTCCTGACCCTCGCGCGTCCGCCAAACCAGGTTTTCCGGTGCGGTAAAGGGAATTGCAGCGCGTCGGGTACACCACGACCGGGTTCTGTCTACGGACTATCCGGGATAGACACTTCTATACGGCACAGGGATCATCGATCAGTTTTTTTCTTCGATAGGATCTGTCCACAGCATTCAGCGTTCTGCGGCTCTGGACCGCCATTCTGTTGCCAAATCTCGCCGGAACCTATCTCTTCGCTCTATGCGTCGGCAAAGTCGCTATCTTTAACCCGCAAATACAGCAGACGCTCCTGGAAATCAGCAAAGAAGGACTCGGAAGCGGTTTCCGGGTCGTGTTTGTGCGCGCGATTTTTGCGGGGTGGCTGATCGCGCTGATGGTCTGGTTATTGCCCGGAGCGGAATCGGCGCGGGTGGGCATCATAATCATCATCACTTATCTGATTGGCTTGGGCGGTTTTAACCATGTAATTGCCGGCTCGAACAAGATGTTCTTTCTGCTCGTGACGGGCAATGAGACCTGGGGTGCGTTCTTTACCAGTTTCTTCCTTCCCACGTTGTTCGGGAACACGATCGGAGGCGTATCTCTCGTCGCGTTTTTAGGGCACGCTCAAGTGATGGCAGGAAAGGAGACGTGAGGATTCCGCCGTGGGAGAATAAGAGAAGCTGCCGAGAAGCGACTCCGAGTCGCTAATTGGTGTGGTATTTCACGTCGAGGGCTTCGTGCATTACCGGAACAGGCAGGTTTTTCTTCTCGTACGACGAGATATCGGGCTCGTGCACCAAAGTCAACCCGATGTCGTCCAGCCCCTTCAGCAGACATTCACGACGGAAAGGATCGATCGTGAATGAATATCGCAAGCCCTGATCGTCGGTGACCAGTTGCTGTTCGAGATCGACCGTGACCTCATATCTCTCGGTTTTTTCCGTGCGCCGGAAGATTTCGTCGATTTGTTCGTTTGAGAGCGTGACGGGCAGGATTCCGTTCTTGAAGCAATTGTTGTAGAAAATGTCCGCGTAACTGGGGGCGAGTATGGCGCGAAAGCCGTAGTCGAGAATCGCCCACGGCGCATGCTCTCGGCTCGATCCACAACCGAAATTCGCGCGCGCCACCAGAACGCTTGCGCCTTTATACCTCGGGTAATTTAAAACAAAGCCGGGATTCGGCTTTTCGCCGGGCAAATAGCGCCAGTCGTAAAACAAAACGCGGCCGAAACCCTCGCGTGTCAAGAGCTTCAGGAACTGCTTCGGCACCATTTGGTCGGTATCGACATTCACGCGATCCATGGGCGCCACTAAGCCGGTATGCTTGGTGTAAGGCTGCATGGTTACTCGACTCCCTCAAGAGCTTTCCACTCGCGGATATCCACGAAATGGCCCTCAATCGCCGCTGCCGCTGCCATGATCGGGCTTACCAAGTGGGTCCGTCCGCCTTTACCCTGACGGCCTTCAAAATTGCGGTTCGAGGTGCTGGCCGACCGTTCACCGCTGAGCAGCACATCGTCGTTCATGCCGATGCACATGCTGCAGCCGGAATCCCGCCATTCAAATCCCGCGTCGAGGAAAATTTTGTCGAGACCTTCTTTTTCGGCCGCGGTCTTCACGGTGCGCGAGCCCGGAACAACAAGGGCCTGCTTCAAAGATCGCGCGACGTGTTTTCCCGCGACAACTTTTGCGGCAGCGCGCAGATCGTCGAGCCTGGAATTCGTGCAGGAACCGATAAACACCCGATCTATGGAAATGTCCTGAATAGGCGTCCCTGGCTTCAGATCCATGTAAAGAAGAGCGCTTTCGGCGGCTTTACGGTCCACCGGGTCGTTGAACGACAGCGGATCCGGAACGCGATTCGTCACCTGCGTAACCATTCCAGGATTCGTGCCCCAGGTTACCATCGGCGCAAGCTCTCGCGCTTGCAGAGTCACCGTATCGTCATACTGTGCGCCGGGGTCCGTCACGAGCAGCTTCCACTGCTCCACAGCAGCTTGAAAATCCTTCCCGCGAGGAACGAAGGGCCGTCCTTCGAGGTAAGCGTACGTAGTTTCGTCCGGGGCCACCATGCCTGCGCGCGCTCCCGCTTCGATGGACATATTGCAAACCGTCATGCGTCCATCCATGGACAGCCCGCGAATCGCTTCGCCCGTGAATTCCACCACGCGAGCGTTGCCGCCGCCGATTCCAATTTTGCCGATGATCGCAAGGACAATGTCCTTCGCCGTCACGCCCAGAGGACGCTTCCCCTGTACTTCGATCTTCATCGTCTTGGACTTGAACTGCGTGAGGCACTGCGTGGCAAGTACGTGCTCGACTTCGCTGGTTCCGATGCCGAAAGCAAGCGCTCCCAGGGCGCCGTGGGTCGAGGTGTGGCTATCGCCGCATACGATCGTGCATCCCGGCTGCGTAATGCCCAACTCCGGGCCGATCACGTGCACGATGCCCTGGTTGCGGCTGTGCATATCGAATAAGTTGATGCCGGATTCCTTGCAGTTCTGCGCCAGCGCCTCGAACTGCGCTACGGCATTGGCGTCAAGAAGGGGAAGGTCACGATTTTTCGTGGAGACCGAATGATCCATCACCGCGAAGGTGAGCTCCGGGCGGCGGACCTTGCGTCCTGCCGCCTTCAGGCCGGCGAACGCCTGCGGTGAAGTGCCTTCATGGACCAGATGCCGGTCGATGTAAATCAGCGTTGGCTGGCCCGGCTCTTCACGGACCACATGGTTGTCCCAGATTTTTTCGTAAAGTGTGCGAGGAATCATGGTTTTTGGATTATTACCTTCCGATTTCCCATTATAGCAAGCGCGCCAATTCCAGCAAACACCCTCGACGTTTACGCCGAGCGGCCGACGTTTTTTAGTTTCCCGAGAAGGCCCAAAGCGGCCTAGTACCTATGTACCGGTTTAGGGCCGCAAAATTGGCTCCTTTGCTCTATTGGCCCAGCAGGGGCGAGCCGCTACTCTGGAAAGGATTCAGGAGGTCGTACCCTGTGGTTCTAAAAGAGCGACGTACGTCACGGCGATTCCTCATGCGCTTACCGTTGACGGTCCGCTGGACGGACGAATCTGTGGTGGGCGAAGCCGCAACGGAATCCCGTGAAGTGAGCTCTCGGGGACTTTACTTCCATTTGCCCAAGGGTTTGAAAAGCGGCTCCCCGGTAGAGATCGTAATGACACTTCCACACGAACTCACGCAGGCGGGCCCCGTGCGCGTCCGCTGCCTGGGCCGGGTGCTGCGCAGCAGCCCGGAAACCACGGGGGAAGTGGGAGTAGCAGCCGCCATTGAGCGCTACGAATTCATGCGGAATGGAGAAAACGCCGCATAACAAGTTCTTGCCCTACCCCTGCGGAGACGGGCGAGAAAAGGTCGGGCGGTTCGGGTCCCTCAGCCGGTGCCGCCCGGCTCCTTATTTTCAGGCCATCACGCATTCCTCGCGCCATTAAATCGAAATTCAAATTTCGGGGCTTTCTGCAGCGCGCACGCGCAGCGACAATAGCGAACTCCGCGAATGATCGGGTGTCCGAAGCATGTGGGTGCGCAAGTCGCACACCCACATCTCCGAAGAAAAAAGTTCACCCTACCAAAGCAGCTTGAGTCCGAACTGAACTTGCCGCGACGTCGTAGACGTGCTCGTGATCTGGCCGGCCGTAGGCGATGGCGCCGAATTGGCGGCGGTGAACACGATCGTGTTCGGCGTGTTGAAGTTTGTGTGGTTGAAAATGTTGAAGAACTCCGCCTTGAACTGGAGGTTCCAGCGTTCCGTGAACAAGATCCGCTTGGCCAGCGAAAGATCGGTCTCGATGAGGCCGGGGCCTTGCAGCACATTCCGTCCCACATTTCCATAGGTGCCGGTGAGAGGCGTGGTGAACCAACTCGTATTGAAATATTCCGTAGGGCCACCCAAAATGAGCGGTTGCCCGTTGTTCGTGGCACTCCACGAAGGACGAACCGGATTGCGGCTGTCGCCGTCATTTGACGGGTTGTAGCCCAACTGAGGCGTAAACGGCAGTCCCGTTTGAAGCGTTTCGATCCCGCTGATCTGCCAGTTTCCGAGAAGTCTGCTTGTCCACAAATTGCCCGTGCCACGGCCAAGAGGAACATCATACGTCGCGTTGATAACGGCTGAGTGCCGTATATCGAAAGAGGCGCGGCCCCAATCCGCCTTCGGGTCATGTGGATTGGCGGTGAACGCGGGGGAATTCGTCGCGATGCTTGTGTTCATGTTATCGCCGTCGTCGAGGCCTTTCGAGAACGTGTAAACGCCGCGGAATTGCAGGCCGCGATTCAGCCGGCGAATTACGTCCACTTCGAGGCCGTTATACAAACTCGTGCCATAAGAAAACCAGGTCGTGCTGTTGGCCAGGTTCGAGGTGACGTTCCCGGAATTCGTTGCAGACGTAGCCGGAGCCGGCGTGTAGTAAATTCCTGCCGGATAGTTTGCCGGGCAACCTATGGGGCAAATCGTGAACGGCGGAGTATTCGCGTCCATCGAAAGGAGCTCGTGGTAACCGTGCGAGCCTACATAACCGACACTTAGAGACGTATAGGGTGCGATCTCTTGTTCGATTTTCAGCGTGTAGGTTTCGACCGTAGGCGTTTTGAGGCCGGGTTGAACTCCACTGGGCGAAATAAATGCGCCGGAGGGAAGTGGACCACCAGGAACGTAACCAGTAAGCTCGGATATGTCGTTCGCGAGCGACACGGTCTTGTTCGCGAATACCGTGTTGAACGGAGTGTTTTGATCAAGGCGGTAACTCAAGGCATCGAGGAGCGCGTAGTATGTGCCGAATCCAGCCCGAATCACGGTCTTATTCGAGAACGGAGCCCAAGCGACGCCGATTCTCGGCGCCGGAAGAAGCTTCGCGTTGTTCGTGCTGAAGATCGAACCGCCGATGTTCGGCTGAGCGTTGATGATGCCGTTTGTGAAAAAATAATTCGAACCTCGGCCTTCCGCTTCGTTCCAGCCGTTTGTGAACTCTTCCCGGAAGCCCAGCCTCAACTCCAGCCTCCGCGTCGGCTTGAGCACATCCTCGACGTAGCCTGCGCCTTCGAGTGAGCGCCAATTCAGTGGCGTCGAGCTTGGCGCTACCGTGAAGGTCGGAGGCTTGTCCTGGATGAAATTCAAAAGCGATGAAAAGGAGGCTTGGCCGTATTGATCTTGCGCGAGGCCATCATTGGATTGGAGACGTTGGAACCACACGCCAAAACTCAGCTGATGGATTCCATGCGTTAGCGTAACTTGATCTTCGGCGGTAAACAGGTTTCGCGCTACATTCAAATTGCTGCCCGCATTCGATCCGGCGGCCGTGATTTGCGAGGCGCCGTTGAGCGTTGTGCCGCCACCGACGACCACGGCGCCGACCGGCTTTCCCGGCAGAAATCCCGGCACAGTGCTTGCGAGTGAAGGTGGAACATAACCCGTGAAGTAGAAACCTCCGCGGGAGAAACCAACGGTCGCCTTGTTGACGAGCGTCGGTGAAAAAATGTGAGTCTCACTCAGGCTGGCGACTTGCTCGCGCAAGGCGACGATGTCCAAGCTCAGAGGATCGGAGGTAGGGGTATTGGCGTAGCTATCATCGATTGTATACACAGCGGCAAATGAATCCTTGTCGGAAAAAATCTGATCGAGGCGCGCCGTGCCGAAATCTTCGCGAATCCGCTGCAACGGACTGCTGAAGCTCTCGGAAATTCCCGTCCGTAGTCCCGAGGCGGTGAGGACTTCGGTTCCTAGAGCGGGATTTGGCCACAGTGCGAACAATGGGGCGATCGTCTTGTCCGGTTTCGCAAAGGTTGTTGCCGGCGATGACGACGTGCACGTAGTCGGGGTGCTGCTCGCTGCGTAGCACGGCAAGATGCCTTGTTGCGCGGCCGCATCCGGTTCGAACGAAACGGCGCTTAAGCTGTAATTTTCGCGAAAGCCTTCATAATTCCCGAACAGAAACGTTCGATCTTTCCGAATCGGCCCACCCAAGGAGCCGCCGAATTCGTTTCGTTGAAATTGAGGAATGTTACCTGCGTCGAAATAGTTTCTGCCATCGAACGCGCTGTTCCGCAGAAATTCGTAGATATTCCCGTGCAGCTGATTCGTTCCGGAAGAAGTGACGATATTCACCTGGGCTCCGGGACGCTTTCCGTATTCGGCGCCGTACGTATCCGCGACCACCGCGAATTCACGGACCGCATCCACTCCGAGCAGCAAGCCGCTGGCCCCGCCCGGTGTTACGTTGACCTCCGA
>Ga0182024_10017329_pt1 | contig 13540 bp, 9 predicted proteins | sample P32metaG_FD_120480 | JGI IMG/M metagenome (GOLD analysis project Ga0182024, IMG submission 120480) | Permafrost microbial communities from Stordalen Mire, Sweden - P3-2 metaG (Illumina Assembly) | ecosystem: Environmental > Terrestrial > Soil > Wetlands > Permafrost | place: Sweden: Stordalen...
GGCTCAAGGGCAGGAAGCTGCCGAGCCTGAGTGCCGTGCTCGACGGCAAGGGCGGCGATTTCGCCGACGTGTTCGAACCCGGCAACCGCCGCATCTGGGTGCCGCTCGCCGACATTCCCGATAACGTGCAGAAAGCGTTCGTCGCTGCCGAGGACCGGCGGTTCTTCCAGCACCACGGCGTTGACGAGCGCGGCATCATCCGCGCCTTCATCGGCAATCTCGCCGGTTCGGGCCGGCTGCAAGGCGGCTCGACCATCACGCAGCAGGTGGTGAAGAATCTCCTGGTCGGTGAGGACGTCACCTACGAACGTAAGATCCGCGAAATGATCGTGGCCTCACGGCTCGAGAGCACGCTGAGCAAGCCGGAGATTCTGGAGCTTTATCTCAACTCCGCCTATCTCGGGCGCGGCTCCTGGGGCGTGGAGATGGCCGCGCGCAGCTATTTCGGCAAATCGGCCAAGAACTTGACGCTTGCCGAAGGCGCCATGCTTGCCGGCCTGCTCAAAGGGCCAAGCTATTTCAATCCCGATCGCCACCCCGATCGCGCCAGGGAGCGGCTTGCTTACGTGCTCGGCCGCATGCAGGAGGACGGCGTCGTCAGCGGCGAGCAGAAGGACCGGGCGCTCGCCACGCCGCCGAAGCTCGTCGCTTACGAGCGGCCGCACCGCAACTCCGGCTTCCACTTCATCGATTATCTCGGCCGCGAGGCGAAGGCGGACGGCGTCGAGAGCTTGACGGCCGAGCCCTACACGGTGCATTCGACCATCAACGCCAGTTTGCAGCGCGACGCCGAAGCCGCGCTCCAGGAAGGTCTGGCGCATTACGAGATCGCGGCCGGTCGCGTGAAGTTCCGCGGCGCCGAAGCCAACCTTGCGGACGCGGTGCAGAAAATCGGCGCCGACAAGTCGGCGGGCGCAGCGGCGACGATGGCGGTCTGGCAGCAGGCACTCGCCGCTTTGCGCCTGCCGCTCTACGACGTGCACTGGGACGTCGCGGTCGTTCTCGACAAGGGCGGCAAGCGCGGCGACGGCGTCATTCACGTCGGGCTTAGCGACGGCCGCATCATGCCGCTGAACGCCTGGACTTATGAGATCAGGCGCAATCTCGCTCTCTATGACGTCGTCTATGTTCGCGTCATCGACGGCAAGAACGACGGCAAGACACCGGCCAAGGGCAAAGCCACCCCCGCCGCGCAGGCGCAATTGCGCGTGCGGCCGACGGTAGAAGGCGCGGCCTTGGTCCTGGAGAACAAGACCGGGCGCATCCTCGCCATGGCCGGGAGCTTTTCCTATCCGTTCAGTCAGCTCAATCGTACCTCGCAGACCCAACGCCAGCCCGGCTCGGCATTAAAGCCGCTCACCTATCTGACGGCGCTGCAATCGGGCTTGCAGCCGAACACGCTTGTGCCCGACGATCCGATCACGCTGCCGCCGATCGGGGCTGGTGGCCGCGACGGCCGCGATATCCTGGCCCGCGACTTCGGCGGCACCGCGCGCGCGAAAGATTTTTGGACGCCGCGTAACGCCGACAATTACGCGGGCGGCGTGTTCACGCTGCGCCGCGGCCTGGAAAATTCGGTCAATATCGTCACCGCGCACTTGCTCGACGGCGGCATCAGCGCCCTACCGGAGAAGAGTCTCGACAACGTTTGCGCGACGGCGGTCGCGGCGAAAATCTACGCCGACTGCATCCGCTATTATCCGTTCGTGCTCGGGGCGCAGCCGGTGCGCATGATCGATCTCGCCGCCTTCTACGCGGCGGTCGCCAACGAAGGCGCGCTGCCGCAGCCGCACGCCATCGAATTGATCGAGGCCAACGGCCGCACGGTCTATCAGCATCCCAATGCGCCGCTCCCCTTCATCGGCGCCGCCGACCGCGCCGCCTTCTATCAGCTCAAGACCATGTTGCAGGGCGTCGTCGCGCGGGGCACCGCCCGCGGCATCGGCTCGCTTTCGCCTTTCGTCGCCGGCAAGACCGGGACGACCGAAGATGCGGTCGACGGCTGGTTCATCGGCTTCACCAATGACGTGACCGTCGCGGTCTGGGTCGGCTACGACAATGGCGACGGCAAGCGGCGTTCGCTCGGTCCCAGCGCGACCGGTGCGCGGGTGGCGCTGCCCATCTTCGAGCCGATCATGACGGCGATCTGGTCCGAGGGCATCGCGCCCAAGACCTTACTCAACGGACCTTCGCCGGAGGCGCGACGTCAACTGATCGATCTGCCGATCGATTACATGACCGGCGATCGCGTAGCCGGCGGCGGCTTCATCGAGCACTTCCGGCGCGCGCCCGACGGCCGGATCGATGAAACGCAATACCAGCTTGTGTCGCACGAGGACGCGCACGGTTGGGGCACGACCAGTGAGGGTTATTGGGCCGCGCCGTCCGACGATGGCCATTCCGTGGCCGGCCGCTCCTATTATCCCGCGCCGGGCTGGCAGGCGCCGCCACAGCCGCTGACGCCGGAATCGCTGGTGCGCGGTCTGTTCGCGCCCTTGTTTGGCGGTCCCGACGATCCGCGCGCGCACGCACGCCAGGATCCGGGTTATTTCTGGGGCGGACGGGCCAACTGAACCTCACGCGACCGAAAGAATGCGCAATGTGGATACGGCATGCGATCGCGCTTGTCGGGCTGATAGGATCGTTGTCCGCCGCCTGCGCACAGGATTTCCGCATCGCGGATGCCGGTTCGGCGAAAGATTGGAATCCATCGCAGCTTGAGCCCGGTACCATCGTGTTCAGCGACGCGGCCGGCGGCGGCGCCGACGGCAGGATCAATCTGATCGCGTTCGCCGATTGGGCGCGCACGCAGCCCGCGCAGAAGAAATTTCTCTCGCTGTTTCCCGGCTATAGCGAACCCACGGTCACCAAGGTGGTGAGCGCAGGCGCGGCAGCAGCTCCCGTTGTCGAGAAGCTCACCATGTATGTGGCGCAGGCGCGCTTCGTTCTCGACCGGCCGCCGGGCTCGCTTGAGCTTGCGCATTACGTCACCCTGCCGTTCCTGGAAAAGATCGATCCGGCGATCACGCACAACGCGATCGCCGCCGCCGACGTCAATCCGCTCAAGGATCCGCAGGGGACCGGCAACGATAACCCGCAGCGCAAATGGTGCACCGGGCGGACGATGCTGATCTGCATCCAGTCGATCTACAAGCTCGAAGGCAAGATTCCGATCGGCATCATGCTGGTTAACAAGCTGCGCGACAGCCCCAAGAAAGTTTCCGATCACATCGATTTTCAAAGCGAGCTGTCGCGACTTCCGCCTGCCGACGCCGATGAGGCCGGATTGAAGGAGCTGACCGGGCTCGACGCCCCGGTCGCCGGCGTGCTCGAGCAAAATATCTTCTACGTCAATCAGATCATGAAGTTCGGCAAATTATTTGCCGTGTTCCAGGGCGATCCGGTCGATTCCGGCAAGACGGTGGTCACCGCGTTCATGGCGCTGGCGATCAAAGCGAGCGTGCTCGACGAGAGGCGCACATTCGAGAAGGTGCCGGTGCTGCGCAATCTCGTGCCGGCGCAGGTGCTGATGGGGCAATCCTCGTTCAATTCCGGCAATTCGATCAGCGCCGGGCTGCCCAAATACGCGCGCAACGAGATCGGCACGATCGCCGGCCTCCTGGCGCGCGATCCGACGGCAAAGTAGTCTCCTTCATCGCCACTACCGGCCGTGCGCGGAGCGACGGGTGGCGATGATTGGATTATAATCGCCGCATGCCCGGAAGCTGGGAGTTCTGGATCGACCGCGGCGGCACCTTCACCGACGTGATCGGCCGGCGGCCGGACGGCAAGCTCGTCACCCACAAACTGCTGTCGGAAAATCCCGAAGCCTATGCCGACGCGGCAGTGGCGGGAATCCGTCACCTCCTTGGACTGGCGCCCGGCGAGCCCTTTCCGGCAGCGCGCATCGGCGTCGTGAAGATGGGGACGACGATCGCCACCAACGCGCTCCTGGAGCGCAAGGGCGAGCGGACACTGCTTCTCATCACCAGGGGCTTTGGCGACGCGCTGCGCATCGGCTACCAGGCGCGGCCGAGAATCTTCGCAAAACACATCGTCAAACCGGACATGCTCTATGAGCGCGTGGTTGAAGTCGATGAGCGCGTGCGCGCCGACGGCACGGTCGAGCGCGCGTTGGATCTCGCCGCGGTGCGCAGCGAACTTGCGCGCGCCAAAGCCGACGGTATCCGCGCCGTCGCCGTAGTGCTGATGCACGCCTACCGCTACAGCGAGCATGAGCGGCGGCTCGCGGCGCTGGCGCGCGAGCTGGGCTTTCCGCAAGTTTCCGCCAGCCACGAAGTTTCGCCCCTGATCAAGCTCGTCGGTCGCGGCGACACCACCGTGGTCGACAGCTATCTGTCACCGATCCTGCGCCGCTACATGGCGCAGGTGGCGGACGAATTGAACGCCGGCATGCCGCAGAATGCGCGACTGATGTTCATGATGTCGTCGGGCGGATTGACGGCGGCGGAACTGTTCCGCGGCAAGGACGCGATCCTGTCCGGGCCGGCGGGCGGCGTCGTCGGCATGGCCGAAACCGGGCGGCAGGCCGGCTTCGCCCGGCTCATCGGCTTCGATATGGGGGGCACCTCGACGGATGTGTCGCATTTCGCAGGCGATCACGAGCGCACCTTCGAGACGGAAGTCGCCGGCGTGCGCATGCGCGCCCCGATGATGCTGATCCATACGGTGGCGGCCGGCGGCGGCTCGGTCCTGCATTTCGACGGCGCACGCTTTCGCGTCGGTCCCGACTCCGCCGGCGCCAACCCCGGGCCGAAATGCTACCGGCGCGGCGGGCCGCTCGCCGTCACCGACGCCAATGTCATGGTCGGCAAGCTGCTTTCCGATTTTTTTCCCAAGATATTTGGACCGGGACAGAACCAGCCGCTCGACGCCGGCGCAGTGGGTAAAGCCTTCGCGGCGCTGGCCAAAGACATGGGCGACGGGCGGGCGCCCGAAGAGATCGCCGACGGCTTCATCAAAATCGCGGTCGAGAACATGGCGAACGCGATCAAGAAAATCTCGGTCCAGCGCGGTTACGACGTGACGCGTTACGCGCTCAATTGCTTCGGCGGTGCCGGCGGCCAGCATGCCTGCCTCGTTGCCGATGCGCTCGGCGTGACGCGCGTGCTGATCCATCCGTTCTCCTCGCTTTTGTCCGCCTACGGCATGGGGCTTGCCGACATCCGTAGCGTCCGCCAGCAGGCGATCGAGGAGCCGTTCGGCGACAAAGCGCGCGCGGCGCTGGAAGACGCGGCGCCGAGGTTGGCGCGTGCCGTGCACGACGAGGTCGCCGGCCAGGGCGTCGCCAGCAACAAGATCAAAGTCCATAGGCGCGCGCACATTCGCTATGCGGGCACGGATGCGCCTTTTGAAGTGCAGATGGCTTCGCTCAAGGCTATGAAATCCGCCTTCGAGCGTGCGCACAACGCGCGCTTCGGTTTCATCGACCGCGGCAAAAAGCTGGTCGTCGAAGCGGTATCGGTCGAGGCGGTCGGCGGCGGCGCGACCTTCAAGGAGAAGGCGCAAAAGACCAAACGGACCAAGCTTCCCGCGCCGGCGCGGCGCACGCGTTTTTTCTCCGGTAGCAAATGGCGGCGGGCAGGTGTCTACACCCGCGAGACGCTCGCGCCCGGGCAGAAGTTGAAGGGTCCGGCCATCATCATCGAGCCGCATCAGACCGTGGTCGTCGAAGAGGGCTGGCAAGCCGAGCTGACGGCGAAGAATCACCTGCTGCTGCGGCGGATCGCAAGACTCGCGCGCATCCGCGCCATCGGCACCAAGGCCGATCCGGTCATGCTCGAAGTGTTCAACAATCTGTTCATGTCGATCGCCGAGCAAATGGGCGTGGCGCTGCAAAACACGGCCTATTCGGTCAACATCAAGGAGCGGCTCGATTTCTCCTGCGCGGTGTTTGCCGGCGATGCTTCGCTGGTGGCCAACGCGCCGCACATGCCGGTGCATCTCGGCTCCATGGATCGCGCGGTCGAGACCGTCATCCGTGAAAACGAGGGCAAGATCCGCCCCGGCGACGTCTATGCCATCAACGCGCCCTATAACGGCGGCACGCATTTGCCCGACCTCACCGTCTGCACGCCGGTATTCGACGGGCGCAAGATCCTGTTCTGGGTGGCTTCACGCGGCCACCATGCCGACGTCGGCGGTATCTCACCCGGCTCGATGTCGCCGAATGCGACCACGATCGAGCAGGAGGGCGTCTATATCGACAATTTCAAGCTGGTCGAGCGCGGCCGCTTCCGCGAGAAAGAAGCTTATGCGCTGCTGACCGGCGGCAGCTATCCGGCGCGCAATCCGCTACAGAACGTCAACGATCTAAAGGCGCAGATCGCCGCCAACGAAAAGGGCGTGCAGGAACTGCGCAAGATGGTGCACCACTTCACGCTGCCGGTGGTGCGCGCCTATATGCGCCACGTGCAAGACAATGCGGCGGAAAGCGTGCGCCGCGTGATCGGCCGGCTGCACGACAGCGCGTTCAGCGTGGAAATGGACCAGGGCACCGCGATCAAGGTCCGCATCAGCGTCGACAGGAAGAAGCGCGAGGCGACCGTCGATTTCACCGGCACCAGCCCGCAGCAGCCGAACAATTTCAACGCGCCCGAGCCGGTGACCCGCGCCGCCGTACTTTATGTCTTCCGCGTCATGGTCGACGACGACATCCCGATGAATGCCGGCTGCCTGCGCCCCATCCGCATCGTCATCCCGAAACAATCGCTGCTGTCGCCGGAATTTCCCGCCGCCGTCGTTGCCGGCAATGTGGAAACATCCCAGGAGGTGACCAATTGCTTGTTCGGGGCGCTCGACGCCATGGCGGCGGCGCAGGGCACCATGAACAATCTCAATTTCGGCAATGACTGCTACCAGTATTACGAGACGATCTGCTCCGGCTCGCCAGCCGGGCCGGGCTTTCCCGGCACCGATGCCGTGCACACCCACATGACCAACACGCGGCTCACCGATCCGGAAATTCTGGAATTCCGCTATCCGGTGCTGCTCGAGGATTTTCACATCCGCAAAAATTCCGGCGGGCGTGGCCGATGGAATGCGGGCGACGGCATCGTTCGCGCCATCCGCTTTCTGGAAAAAATGGAATGCACCATCCTCTCCGGTCATCGCCGCGTGCGGCCGTTCGGGCTTGCCGGCGGCGAGGATGGTCAGGTCGGCGAGAATTGGGTGCGGCGCCGGGACGGGCGCCTGGAAAAGCTTGCCGGCTGCGACGCTACGATCATCGATGCCGGCGAAGCGATCATCATCCAGACGCCGACCGCCGGCGGCTACGGTAAGGCGCGGGGCGAGTGATTATGGGATCTCCGGCAGTTTCGCCGCTCCGCGCGCAATGACGATGCTGCTTACGAAGCGCGCGGCGGCGCCGGCGGCGAATTCTCCGACGGCCGGCGGGAAATCGAATACTTCATGCTCGCCGTGGCGCCTTGCCAGAAGAAATTGTAATTGACGTACACATTAGCGCCGTCCGCGAGCGGCAGTGCGGCGTTGCAGACCACTTCGTCCTTGCTCGTGGAAACGGTCGTCAGCGGTTCGTAGCGCAGCGGTTCCATTTTGAGCTGCTTAAGGACGTCGGCGAGCATATTCTTGGCGCGCGAGGAATCGCACTCGGGAAGCACGAAATAATCGTGCAGCCCGCGGTAGAGCAGCACGCCGGCCACCGCAAGCACGGGAATGCCGATCAGGCGAAACGCCAGGCGATTGGGCCTGCCGGGCGATGAACCTGCGCTCGACCAGCGCGAAGAACGCCGTGCGGGGGGCGGCTTGGGCGGAGGGTTGTCCTGCGCCATCGGCAGTTACTTTCAGAGAGCCTTGACGATTTGTTCCGTCATCTTCTTGGCGTCGCCAAGGAGCATCATGGTGTTGTCGCGGTAGAACAACGGATTGTCGATACCGGCATAGCCGGAAGCGAGCGAGCGCTTATTGAACATCACCGTGCCCGCCTTCCAGACTTGCAGCACCGGCATGCCGTAGATCGGCGACTTTGGATCGTCTTCGGCGGCTGGATTGGTGACGTCGTTGGCACCGATCACGTAAGCGACGTCGGCCTGGGCGAATTCCGAGTTGATATCGTCCAGCTCGAAGACTTCGTCATAGGGCACGTTGGCTTCGGCCAGCAGCACGTTCATGTGTCCCGGCATGCGGCCGGCGACCGGATGGATCGCATATTTGACATCGACGCCTTCGGCCTTGAGCTTGTCCCCCATCTCGCGCAGCGCGTGCTGCGCTTGCGCCAACGCCATGCCGTAGCCCGGCACGATGATAACCTTCGAGGAATTCTTCAGCAGGTAGGCGGCATCGTCCGCCGAGCCGAGCTTGACCGGCCGGTTTTCGGCGGCGCCGCTCGGGCCCGCGACCTCGCCGCCGAAGCCGCCGAGAATCACCGAGATGAACGAGCGGTTCATGCCCTTGCACATGATGTAGGACAGGATCGCACCCGAGGAGCCGACCAGCGCGCCGGTGATGATCAGCGCCGAATTGCCGAGCGTGAAGCCGATGCCAGCGGCCGCCCAGCCGGAATAGGAATTGAGCATCGAAATCACGACCGGCATATCGGCGCCGCCGATCGGGACGATGATGAGCACGCCGAGCAGGAACGAGACGGCCGCGATTAGCCAGAATGTGACGTGCTGCTGCGCCTCGAAGAACCAGACGATCAGCGCAATTAGCCCGACCGCCAGCGCGGCGTTGATGACATGGCGCCCCGGCAGGGTGATCGGCTTGCCGCTCATGCGCCCGGAGAGTTTCAGAAACGCGATCACCGAGCCGGTGAAGGTGATGGCGCCGACGGCGACGCCGAGCGACATCTCGATCAGGCTCTGGCCATGGATGGCGCCCTCGCTGCCGATATCGAAGGCCGCGGGCGCGTACAGCGCGCCGGCCGCCACCAAAACCGCCGCCATGCCGACCAGCGAGTGGAAGGCGGCAACCAGCTCCGGCATCGAGGTCATCGGCACGCGCCGCGCGATCACGGCGCCGGTGCCGCCGCCGAGCGCGACAGCGAGGATCACCAGGCCCCAGGCGGCGAGCCCGGCAGGCGGATGCGCGGCAAGCGTGGTGGCGACCGCAATCGCCATGCCGATCATGCCGAACAGATTGCCCTGCTGGCTGGTGTCGGGATGCGAAAGCCCGCGCAGCGCCAGGATGAACAGGATCCCGGCCACCAGATAGGCTAGCGCGGCAAGATTGGCACTCATGATTTCTTCTGTTTCCTCTGGAACATGCCGAGCATGCGCTGGGTCACCAGAAAGCCGCCAAAAATATTGACCGAGGCGAAGGCGAGCGCGACGAAGCCGAACGCGCGTGCCCAAAGCGGGCCGGCATCGTCGGCCACGAGCGCGACGCCGACCGCAAGCAGCGCTCCGACCACGATGACCGAGGAGATCGCGTTGGTTACCGACATCAGCGGTGTGTGTAGAGCCGGCGTCACCGACCAGACCACGTAGTAGCCGACAAAGACCGCGAGGAAGAAGATCGAGAGGCGAAACACGAACGGGTCGACAATGTCGCCTGCCGGTGCCGGCGCGCCGGAATGCGCCACCGCGAGGAGATCGAGCTGGCCGAGGATGGAGAGGGTTATCATTGCGGAATATCCTGCTTCACGCCGCACTATGCAGCAGTTTTGGGCTTGAAGTTGGGGTGAACGATCGCACCGTCGCGGGTGAGCGCCGTCGCCTTGACGATGTCGTCGTCCCAATTGACGGCGAGCGCCTTGGTCTTCTTGTCGATCAGGACTTCGAGAAATGCATAGAGGTTCTTGGCATAGAGGCTCGACGCCGTGGCGGCGATCCGGCCCGGCATGTTGCTATAGCCGACGATCTTGACGCCGCCGATTTCGGCGACCGCGTCGGCCTTGACGCCTTCCACGTTGCCGCCGCGCTCGACGGCGAGGTCGACGATCACCGAGCCCGGGCGCATCGACGCCACCATGTTCTTGGCAATAAGCTGCGGCGCCGGGCGGCCAGGAATGAGCGCGGTGGTGATGACGATGTCCTGCTTCTTGATGTGTTCGGCGACTTGCGCCGCCTGCTTCGCCTGATACTCCTTGGACATTTCCTTGGCGTAGCCGCCCGCGGTTTCCGCCGCCTTGAATTCATCGTCCTCGACCGCGACGAACTTCGCGCCGAGGCTTTCGACTTGCTCCTTGGCCGCCGGCCGCACATCGGTAGCAGTGACGACGGCGCCGAGGCGGCGCGCGGTCGCGATCGCCTGCAAGCCGGCGACGCCGGCGCCCATGACGAACAACTTGGTGGCCGGCACGGTGCCGGCGGCAGTCATCATCATCGGCAGCGCGCGGCCGTATTCGGCCGCGGCGTCGATCACGGCGCGGTAGCCGGCGAGATTGGCCTGGCTGGAGAGGACGTCCATCGCTTGCGCGCGGGAGATACGCGGCAAAAGCTCCATGGCGAAGGTGATGAGGCCGGCCTGGGCCAATGCGCGCAGCGCGTCTTCGTGGCCGTACGGGTCCATGATGGCGATGACGATCGCGCCTTTCTTATAGCGCGACAGCTCGGATGCTTGTGGGCGGCGCACCTTGAGCACGATGTCGGCGCCGTTCACCGCGTCCTTGGTGACGATGGCGCCGGCCGCCGCATAATCCGCGTCGAGGATGCCGGATTTAATGCCGGCGCCCGGCTCGACCGCGACCTCGGCGCCGAGCCCGATCATTTTTTTGATAGTCTCAGGCGTTGCGGCGACCCGCGGCTCACCGGCATCGACCTCTGCAGCAACCGCAACTTTCATGATTCCTCCGACACCTACGCCCGCGGTCGGTCCGAGACGATACGATTATTGGCTGCGAACGCGCGACGAGCGGTCGAGTTCAGGCGAGGAAGAACGCCATCAGGATGAGAATGACAACGACCGCCGCGAGGGCACTCTTCACCAAGGTCACGAAATTGCGATAGGTCTGCTCGTGCACGGGAAGATCGTTGCCCGTTGCACTCGCATATTCGAGTTCACCGTGGTCGGCCATCGCGTCCCTCCGACTAGCGCCCCATCGGCTGCGGACTTAGCGTAATTGCGCGCGCGGGACAACGAGATGCCTACATATCCAGAACCAGACGCTCGCTCTTGCAGCCGGCGCAGCAGATCATGACCCTCTCGTTGGTCGCCTGCTCCTCCTCGCTGAGCACCGAATCGTGGTGTTCGGGAATGCCGGAGATGACGCGCGTCACGCATTCACCGCAGATGCCGAGCTCGCACGAATAGTCGACGTCGATGCCGGCCTCGTACAGCACTTCGAGGATCTTCCTGCCCTCGGGAATGAAATACTCTTCGCCGGAGCGTGCGAGTTCGACCCAGAAGCCGCCCAAGGTCGCCCCCGCCGCTTCTGCCTTGGGGGTGAAATATTCGACGTGGACATGATGGTGCGGCCGGCTCGTCGCCGCCGTCTCGAATGCCGCCAGCATCGGATTGGGGCCGCAGCAATAGAAGTGCGCGTTCGCCGGCGCCGTGCCGATGGCGGCGGCCAGATCGAGGAATTTGCCGGCGGTCTCGTCGTCGAAGTGCAGGTGAACGCGCTTTGGGCCGAGCTTTTCCAGAGCCGCGAGGAAGGCCATGTCGGCCCGCGAGCGGCACGAATAGTAAAGTTCCCATGAGCGGTTTTGCGCGGCGAGTTGCTGCGCCATGCACCAGACCGGCGTGATGCCGATGCCGCCGGCAAAGAGCACGACGTGCTCGGCATCCTCGACCAGCGGAAAATTATTGCGCGGCGCGCTGATCTTGAGCGTATGTCCGACGCGCAGCTCATCGAAAATGTAGCGCGAGCCGCCGCGGCTTGCCGCATCGAGCTTGATGGCAACGACGTAGCGCTCGGGGTCGGCGTCAGGATTGAGCAGCGAAAATTGGCGCGTGAGCCCGTTCGGCAAATGGATGTCGATATGGGCGCCCGGCTTGTAGGGAGGCAGCCGGCCGCCGTCCGGCCGGGCGAACGTATAGACGTTGGTGTCGCGGGCGATGGTCTCGACCTCGGTCAGCCGCACCTCGATCAGGCCCGCGGCACGGCCGGTTTCGGGCGTCTGGGTTCCCGCGGCGGCATTCGGAGTGGTCATCGTGTCCATGCGAGCCATAGATAGGCGGCGAAGGTAGGGTTCCGCAATATGTTGTTTATGGCCTACAGGACGCCGTCAACGCGTGGCGAACGCCGATCTTTGTTATGCCTGTGCGCGGGCCAAATCGGTCTCGTGGGTCACGCCGGCAGCCTCCCCCGAACGCACGGCCATTGGCGCCGGCGTCACGCCGGGCACGACCTCGACGGCGATCCCGGCCGCGCGGCAGGCGGCGATTTCCGCCACCGCCGGTGCGTCACCGCCCTTGAGCCGCACCACGCGGCGTCCGGCTCTGGCGAGCGCGATCATCAACCCGGCGGCGTCGTCCTGCCGGGATGAATTCACGTCGCCGGTTGTGCCGACCAGCATTTTCTTTGCTTCGCGGCGGGCGAAATCGAGAATCGCCGGCGACACCCGATCGTCGAACACAATCACATCGGCCGATTGCAGCGCGCGCACCGCGCGCAGCGTCAACATTTCGGGATCGCCCGGGCCGGCGCCGACGACGACGATGGAGCCAGCTTCCGCAGTGTGGGTCGGCGCGAGCAATGCTGCAAGGTCGGCCTCGGTCGGCGCCGTGTCGGGGGCGGCAATTGCGCGGTCGGCGAATCTCTCCCAGAAATTCCTTCGGCCGCGGAACGACAGCGCCAGCGCCTGCACCCGGGGTCGCCAGTTCCGCGCCGCTTCCGCCCAGCGGGCAAAGCCATTCGGAATCAGCGTCTCGATCCTGGCGCGGATCGCCTGGCCGACCACCGGCGCGGCGCCGTCGGTCGAAATTCCGATGACGAGCGGCGAGCGGTTGACGATCGCGCCGAAGGCGAAGTCGCAAAAGGCCGGCCGGTCGATGACGTTGACCGGCACGCCAGCGGCGCGCGCGGCGGCGGCGAAGGCCGCCGCTTCGGCATCGTCCGCGCATTCGGCAATGGCGATGGCGGCGCCGCCGCAATCGGCCGATTGCCAGGCGCGCTCATGCAGCGTGATCGCGCCCGCCGGCGGAGCAGCGGCGCGGGCGCGCATGTCGTCCGTTGGCTCCGGCGCGAACACATCGACGCGGGCGCCGGCGGCCGAGAGAAGCTCAGCTTTCCACGCAGCGGCCGCGCCGCCGCCGGCGACAATTCCGCGCTTGCCGTCGAGCGCGAAAAAGATCGGCAGCCGCGCCAGCGGGCTCATATGGCTCGATCGGATTTCGAAAGGCGCACTACCCATAGAAGGTGCTGCTCTTGAGGTCCTACGGGAAAATGGGAATTAGAATAATTTCACTGTTTCTGCAATATCTTACGCTATATTTGAAAGGAAAATCTTACGAGAACCAGTGTAGCGTTTTATTCTTCCACAAAATGAAGGCTGGGTAGAAATCCCGGCGGCCCCAAAACTTGGCGGGCGCCCGGCGGGATACCGCCGGACGCCCTAAGGTATGCATCAGTCAGTCTATAAGCCGGGTTCTGGATGGCACGCGAAAACGTTTCGCA
>Ga0182024_10017330_pt1 | contig 13540 bp, 11 predicted proteins | sample P32metaG_FD_120480 | JGI IMG/M metagenome (GOLD analysis project Ga0182024, IMG submission 120480) | Permafrost microbial communities from Stordalen Mire, Sweden - P3-2 metaG (Illumina Assembly) | ecosystem: Environmental > Terrestrial > Soil > Wetlands > Permafrost | place: Sweden: Stordalen...
CGCGCCGACCCGAAGCTCGTCGAGAAGCTGTTCGAGGCCGAGGTGCCCGAGATCTACGAGGGCATCGTCCGGGCCGTCGCGTGCGCGCGCGAAGCCGGGGCGCGATCCAAGATCGCGGTCACGAGCCGCGACGCGGACGTCGACCCCGTCGGCGCGTGCGTCGGGATGAAAGGTTCGCGCGTCCAGGCCGTCGTGCAAGAGCTTCGCGGCGAGAAGATCGACATCGTCCCCTACGACCGCGATCCGGCCCGCTTCGTATGCGCCGCGATTCAGCCCGCAGAGGTGAACAAAGTGATCGTCGACGAAGCCGACGGCCGCATGGAGCTCGTCGTGCCCGACGAGAAGCTCAGCCTCGCGATCGGGAGGAAGGGGCAGAACGTGCGCCTCGCTGCGCAACTCACGGGCTGGAAGCTCGACATCATCAGCGAGAGCAAGTTCAAGCAGATGGAGGAAGAGGCGATCTCGGCGCTCCAGCAGATCGAAGGCGTGAACGACGCGGTGGCTCGCAGCATGTATCGCCTCGGCTTTCGCGCCCTCGAGGAGCTGGCAGAGGCGACCGAGGAAGAGCTCGCTGCCATCCCCGGCCTTTCCGGTCCGGACGCAGCGACCAAGATCAAGGAGAGCGCCGAGCTGACGATGGAGCGCCTTCGCCAGGAGCGCATCCAGGCGGCGAGCAATCGTGTCGAACCCCTTACCGAGAGAGAGCGGATGCTCTTCGTTCGCGGCGTGGGCGAGCGGACGATTCAGCTTCTCAACGAGGCGGGCTATCGGTCCGCCGAGGACATTCGCAAGGAGGACGAAGACAGGCTCGCCATCAAGACCGGCCTCGGCATCAAGAAGGCCCGCGCCATCAAGCAAGGGGCGGAGCATTTTTTGGCGAACGAATCGAAGCTCATCGACGCGGCGCGCAAGGTGGCGGCCAAGGCCGCGAAGGATCGCGAGTCCGAAGCGCCGCAGGAAGCTCCCGTAGAGGCCCACGAAGCTTCCGCGGAGAAGGCTTCGCTCGAGAAGAGCCTGGCCTAGCCGCGGCAGACGGGAGTCATGGCGATGGATACCGAGACGATGCGAGAACCGGCAGAATCGACGAGGCGTGAACGTTCGCGTACGTGCGTCGGGTGCCAGGAGCGCGTGCCCCTCTCCGCGCAAGACTCCATGCTCCGCGTCGTCTTGGGGAGCAGCCCCACCTCGGGCGAACGGGGAGCGAGAAAGCACGGGGTCGCCGTGGACGTGGCCGGCTCGGCGTTCGGCCGGGGCGCGCACATTCACGCCACCCGAGAGTGCCTCGTAAAGGCATGCCGAGGCGGCCTCTCACGAGCCTTTCGGTGTGAGGTCGTCGCGGATGCGTCCGTCTTGGCGAGCGACGTGGTCGCGGGCATGGATCGGCGCGTCGAGGGCCTCCTTCTCGGCGCGCGGCGCGCGGGCATCCTCGCGTTCGGCGAGGACGCGCGCGAGGCCGTTCAGAATGGCGCGCCGCTCGTTCTCATCGCGTGCGATGCGGGGGCGAGCGCAGGGCGCTCCGTTGCGCAGGCCGTCGCCGAGGGCCGCGCCCTCGTGTGGCGGACGAAAGCGACGCTCGGGGCGCTCTTCGCGCGGAGCGAAGTGGCGATGGTCGCGATTCGTCACGAAGGAGTCGCAAGCGAGATTCGCCGGGCGCGGAGTCTCGCCGATAGTGTCGGGGTTGCCACGGTGTGAGGATGCGCAAGTACACGAGGAGTCACGCATGCAGGTCTCGGGAGGTTCGATGAGCAAGGTGCGCATTTACGAAGTGGCGAAGCAGCTCAACCTCGATCCGAAGGCGGTCGTGAGTCTCTTCCAGGCCGTCGGGATCAACGAAGTGCGCAACCACATGAGCTCGGTCGATCCCGAAGCCATCGAGCGAGTGAAGCGCCACCTCGAAAAGACGAAGACGCATGACGTCGTCGAGGAGAGAATTCGGCCGGGCGTCCTCAAGCGTCGCGCCATCGCCAAGCCTGGTCAGGCTCCGGAAGCGCCGCCGAGCGCGCCCAAGCTCGAAGCTCCGCCTTCGCGCGCGCCCGCACCCGCGCCTTCGTCGCGCTCCGTCTCAAGCCAGCCTGAGGCGGCTCAGGCAGAGCGTCCGAATGGACAGACCCACGGGCATGCCGTGCATAGTCGCGCGGGCGACGAGCACGAGGGCACCGTAGAGGTGCCGGAGGTTCCCGTTCGCGCGCGCGAAGTTCCCGTCGAAGAGCCTGCCAGCCGCGAGCGACCGAGCACCCGTTCCGTAGTGTCGGCTCTCGACGCCGAGGTCGTGACGCCGCCGCACGCTCCCCCGCCCGAAGCCCCCGCCGAAGTCGTAGAGGCGGCTTCGCCCTCGCAGGAGCCGGCGCTCTCGCGTCCGGTCGAGTCGGCGCCGTTGCCGCCTGCTCCTGTCGTAGAAGAAGCGAAGCGTGACTGGCCGGCGGCTCCGGCGCCCGAGCCCGTAGGGCGCGCGGCCGCCCCGAAGACAGGGGTCGAGTACTGGACCGGGCGTCCGGGGGTTCCGATGCCGACGCCCCTCAGCGCACCGCGCACGGCGATTGGCGGCGGTCCGTCCGGCGCCATGGCGCGCCGAGTGCAGTACGACCCGCGTGCGGGGGCGACGGCGGGGGTGCAGCCGCGTCGGGACGTACGAGCCGGCGGGCCGCAGCAGGGCCGCTCGATGATGCGTGGGGCGGGCGGAGCTGGACCGCGTCGAATGTTCGGCGCGACGCCCCAGAGAAGGCCGACCGGGATCGTCTCGACGGCCGAGATGAGCGCCCACAAGAAGGTCATCCGAATCGACGAGAACGTCACCCTCCAGACGATGGCGCAGCGCATGTCGCTCAAGTCGACCGAGCTGCTCATGAAGCTGCTCTCGATGGGGATGACCGGCGTGCACATCAACACGACTCTCGACGCCGATACGGCCAAGATCCTGGCCTCGGAGTTCGGCTGGGAGGTCGAAGACGTCGCGGTGAGCGAAGAAGCGAGCATCGCCGCCGCGCGTGGCGAAGAAGTCGCGAAGCCGGTCCCGGCGGCCGAGACGGTCGTAGACGAGGCCCTCGTGACGCGTCCCCCTGTGGTCACCGTCATGGGGCACGTCGATCACGGCAAGACGAGCCTTCTCGACAAGATCCGCAAGGCCAACGTCGCAGGCGGCGAGGCGGGCGGCATCACGCAACACATCGGCGCGTACAAGGTGAAGACGCCGCACGGAACCATCGTCTTTCTCGATACGCCGGGCCACGAGGCGTTCACCCAGATGCGCGCCCGCGGCGCCAGCGTGACCGACCTCGTGATCCTCGTCGTCGCGGCCGACGACGGCGTGATGCCTCAGACGAAAGAGGCCATCGCGCACGCCAAGTCGGCGGGCGTTCCCATCATCGTGGCCGTGAACAAGATCGACAAGCCGAACGCCGAGCTCGAGCGGGTGCGGCGTGAGCTCGTCGAGGCGGGGCTTCAGCCCGAAGAGTGGGGCGGCGATACGATCTTCGCGAACGTCTCGGCGCAGACCGGGGAAGGCATCGACGCGCTCCTCGAGATGGTCGCGCTGCAAGCCGAGGTGCTCGATCTGCGCGCCAATCCGGCCATCGCCGCGAGCGGCACCGTCCTCGAGGCGCTCTTGGATCGCGGGCGCGGGCCCGTGGCTCGTGTCCTCGTACAGGACGGCACGTTGCGAGTCGGTGATTTCATGCTCGCCGGCCCCGGCTTCGGCAAGGTCCGCGCGATGACGAACGAGCACGGCAAGCCCGTCCAAGAGGCGGGTCCGTCCACCCCGGTGGAGATCTTGGGACTCTCCGACGTACCGGGCGCGGGCGATCCGATGCACGCCGTGAAAGACGCGAAGAAGGCGCAAGAGATCGCCGAGAGCCGCCGCGGCAAGATGGCGAAGAACCTCATCCCTTCGACGGCCAAGGTCTCGCTCGAAGAGCTGTCCAAGCGCATCGCCGATTCGGATCTCCAGGAGCTGCGCGTCATCATCAAGGGCGACGTCCAGGGCTCGGTCGAGGCCGTCGCGGACGCACTCGCGAAGCTCTCCACCGATCGGGTGAAGCTCGCGATCATTCACGCAGGCGTCGGAGCGATCACCGAAGGGGACATCAACCTCGCGATCGCGGCCAAGGCCATCTTGATCGGATTCAACGTGCGCCCGGCCGGCAAGGCCAGCTCGCTCGCCGAAGAGAACAAGATCGAGATTCGCCTCTACTCGATCATCTACAACGCGGTCGACGACGTGAAGAACGCCATGGAGGGTCTGCTCCCTCCTACGCTCATCGAGAAGACGAACGGCAAGGCGGAAGTCCGCATGATCTTCAAGGTCAAGGGCGTCGCGGTCGCCGGTTGCCACGTGATCGACGGCCTGATGAAGCGGGCGGGCAAGGCGCGCCTCCTTCGCGATGGGGCGGTCGTGTGGGACGGCAAAATGGCCGCGCTGAAGCGCTTCAAGGAAGACGTGAAAGACGTCGCAGAGGGCTTCGAATGCGGCATCAGCCTCGATGGGTTCAACGACCTCAAAGAGAAGGACATCATCGAGTGCTACGAGATCGAGGAAGTGAAGCAGAAGCTCTAGAGGGTCAAAAGAACGCAGAATCATGCACGTGGGCGTCCTTCGCATCTCGCTTCACATTCCGCACGCCCGCTCGCTCAAAGAGAAGAGGAGCGTCGTGCGCAAGTTTCGAGACCGCATCCGAGCTCGCTTCGAGGTGTCGATCGCCGAGGTCGGCGCGCAGGACTTGCTCCAGCGTGCGGTCTTCGGCGTGAGCGTCGTTTCGGCGGATCCCAAGGTGTGCGATTCCGTCCTCGCGCAGGTGGCCCGTGCGGCAGAGGTCCAGGAAGATGCAGTCTTGACCGACTACTCGACGGAGATCGTCGCGATGGGCGACGACACGTTCGACGGTGCCTCGCTTGGGAGCGCCCCTCTTGAGAGTGATGAGGACGAGGATCGATAGATGCCGAACGAGGTGAAGCGCGCCGTCCGCGTATCGGCCAGACTCGCGCGGGAGCTCGCGTTGCTCCTCGCGCGCGAGGTGAAGGACCCGCGCGCCGAACTCGTGACAATCACGCGCGTCGTGATGACCGACGATCTAAGGAGCGCTCAGGTCTTCTTCCGCCTCCTCAAGGAAGGGGACGTCGCGGAGAAGCGAAGTGAAGCGCTCAAGGGGCTCGCTCGAGCTTCCGGGCTCCTTCGGAGGGAGGTGTCGCGGCGGGCCGGCCTCCGCTACGCCCCCGAGCTCCGCTTCGCCTACGACGAAGGGCAAGACGAGCGGACGAGGATCGAAGTGCTGCTGGAAGAAGTGAAGGCCGAAGAGCGGGCGCGTTCGCGATCCTGATCGCCGAGTGCTCGCGCGGGTGCGCCCGGGTGGCGGGTTCCCCGAGGCAGGGCCCTCGGTCACCCGCGGCGAGGTGCCGAGCTCCCCAGCGCCAGGTGGCGCGTGATCCCTCGCCGAGTCGACAAGCGCCGCACGCTGGGTCACCCCGAGACCGAGCCGAGGTCGCGAGTAACCCGAGGCCGGGGAGTCTCTCGCTCCTTGCGAGGTACCGAGCGACCCGTCGTCTCCTCCCGCGCGACCCGAAGCGAGGCAGGCAACCCTGACAGGCCGGGGAGTGCCCGACCCCTCGCGAGGTACCGAGCGACCCGGCGCGAGGGAGTGCGCGACCCCGCGCGGATCGACTCTAGCGAAGCTGCGTCACGTACCACGAGCCCTTCCACGACAGGAGCTCCCCCAGATCGAAGTGCGCGGCTTTGCCCTCGATGGTGAAGCTCAGCCTCGAATGACGGACGCGCCAGAGCGTCCTCCGCATCTCGTGCCGCTTCGGCGTCACCTGGGCGATCGGCTGCCCGATGTCGAAGCCTGCAAACAGCGCGCGCTCGACCCCGCTCGTCCTCTTGTGGAGCACGTGCACCTGCTTTTGAAACGCGCCCAGGACCTTCATGTCCCACTGCTTCCCGGGGTCGGCCGCGTCCCTGGCCAAGAGGTAGGCGTCGCGCGGAAAGACCAGATCCGTGGCGAGGCTGGGGTCGTCTTTCGCGATGGCTTCGAGGAGGTGCTTTGCGCGCGTCGTGAGCTCTTCGCTCGAGGGAGGGGGAAGCGCGTCGTCCGGAGCCCCCGTATCGGGCGCGCTCGCGTCGGCCGCGTCCATTCCGGCGTCGAGCACGGGGAGAGCACCCGCGTCGGCGGCGCTCGTCCGCGGGGTGCAACGCGCGAGAGCCACTGCGAAGGAGAGGCAGAGCACTCTCTCGAGCCGTCTCACGCGAGGTTCGGCAGAGGAACCATGTCGACGTGGAGCACTTCTTCGAAGGCATGGATCTCGGCGAGGCACACTTCGCTCGGACGGGAGACGACGCGGAGCTTTGCGCACGAGGCACCCCCTCCCTCGAAAATCGTATTGGTGACCTCTTCGACGTTGATGCCGTGTCGCTTGATGACGTTGAGGACGTGCGCGAACGTCCCCACCTTGTCGACCATACGGATGACGAGCTGAAACCGTGCCCCGGACGACGTCGATACGTTGACGACGTTCGGCACGTTGCCTTCGAGGAGGAAGGATCGAATGACTCGCACCGTTTCGGTCGCGATGGCGAGCTGTGCCTGGTCGGTCGACGCCGCGATGTGGGGCGTGCCGTAGACGAAGCCTTCGCCCTCTTCTCCCGCGCCCAGCAGCTCGAACGCATATTCCTTCTTGCCCGTGGGCTCGTTCGGAAAGACGTCGAGCCCGACGCGAAGCTTTTTCGTCCGCACGGCCTCGCGCAGCGCCTCTACGTCGATGAGCCCTTCGCGCGCTGTGTTGATGAAGATCGCGCGCGGGGGGAGGAGCTCGAAGAAGCGGCGGTCGAAGATTTTGCGCGTCCTCTCCGTGATGGGAAGATGAACCGAGAGGATCTGCGATCGCGACGCGAGGTCTTCGAGGGTCGGCGAGTACACGACGCCCAGCTCTGCGGCCTTCGCGGCCGTGAGGGATCGACTCCACGCGGCCGGGACGAGCCCGAAGGCTCGCGCCCGCGCGATGACCTCACGCCCGACCGCGCCGAGGCCCGCGACCCCGAGCGTCTTGCCGTGGATCCCCTCCGCCCCTCCGAACCGCAGGCGCTCCCACTTGCCCCCGCGCAGCGACGTGACCGCGTCCGGGATGCGGCGGTCGATCGACAGCATCAGGCCGTACACGAGCTCGGCGACGGCGGCGGCATTGCGGCCCGGGCAGTTGGCGACGTAGATGCCGCGCCGGCTGGCCGCGCGCACATCGATCGTGGAGAACTCGGCCCCGGCGCGCACGATGAGATGGAGCTGCCGCGCGCTGTCGATGACGGTCGCCGTCACCTCTGTCGACCTCACGACGAGGATGCCGACGCCCGCGATCTTGTTGACGAGCGTCTCCTTCGTGACCTCGGGCTCGTACATGACTTCGAGGGGGAGGGTTCGCAGCTCTTCCACGGCGCGTGGATGGAGCTTGTCGGCGATGAGGAGACGCATGGGCGGGTGATTCTAGCCGATCTCAGCGCCGTCCGAGGGCCACGACTTTTCCGCCCATGAGGACGGCCGGGCCTTCGGCTCGATCGAGCAGAAAGGGGGCGAGCGAGGTCTGCGCGTAGCGGGTGAACTTGGCGTCGAACGGGCCGCCTTCGTGCGCCGCCTTCACCTGGGCGTAGAGCGCGCCATCGGGGCCGAGACGGGACCGCGTGGGGTCCCATTCCTCGTTCGTTCCGTCGCTCAGTTCGAGCTGAAGGCGGCCCTCTTTCTCATGGATTGCCCGCACGAAGAAGGGCGCATCGTCGACCGTGAAGTACGTCCAGTCGTACCCGTTCGAGAGGATGAAGCGCCCGTCGTCAGGGTGCCGGCGAATCCACGTGTGCATGGCGGCGGCGAGTCCGGGATGGACGACCGGCTCGCCCTCGTGAAAGAAGCGGCCTTCGGCGTCGAGTCGAATCGTGCTCTCGCGCGACGCCCCTTCGGGGGCGGGGAACCGATAGAACTCGGGGTGGTCGCCGGGCTTCACCGCCCGAGTGTGCGGACCCCGTGGGCTTCTCGCAACCTGAGCCGGTTCGCGGGACCCCACGCTCCGTTTTTCGTTCGCCTCGGCTCCGGTGCGCGGCTTGACGAGTCGGGGACGGGGGCCTACACACCGAGCGTTCAGAAAGATTTGAAGCTTGTAGGGCAGCCTGTTTCGGAAGGGATCTCCATGGCCTACGACGGCATGACGGACTTCGTCTCCGCGCTCGAGAGGCACGGAGAGCTGGTTCGCGTGCGGCGTCCGGTGGACCCCTTTCTCGAGGTGTCGGCCATCGCCGATCGCGTGATGAAGGCCGGTGGACCCGCGCTGCTCTTCGAGCGCGTCGGGACCTCCCGCTTCCCCCTCCTCATCAACGCGTACGGATCGCGCACCCGAATGTCGCTCGCCCTCGGCGTGTCCGATTTGGAGGAGCACGCGCGGACGATCGAAGCGCTGGTCCATGCGCGGCCCGGCCTGTCCGCGGCGGGCCTCGCCGATCTCGCCCTCACGCTCCCGGAGCTCGCGCACATCGCCCCGCGCGCGGTGCGGGACGCCGCGTGTCAGGAGGTGGTCGAGACCGGAGACGACGTCGACCTCGATGCGCTCCCGATCCTTACGTCTTGGCCCAAAGACGGCGGCCCGTTTCTCACTCTCCCCAACGTCATCACGCGCGACCCCGACACGGGCGCGCGCAACATCGGCATGTATCGGATGCAGCGCATCGACCGGCGCACGACGGCGATGCACTGGCAGATTCACAAGACGGGCGCGCGGCACTTTCGGCGCGCCAAAGAGCTCGGTCTCCGCCGTCTCGAGGTGGCGGTCGCCCTCGGCGGCGATCCCGCGCTCACCTATGCCGCCACCGCGCCTTTGCCCGACGGGATCGACGAGTGGATGTTCGCCGGGTTCTTGCGAAAGAGCGCGGTCAAGACCGTCCGGTGCAAGACGGTCGACCTCGAGGTGCCCGCCGACGCCGACTTCGTGCTCGAGGGCTACGTCGATCCGGGCGAGCCGCTCTTCGACGAGGGCCCCTTCGGCGATCACACCGGCTATTACACCCCCATCGACGCCTTCCCGCGCTTCCACATTACCGCTCTCACGCGGCGTCGCGAGGCCGTGTACCCGTGCACGCTCGTGGGGCCGCCGCCGATGGAAGACGCGTGGCTCGGCAAGGCGACCGAGCGGCTCTTTCTTCCGCTTCTCCGGACGATGTTTCCCGAGGTCGTCGACATGAACCTGCCGGTCCATGGCGCGTTTCACAACCTCGTCCTCATCTCGATCAAGAAGCAGTATCCGATGCACGCAGCCCGACTGGCTCACGGGCTTTGGGGAGCCGGGCAGATGTCCTTCTCGAAGGTCATCTGCGTCGTGGACGACGACGTCGACGTCCAGAACGAAAAGGAAGTCGTGTGGCGTCTCCTCGCCAACCTCGATCCGAAGCGAGACGTGTCGTTCGTGGAGGGGCCGATCGACCAGCTCGATCACGGCGCAAACCAGGCCCTCTTCGGCGGGAAGATGGCGATCGACGGCACGCGCAAATGGAAGGAAGAGGGGTACCGGCGCGAGTGGCCCGAGGTGCTCACGATGAGCCGCGGCGTGGAGCAGCGCGTAAGCGAGATGTGGAGCGAGCTCGGGCTCGGCGCAGCCGCGGCCCCGATCGCCACGAGAGTGAATGGGAGCGGGACGGCGGGCGAGGCAGCGATCGGGCGCTTCGTGCGCGCCGCAAAGGTGGCGCTCGGGAGGGATCCGTGAGCGTCGCGCGCCCCGTGCCGGAAGTGTCTCTGCGGCCAAAGGACGCCGCGGCGCACGCGAACGCAGTGCGCGCGATGTTCGGTCGCATCGCGCCGACCTACGATCTCCTGAACCGCGTCCTCTCGGGCGGGCTCGACGTCGCTTGGCGGAAGCGTGCCGTGGCGGCGCTCGATGGCGCTCCGGAGGGGGCCACGCTGGATCTCTGCGCCGGTACTCTCGATCTCACGGCGCTCGTCGATCGCGCGCGTCCGTCGGGACGGCTCGTCGCGGCCGACTTTTCGGACGCGATGCTCGCCCATGGACGGAAGAAGTCGCCCCGAGCCGAGATCGTCGTCGCCGACGCGCACAGCCTGCCGTTCGCCGAGGGCGAGATGGCGGCCGTCATCTGCGGCTTCGGTGTCCGAAACCTCGCCGATCCCGCGAAGGCCGTGGGCGAAGTGAAGCGCGTGCTAAGGCCGGGTGGCGTGTTCGTGACGCTCGAGTTCTTTCGTCCCGACAAGGGGGTGACGAGGGCGTTTCATCGCGCCTACGCGAGTCTCCTCCTGCCGCTCGTGGGGGGCGTTCTCTCAGGGGACCGCGGGGCTTACGGCTATCTCGCCTCGAGTATGCAGGGGTTCTGGTCTCGGTCCGAGTACGAGGCCACGCTCGTCTCGAGCGGCTTCACTCGCATTTCGTCCGAGGATCTCACTCTCGGCATTGCGTCGATCGTTCGTGCGGAGGTGCCCGCGTGACAGGGCCCCGCCGAAAGATCGTCGTAGGGATCACCGGTGCGAGCGGCGCGCTCTATGCGCGGCGCTGCATCGCGCTTCTCGGAGAGCAGGTCGCGAAGGGCGAGGTCGAGCTCGGGGTCTGCGCATCGCCGACGGCACAGGAAGTATGGGCGCTCGAATGCGGCGGTGACCTCCGCGAAGAGCTTGGCGCGAAGCTCTGGGGAGCGCGCGACTACAATGCGCCGTTCGCGAGCGGCAGCGCCGGATGGCATGCGATGGTAGTCGTGCCGTGCTCGATGGGCACCGTGGCTCGCATCGCGCACGGCATCTCCGACTCGCTTCTGACGCGCGCCGCCGACGTGATGCTCAAGGAACGACGCACGCTCATCGTCGTGCCGCGCGAGACGCCTCTCAGTCTCGTGCACCTCGAGAACCTCACGACCCTCGCGCGCGCGGGCGCCATCGTGTTGCCGGCGATGCCATCGTTCTACGCCAAGCCCGAGTCGCTAGGAGACCTCGTCGACACGGTCGTGGCCCGGGTGATGGATCATCTCGGTGTCGTCGCCCCCTTCGCAAAGCGGTGGGAGGGTGCGTCTGCCGTGTGGTCAGGTCGCGGTCGGCCCTCGTCGGAGGACAAGTGACCGCCCTCGTCGATCGCGCGATTCTGGCGGCCGGCCTCGGTCCGATCGCGGAAGCTCGGAGGACCGGCGATCTTGCGCGCGTCCAGCAGGCATCCGTCGCGCTCGGCGCGCTCGACGCGTGCGATCTCCTGGCCCTGGGCGCGCTCGCGGATCGTATTCGCAAAGAGGAAGTGGGGGACGTGGTGAGGATCTTCACGCGCGGCGCCCCTCTTCCGGGAGCCGACGTGGTCGTCTTGAGCGCCGAGGACGCGAACGGCTCGTCGAGCCGAGGGACCCTCCTCCGTCGCGTCGCTTTTGCGCGCATTACCGGCCCGCTTCGGGCTCGCATCGTCGTCGACTGGGCGAGCGTCGGGCTCGAGTTGGCACAGGTCGCGCTCGGCTTCGGTGCGAGCGAGCTCTCGGGACCGGTCGTGACGCGCCGCGGGCTCCCCATCGCCGAGGACCGCACGCAGAAGGTCAAAGGCGCGGGGCTCGTATCTTCGCAGCTTCTCAAGAAGCGAGAGCTCGCGGTGCTCGTTGGAATTGCTGGGCGCGAGGCGGTGTTCGACGACGGCACGGACGAGCGGCACGCGATCGCGGAGGAGGGTACGGCACTTGAGCACTCTTGAATCGATCGCCACCAAAGTCCGCGCGGGGGAGCGCCTCGGGTTCGAAGAGGGCGTCGCTCTTTTTCAGCACCCCGATCTGCTCGCCGTGGGTCAGCTCGCCAATCTCGTGCGCGAGCGGCTCCACGGCGACCGCGCGTACTTCAACCGCAACATGCGGCTCGAAGTCACGAACGTGTGCGTCGCGTCGTGCCTCTTCTGCTCCTTCGCGAAGCTCGAGGAGGGCTCGCCGGGCGCGCGCACGATGAAGCTCGAGGAAGCGTGGCGGGAGCTCGAGGTGCGCATGAGCGACCCGCCGAGCGAGATTCACATCGTGAACGGCCTGCACCCGGGGCTGCCTTTCTCTTACTACGAAGAACTCCTCGCGGGGTTCAAGCGCATCAAACCCGACGTGCACATGAAGTGCTTCACGGCGGTCGAGATTCACTTCTTCGCGCAGCACTACGGCATGAGTCACGAAGAGGTGCTCACGCGCCTCATGCGTGCAGGACTCGGGAGCCTGCCGGGCGGAGGGGCCGAGATCTTCCATGACGAAGTGCGGAGCCGCATCTCCTCCGACAAGGCGACCGCCGACGAGTACCTGGAGGTCCACCGAACGGCGCATCGCCTCGGCCTGCGCACGAACGCGACGATGCTGTACGGGCATATCGAGACGTTCGAACACAGAGTCGATCATCTGCTCCGGCTGCGCGCGCTGCAGGACGAGACGCACGGCCTCCAGGCCTTTATCCCGCTCGCCTTCCACCCCGACGGAAACGGGATGAAGAACCTCCCCGCGCCTACGGCGGTCGACGACCTCAGGACGCTCGCGGTGTCGCGCCTTCTCCTCGACAACGTCGAGCACCTCAAGGCCTACTGGGTCAGCATGACGCCGAAGATCGCGCAGATGGGGCTTCTCTTCGGGGCGGACGACATCGACGGCACGATCGTGCACGAGACCATCTACAGCGCGGCAGGATCCACGTCTCCGTCGGGGCTCGGGTACGACGAGCTCGTGCGCCTCATTCGCGAGGCAGGGCGCATCCCGGTCGAGCGCGACACGCTCTACCGAGTCGTGCGCGAGCACGCGCGCGAAGCCCTCCCCGAAGCTGCGTTCAAGGTCCGCGACCGCAAGGCCGAGAAGCACCTGGTGCTCCTATGAGTGATGCGCGATTGAGAGTGGCGGCGGTTTCGTACTTGAACGCGCGCCCGCTGCGCGAGGGGCTCGACCAGCACCCGAGGGTCGCTCTGGAGCTGGGCGTGCCCTCCGAAGTGGCGAGGCGTGTCGCGGAGGACGAAGCGGACCTCGCGCTCATGCCGGTCGCGGCGGCAGCGACCCTGGGTGACTTGCGCATCGCACGAGGCATGGCGATCGGCGCGCGTGGCCCTGTTCGGAGCGTCGTCATCGTGTCCGAGCGCCCCGTCGACGAGCTCACCGACTTGTCGCTCGATCTTTCGTCGCGAACGAGCGTCGTGCTCGCGAGGCTTCTCTTGCGCGCGCGCAGGTCCGGCAAGGAGCCGCGCTTCGTCGGCGGGTCGCCCGAGCAGGCCCTCGCGGACGTAAAGGGTACGCACGGTGCGCTCGTCATCGGCGATCCGGCCCTCGCCGCGCAGAGTCGCTTTCCTCACGTCTTCGACTTGGGCCAGGCGTGGCTGGAGCACTGCGGGCTGCCTTTCGTGTTCGCGGCGTGGTGCGGGCGAAAAGGTGCGCTGCAAGACGACGACGAGCAGATTCTCTTGGACGCAAAGGAGCGAGGGCTCGCGTGCCGCGATGCCTTCGCGGACGCGCATGCGGCGCGTGCGTCGTTGCCGGCTGCTTTTCTCCGCGAGTACCTACGCGAAGCGATTCGCTACGACCTCGGCGACGAGGAGCGCGCCGGTCTCGAGC
>Ga0182024_10017331_pt1 | contig 13540 bp, 7 predicted proteins | sample P32metaG_FD_120480 | JGI IMG/M metagenome (GOLD analysis project Ga0182024, IMG submission 120480) | Permafrost microbial communities from Stordalen Mire, Sweden - P3-2 metaG (Illumina Assembly) | ecosystem: Environmental > Terrestrial > Soil > Wetlands > Permafrost | place: Sweden: Stordalen...
AGGGCGATCGACTCCAGCTGACGTACGCCTGCGGTCGCAGTCCTGCGCAGGTTGGCGGTCTCAGCGTTGAGACGGCGGTTCACGCCGCTTCGGACCTCACGGATCACGCGCCCCGCCTCGAAGGTCAGTCGTCCCGCCTGAGCGCCGATGGAGCTCAGCGCGTCACCCACCGCGGGCCCGGAGCGCACGGTGACCACCCATCGGCCCCGCCGCCGTCGTGTTCGCGCACTGACGCCGAGGCTCACGAAATCGCCGACCAGCCGGAAGGCGCCGGGCTCGTCGGCGCATCCGATCTCGAGATACGGCTCACCGTCGGGACGCACCAACCGGCCGGCGCCGAGAAACGCGCCCCGAAGGCGGGTCTTCCGGCAGCACGTGCGCTCCGACGACGGTTGCAGCGTCGAGGGATCGACGCCCACGACCACGTAGTGGGTGCGTCTCGCGGCCACGACGCGAGAGACATGCGCCGGCACCCCGTCGGCATGCAGAGCCTGGATGGCTGCGCGCACCGCGACAGGCCGCGTCGTCGCGATCGAACCCGGAACCGCCGTCACAAGCGCAAGACCCTCGACCAGGGAGCGCCGGCAGCACGGGAGAAGCGGTGTGTACGGCGCGAGCTCGGCTACTACTCGCTGCGTGAACGAGAAGCCCCCGTCCGCTCCTGACTTCGGGTGCGCCCGGCGTGGCAGAGACATCAGCCTATCGCGGGCGATAGAGCGGCCCATCTGGCTTCGACGCGCCGGACGTGCGCAACCCCGGCGGGCCCGCGCTTGCTCTCGTACAGCGCGACGGCGCGGCTGGACTGCTCGAATGCGCCGGGCATGTCGCCCGACAGGTACAGCACCTCGGCGAGGGCGAGTATCGCCTGGGCCATGTCCATCGGCGCCTGCGTGGTTGCAGCCAGTGCAACTGCGCGTTGGGCGAGGCCCAGCGCCTCGTCGAAGCCACCACCGCGAGCGAGGAGTTTGGCGCGGATACCGAGACCGAGCAGCTGGGTCAAGATATCGCCGGCTCCGCCCAGCTCCAGGCCCCGCAGCACCCAGTGTTCGGCCTCCTCGAGACGACCGAGCGAGTACAGCGCCTCAGCCAGCTGGCAGGCCGACGTCGAAAGCCAGGCGCGCTCGCCCAGTTGCTCGAGCTGCTCAACGCCCTGCCGGGCGGCGCGCTCCGCGGCGTCGAGATCACCGGCCAGCGTCTCGATCTGCCATCCAGCCTGCATCACGATCGCAGTACCAGTTGCCATTCCGCGTTCGCCCATGCCCGCGAGGGTGTCCGCAAACAGGGAGCGGGCGTCGGCGAATTCCCCGCAATAGGCGAGAACGAACGCCTTCCATACGGCGAGAAGCGCCTGAAAACCCCGGTACTCCTGCATTTCGCGGGCAAACCAGACCAGCGCATCATCAAATGGGATCGATCCATTGGCCACCGCTGCCGCTCCAAGGGCCCGGGAGCTGGTGGTCATCCAGGGCTCATCTGCTTCGTGTGCATACTGCCTGGCACGCATCAACGCCTCGAGCGAGGCATCGAACCGGCCTCGGTAATGGTCGACGAATGCGGCTGCGACCTCGAGCGACGCCCGGGCACCGTGGTCGTCGCTTCGTTCGATCTCAGGCCGGGCCTGGTCAACCAGTGCGCTCATCTCGTTCTCGTACGCCTCAGGATCGACGTTCGTCCGCCATACCACGGCGATCAATCGCGCCTGCAGCGCCCGAACCCGCAGACCGGCGGACTCGGAGCGCTCCGCCGCCCTGTCCGCACGTGCGATCGCATCGTTCAGCCGGCCGGCCATGGCGAGTGCCTGCATGAGTGCTTCCTCGAGGGCGAACGGGATCTCCCGATCAGGAAGCAGGAGTTCCGCCCGCTGCAGAAGGTTGATCGTCGCGGTGGTGTCGCCGCGATCGAGGGCGCGCCGGCCTGCCAGCTCAAGGCGCTCGGCGGCCGCGATCGCGATCGAGCGGGCCAGCTCGTCCACCGGCCCCAACTCGGCTCGATATCGGAATGCCTGCTCCAGGTGATAGCCGGCGATCTCGTCCAATTCCTCGAGATCGCTGCCGTGCTGGATCAGCCAAGCCGCGAAGCGCGCATGCAGCTCGGCGCGCTCCGCCTTGGGCAATGAGTCATACGCGGCGTCGCGAATCAGCAGGTGGCGAAAGGTGAAGGCGTCCTGGCCGGCAAAGACGGGACGATCGGGGCGCAGGAGATCCTTGCGCACTAGGGACATGAGCCGTCCGGCGACATCGCGTTCGTCGGGCGCCATGTCCTCCACAGCGCCGCGGTGAAAGGACTGTCCTTCGATCGATCCGCGCTCGAGCAGCCCACGTTCCTCGGGCCGGAGTTGATCGAAGCGCGCCGCCAGCAGCGCCTTGATGGTCGGCGGGACCACGACGTCGTGACTGCCCGATTCCCGCAGCATCGCGACGATCTCCTCGACGAACAGCGGGTTTCCGGCAGCAGTGGCTCGAACCCGGTCGCGCAGGTCCGGTGGGATCTCGTCGCCTGCCGGGAGCAGCTCCCCGATGAGCGACTCCGTTTCGGCGGCGTTGAGCGGCTCGAGCAAGACCGTGGTGGCATTGAGCTTTCCCCCACCCCATCCTGGCCGGCGGTCGAGCAGTTCGGGCCGGCCCAGGCAGAGCACCAGGATCGGCGCGTCTCGGCTGAAGTCGCCGATATGCTCGATGAGGTCGAGCAGGGTTGGCTCGCCCCAGTGCACGTCATCGAAGACGACGACCACTGGCTTCGACTCCGCGGCGGCCTCGAGGAGCTTGCGCACCGCCCAGGCGATTTCGGTGGATGTTGTGGTCACGGCGGAGTCGCCGAGCAGGGTCTTGATTGCCGTTGCGACTGCAGCGTCTCGCTGAATCAGTCCCGCCGCCTCGTTCCCGCCGGGCAGGGCAAGCAACTGCTTCACCATCGTGATCACCGGCCAGTAGGTGATGCCCTCTCCATAGGAGAGACAGCGTCCGCGGAGCTGCGTGACATCGAGCCCGCCCAGGAACTCGGCGGTGAGGCGTGTCTTGCCGACGCCGGCCGCACCGAGCACCGTGAATAGGCCGCACGCGCGACCGTCGACGATGTTGGCAAAGGCATCGTTGAGCATGCGGAGCTGGGTGGCCCGTCCCACCATCGGAGCCCCGATCGGGAGAACGCTGTCGCGCAATTCGGCTCCCACGTCCACCAATCGGTACGCCGACACCGGCTGGCTCTTGCCCTTGAGCTCGAGTGGCACGAGCGGTTCGACGGTGACAGCGCCGCGCACCAGACGCCACGTCTCCGGACCGATCACGATCTCGCCGGGCGCAGCAGCCTGCTCGAGCCGAGCTGCCACGTTCACCGCATCGCCGGTTGCGAGCCGCTCCTCGGTTCCAGTGACGACCTGTCCCGTGTTCACGCCGGTCCGCACCGTGACCGTGGTTCCGTAGTCGCGCTCCAACTCGCTGTTCAGCTCAACCAGGGCGTCACGCAACCCGACTGCTGCTCTGATGGCCCGCAGCGCGTCGTCCTCATGGAGCACTGGGACGCCGAAGACCGCCATGACGGCGTCGCCGATGAACTTCTCCACGGTTCCGCCGTGCTGTTCGATCATCGTCCGCGCGGCGTCGAAGTACCGACGCATCACCTGACGCAGGCTCTCGGGGTCGAGACGCTCGCCCATCGCGGTGGATCCCGTGACGTCGCAAAAGAGCACCGTGACGGTCTTGCGCTGTGCCCTCGGGGCCGGTGCGATCGTCAGTGGCGAGCCACAGCCGTTGCAGAATCCCGCGTCGGCAGGATTCTCTTTACCGCAGTTGGCGCACGTGATCACAGCCGGGAATCGGGCACATCGACATCGCGGTGGGTCACGGTGACCGCGAGTCCGTCACCGCGCAATCGTTCCGCGAGCGCCTCAACAATCACCACCGACCGGTGCCTCCCACCTGTGCAGCCGACGGCGAGGCTCAGGCCATCCTTGCCTCGTTCCGCATTGCGCTTCGCGGACCACGATATCAGGGCCTGGGTGCGCTCGATGAGCTCTCGCGCCACCTCATCCTCGAGGACGTAGTCACGAACCGCGGTGTCGAGCCCGGTGAACGAGCGCAGCTCGGGCACCCAAAATGGGTTGCGCACCACGCGGGCATCGACGATCCAGCCCGCGTCGGCCGGCAGTCCGAACTTGAATCCGAACGACGTCACCGACACCGCGACGTCCGCGGCCGGTTCCCCCTCGCTCACAGGAGCTCCTTCACGCGCAACGCCACGGGCCGCGGCACCACGGTGGTGAGCTGTTCGAGCGGCGCGTCACGGATGGCGTCGATGCTGCCGAACTGACGGAGCAGCGCGCGTCGCCGAACCGGACCGAGACCGGGCACGACGTCGAGCTTCGAACGCAGCGCCGCGCGCCCGCGGCGGGCACGGTGATGCGTGATGGCAAAGCGGTGCGCCTCGTCACGCACCCGCTGCACCAGGAACAGCGTCGGACTGTCTTTCTCGATGATGATCGGCCGCGCGCGACCCGGCTTGTACAGCTCCTCGTTGCGCTTGGCGAGCCCGAACACGGGGACCTTGGTGAGCCCCGCTTCGCGCAGTGCCTTCACCGCGGCGCTCAATTGACCCTTGCCGCCGTCGATGAGGATGAGGTCCGGTAATACCGAGAAGCTCAGGTCGGCATCATCGCCACCGCGCGGTGTCCGGCGCGGCCGCTCATTGGTGCCGTTGGCGCCCGCCGGGTCGAGCAACGGGACATCCGTATCCGGTCCGTCGTCGCGAGGGCCGAGCCTGCGGAACCGGCGACGCAGGGTCTCCTCGATGGAGGCGAAATCATTGGAACCCTCGACGGTTTTGATCCCGAAGTGACGATAGCTGGCGGGCGCCGGGCGGCCCTCCTCGAACACCACCATCGAGCCCACCGAGTTGGTCCCCATGGTGTTGCTGATGTCGTAGCACTCGATCCGTCGCGGCGGCGCCGGCAGCTGCAGCCGGGTCGCGAGGTCGTCGAGCAGGGCCTCGGTCTTGGCGGCATCGTAGTCGTCGACAATGCGCTGCTGGCGCAGTGCGACAAGCGCCGTCTCCGCCGCCTGCGCGACCAGTTGCCGCGCGTCGCCGCGTTTGGGGACGTGCACCTCCGCAGGACCACCCCGCCGTTCTGTCAGGAACTCCTCGAACACCTTGCGGTCTTCGATGTCGTCCGACACCAGCAGCCGGCGTGGAACCGAGGTGACGTTGGCGTAGTACTGCGGAAGAAAGGCTCCGAGGCATGCGGCAGCATCGAGACCTGCAACGCCCTCGAGCTCGTGCGTCTCCATCGCCATCACGCGCCCCTGACGGACGCTCAGCACGGCAGCCATGGCGCGCCCTGCCTCAACTGCAACCGCGATGCAGTCCTCGTCGGATCGAGCCCCGCGAAGCACTGTCTGACGTTCGCTGATGCGCTCGATGGCACGCAGCCGATCGCGGAAGCGTGCGGCCAGCTCGTAGTCGCGATTGTCGGCGGCAGCGTCCATCTGATCGCGCAACTCATCGTGGAGCGCGTCCGACCGGCCCTCCATGAACTCCTGGACCTGCTCGAGGATCTCCGCATAGTCCGGACCGTCGATCTTTCCCTCGCACGGGCCCGAGCAGCGTTTGATGTGGTAGTCGAGACACACGTGACCGCGACGGAAGATCTCGTCGCTGCAGGTGCGGAAGGGAAATATGGTGCGCAGTGAGCGGACGGTCGTGCGCAGAGACTGGGCGCTCGTGTACGGCCCGAAGTACCGCGCACCGTCGCGGATCACCTTGCGGGTGTAGTACGGCCTCGGAAACTCGGTCGCCCCTTCGGCGCTCTTGCCGCGCGGTTTGCGAACCTGCTCGCGCGCGGTTCCCGGGGCCACCGCGTCATGCACGCCGGGACGGGGGATCTTGAGGTAGAGGTAGCTCTTGTCGTCCTTGAGGCGCACGTTGAAGCGCGGGCGGTGCTGCTTGATGAGTGAGTTCTCGAGCACCAGGGCCTCGTGCTCGCTCTGGCACGCGATCACCTCGAAATCGAAGACGCTCGCGATCATCTGGTGCGTTCGGGGTTGGAGCGCATCGATGCCCGAGAACCACGAGCGCAGCCGGTTGCGCACGTTCGACGCCTTGCCCACGTAGATGACCCGTGCATCCGGTCCGCGCATCACGTAGACGCCCGGGCCGTCGGGAGACGCGCGCAACCTCGCACGCAGCTGCGCCTTGTCATCAAGGAGGCGCTCGGCGCGCCGTGGGGGTGCCATGGTGGTCACAAACTCAGTATCGCTGCTCAGCGAGATCCCTCTGCTGCCTCGAGCTCCGAGACGAACCCCGCCTCATCGAGCACCCGGACACCGAGCCGCTGCGCCTTGTCCAGTTTGCTCCCGGGGGAGGCTCCCGAAACCACCGTGTGGGTCTTGCGGCTGACGCTCGAGGTGGGATTGCCGCCCAGCGCACGGATTCGAGCCTCCGCGTCGGCGCGGCTCATGCCCTCCAGGGTCCCGGTGAGGACCCACGTCTGCCCGCTCCACGGACCGCCACCTCCCGCCGCCCGCTCCGGGTCCACACCTGCCGCACGAAGGTGCTCGAGGACGGAGCGACCTTCGGGGGACGCGAACCACGCCGCCAGGTGCCCGGCGACCACGGCTCCGATGCCCTCGACACCGAGCAGGTCGTCCTCGGTCGCAGCGGCGAGCGCATCGATCGTCCCGAAGTGCGCCGCCAGGGTCTCGGCGGTGTGCTCGCCGACATGACGGATGGCGAGTGCGTTGATGAATCGAGCCAGCGGCACGCGGCGGCGGGATGCGATGGAGTCGATCAGCTTGGTCGCGGACCGCTCGGCAAACCCCTCGAGGGTCAGCAGCTGCTCTGCGGTGAGACGGAATAGGTCCGCCGGCTCGGTGACATATCCGAGGTCGAGGAGCTGGTCGATGACGGCGGGTCCGAGCCCCTCGATGTTCATCGCTCCACGGCCGGCGAAGTGGATGAGCAACTCACGGCGCTGCGCAGGACAGAGCGGATTGAGGCACCGCCGGACGACCTCTCCCTGCTCGCGCACCAGCAGCGAGTCGCAGGCGGGACAGTGCTCGGGCATCTGCCACGGCTTCGCGCCCTTGGGGCGTTTCTCGAGGATCACCCGGACGATCTCGGGGATGACGTCACCGGCCTTGTGCAGCAGAACGGTGTCGCCGATGCGCACGTCCTTGCGCGCGACCTCGTCCTCGTTGTGCAGCGTGCAGCGGCGCACCGTCGACCCCGCGACAAGTGTCGGCTCGAGGACCGCCACCGGCGTCACCGCGCCAGTGCGCCCGACCTGGACGTGGATGTCGAGCACCTGCGTCTCGTGCTCCTCGGGCGGGAACTTGTACGCGATCGCCCAGCGCGGCGCACGGGAGATCGTGCCCAGCTCGGCCTGTTCGGCGAGCGAGGCCACCTTGATGACGACGCCGTCTGTCTCGTAGTCGAGGTCGTGGCGTCGCTCTGACCAGTGCTCGAGAAAGGCGAGGACCTCGTCGATGGACGCCGCGAGCTGACGGTGCGGGTTGACGCGGAATCCGAGTGCGGCGAGCGTGTCGAGCACCTCCGCCTGGCTTCGTGCTCTGCCCGGCGGATCAATCGCGTACATGAAGGTCTGGAGGCCGCGCGCAGCGGTGATGGACGGGTCGAGCTGGCGCACCGCACCGGCTGCAGCGTTGCGCGGGTTGGCATACCCGGGCTTGCCGGCCTCTTCGAGCCGTGCGTTGTGCGCGGCGAACGCCCCCTTCGGGAGGTAGACCTCGCCGCGGACCTCGAGCGTGCCGGGGAGGCCGCCGTCAACCGGCGCAAGCGTCATCGGCACCGAGCGGATGGTGCGCGCATTGGCGGTCACGTCCTCGCCCTCGACGCCGTTGCCGCGCGTGGCGGCGCGGACGAAACTCCCGCCCTCGTAGGTGATCGACATTGCGAGCCCGTCGATCTTCAGCTCGCAGACGTAGCCGCTCACGGCGCCGATCGCGCGTTCCACCCGGACTCCGAACTCGCGCACCTCATCGGGGCTGAAGGCATTGTTGAGGCTGAGCATCGGGGTGCGATGCCTGATCTTGGTGAACGTCGCCGCGGGCTCTCCGCCGACCCGTTGCGTCGGTGAATCGGGCGTCTGCAGGTCGGGATGCGCCGACTCGAGATCGACGAGCTCGCGGAAGAGACGGTCGTAGTCCGCGTCGGTGATCTCGGGTGCGTCGAGGACGTGGTACTGACGCGAGTGATGCTCGAGTTCCTTGCGCAGGGCCTGCACGCGGTCCTGCGCCTGCTCGGGAGTCAGCGTTTCTCTTGTGCCGGCATCCATGATTCCGTCACGGCTCCCCGATCGGCCAGAGCGTCGCGTCGGCCACGGCGAAGATCTTGACGCCGTGGTCGTCGAATTTGATGACCAGCTCCTCGCCGCCTCTGGTCATCGTGCTCTTGAGCACCGTGCCCTCACCGTATCGCTGATGACCGATGCGCATTCCCGCGCTGTACCGCTGCGGTGCCAGCTCCACCGGGTTCGGCCGGGTCGCGTAGCCCATGACCGCGCGTCGAACCGTTCCCGCTGACCGGATGTCTCCGAGCGACGGCGCGCCCGGTCGCAGCTGCACCTCGAGCATCTCGCCGGGAATCTCGCCCAGGAATCGAGACGCCTCGGCAAGCTGCGGTGTCCCATACGTGTGCCGCCGGAATGCGTGGAGCAGGTAGAGACGGCGGCGCGCGCGCGTGATGCCGACATAGGTGAGCCGGCGCTCCTCGGCGATGCCGGAGTCGCCTTCCTCGAGCGCGCGGGAGTGGGGCAGCAGCCCCTCCTCCATGCCGGCGATGAACACCACCCCGAATTCGAGTCCCTTCACCTGGTGCAGCGTGATGAGCGTGACCCCCGGCGCCTCGTCGCGCATGGTGTCGACGTCGCTGACCAGCGCCACGTTCTCGAGGAATTGCATGAGCCCGTCGGGTGGTGGGACGTCCGAATACTCGGCGGCGAGCCCCGCCAGTTCGAGCACGTTCGCCCACCGCTCGGCACCCTCCTGGGTGCCGTCCTGGAGCATCTCGCGGTAGCCGGTCTCGTCGAGAACGCGTTCGAACAGCACGGACAGCGGGACACGTTGCGCATCCGCGCTCAGGCGCTCCATGAGTCCGGCGAAGCCACGCAATGCCGCCATCGCCGCGGGTCCGAGTGCCTGCTCGCCCTCGTCGAGGCGTTGCGCAGCCTCGAGAGGGGCAAGTCCCTTCTTGCGCGCGAGCTTCTCGAGCTCCGCGACGCTGCGATCGCCGATCTTGCGGCGCGGTGTGTTGACCACACGCGCAAACGACACTGCGTCGCGGGGGTTGACGCAGAGGCGGAGATACGCAAGGACGTCCTTGACCTCGCGCCGGTCGTAGAAGCGAAGACCGCCGACGAGCTGATACGGGATGCCGCGCCGGAGGAACACCTCCTCGAAGGCGCGGGACTGCGCGTTGGTTCGATAGAGCACCGCGCATTCGGCGAGCGTCACGCCCTCGCGCCCGATGAGATTCTCGATCTCCGAGCCCACCGCGAGGGCTTCCTCGCGCTCGTCATAGACGGAGATGAGCCGGACCGGCTCTCCGATGCTCTGCTCCGTCCAGAGCTTCTTCTGGGCGCGCTCGGTGTTGTTGCGGATGACCGAGTGCGCGATGTCGAGGATGGGTTGTGTCGAGCGGTAATTCTGTTCCAGCGTCACGGTTTTGGCATCCGGGAAGTCATGCTCGAACGAGAGGATATTGCGCACGTCCGCGCCACGGAAGCCGTACACGCTCTGATCGTCATCCCCGACCACCGTCACGTTGCGGTGTTTCCCACCAAGGATCTTCACCAGCTCGTACTGCGCCTTGTTCGTGTCCTGGTACTCGTCCACAAACAGGTGCAGGAACTTGTCCTGGTAATACTCGCGCACCGAGTCGGCCTCGCGAAACAACGTGACCGCGCGCAGCAGCAGGTCGTCAAAGTCCAACGCCGACGCGGCATCGAGCTCGCGCTCGTACGCCCAGTAGATGCGCGCGATCTGCTCATCCATCGTGTTCGGGACGACGCGAGCCTGGAAGTCGCGCGCATCGAGCAGCTCGTTCTTGGCGGCACTGATCGCATGCGCTGCGCGGCTCGGGGTCAGGCGTTTCTCGTCGATCCCCTCGGCGCGGATGGCGTTGCGTATGGACGAGAGACGGTCCGCCTCGTCGTAGATCGTGTATCCCGGTGGAATCCCGATCGACTCGCCCTCGCGCCGGAGCAGCCGCGCCCCCAGGGAGTGGAACGTGCCGAGCCACATGCCGCGGATGCTGTCGCCGATCAGCTGCTCGACGCGCGCACGCATCTCGCGAGCCGCCTTGTTGGTGAAGGTGACGGCACAGATCTCGTCCGGACGCACCCGCCGGGTCGCGATCACGTAAGCGATGCGATGGGTGAGTACGCGGGTCTTCCCGCTGCCCGCGCCCGCGAAGATGAGCAGCGGTCCGTCCGGGGCCTCGACGGCCTCACGCTGTGGCGGATTCAGCCCCTCGAGCAGGGCGGTCGCCCCGATCGTCGTGCTCAGGCGTGCGCCCCGGTCGCGGGCGCCGCGCGCCCGACGGATGCACGGTATGCATCGGGCCGGCGGTCAGTGTGCAGATGGTTGCGCGGTGTGCGATGTCTCGCCTTTTCGACGGAATCGAGGTCGACGTCGGCGGTGAGCAATTCCTCTCCATCCTTGCTCGCCGGTCCGGACACCGGCCAGCCATCGGCCCCGACGATGATCGAGGCGCCGATGAAGTTGACCCCACGCTCGACACCGATGCGATCCGCACAGGCCATGACGACACCGTTCTGCGCCGCCGTGGCCATCGCGACGTAATCACCCTGGCAGTACCCTCGGTCGTCCCAGACGGTGCGCTTGAAGGACGCGACCCAGTTGGTCGGCACCGCGATGATCTCCGCGCCGGCCAGAGCGAGTGCGCGGGCCGGCTCGGGGAACCAGAGGTCGAAGCAGATGATCATGCCGACCCGCCCGAACGGGAGATCGACGATCGGCAGGTCGTCGCCGGGCGCGAACCATGTCTGCTCGTCGTAATAGAGGTGCAGCTTGCGGTACGTGGCCATGCGCCCCGTTGCGCCGACGAGCACCGCGCTGTTGTGCCTGCAGTCGCCGTCACGCTCGCTGATGCCCGCCACGATGTAGCAGTCGTGCGAGGCGCACACCTCGCGCAGCGCACGGACCGTCAGGCCGTCGTCGGGGTCCTCGGCGGCGCGCTCCGCCTCCGCCTCGTCACCGAAGACGTAGCCGCTCGATGCGAGCTCGGGAAGCACGATGAGATTTGCCCCCTGGTCGGCTGCGGCCGCGGCCCAGAGCACGGCCTGCGAGCGGTTGTGCTCCAGCTCACCGACGTGTGGCTCGTACTGGGCAACAGCGATCCGGACCGAGCGGCTCACACCCTCACGGTAGCGCAGCACGCGGGACGCCAGGATGACGTGGGATACCCTCCGAGATGCCGCAGAGAATCTCGTGCGGAAGCGTGCCCACCAGGTCGCCCACCGCGTCCGCGCCGATGCGAATCCCGTCACGTTCGCCGATGAACATCACGGCATCGCCGGCAGCGACGCCGTCCACGTCGGACACGTCCACGCCAACCTGATCCATGCTCACGATCCCGACGATCGGGCAGAGCCGGCCACGGATCCCGAGCTGTCCGCGGTTCGAGAGCGCCCGCGGCATGCCCTGCCCGTAGCCGAGCGTCGCGGTCGCGATCCGGCACGCGGAGTCGGCGTGCCATGTCCGCCCGTAGCCGACGCTCTCGCCCGCGGCGACCGTGCGCACCTGGGCCACCCGGCAGAAGACGTGCATCGCCGGCCTCAGTGATGTGGGCCCGGGCACCGGCGGGTAGCCGTAGAAGGCGATGCCGGCTCGCACCAGGTCGTGGTGCATCGCGGGATGCGCAAGGATGGCGGCGCTTCCCGAGGTGTGCAGCAGCGCGTCGGGCGCCACCGGGCGGAGCGCCGCGACTGCCTCGAGGAACCGGCCATGCTGGGTGATCGTGAACGCCGGATCCTCGCCGGCATCGGCGAAGTGCGTGAAGATCCCGGCGACCTCGATGCGGTCTCCCGCGGCTCGCAGCGCGTCGACGAGCGACTCGACGGTCTCGGGGAGCGCGCCGAGGCGGTGCAGGCCGGTGTCGATCTTGATGTGGACGCGACGCCTGCGCCCGGCTGCGGCGGCGGCAACCGCGTCGATCCCCTCGGCATCGAGCACGCTCACGTCGACGTCCGCCGCAATGAGGTCATCGAGCATCGCCGGCGGGCTCCACCCCACCACGAGCAGTCGGGCGTCGAACCCGGCTGCTCGGAGCAGCAGCGCCTCCCGCGGCGTGTACACGCCGAGCCACGTGGCGCCCCCGTCGAGTGCCGCGCTCGCCGCGATGGTGATGCCGTGACCGTAGCCGTTGGACTTCACCATCGCCATCAGCGCCGACGGCCGGGTCAGGGTGGCGAGCACCTGTGCGTTTCGCGCCAGCGCGGCGACGTCGATCTCCGCCCAGCGGAGCGCGTCGCGCCCGTCCGCCTGGCTCACGCTCCGACCGGTACCGGCTCCGGCGCGGGCGCCGCAACTTCCGACGGGGCGACGCGGCGCACCAGGCCGAACGGCGTCTGCTCGTCCGACTGCCCGAGCGGATTGTCGGCAACCATGGCCAGAACAGCCTCCGCGTCGATGCCGACGGACGCGAACACCTCGGCTGCCATGTCGTTCGCGTCGATGATCGCGACCGCGACCCGGCGTCCGGTGCGCTCACGCACGGCGGCGGCGATGCGGAGCGCCGCGTCAGATGAATCCAGCGGCGACATGGTCGCCCACTTGTCATACGGAGGGAGGTTGAGCGACGACGGTCCGTCGATGGCGTTGACCCCGTGGCCGGCGACACGGTAGAAGACGCCGCGCATGCCGAACGGCTTCGTCACGGCGGCAGCCGCAGCTGCAGCGAGGATCCGCGGCGCACCCGCCTCGTCGATGGCCAGCTGCATCGTGGTGGGGTGGGCGAGCCCCACCCCGGTGGGCTCGTGGGTCACGTACCGGGAGAGCAGCCGCGCCGTCCGCGACACCGCGATCTCGTCGATCGGATAGGAGCGGCCCTGGCTGATCGCCAGCGCCTTCTCGCTCACCAGCAGGACGTCGTCATCCTCGATGTCGATGCCGTTCTCACGAAGCCGCTCGAGGCTGTCGGAGATCGCGGCGAGGAGATCGTCGCCGGGCTTGATGAGGCTCGACCGCAATGGGAAGCGGGCCCAGATCCGCCCTCTGTCCTCGAGGAACAGGTGCCGGCCCCAGTTGAGGCGCGCGCCCTCGAGCAGGGCCTCGCCGTTGGCGACCTTCCTCGCCGTCACGCGGTCCCCACGAGCGACGAAGCCGCCCTCATAGCTGTGCTTGTCGAGCGCACGCGTCGTGCCGTCGATGTACACGCGGAGCCAGATCTCGGCGTTGACGGCGCGCCAGAAGAACATCGATTCCTCGATCTCGCCCGTGCATGCGCGGCGGAAGTTCTCGGCCACAGCGGCGGCCTTCCAGTACGGACGTGCGCGAAACGTCGGTGAGCG
>Ga0182024_10017332_pt1 | contig 13540 bp, 15 predicted proteins | sample P32metaG_FD_120480 | JGI IMG/M metagenome (GOLD analysis project Ga0182024, IMG submission 120480) | Permafrost microbial communities from Stordalen Mire, Sweden - P3-2 metaG (Illumina Assembly) | ecosystem: Environmental > Terrestrial > Soil > Wetlands > Permafrost | place: Sweden: Stordalen...
GCACCGTCATCCGCGCCGAGCTGCCCGCCGAACTACACTCCGATCTCGGGCGGCTGCGCCCCGACACCCACGCCGACGCCGAATTCCGGTGCCCACTATCACGTCTCGACTTCGGGTGCAGCGCCAACGCTCGCGGTCGGCGCAACGAAATTCGGCCTGCACATGGAGGATCGGTCAATTCGATTGTTTACGGCGTCGGGTCTGGCACGCCCATGGCTTGCGTTGCAGCATGCCTCTCCCGCTTCTTCTGCGCTTTACGGGCAGCGGCTAGAACCAACTCAAGATTTAGTCCGCTTCGGAACAGGCTTGAGGTGCACGTCAAGATTATCGCAACGGTTGCAAAAAGCATTGGCATCTGCGGTCGCGGCATCTTGTTCAGGAATATCGCAACAAGCGAGAGCAACACGGCGATACCGAGAAATCGGATGGACCAGGAGAACGTCGCCCAGAAATCTTCGTAGTGCTCATCCTGCCGCAAGTCGAAGAACGGCTCGCTTCCGACGAGGCCGGCTATGATGGATACTGACGCTATCGCGAAACCGAGGAGCGCCGTCAACGCGGAGAGAAAGGCGCCATACAGCGCTGTTCCATCCTTGTCCAACAAATCGGCGATGAAATGGGCCGAGCCGCGGAGCCCGTAGAACGCCCCGGCAGTCACAACGATGCCGAAGAACAGGTCCGCTGTGAAGAGCCACCGCCCGAAGTACCACCGCTCCAAGGCGCCGCTGATCACGTCGGCAATATGAAGAGTTGCTCGGTAAAATGGTCTTTGGCGGCGTTGTAGCCACGCTCGAGTGCGGCAAAGGCGTCGTCATCCGAGATGTTGCCGTTCGCGTCACGGGGAATGGACTGCCTCGACTGAACATAGTCCCGTTTGAGGACGTAGATATCCTCGCGGTTGTTCGCATCGAATCCCACGAGTTCGATCTGCGACTTTGAGTCGAGTGCTGCCATGTTCTCATCGTTTTCGACTATGTTCAATACAAGCGCCTTTAGGGCTTCCGCGTTCAAGTGTCCATTGTTTCGAAAGCGTTTCCAACTCACTTCGAAGACACCGCCGTCGTCCACTAGCGAAGCCGCATTGCGCAGCACGGGAAAGTATGTGTTGTTCCGTGCGTGGAGGTGCGTGATGCTATCATCGGATAAGCGAATCCGGACGCTCTCCAATCGCACCATGCGGTTCAGGTGCTCGACCGTTTCGATGTCGGCGATTCGCTTCATGCGCAACCGCGACCATACGTCGCCGCCTCGCTCAAGCAGATAGTCGATCAGTGCCGTTGGTGCCGGGCCTTCGCGGTTGATTTCGACGGCGAGGACATTATTGGCGAAGAATCGGAAGTGTGTCGGGGCACTGAGACCTTCGCCGGCCGGTAAGTTCAAGCGCGTGCGTTCCAGCGTCTGTCGGTTGAATCGGTCCGGATGTCCACGCCATCTGACTCGGACCATCGAAAACCGGTCAGTTGAGTTCGGAGTTACTTCCGGCAGCAGAGCGAGATCGTCTCCTGGAATCCCTAAGAGGCGCGGCCGTGCGTCACGGATTGTCTCGACGATCTTGCTGGTGCGTAACCTACCAATGCGGTCATCTTCCTGCCGTGTGTAGGCCCGGTAGAAAACGATGCTCCGCTCGATGGGTGTAGGCGTCGCCGGACGTCGTTGCCGCGTTCTGGCAGCCACGACCTACGGTCGCTCCGGTCTGGCTGATCCGCGCCCCTCGACTTCTTCAACAGCGTTGAATGCCTCATCATGAGGCCTTATCCGGCCGGTTCGAAACATCGTACACCCTCATAAGGTCTCCACCGAAGCCGGCAGAGACTCGACCGTCTGGTCCTCTCCCGGCGAGCTGTCTTCCTCCCGTGCGTCCCGGCGTCACTCCTTTGAGGCGTTGGCCTGGCATCGGGCGACCTTGGCTCCGGCATCCGGGTCGCGGGGTCACCCTGAGCGATGTTCATGCTCCGATGGTTGGCCCCGCGCAGCGCGATCTCGCGACACGCCGCCTCGACGTCGCGCCACCGTCGGATGCTCGGGCGTTGAGTACCCAGACCCCGCCGGTTCTCGCATGCCAGATTGGCTGCCGCGCGGGGCCGTCTCGTACGTTCGCCCAGCGCCGTGATGGAGGATCTCCAAGGCATGCCGCACTTCCGTCTCGCTCGGGGCTTCTTCTTGGCAGTCGATGATGACGTTGCAGGAATCGCATATCGTCCATCGCCGAGCGCGCCGCTGAGCGTCGGCTCCGTTGAGATCCTGACGCCGTTCATGCTTAAGGGTGCAAATCGCCGGCTGATATGATAAGGCGCCTCGTCTCCGACATTTTCGCGGAAGTCCGTGATGACGCGCAGCTTGGCGTCGATCTTTGTTCGGTAGTATCGGCGATCCGCGTCCCGTCGCTCGCGGAGGAGCCGTTGGATCTCGACCTCTAGGTGGTTTTCCTGGCCCGTGGCGTAGCGACGAATTGCGAGGGCGCGCATCCTGGTAGTACGGTGCAAACGCCGCACGGCCAAGGCGGCTTCTCATGTTCTGAATGACCGTCTAGCGCTGGGCGGCGGCGGATGTGAGGTAGTCCGTCAAGGTCCGGATCGTCATCGCCGCTGATTTGCGTTACCGCCATTCATTGAGATGTCGAACTCCCAGCAGATCAAGGCATAGGCGCGCCAGCCAAGCCTCGCACGCGGGCATGATAGTTGGCTTGCGCGAGAAGCTCATTGGCGACAAGGATTACTGACGCTGCTACCACTGCATTCGAAAGGCCTACTACGCGATGACTCAGCGGATTCTTGTAGGCACCAATCGCACCGGAGAAAAGGTGCATGATGGCCTCGCGCTCCGCCGGCACGGCGTTGAGGTCGGTCAGCGGCCCCGTCTCAGGGTGAAATGCTTTCCGCATCAGCGGGATTCCGACCAAGTCGTTCGGAAATTTGCAGACGGTTCGGACATAGACTTCGACTTGGATAAACGCGCTGCTCACGGCCGCGTCGAAGTGTCCGCCCAGGAATAAAGGACGCACAACCTCGGCTAAGTCGGCGCGCAGAATCTCGCTCGGCAAGAGACTCGACTTGGCGTAGGCGAGAAAGTCCGCCCGAGATTGAATCTTCTGGCCAGCACGGGTAACGAAGATGCCTGGATGACCTACACCCTGCTTGAATTCTTCGGCGATGAAGCCATTGGCTCCAAGCCACGCCCAGGCTTCGGACAATGCGCGCGTGACCGCATCCCGGTGGTGCTGTCCGTATGCGGAAGCCCATCCAGAAATCTCGTTGTTTGGCGTCACGTAACTATTGTTCGATGTTCGTTGCGCGATGAGCGTGAGCATGACGCCGGCGACGTCGAACACCGGTGCATCAAGCACGTTCTGCGCTGACGGGAAGGTCGTCGTGAATGACGATTGCATCTTCAGCGTGGTCTCATGTCGGTTGCTCGTCGCTCGATGGCTCTCCCGGGTTTCCGCCCTTAGCGTCCGCTGGTGCGCCATCGGATGCTTTACCGTGGCCGGCTTGCGCGAGCAGCCACCACAGCGGAAATTGCTGGTTGACCCCACAGTGCGGACACTCAATCTCTTCGGCCATGAATAGGCGCGGCGCGTTCTCTCCAGTCACGACCATCCGCCCGGCACAAGCCACGCACTGCAAGAACTTCTCGAAAGTCTCGTTCGCCCAACCCGTAATGGGCTGTCCGTTGGAGACGCCAAATACGGATTCGAAGGTCCCTAGCATCACCGTCTCGGCCCATGACACGAATGCTTCGGACGCAAGGGCCATTCTACCATAGGTGCGTAGTTGCAGAAAGTAAAGGTACAGTAGCACGTATGCCAGCGGGAAGTAAATGTGCTCGTACAAATCGTCGTCATTCGGATCTTTGAAGATGAAGTTGAGGTTCAAAGGCTCCGTTCGGATTGACTTGTAGGACGTGACAAGGTGAGCCGCCATGTCGAAGTACGGCGCGAATCCCTTGGGGTTGTTGCGGTCGAACACGATGCCGAAGATCGTTTCCGCGTTGAGTCCCGCGGCGATTCCCCCAAGCCGTTGAATCGAAGTGCGGAGGAGTGCCAGGCGTTCCTCCGGCTTTATACGGCTGTCGTCGAATCCTTCCGCGGGATCATTGAGACGAACAAAAAAGTCTTGATCGTCGGCCCACAGCGACGACGCGAGGAACAGGCTGTACTTCAGAGGCTTCCGCAGTAGCGCAAACGCGACCGTCGTCTTTCGGCGCTCTAAGCATGTTAGCGCCTCGTAGATGAAGTGTAGCATATCCGCATAAAGCGGCACGGCGACGTGGTTGACGACGATCTTAAGTAGATCGTCCTCCCGCCCGGCGTCTTTCAAGAACTGCAGCACGTTGTCGGCATCCTTGGATTGTCGTGCTTCTTCTTCGTCCTTGAAGGTGATCGTGACCGTGCTGATGCGATGCGCTGAGGCCTGCCGAAGTACGTCTGCCATCATGTCGTGGATACGAAAGCAGAACTCGTGCTGCGCCCAGTGGGCCTCAGGGATATGCTGGAGGCGTTCCATCGGAATCAAGTTCAGTGTCATGTGGTAGGCCTGCCCATCGGAACCTCGGGCACGCGGCGTGTCCACCCTATGTCAGTCACGATCCGTCCGTTCTGCCGACCCTACTTGATTTGGCGCCGGGCCCGCTCATCGTACGGCCTATCTGTGCCACCTGTCCGGCACTCTGAGTGGGCGCGGCTTAGTATGGCCATAGCCCGCGCTTCAGGAGGTGCGCCTTGGCCCGGAACCGCTCCCGGGCGGATCTTCTCGAAGCCGCGTTGCACGGCGTCCGCGGTCTGCGGCCAGGCCCGCACGTACGCGCGCAGTAGCACCTCGAGTTCGGCTCTCGCCGGGAAGCCGTGGCGATGATCACAACCCGCACCTCGAAGCCCGTCGTACCTGACACTGCGAGCTGTATCGGCGGCCCTCGGGGCCGACCTCTCGGAATTGGTCCGGGACGCCCACCCCGCGCAAAGATCAAAAAGGGGAACCGAACCGGCTCCATAATATCGAACAAGTGTTCGGGTGGGCCTGGTTATCCCCAGTGATCCCCACGTGTCCCCGTGGATGTCGGGGATGGGGTGCTGAACTCTGCGCTGGCTGCCGGGAATCCCGGACCGTACAATGGACGAGAACCTGAGTGACCGGGGCCAACTCGCATGTCCATTGATCCGCAAAACTCAACCGAACTCTCGCTCTTTGGGCCTCGGCCTCCCATGACGAACGCAGAGGGCGAGAGCGTGCCGCGAGTTCGTCGTCAGGTCGCTATCGTCGCCCTCGGAGAGATTCAAGGCGTCGGCCACACGACAGCGATTCGGCTATACGATAGCCCGCATTTTGACAGCCTGTTCACGGCTACTCGAGATGAGGCACACTGGATCGCCAGCAGTGCAGGCGTTGATCGTCCGCATGCTTTTGCAGATGCTCTCGCACGAAATCGCGACGATGCACTGCAGCGCGCTGCTGAAACGTTGGAGCAATATGAAGACCGGAATGTCACGCTTATTCTTGATCGGGATCCTGCCTATCCCAGTATACTGAAGTCCATTCCTGACCCGCCGAGATGGCTGTTCGTGCGCGGTAATGTGTCGATTTTATCGTCTCAACGCCTGATCACAGTCGTAGGCACGCGGAAGCCGTCACACTATGGTATTGCTTTGGCGAATCGTATCGCAGAACTGCTGGTAAAGAACGATTTCGTGATCGTGTCCGGGCTGGCCGAGGGTATAGACGGCGCAGTCCATGACCAGGTTGTCACAATGGGCGGCCAGACTATTGCGATTCTTGGTACTGGTTTAGAGAATAACTTTCCACAGTCAACAGCGCATTTACGCAGTCCGATTGTGAAACACGGTGGCGCAATTGTGACGGAGTACTTCAACAAAGAACAATACTCGCGACAACGATTTGTTCAACGCAATCGCATTCAGGCCGCCCTATCACAAATTACCGTGCCCGTTGAGGCTGGGGTTCCGAGCGGAACTCTCCATACTATTCGGTTCGCAGAACAATTCGGTCGTCTTGTCGTTGGCGTCAAGACTCCCGGGGTTCCGGAGACTGCGCTGCATTCCTTATTGAGAGAACGCGGTTTCCCGGTGATAGAGGTCCCTGAGTCCGATGACCCATTTATGGCGGCAGTAGCCACCAAATATCGGTATCAAATCTTTGGCCAGGTTGGCGAGCGCGAACGCCGGGCTGGCGAGGTTGACGCAATCGTCAAGTATGTGCGCGCGCGTGCCAAGCGAGCGGGTCTGGGAGAGATCGAGATTCGTCAAATAGTGAACGGTATTTCCGGGAAGGATGAATCGGAGGGCGTCGTCAACCGCTAAAGCGTGATCAAGGGTGTGGTTTTCGACTTTGACAGAGGTCTCGTCCGAGAAGGCACCTCGACTCCCGTGCCCGGCATTGCCCGTTTAATAGCAGCCCTTCACGAGCGTGGCATCGTCGTCGGCGGTATCAGCGGCCGATACTCTAACCAAGTTGGTGATCGCGCCGCGGCCAGTGGCTTAGACTTGGATCGATTGGTAAGCCGAGACGTCCCGAATGCGACGAAGGGTAGCGGCCGCCTTATCCAGCGGTTCTGCAATGATACCGGGCTAGATACGTGCGAAGTCGCGGCCGTCGTAACAGACGACTATGGGTTCCGGGAGGCTATAAACGCACCGGTCCTATCGTTTCGCGCCGGATGGAGCGGATTTGCTGGCAAGTACTCGCTCAGGCTGGATACGCCAGCCGAACTACTAGAATATCTCGAACTTTTTTTCCTAAAGAGACACCTCTGGTTTACGTCGTATGATGGCACCGACTCCTTGCGTCGAGATCTTCGCGTACGCGCTCTGATTGATGCTTCCGGTCACGGAACGATCAAGAACGCCACAATCGCGGCGCTAAAGGACAAGAGAGATAGCGTTGTCCACGGGGCATCCTTTAGCAAGGTTCTCGTGATGCACTTGATCGCGAGTTTATATCTTGAGGGACTTCTCTGTGAAGGACGTGATAAGGCTGACTGCATTGTCTATCCAGGGCACAGCACCATATCGCAGCCGCCGCCCCTAATCACGGCTGCCCTCGTAGGCTTACAATTCGTTCGGATGAACTTTCCAAAAACCGGACTTGTGCGATGGAGCGATGCAGTCCATAGCAGTCGTAGTCGCATTGAGCGCAATTGGGCGAAGGTACGCTTTTCGAATCAGCCGAGCACGATCTATGTGCCGGCCGGATATAAAGTGGCGGGCAAGCGAGTCTTCGTGCTCGATGACTTTACGACCGACGGCTATAGTCTGGAAGCGGCTCGCAACATGCTATTTGCCGCCGGTGCGGAAAGCGTAACGTCGGTTGCTTTCGGAAAATATCCGAAAGGTCAGACAATTGCCGTCCCAAAACCGGCAGATGTATTGGAACCGCGCAAACAACGTGCATATTCAGAGGACGATTTCGACCTTTCAATTGCCCGGATGCCCGACGACGAAAGAACGATGGCGGAATTCGCCGCCCTCGTCGGCGGACTCGAGGGCGCTACAATAGGTCCGACACTTTTGACATAGCGACGCTGAGCTCGCGCTGCTAAACACATTCGCAGCCCTCGATGCAGTGTCGCTCCGTGCGCTAGAGATAGCGCTTGACGGTGACAAGTTCGGGTGCCAAGCCTTCGGCGCGCAAGGCCGAGTCGAACTTCTCCTGAACGTCCAGTAGGCGACTTTCATCGAGATCGAAGTTTACTGCCAACAATATGCCATAGCGCAAAGCAAAGCCGGTCGCACGGTGCATTTCCGCAACACGGTTCAATCCAAGGCTGTTCGGAGAGCGCTCTAACGTGCCGTCCGGTCGTCTTGCCAGGACGTCCTGTATACCGTGCGTCTTGCCATGAACGATGACGCTTGGATGACCGTAGTACCAGAACATATCGTCGGCGTCATCGAACGACAGTTTGACCATGTCGGTAGGTCCTGGGACCGAATGCTTTAGAGCGTCAAGGTCTGGATGCTCTTTTGCCCATTCAGCGTAGTTTTCGGCGATGCGTATGCGAGCCGGCTCATCGAACGCGCCCGGATTGTTCGTCACCTCGATGTGGACGGCCTTAGGTAAGCGGTCAAGTTCATTTACAGCAATCTCCTTATGCTCGATAAACCAACGATTGCGTGCGTGGTACTCAATGAGTTGACGATTCAAGACGTACTGCGCCCGAGGCATCTCCATGAAGGACAGTTGGGTGCTTGCCGCGTGCAATTCTCCAAAGAGTGTTCCGAGATAGAGGCTGATGCGGCGCAATGATTCCCGTTCGCGGTCGTTTCCTGGAATACGAAGATTCCCGAAGTCTTGAAGCGTCGCTTCGAATGCGGCTTGAGATGCGATTGCGACGTTATATGCGGCGACGAAGCGAGGTTCCGTTTCCGTTGATTCGAAGCGGACCGCCGGCTCCGGGTGTTCTGGTTCTTCTGACATTTCAGTCCGAATTATACTCCTGCGGGCTCGCTATACGTTCAGTGCGTCCCGAGCGCTTATTGCGACCTGCAGCATACATTTTCGGCTGCCCCAAACTCAAGGCAGCGATCCGAAGGTCGAGACGTCGGTATAAACGGCCGCGGTTGTAAGCCGTCTCACGGTTGAGAGTTCTACAGGCCTCGTCCTTAATCGAAGGCAGCTGCGCGTCGCGCCTCATCAACGCCTGGCTCTGCTGAGCCTCCGACGTGTGGGTGCGTTTTGCGTTTGAGGTGGGAGGCCTTCCCTACTGTCCATTGCGCGTATCCCGATCGCCGGCTGCATCCGCCTCCTTGCGGCAGACGTACGAACCGTGCCTCGTCCGGCCGTACCAGCGCATCCCTTTCTCATGGTAGATCCCGCTTGGGATGTTCAACCAGACAACGACGTCGCGCGGACAATGCGCCTGCGCTGCCGCGTCCGTTTGGAACTGCGCGAGCTGCGACTGCCCTGCCGGCGCATGCGTTCGCGCGTTGACGAACTGCTGCGGCGAGAGCATGACGACTCCGGCGAGCATGAGCGCCGCGAGGAAGCGTTGGACCATCGTATCCACCCCTAAGGCAAGCGAGGGTCACGCGGCTTCGGCGGGCTCGGTCCGGGTCCTCTAGATCGCGTGGCACACCTGTGCCAAAATCGTCCCGAGTACGGTATTGCGCTAAGGGCCTCTAGGGCACTAGCCTATTCGTGAGACGACGGCCCTGCGGCCCGCGCGAGCGTGTTGCCGCCTACACCCCGGGGTTGTCGCCTCGCCTTCGCGCCTTCGCCGGCCCGCGCTCCGGCGGGGCGCTTTGTTCATTCGACGTCGGACTTTTTCTCGATGGCGACGCACGACGAGACAGGCCTTCGGGGTTGCTGAAAAGTCGGCCAGTGCCATCTCGAGCGTGCCTTCCAGGCTTTGTATTTCCGCGTCATGCACAAGACGCGCCTCCTCAGGCGTTAGCGCGACGGCGAGGTCAGCGGAGAACGCGCGGCCATATAGCACGCTGGTCGCTGGGTCGTCAGATCGAAAAGACGACGGTGCGCTACGTAGGTCTTCGCTGAATCCCTCAAAGCCCGCCATCAACTCACGAGCGGACTAATCATGCAGAGCGACCGCACGCGAACCGCGGTCGCCGGCCGGCGCTTGTCGCGTCTCTTCCACCGGGCGCGCTCGCATAGCGGACGACGCCGCCGGCGATGGTGCCCGCGATCGTCGTCAGGGGTTGCAGCCATGCCGGTTGGGCGGCGCTGCTTGCCTGCGCGAGAACGAACACCACGACAGAAGGGCTCGGGGACGGAACTGCGATCGACGGAGCACCCTCGTCAATCTTACCCTCTTGCGGTATTCCTTATTACGGCTCTTGGTCGGTAGAATCGTGCCATGCAGCGATATAGACTCTCAATCGAGGACCTGATCTTAGAGGCGGCCGGGGTGGTCCTGATCGTGAATACGTGTCGCTGGCCGAAGAGACGACGGCTGGCGACCAAGATATTGCTCGAGTTCTTTCGCCGGTTCGACATCTTGGCAGAAGCCGCGTCGGATGGTCTGGAGCTCTCATACGAAGCGGCCTCTCGTGGTGCGGCCAACGATCTCCATTTCGCCGCGGTCTGTTATCTTGCTACGGTATACGCCGCAGAGACGGCGGCCCATTGGATGCGGCACGCGGCACATCGAAAGCGCGAACGTCGAATGCCAACACCGGCGGAAAGTGAGCGGGACCTTAGCGCACCTACGTCGTCTTTGGCTCAGACGCGGGCTCCCGCGTGCCAGACCTCGGTTCGTCGTCGGTCAGCGCCTACTCCAGCAAAGCCCATTCGGCTCGAATGCGGCGGGAAATGAACCCGGGCTCGACCGAGGCTAAGTGTTGCCGACGCCGCTCGTGCCGATCGTTCCGGTCGATACCCTGGAACATTATTTGTAACTTCTGAGCAAGATGATATCGCTGACGCACCTCGGAGTGCCACCCATGTCGCGTAGCCCAAGTATACGCTTGGAGCATGAACCGGACGCCCCAAACCCTGCTCGAAGCCGTCACCTACTTTGCCGGCCCCGACCGGGCTCTTCGGCACTTTGCGGCGGTCCGCTGGCCGAACGGCGTGGCTTGCCCGCGCCACGGCTGCGGGTCCGCGTCCGTGCAGTTTATCGCGACCCGCAAGCTGTGGCGCTGCAAGGAGTGCAAGCGGCAATTCACGGCCAAGGTCGGTACAGTTTTTGAGGACTCGCCGATTCCGTTCACCAAGTGGCTCCCGGCCGTATGGTTCCTAGCGAACACAAAGAACGGAATCGCACGAACTCGGTCGCGCGCTCGGCGTCACGCAGCGTACCACGTGGTTCATGCTGCACCGTATTCGCGCCGCGATGAACGCGCAAGCCACCGAAATGCTCGCGGGACGTATATCTCGGTTCGTGGCTTTCACCTCGACGCGTACCTCGACGAGCAAGTGTTCCGGTTCAACGCGCGCGATGGAGTGGACGCAGGTCGGTTCCTCTCCACGCTGCAAGGCGCGGACGGCCGCCGTCCCACGTACGCCGCGCTCACGTCCTCGCATCCGCTGGAGGCTAAGACCCGGTCGTACTGTCCGCGCAATCGCCCGTCGTCGCAGGTTGGACGAGACGCCGATCTCGGGGAATGAGCGACCGCATCTAATCGTCCTCGTCCGGGATTGCCGGCCCACCGGCGGGCGGTGGCCCAAGCGCCTCGTCAATGACTTTCTCGGCGACTTCTTCGGGCTTCTTCACGTCCTCTTTCGTTACGGACACGATGCGGCCGAGCAAGTCCTCGAATCGCTGCATCGGTGTCTCGGCCTGCGGATGCTCGCCATCAGTCATTGTCTTTCCTTACCATTTCGTTTGAACGATTTTCACAACAGAGATCGGCGACTTCGACAGTATATCCACGATGAGGTTAGCCTCGGGCGTGAACGGAGGGGAAACCATGTCAATAAGCGCGACGTTGTTTACCGCGCTGTCTGGAGTACGGGTGACCGCGCTATGATACGAAACCGCAGTCATGCCCCTCGTCGACGGCGCATATGAGAGAGCGTCGGGGTCAGGGTCGATTTCGCCACCCTTGACTAGAATGGCCGCCGAGAACTCTTCAATCACGACGTTAGTTTGGATTGTTATTTCCAGTTTATAGGGATAATCGGGGTTCGACGAAGGAACGAATTTCTCAGTGTGTCGAAGTTGTATGATTGGTGGCGGCGTGATTAGCGGCGGTGGTGCGGCCACGGGCGTCGGAGCTGGCGTCGCCATCGCCAGTGGCCTTTGAGTGGGCTGCTGCGACTTCGATGGTGATCGCGGAGTCTGCGTAGGCAACCTTGCGATGACTGGGGGGCGTAGAGCGAGCGGCGGTCGCGAAGTAGACGGATGCGGACGTGGATGCGCGGGTTTTGCCTTCGTCGTCTTTGCCCCCGCCCTTACTGCAAGAGCACACGCCTTTGCATACTGCGGCTCTACGGGAATCAGAAGACCGACACAATCTGCTGCCTTGCGGTAAGGGAAGAGCAGCATCGGCCCTTGGACGAAGCCGCTAGGGGCGCCCTCTATCGACTCCAATTTACAGGGAACCCTATTGTCGTTCCCTGCTACAACGACGCTGCAGTCGGTCGTCGGCGCGAGCCAAATCATTTTGCCGGGAATGTCGTCAACGATTCGCAGAACAGCTTTACTTGACGGGCCGATGCCCTCGACGCTCAAGGGCGCTGTTGGGAAGCGTGGCAATTCGCTATTACTTAATGTCTTGTTATCGTGCACGGGACGCGCAGTGTAGGCGAAGGTTAAATGGACATTTGAAACGGGGGATGCTCCGAAGTTTTTTAATGAGCAATAGAGGTACGCGGTCGCTATGATATGTGGTTCCGGCTTCTGGTTGTAAGGCACCAGACTACCCATTTTGGGATTTAGCACATACCTAAAAGTTGGCTCGGCACCTTGGTATGGATCGCAGTGGAGAGCCATAAAGAGATAACTGCTCGTGCCGTGCTCCCCGGCCGAAAGGCGTAGCGCGACGAGCGCAATCATTGCAACCGTCAATATGAAGACGAGAAGGCGCTGTTGCCACTCACTCCAGTTTCGGAACCACGGCGGGACGGTGAGCAACAACCAAATGATCGAGAGCCAAAGAATCCCACGGAGAACCCAAATTAGGACGCTCGGCAGGGCGGGAACCACTATCGGCCCCCACCCACAGACGACGCACAGCACAGCGGCTGCAGTGTCGTCCAGGCGCCACCCGAAGCGCTGTCCTCCCGATCCCATATCGTGACTCTACTGCGCCGCCTGCCCAGTAGAGTCCGGGTCGCCCACCACGTCGGACCTAAGCAATTAGGTGAGCCGGGCGTGTTGCGTCTGCGATATCGCCATCCTTCTGAGGAGGCCAGACCGTGGCGGTCCTAGGCGAGGCATTCCGCCCTGTGACGCAATCCCAGCCGTTCTGGCGAGTTTCAAGATGGTCCTGAATGCCCTGAAACAGCGATGGCCCGTTTGTAGCGGTGCGCGACTCGTAAACCTGAATTTCGACCGCTTAGAAGCCGTACCCCAGCGTTTGTTCTGCAAGAGCTACGAGGTTAAGCCCGCCAGCTGGCCCGTCGATTGCGTACAGGTCGATGATATACGGTTGTCCTGCCGCCGCGCTCGGCGCGACGATGGACGTTATCGGCACGACCGTTCCCGCTGGTACACCGATGCCGTCGTAAAATCCGGCCGGAATCGCATTGATCGCGGACGTGATCGCGCTCGTTGTGCTCGCTGATCCGACCGTCGCGATTCTTGGCGCGGCAATGTCGCCCGCGCCGATCAGGGTCGCGGGGGTTACGCAAGGTGTGACGGTAGTCGAGCAAGTTCCGAATCCGACGTGGCCACCGCTCACGGAACTAAACGCTGGTGCGGCGTTGTGCGAGATGATCTCGTTGCCCGCGGGCGCGACGGCGAACGTCGGCTCGGTGAACACGTAGTAGCCGAACGTGTTGGTCGCGTGCGTTCCGGCGAGCACGATCGTCAGGCGCCCGTTGATCGTCGGCACGACCGTCGTCACGGCGAGCGGAGAAATGCCGAAGTACGGCCCCGGCGCTGTCGCGCATTCCGAACCGGACGTGCCGAA
>Ga0182024_10017333_pt1 | contig 13539 bp, 13 predicted proteins | sample P32metaG_FD_120480 | JGI IMG/M metagenome (GOLD analysis project Ga0182024, IMG submission 120480) | Permafrost microbial communities from Stordalen Mire, Sweden - P3-2 metaG (Illumina Assembly) | ecosystem: Environmental > Terrestrial > Soil > Wetlands > Permafrost | place: Sweden: Stordalen...
CGGCTGGCCATTACGCTGCGGGCCCTCTAAGCTGGTCGGCCCGTGCGTACCTACTCTCCCAAAGCTTCCGAGATCAGCCGCGAGTGGCATGAGGTCGATGCTACTGGTGCCGTACTTGGCCGATTGGCGACCGAGGTCGCGCGCGTCCTGCGTGGCAAGCACAAGGTCATGTTCGCCCCTCACATCGACACCGGCGACCACGTAATAGTGGTCAATGCGGCAAAGGTGGTGCTGACGGCCAACAAGGGAACCCAGAAGTTCTATTACAGGCACTCGGGCTACCCCGGTGGCATCAGGGCCCAGGCCTACGGCGACATGCTGGCCAAGAAGCCCGAGGAAGTCGTTCGCCTCACGGTCAAGGGCATGCTCCCCAAAGGCCCGCTCGGGCGGCAAATGCTCAGCAAGCTCAAGGTCTACGCCGGCCCCGAGCACCCTCATGCCGCTCAGACCCCCAAGCCCATGGCGCTCGACCACTCAGCGCACCGCGTAGCCTGACCCGAGGAGAAAACGGCCCGTGCCCAAGCCCCTATCGCAGACCACAGGCAGGCGCAAAGCTGCCATTGCCCGCGTCCGCCTGCGTCCTGGTGACGGGGCGATCACGTGCAACCGCAGGCCCGTGGAGGAGTACTTCCCTTCTGCTACCCACCGCATGGTGCTCACCGAGCCGCTCCGGCTGGTCGACAAGGCAACCGATTACAACATCGATGCGACCCTGGACGGGGGCGGCATTTCCGGGCAGGCTGGAGCGCTCCGCCTCGGCATCGCCCGTGCCCTCGCCGTACTCGAGCCCGAGCTGCGTGCGGCGTTGAAGCGTGCCGGCTTCCTTACCCGTGACCCACGGGAAAAGGAACAGAAGAAGTACGGCTTGAAGAAGGCCCGCAAGGCGCCCCAGTACTCCAAGCGCTAAATCAGCCTGGCGCGAGGACTGCTGCCCGGACCGACTGGATGCTCCGCTTCGGTACCGATGGCGTTAGAGGCTTGGCGAACGTCGAGCTGACACCCGAGCTGGTGCTGGCTCTCGGCCGGGCAGCGGCCCGCGTTTTGGCCAGCCCCCAAGTTAGCGACAGGCGGTTCATCGTCGGGCGCGACACGCGCCTGTCCGGCCCGCTCCTGCAGGCCGCGCTATCGGCCGGCCTTGTGAGCGAGGGCGTCGATGTGACCGATGTCGGGGTCCTGGCCACGCCTGGGGTCGCCTACCTCTCGGCGGAGCGAGCCGCGCCAGCAGCCGTCATCTCTGCTTCGCACAACCCGTTCTGGGACAACGGTGTCAAGTTCTTCTCCGCCGGCGGTTCCAAGCTGCCTGACAGTGTCGAAGATGCGCTGGAGGCCGAGCTCGAGGTCCTCCTGTCCCACCCATACGCGGCCTCTCCCTCGCAACCATCGAAGGCCGGCGGCCCCACCGCAGCGGTGCACTCGCTGGTGGGCCGCATGGAGACCGACGCCGATGCCCTTGAGCGCTACGAGCGCCATATGCTCGCCGCTCTCGAGGGCCGACGCCTCCAAGGCCTGCGGGTGGCGCTCGACTGCGCGAACGGCGCAGCGTTCGCGAGTGCGCCGGCGGTGTTCGAAAGAGCGGGCGCCGAGCTCGTAGCCGTCCTCGGCTCAGAGCCGAACGGCACGAACATCAACGAGAACTGCGGTTCCACGGACCCCGGCCAGCTGGCCAGGGCCGTTGTTGCGCAGGGAGCTGACCTGGGCCTGGCCTTCGACGGCGACGCCGACCGGGTGATCGCGGTCGATGCCAGCGGCAACGTTGTCGACGGCGACCGTTTGCTCGCCCTTTTCGCAACCGACCTGGCGGGCAGGAGCCTGCTCTCCGGCGGGACCGTTGTCGTCACGGTGATGACGAACCTCGGCTTCCATCAGGCGATGAGGGCCGCTGGGGTGAAGGTGGAGACGGTCGGGGTCGGCGACCGCAACGTCCTGGAGGCGCTCGATTCGCACGGCTGGGCGCTGGGCGGCGAGCAGTCGGGGCACATCGTGTTCCGTTCTCTGGCCACTACCGGCGACGGCGTCCTGTCGGGCCTGCTCCTCGCCGACCTGATCACGAGACAGGGAGCGCGCCTCGAAGACATGGCGGCGGGGGCATTGCAGCGCTGCCCCCAGGTGCTGCGCAACGTCGCCGTAGCGGACCGCGACGGTTTGGACGAGGCCGAGGCTGTCTGGGGAGAGGTCCGCAAGGTCGAAGCCGAGCTTGGCGGGGGCGGCCGCGTGTTGCTCCGCCCGAGCGGCACCGAGCCACTCGTGAGAGTGATGGTCGAAGCGCCGTCCCAAGTCGAGGCCGAAGCCGCCGTGGAGCGCATCGTGGCAGCTCTTCATGCAACCTTGGGCGCCCCGGGGCACGCCTAGGCCACCGCGCGGTCGGTCTCCCCACCCCCTCAGGCCCTAAGGGCTGTCCGCGCCGCTACCCTTTGTTACATGTGTGGCATTGTCGCCGTCCTCGCGCGGCCGTCCCTTCGCCCGCCCCCCGACTCTGCCCAGGTGGCTGCGACCCTGGGCTCCGTCGCCCGCACGCTGGGAGCAGTCAGCGCAGGTCCCAGCTTTGCCGGCCAGCTGGAAGCCGTGCGTGCTGCCAGCGAGGCACTGAGCGGGCTCGACGCATCGTTGCGTGGTGTACCCGGCCTCAGATGCCTGCTAGCGGCGCCCGAGGTGGCCCAGGCTCTCACAAGCGGCACGGCTCGCATCGAAGCCGAAGTGGCAGATTTCGAGGCTGCGCTCGACAAGGGTGATGTCGAACTGGGCACAGCCCAGCTGGAGGAACTGAACGCAGCGCTCGTAGTTCTCCACGACGCCACTTGGGCTCTCAGCCATGACCGGCTGGACGCGATGAAAGGCGTCTCCGCCCTGGCAGAGCCGCTCGGGTTGACCGTGACAGGCTCGCCGCCAGGCGCGGCGGCGCTCGGTGTGCTCTGGGCCGCCCATGTCGCCTTCAGGTCGCTCGACCGGCTGGAAGTGCGCGGGCGGGACTCGGCCGGAGTGCACCTGATGCTTTCCGGCCATGGGCTCGACCTGTCGGATCCTTCTGTCCGGGCGCTGATCGGGGTGCGGGAGGACCAGTTGTTCACCTCGATGGCGGTCCGCGCCGCCGATGGCTGCCTTTCCATCGTTTACAAAGCGGCGGCGGAGATCGGCGAGCTCGGTGACAACGTCGCCGCCCTGCGCCAAGCGATGAGCACGGACACGCTGCTCGCACGGGCGCTGGCTTCGTCCGACGTGCGCGCAACGCTCGTCGCTCACACCCGATGGGCGAGCGTGGGATTGATCTCGGAGCCGAACGCACACCCGCTCAACTCTGACGAGGTAGGTGCCGGGGGCCCCCGCCCTTATGTCATCGGCGCGCTGAACGGCGACGTCGACAACTACGCCGAGCTCGTCGTCTCCGAGCACGTTGCTGTACCGGCCGAGGTCACCACCGATGCCAAGCTCGTGCCGACCCTCGTCTCTCGCTCCATTGCGGCCGGGCTGGCCCCGGGCGAGGCGTTCCGCCAGGCCGTGGGCCGTTTCGATGGGTCCGTCGGTATCGCCGCTAATGCGTCGGGCCTCCCGGACGAGCTCTACCTTGCGCTTCGTGGAAGCGGTCAGAGCCTCAATATCGGCCTGGCTGAGGACGCTTTCATCGTTGCGAGCGAACCGTACGGCCTTGTGGAGGAAACGAGCCGTTACGTTCGCATGGACGGTGAGGGGGGCGGCCAGGTGGTCACGTGCTCGCGAAGCGGTGCCGGCACCCTTGCCGGGATTAGCCGCCTGAGCTACGACGGCACCGCACAGCCGGTCGGTGAGGCGGAAGTCAAAGTGGCCGAAATCACGACGAGGGACGTCGACCGCCGCGGCTTCCGGCATTTTCTGTTGAAAGAGATCTCCGAGTCGCCGTCGTCGGTACGCAAGACCCTGCGCGGGAAATTGGTAACGGGAGAAAATGGCGCCCTTGTTGCCCGCTTGGGGGACGACGTCATACCTCGGCCGCTCCGGGAGGCCCTTTCGTCCGGTCGGATCCATAACATTGCGGTGATCGGCCAGGGGACCGCAGCCGTGGCCGGCCAAGCGATAGCCGCCGCGATCGCCAAATCGTTGCCGGATATCCCGGTCGTGGCGATGGTCGCGACGGAGCTGTCGGGTTGGGGCCCCTCCGGTGCCGGGTTGCCCGATGACATGTCGGCGATGCTGGTGGTAGCGATAAGCCAATCGGGCACCACGACAGATACGAACCGGACCGTTGACCTTGTGCGCGCCCGCGGTGCCCACGTAGTCGCGATAGTCAACAGGCGCAACAGCGACCTCGTACAAAAGGCGCACGGGGTGCTCTATACATCCGATGGGCGCGACGTCGAAATGAGCGTCGCTTCCACCAAGGCGTTCTATTCGCAGGTTGCGGCGGGGCACCTCCTGGCGCTCGGCTTGGCGGCTGCCGCGGGCGTCGCAGCTTCCCCACGTTCAGGAGAGATCCTCGAGGCCCTGCGCGAACTGCCATCCCTGATGGAAAAGGTGCTTGCGCAGCGCCCAGAAATTGCCAAGGTAGCGGCGGCCGTCGCGCCGCCTCGTCGTTCGTGGGCCGTTGTCGGCAGCGGGCCGGACCATGTGGCGGCTGCCGAGATCCGTATAAAACTTTCGGAGCTGTGCTACAAGGCGATAGCCCTCGACGTCATCGAGGACAAAAAACATATCGATCTTTCGGCCGAACCGCTCATCATTGTGTGCGCACCGAGCGTGAGCGGGCCCAACGCCCGCGACATCGCCAAGGAAATAGAAATATTCCGTGCCCATAAAGCCGCGCCGGTGGTGATAATTACCGAAAGCGAAAGGGATCTCTTCAACCCAGGTGTCGACATCCTGGCTGTACCGGCGGGCCATCCTGAGCTCGCCTTCGTGCTGGCCGCGATGGTTGGCCACATTTTCGGCTACGAGGCTGCGTTGTCGATAGACGCCCAGGCCCGGCCGCTCCGCGAGGCGCGGGCGCTCCTCGAGGGCGCGGGGCGGGGCCACGACGGTGCCCTGGTGCTCGACGAGGTAGCGCCAGCACTCGAGATGGCGGCGGCGCCGGCATTGGCCGGCCTGCGCTCGGGTGCCTACGACGGCCACCTCAACGCATCGACCGCTGCCCGGGTGACGTCGCTGTTGAGGTACGCGACCGGCGCACTGCCCGTGGAGGGCTATGAGGCCGAGATGGGCAAGGTCGGCACTCCGAGCTCCATTGCAGCTGACCTCATCGAGGCGCTCGGCACCGCCATTGACGAGCTGACCCGGCCTGTAGACGCCATAAAGCACCAGGCCAAGACCGTCACCGTCGGCATCTCGCGAAGCGAAGGCACGCTGCTGCGCGCCACGTTGGTGGCCGAGACGCTCTCTGCCGGCGCCACCGTGGAGTCGCTCGGCTACCGGGCGTTGCGCACGCTTGCTGCTCTCGGGCCGGCCGTCGAAGAGGTCCTCGGCTACACGCGATATTTCATCGAGACCCCTGCGGTCCCCGTCCTCACCGGCGCTGGAGGTGTAGGCGGCCTGGAGGGCGCAACGATAAGCATGGTCGACAGGGGCGGGATCGCCACCTCGATACCGTCGCGAACTTCTGCCGATAACGCCCTGCGAGGTACGAAGCACCGCGTTGCGGAGAAGAGGGAGGTCACCGTTTTCGAGGGCCTTCACGACGGCCGCACGGGCGTGATGATCCCGGAGGTCAAGGACACCCATGTGACCGGCATCACCCTTCTCCATGCCCGCTTCGCCCGCTTGCTCAGCCCCGAGGAAGCCAAGTTGGTGCTCCAGGCCTACCAGGGCCGCTATACCGCCCTCGTGGACGCCGTGACAGAAGTCCAGCCCCGCTTCGACGACCTGGTGCTCGGGCGGGTCCCGATGATCGAGTTGTTGACCCAGCCGGTCGCCGTGCTCGCCCGGCACTGGTCCGCCTGAGCCGTGCCACCTGCGACCGTGCCGGTCGGGATCGGTATCGACCTGGTCGACGTGGCGCGCTTCGCGAGCGTGCTGCTTCGCAGGCCTGCTATCGCCGAGCGCCTTTTCACCGCCGGCGAGCGCTCCTACGCTGCCACGCTCGCTAACCCTGCCCCGTCGCTGGCGGTCCGTTTTGCCGCAAAAGAGGCGGTGATGAAGGCACTGGGGGTGGGACTTGGGGCGTTCGCTTTCGCCGATCTGGAAGTGCAGCGCGAACCCAGCGGCGAACCGCACCTGGTCCTTACCGGTCGTGCCGCCGAGCTGGCTTCTCAGCGCTCCGTGCAGACGTGGCTCGTTTCCCTGACGCACACCTCGACCACCGCTGCGGCCGTGGTGGTTGCCCTCGCGTGATCCCGGTCCTGACGCCGCAGGAGATGGCGGGCGTCGACCGCCAGGCTCCCGAGCCTGTCGAGGTGCTCGTCGGCCGGGCCGGCGCTGCGGTGGCCAAGAAGGCCGCCAGCCTGCTTAGCGGCGTATATGGCAAGGCGATCGTGGTCGTGGCCGGCAAAGGCAACAATGGCGCCGACGGCCGCGCGGCGGCGGCACTGTTGGCGGCGAACGGCGCCCGGGTGAAGGTCTTCGAGGCCGCCGACCTGGCACCTGGCCAAGCCCTGCCTCCCGCTCAGCTGGTCATCGACGCGGCCTACGGGACCGGGCTGAAGCGGGCGTACCTCCCGCCCTCTGCCGGCAGCTCCCCGGTCCTTGCTGTCGATATCCCGTCGGGGCTCTCCGGCTCGACGGGCGAAGTGCTCGAAGGGGGAGGAGCGCTAGGGGCAGTTGCGACTGTCACGTTCGCATCCTTCAAGCCGGGCCTTCTTCTCGGCTCGGGCCCGGTCCTGGCCGGCGACATCGACGTGGCTGACATCGGCCTCGGCAAGCTGGCCGGGGCGGCGGCAAGGTGCTGGCTGGTCGACGACGGCGATGTCCGCGCCTTGGTCCCGGTCCGGGCGCGTGAAGCCCACAAGTGGCAGACGGCGGTGCAGGTCGTAGCGGGCTCGCCAGGCATGACCGGAGCACCATGGCTCGCCAGCCGGGCGGCACTACGCGCCGGAGCTGGTTATGTGCAGCTCTCCATGCCCGGGGTCGACCCCTCGGCCCTGCCTCCCGGAGAACTGGTGCACCGTCGGGTTGCCGCTTCGGGCTGGCACAAAGAGGTGCTCGAGGGGCTTTCCCGCGTCAAGGCGCTGGTAATAGGACCGGGCCTGGGGCAGGTGAGCGGAGGAGAGGTCGGCCTGGTTGTCGCCTCGGCCCCGGTGCCCGTCGTAGTGGACGCGGACGGCCTCAACGCCATCGGCACCCTGGAGGGCCTCCGTGCCATCGTCGAACGCCGCTCGGAGCCCACCGTCATCACCCCCCACGTGGGGGAACTGACCCGCTTGGCTGGCCACCCACCCGGGCCGGACCATCTCGCCGCGGCGCGCGACGCAGCTGCTCGCAGCGGTGCCATCGTCTTGCTGAAGGGTTCGACGACGGTGGTCGCAATGCCGGACGGCAGGGCCCTGATGTGTTCTTCCGGTGACCCACGGTTGGCCACGGCCGGTACAGGCGACGTGTTGTCGGGCATGATCGGCGCGTTTATCGCCAGGGGAATGGCGGCGTTCGAGGCGGCAGCACTCGCTGCGCACGTGCACGGCAGGGCGGCCCGAACGGGGTACTCGCAAGGCCTCGTGGCGAGCGACCTGCCCGACCTGGTGGCCGGCTGGCTCTCGGCTCTCCTCGGGCAGGGCCGAGGTGGATAGCTACATCTCCCCCGTCAAGCGCGTGACGGGGTGGCTCCGTCCGGCGTGGGTCGAGGTGGACCTCGCCGCGGTGACGGCCAACGTGGCCCATATCTGCAAGGTGGTTGCCCCCGCGGGCGTATGTGCTGTCGTAAAGGCCGACGGCTACGGCCACGGTGCGGTCCCGGTGGCTCGGGCCGCCATTGCCGGGGGCGCTGTTCGCCTCGGCGTGGCTCTCGCCGAGGAGGGCCACGAACTTCGCCAGGCCGGCGTCGAGGTGCCCGTGATCGTCCTGTCGGAGCCGGCGCCAGAAGCCATGCAACTCGTCGTCGAGGACAATCTCACTCCGACCATCTACACCGAGCGAGGTCTCGCGGCGTTGCTCGACGCCGCCGCCTTGCAGGCCCGGGCCACTGCGGTGCCAGTCCATCTGAAGGTCGACACCGGGATGCACCGCGTCGGCGCGAGCCCGGCCCACGTCCTCGGGCTGGCCCGTGCCGTCGCTGCCAACCCGGCGTTGTCCCTCGAAGGGCTGTACACCCATCTGGCCGTCGCGGACGACCTTGCCGACCCCTACACCCAGGAGCAGCTGGCCAGTTTCGATGGCGTTGTCAGTGCGCTTGCTGCCGGCGGCACCCTGCCTAGCCTGCTCCACGCTGCCAACTCCGCCGGGGCGCTCGTGCACCCCGACTCGCGCTACCAGATGGTCAGGCCAGGGATCGCCATCTACGGCCTGGCACCGGCTTCTTCGATGCGAGGTCACCCCGCCGTGCAGGCTTTGATGCCGGCATTGTCCTTCAAGGCCGAGGTTTCTTATGTCAAGGAGGTCGCCGCCGGCGAGGCCCTCTCCTACGGCTTGCACTACCGCCTTTTGGTCTCTTCGGTCATCGCCACGGTCCCGGTTGGTTACGGCGACGGGGCCCCGCGCCGGCTCTCCCAGGTGGGCGGTGAGGTGCTGATCGGCGGCCGGCGGTGGCCAATCGCCGGTTCCGTCACGATGGACCAGATCCTCGTCGACTGCGGGCCAGGTGCTGAGGTGAAGGCCGGAGATGAGGTTGTCCTGATCGGCCGTCAGGGCGACGAGGAGGTTACCGCCTGGGAGTGGGCCGAGCGCCTCGGCACCATCGCGTACGAAGTAACTTGCGCTCTTTCGCCCCGGCTGCCTCGCATCTATACCTGAGCCCGAGAGGGTGCCGGGTCAGGAAAGCGCGCTCACCACGTACTCGATGCAGCCGGTAAGGGCGGCGATGTCGTCGGGGTCGATCGCCGGGAACATGGCCACACGGAGCTGGTTACGGCCAAGCTTGCGGTAGCTCTCCGTGTCGACGATGCCGTTCGACCGTAGGACTTTGGCGACAAGGTCTGCGTCGACGGACCGGTCGAAGTCGATCGTGCCAACGACGTGAGAACGCTCGTCGGGCTTGGCGACGAACGGCGTGGCGTACGCGCTCGATTCGGCCCACCCGTACAGGATCTCAGCCGAGCGGTCGCAGCGGCCGGCGGAAAACTCGAGGCCGCCGTTGCCCAACATCCACTCGAGCTGGTTGACCGCGAGCAGCAGCGTTGCGACGGCGGGCGTGTTGTAGGTCTGGTTGAGCCGGCTGTTGTCGAGCGCGATGGAAAGATCAAGGAACGCCGGCATAAAACGGCCCGAGGCCTTTATGCGCGCGACCCGGGCAACGGCCCGCGGTGACAGGACCGCCAACCAGAGGCCGCCGTCGGAAGCGAACCCCTTCTGGGGGGCGAAGTAATAGACGTCGAACTGGGAGGGTTCGACGCGCAACCCCGCGGCTGCCGAGGTGGCGTCGACAGCGACGAGGGCACTGTCCTGCGAGCGCTCGGGCCGGCGGACCTCCATCATCACGCCGGTCGAGGTCTCGTTGTGAGTAAGGGCGTAGAGATCCGTCCCTTCGCGGCCCTCGGCAAGGGGGTGCGTACCGACGGGGCTTTCGATGATTTCTGGATCCGATAGCCAGGGGGCGGCTTTGGCGGCGCTGGCGAACTTCGCAGAGAACTCCCCGAACACGAGGTGCTGGCTCCGTTGTTCGATCAAGCAGAAAGTCGCCACGTCCCAGAACGCCGTCGTGCCGCCGTTGCCGAGCACGATCTCGTAGCCGTCGGGGAGGCTGAACAGCTCGCGTAGGCCCGAGCGGAGGCGGCCGACGACGGCCTTGACAGGCTGCTGGCGATGGCTCGTGCCGAGGAGCCCGTTGGCCGATGCCACCAGAGATTGCACGGCCTCCGAGCGGATCTTCGAAGGCCCACTGCCGAAACGGCCGTCGCCCGGCAGCAGGCCAGTGGGGATCACGATCTCAGGATTTTCTGTCGCGGGCATACGGCCAGTCTGCCAGTGGGGACAAGGATCTGCAGCGCAAATAAACATCAGCTACGGTGCTGCCATGCAGACAGGCCGAGAGCTGCCCAATGCTGGCGCGTTGGCCGAAGTCGCCAAGGTCGCGTCAACCTGTACGCTTTGCCGCCTTGCGAGCGGGCGGACGAACGTCGTGTTCGGGATGGGGAACCCGGCGGCCGACCTCATGTTCGTGGGCGAGGGCCCGGGCGAACAGGAGGATCTCCAGGGCTTACCCTTCGTCGGGCGCTCCGGGCAGCTCCTGGACCGGCTGGTACTGGAAGAGATGGGGCTCACAAGGCAGGACTTCTACATAGCGAACACGGTCAAGTGCCGCCCGCCCGGCAACCGTGACCCCCTTCCCGACGAGATCGAAGCCTGCTGGCCGTACCTGGAAAAGCAATTGGAGCTGATCGACCCGAGAGTGGTTGTAACGCTGGGTAATTTCTCGACGAAATTATTGCTTGCCACCGCTGAGGGCATCAGCCGCTTGCGGGGCCGGGTCTACCCGTACCGCGGCGGCCAACTTGTCCCGACTTTCCACCCCTCTGCTGCACTGCGGGGTGGTGGCCAGGTCGTAGCTCAGATGCGAGCCGACCTCGTGCGTGCCAAGGAGGCCCTCGGCGCGCCCCGGCCTACCCGTGCTCAACCGTCGTGAGGTCAGCGATGCAGCACCAGTTCCGCACCGCTGCCCTCGTCTCCCTCGCACCTGGTGCAGCCGACATGAAACGCTTGGGCGCCGCGCTGGCGTCATTGCTGCGCCCCGGCGACACCGTGCTGCTAGGCGGCGATCTCGGCGCAGGTAAGACCACCTTCACCCAGGGCTTGGCTGCAGCGCTCGGGGTTGCCGGGCCGGTTACCAGCCCGACCTTCGTGCTGCTGCACAGTTACCGGACGAGTGCCGGATGGGACCTTTTGCACGCAGATGTCTGGCGGCTCGAGCAGCTCCAGGAGGTCATCGACCTGGCGATCCCCGAACTGCTGGAGGAAGGTGCCGCGGCGGTCGTCGAGTGGGGAGAGCTGGCTGCCCCCGCCCTGGCACCTGACTACCTGCACGTGGCGATCGACTTCGAGCCAGGCGACCCAGACGGCGGTGCAAGCGGCGGGGCCGACGGTGCGCGACGGCTTGTCTTCACCGCCCTGGGCCCGAGCTGGCTGGCACGGATGGCCGAACTGTCAACGGTCCTCGCCGAGTTGGGCTAAGTCGATGGGCGGGAAATGAAGCTGCTTGCCATCGAGACAGCCACTCGTTTGGTCGGGTGCGCATTATGGGGTGACGACGGGCCCATTGCGTCGAACCTGCTCGTCGAGGGCCAGCGCCACGTCGAGGTGCTCGTTCCCGCCATCGAAGAGCTGTGCCGTCAGGCCGGTATTTCGGCGGCCGACCTGGACGGGGTGGCCGTCGACATCGGCCCGGGCTTGTTCACGGGCCTGCGCGTGGGCCTGGCAACCGCGACCACAATCGCGACTGCGCGTCGTATCCCAGCGATGGGGGTCACGAGCCTCGAAGCTTTGGCTCACCCGCACCGGCGCCGGCAGGGCCCGCTGGCTGCGATCGTTGACGCAAGGCGCGGCGAGGTCTATTGGGCGCTTTTCGAAGGTGACGGCCAGCGCCTGAAGGAGCTCCGTGCTCCCGCGGTTGCGGCCCCCCACGACGCCGCACACGAGATTGCCAACGTCCTTGCGGTCGGGGACGGTGCGGTCCGCTACAGGGAGATCTTCGAGGCGGCCGGCAGCGAGGTCGCCGGTCCGGGTGACATGTGGCCGTCCCCGCTCGCGGTCGCCGAGCTGGGTATGGAACGGATCGGCGGCGAGGTTTTCGAGGCCGGCGCCCTGCCAGCCCCCCTCTACTTGCGCCAGGCGGACGTGCGGATCGGCTGGGACCAGGTGGACGGGCGAGTGGGCGGCCCTGCCGGTCCCCCTCCAGCCGAGCCCAAGATGGCCCGATGAGAGCGCGCACCTCCGAACTCGGGAGCCCGCAGGTGATGATCGAGCCAATGCGGCGGCGTCACCTCCCCGCGGTGATCCGCATCGAGCACCGCGCGCACCCAAAACCATGGTCGCTTGGTGTGTTCACGAGCGAGCTGGCCCAAGGTGATGCTCGTTATTACGCAGTTATGAGGGTAGATGGCAAAGTTGTGGGCTACGGGGGGCTCATGTTCGTGGTGGACGAAGCTCACGTGACCAACCTCGCCATCGCCCCGTCGATGCGCCGCCAGGGCCTCGGTACCGTGCTCCTGGCCCACCTCGCCCGCGAGGGCTCCCGGCGCGGGTGCACTGCGATGACCCTGGAGGTCCGCGTCGGGAACATCGCCGCCCAGGACCTCTACCGCAAGTTCGGCTTCGAGATCGCCGGCCTGCGGCGCAATTACTACCTCGAGACCGGCGAGGACGCGCTCATCATGTGGCTCTACCGGCTGCGCTCGCCCGAAGTTCAGGCCCGCCTGAACGCCATCGAGGAGCTGTGAAGGTACTCGCGATAGAGACCTCCTGCGACGAAACCGCAGCCGCGGTTGTCGAAGACGGCCGCCATGTGCTCTCTTCGGTGGTCAGCAGCCAGACCGATATCCATTCGGCCTTCGGCGGTGTGGTGCCCGAAATTGCCAGCCGGGCGCACCTCGAGCTAATCGGCCCTGTTGTCAGCGAGGCCATGGCCCGGGCTGGCACGGGCCCGCAGGACCTCGCCGCCGTGGCGGCCACGGTGGGGCCAGGGCTTGTCGGCTCGCTCATAGTGGGTGTCAGCGCCGCCAAGGCGTACGCCTGGTCATGGGGCCTCCCATTTGTCGGGGTGAACCACATGGAAGGCCATCTTCATGCCGCTTTCCTGGAGGGCCCGGCCCTGTCATTGCCGACCGTGGTACTGCTGGTCTCGGGCGGCCACACGATGCTCATCTGCATGGAGGGCTCTGCCGGCCAGGTCGAGTACCGCCTGTTGGGCCAGACGATAGACGACGCGGCCGGGGAAGCTTTCGACAAAGTTGCGAGGTTCTTGGGCCTCGGCTACCCCGGAGGCCCGGCGATCGAAAGAGCCGCCCGAGAGGGCGACCCGAGGGCGATCGCCTTCCCGCGTGGCCTGGCCACGGGCGGGTACGATTTTTCGTTCAGTGGCCTGAAGACTTCCGTCGTCCGCTACATGAAGGCGGGCCCGGGTGCCGAGTTGGCCGATGTTGCAGCTAGCTTCCAGGAGGCTGTTGTGGACGTCCTCGCCACCAAGACGAGGAAGGCTGCGGCAGAGGTCCAGGCCAAAGCGATCTGCATCGGCGGCGGCGTGGCGGCGAACACGTCACTTCGCGAGCGGGTAAAACAGATGTGCGAGGACGATGGACGCACGGCCTTCATACCTTCGCGTGCGATGTGCACCGATAATGCCGCGATGATCGGGGCGACCGCCTGGTACCGCTTGAGGCAGTACGGGCCTACTCCCCTCGACGTAGCAGTCGACCCCAACCTCGCGCTCGATTTCGTGTAGTCGGCGTTGTTGTATAGTCGCCCGTAAATGGGTGCCCCAGCCGTTTCTTTTCCACGCCAGGA
>Ga0182024_10017335_pt1 | contig 13538 bp, 10 predicted proteins | sample P32metaG_FD_120480 | JGI IMG/M metagenome (GOLD analysis project Ga0182024, IMG submission 120480) | Permafrost microbial communities from Stordalen Mire, Sweden - P3-2 metaG (Illumina Assembly) | ecosystem: Environmental > Terrestrial > Soil > Wetlands > Permafrost | place: Sweden: Stordalen...
AGACGTCACGCGCGAGCTCGAACAACGTCTCCGGCTCGATCTGCGCGGCGAAAGCATACATCGTCTCGCGCCACGACCAAAAGTCGGCCTGGGCGCCGGCGATGCGCCGCTCCGCGAAACCGGCGCGCGCGCGCTGAAACGCGTGCGAATGCAGGTTGGGCATCCCCGGCACGACCGGGCCATCGAGGATCTCCGCGTCACGCACCGTCGCGCCGGGGCGCACCTCAAGCAGGGTACCGTCCGGTGCGATCTCCAACAGCACGTCCGGGGCCCAACCTCCGGGCAAGAACGCCCAGGGCGCCACGACTCGCACCCGAGTCGCTTCGCGCGCGCGTCGTCCGTTCCGCCCGCGGTTCGGTAGAACTACGGACGCCGCCGCGCGGCGCGAGAGCTAGGTTGAACGCATGGAACCAGAACTCTACGCCGCGCTCGATGCTCGACTCCGCCGACTCGAGCACGATTCCGCCTCACTGCGCGCGGATCTCAACGTGGCGGCCCCGGCAGCGGCACCCGCTGCGGCTGCTCCGGTCACGGCATCCGCCGCGGCTGCTCCCGTTCCACCCCCGGCCGCAGGCGCACCACAACCGGTGCCGGCGGCGCCGCCCGCGCGGATTTTCGAACCGCGCACTCCCAATCGCCCGTCGATCTCGTTCGAAGCGTTGTTTGCCGGCCGCGGCTTGCAGGTCGTCGGTCTGGTCCTCGTGCTGCTCGGCGTCGCCTTCTTTTTGAACCTGGCCTTCACGCGCGGGTGGATCGGTCCAGCCGAGCGGATCATCATGGGGCTGATCGGCGGAACAGTGCTCGTCGGCTTTGGTGCGCGGCGCCTACGCGCTACGGCGACACCGGTCGCCGAAGGACTGGTAGCGCTCGGCGCGGGCATCCTGTACCTCTCGCTCTGGGCGTCCGTCGCGGTGTTCCCGCAACTGCACGTTCCGCGGGGCGCGGCGTTCCTGGCGATGATCGCGGTAACAGGCATTCTGGCACTGCTCGCCGCGACGCGGCGGTCAGAACGCGTCGCCCTGATGGGTATCGCAGGCGGCTTCCTCACGCCCGCGTTGCTGAACACCGGGGAGCCCGGGCAGGCAGTGCTCGGCGCGTACCTCCTCGTCCTGTGCGCTGCGTTCGCGTGGCTCGGCGTTCGGACGCGCTCGCGTTTCGTCGACGGCGCGGCCTTCATCGCGTCCGCATTCTACCTGCCCTCGTTCATGCCGATCGGCAGCTGGTCGGCGGCTGACGCCTTCGCTGTGACGACCGCGATCTTTGCGCTGTTCGCGATTGCATTTTCGGCCGGTGCGATGCGGGACGGCGCAGCGACGACGCGTCATCTCGTCTTTCTCGGTCTCAACGCTCTCGCGTATGCCGCGGTGCTGGTACTGGTCTTCTGGCAAAACCAGACCACGCTCGGTATCGCGTATCTCGGACTCGCCGCCGTCGCACTGTTGGCGGCTCGCGTGGTGCCGGCGCCGCGCGCGTTGGTCACCACCTATACGTACATCGGGCTCTGCGCGGCTACGTTGGCGCTCCCCGCGCTGCTCCACCGCGAGGCGCTGATCGACGCGTTTGCGATCGAGGGTGGAATGCTCGCAGCCCTCGGTGCGCGACGGCGCGCCCGACCGGTCGCCTATGCCGGCGCAGTGTTGCTCGGTTTCATCTCGCTGTGGCTCATCGGCGAAGCGTTGACGCTGCCGCCGGCCGGCACCGCGTTCAGCTCGCTCGCGCTCTCCTTCGCGATCACCATCGCGGCGATTGTCGCCGCCGGCCGGGAGTTGACCGCATCGCTGCACGACAAGCCGTCGAATGCCGCTTGGCGCGCGCTGGCGATCGTCAGCGCGAATACCATCGGCGTGATCGCGCTCTCGCGCGTTCTGCTCGATGCCCTGGGCGGCCCAGCGTGGAACGTCGCGGTGCCCAGCCACGTGGAAGTCGCACTCTCGCTGGCTTGGGCGGCCTACGCGACGGTACTGTTCGGAATCGGATTGTCGCAGCGCAACGCGCTCGCGCAGCGTCAGGGGCTGGTGCTGCTCGGGATCACGATCCTCAAGGTGTTCGCGATCGACTTGGCTAGCGTCGACGTCAGCTGGCGGATCGTCTCATTCGTCGTGCTCGGTGTCCTGTGCATCGCGATCTCGGCCTGGTACATGCGCTCGCGGGCGAGCGCGCCGGACGAGGCCGTGTCGTGAGCGCGGTCGACGCCGGACCAGCGTGGCAAGCGTGGACGCAGGTCACGCCGGTCATCGCAACGCGGGCAGGCGCAGCGCGCTATGAGCGCGTCGAGCTCCCGCTCTCGATCGCACCCGGACCTAGCGGCGACTATGCCGATCTGCGCGTCATCGGCGAGGACGGTCGCGAATATCCGTACGCGCTCGACCCCGAGCAGCCGCAGGTCAACGAGCGCAGCGCACCGTTGATCGACGTTGGTTTCGTGCCGCACCGGGGAACACAGGCCGTGGTCGACCTCGGTCCGTCCGGCGCGTTGGTCGACGCGATCACGCTCGACATCGATGCGAATCGGCGGCCGACCTATCTCGAACGCGTTGCGCTCGATGCGAGCGACGACCGCCGCACGTGGCGCGTGATGCGCGACGACGCGATCGTCTATCGCGTCGCGCAGGACGACGGACACGGCAGCAGCGGGTTAACGTTTCCGCCGACGCGCGCGCGCTGGATCCGGGTGCGCGTCCTCGATCCGAGCGCGGCCTTTCCGCTGACCGGGGCGCACGTCGCCTCATCGGCGCCGCTGCAGCCGTCACTGGTGACCGTTCCCGTTGCGGCGAACGAACGCGACGACGTCCCGGCGCACGTACAGACGTGGACGTTCACCGTCGGGGTTCCGGTGCGCGCGATCGCCGTCAGCTTCGCCGACGGCGGCGCGCTGTACGAACGCCACGTCACCGTCGAGACGAGCGACGATACGAAAACGTGGTCCTCCGCCGGTGACGGGACGATCGCCCACTTCTCGCAGGGTGGTGTGCACACGACGGTCAGCCTCACCGAGGCGTCGGCAGTCTACGTCAGGGTCAGCGTGCAGAACGGCAACGACGCCCCGGTGCGCGGATTGCGACCGGCGCTGCTCGTGCGACCGCATGCGATCGTTTTTTCGGGCGGCGGTACGCGCCGGCTGATCTCGGGGAATCCCAGCGCCGTCGCGCCGGCGTACGACCTCGCCGCGCGCCTCGCGCACGAACGCTGGAGCGCCGCCCAAGCGTCGGCGGGCACGACCGTTGCAAACGCCGGTTATCGCGACCCGCGGCCGGTCGGCGAACGGTATCCGTGGCTGCTGACCGGCGCGCTGCTGGCGTGCGCGTTTGCACTTGGCCTCATTGCGCTGCGCAGTATTCCGCGCAGCGTTCCGCCGAGCAGCGCGTGAGCCGCTTCGACGCGCTCTGGTACAACGCGCATCTCGCGACGATGGTCGCCGGCGGCGCGCCGTACGGCGCGATCGACGACGGGGCGATCGCAACGCGTGACGGTTCGATCGCGTGGATCGGCCGCCGGGCCGACTTACCCGACGCACCCGAACGGCTCGCCGAACGCGCGATCGACGCCGGCGGCCGGTGGATCACACCGGGACTGATCGATCCGCACACGCATCTGATCTTCGGCGGCGACCGTGTCGCGGATTTCGAACGGCGTGTCGCCGGTGAGGACTACGTCGCAGCAGCGCGGGGCGGGAGCGGGATCGCGCACACCGTCGCGATGACCCGCGCTGCCGGCGAGCAAACGTTGTACCGCGACGCGGCCTCGCGCGTGCGCGCGATGATCGCCGCCGGCGCAACGACGATCGAGATCAAGTCCGGTTACGGACTCGACGTCGACACCGAACTAAAGCTGCTGCGCGTCGCGCGGCGGCTGGGCGCGGATCTCGGGATAACGATTCGCACGACGTATCTCGGCGCGCACGTCGTCCCGCCCGAATATGCGGACCGGCGCGAGGCGTACGTCGCGCTGGTGTGCGAGGAGATGTTGCCGAGCATCGCGCGCGAGCACCTCGCGGACGCGGTCGACGTCTTCTGCGATACGATCGCATTCACGCCGGCCGAAACGGGGCGCGTGTTCGAAGCCGCCCGCGCGCTCGGCTTGGCGGTAAAAGTCCACGCCGACCAGATCGCCGACACGGGCGCGGCGGAACTGGCCGCACGATTCGGCGCGCTATCGGCCGATCACATCGAGCACACCGATGAGGCCGGCGTAGCCGCGCTGGCGCACAGCGGGACCGTCGCGGTGTTGCTTCCGGGTGCATATTACTATCTGCGTGAGAAGACGAAGCCACCCATCGATGCGCTGCGCGCACACGGCGTGCCGATCGCGCTCGCGACCGACTGCAATCCCGGCACCTCGCCGGTCACGACGCTCCCGACGGTGCTGAACATGGCCTGCGTATTGTTCGGCCTCACGCCGGAAGAAGCGATCGCCGGAGTGACGCGCAACGCCGCACGGGCGCTCAGACTCGACGATCGCGGCGAGCTGCGCGCAGGTGCGCGCTGCGACCTTGCCTTCTGGGACGTTTCGTCACCAGCCGAGCTCTGCTATTGGCTTGGCTCACACCGCTGCACCGGCACCGTGATCGACGGCGGACGTTAGCGCAGCGTCCGATCGAACAGGGCGAGCGTCTCGGCCCACGCGGCTTCGGCTTGTTCGGGCCGATAGCTGGGCCGGTCTTTCGAGGCGAAGCCGTGCGGCGCGCCGGGATACACGCTGAGCTCGTAGCGCTTCTTCTCCCGCGAGAGCGCCTCGGCGACGCGACCGTGCTCGCTCGGCGTGATCCCCTCGTCGTCGGCACCATAGATCATCAGCAACTCCGCCTGCACGTCGGGGACGCGGTGGATGACCGGTTTCCAGAGCCGCGGCTCATCGGGCGCGATACCGCCGCCATAAAACGAAGCGGCGGCGGCGATCGAATCGATCTCGGCGGAACTCAAATACGCGAGCCGGCCGCCCATGCAGAATCCGACCGCCCCGTACTTGCCGTGCACGACCGACGGCTGGGCGTCGAGGTAGGCGACGCAGGCGCGAATATCGGCGATCATTCCCTCGTCGGTCAGCGCCTGAAGCGTCGGCATGATCTTCGAGAAGTCGTCGTAGGGAAAGGTTTGGCCGCGGAAGATATCCGGCGAGATGCCGGCGTAGCCGTGCGACGCCAGGCGCTCGACTTCGCTTTGGACGTACCTGTTGACGCCGAACGCTTCTTGAATCAGGACGACGCCCGGGAACGGGCCGGCGGCGTCGGGCAGGGCGACGTAGGCGCGAAGATCGCCGTCGAGCGGTACGAACTCGGCGCGCGCAACGGAGTGCGTGGGTTGTTGCATTCGTTCGACGGTAGCTCCGTATTCTTAGGCAGTGATGAGAGCGAGCATCGCTTCGCAAAACGTCACGCCGGCGCGGTTCGTTGCGACGTGGTTGGAAACAGCTCAGCGACGAGCGACGTGAACCGGCCGCCGCGCACGAGCGCGGCGACGCGTTCGATCTGCGGCGAGAGGTAACGATCGCCGGTGCCGCCGCCGTCGGGCGCGACCTCGATCAGCACGCGCTCGAGCGCAGCCGACGTGCGCAGCGGGCGGCGAAATGCAATTCCGCGTGCCGCCGAGAGCAGCTCGATCGCAACGATGTTGGCGACGTTGTGCAACATCCCGTCGAGCCGGCGCGCCGCGTGCGTCGCCATGCTGACGTGATCCTCTTGTCCCGCCGACGTCGGAATCGAGTCGACGCTGGCCGGGTGCGCGAGGCCTTTGTTCTCGGACGCCAGCGCCGCGGCGGTGACCTGCGCGATCATGTAGCCCGACTCCAGCCCCGGATCGGTGGCCAGAAACGCCGGCAACTGGCTGAACGTCGGATCGACTAGCAGCGCGCAGCGGCGTTCGCTGATGTTCCCGATCTCGGCGATCGCGACCGCCAGGGCATCGGCGACCAGCGCAACGGGCTCGGCGTGAAAGTTGCCGCCCGAGAGCACTTCGCCGGTATCCGGAAAGACGATCGGGTTGTCGGAGACGGCGTTCGCCTCGTCGACCAGGATCGCGGCAGAGTCGCGCAACGTGCGCAGGCACGCGCCGAGGACCTGCGGGATGCACCGCAGGCTGTAGGGATCTTGCACGCGACCGCAATCGCGATGCGACTCGTTGATCGCGCTGTCTTCGATCAAGCGGCACACGGCGGCGGCGATGTCACTTTGCGCGGCGTGACCGCGCACCGCGTGGATGCGCGGATCGAACGGGGTCACGCTGCCGAGCGCGGCTTCGATCGTCAGCGCACCGGCGACCACTGACGCCGCCAGCACGTCCTCGGCCAGCACGAGCGCGTGCAGCGCGAGCGCCGTCGAGACTTGCGTGCCGTTCAGCAACGCGAGCCCTTCCTTGGCCTGTAACTCGAGTTGCGCGATCCCCGCGGCGGCAAGCGCGACAACGGCCGGCAGGCGCTTCCCCGCCACGAACGCGTCGCCGATTCCGATCAGCGCCGCCGACAGATGCGCGAGCGGCGCAAGATCGCCCGACGCGCCGACCGACCCCTGGGCCGGAATCACCGGCACCATATCGCGCTCGAGACACGCCAGCAGCGTCTCGACGACGCTCCAGCGCACGCCCGAGTAGCCGCGTGCGAGCGAGTTCACCTTGAGCGCGACGACGAGCCGCACGATCTCGCGCGGCAGCGGCGGCCCGACGCCGCACGCGTGCGAGACGACGAGGTTGCGCTGCAGCTCGCCGAGTTTGTCGCGCGGAATCCGCGTCTGCGCGAGCTTGCCGAAACCGGTGTTGACGCCGTACACGCTCGCGTCGCGAGCGGCGATCGACGCGACGACCGCCGCAGCCCGCTCGACCGCGTCGCGCGCGCTCGCGTCGAGCACCGGGATCGCGTCCTCGCGCAGCAGCGCGCGGACGTCGGCCGCGCACAGATTGCCGGGACGCAGCGCGAACGTCCGCGGCGTGAGCGTCGCGCTCATTCGCCCGGTTCGATGTGCATCGGCAGGCGCAGTCCGTGCTCTCGCGCGCACGCCAGCGCGTCGTCATAGCCCGCGTCGGCGTGGCGCGCGACGCCGCTGGCGGGATCATTCCACAGCACGCGTGCGATGCGACGCGCCGCCGCTTCCGTACCGTCCGCGACGATCACCATTCCGGCGTGCTGCGAGAAACCGATGCCGACACCGCCGCCGTGGTGGAACGACACCCAACTCGCACCGCCGGCCACGTTGAGCATCGCGTTGAGCAGCGGCCAGTCGCTGACGGCGTCACTGCCGTCCTTCATCCCTTCGGTTTCGCGGTTCGGCGAGGCGACGCTGCCGCTGTCGAGGTGATCGCGACCGATCACGATCGGCGCGCGCAACTCGCCGCGCGCGACCATCTCGTTGAACGCCAGACCCACCCGGTCGCGATCGCCGAGGCCGATCCAGCAGATCCGCGCCGGCAGCCCTTGAAACGCGATGCGCTCGTGCGCCAGGTCGAGCCAGCGATGCAAATGCGCGTCGTGCGGCAAGAGCTCTTTCACCTTGGCGTCGGTCTTGGCGATATCTTCGGGGTCACCGGACAGCGCGACCCAGCGAAACGGGCCGACGCCGCGACAGAACAGCGGCCGAATATAGGCCGGCACGAAGCCCGGAAACGCGAACGCATCGGCAAGTCCGGAATCCGCCGCCATCTGCCGGATATTGTTGCCGTAGTCGAACGTCGGAATTCCCAGGCGCGCAAACGCGACCATCGCTGCGACGTGATCGACCATCGAACGCTTCGCCGCGGCGGCGACGCTTTGCGGATCGCTCTCCCGCGCCTGGCGCCATTGCTCCAGCGTCCAACCCGCCGGCAGATATCCGTTCACCGGATCGTGGGCCGACGTCTGATCGGTCACCGCGTCGGGTCGCACGCCGCGCCGCAGCAATTCGGGAACGATCTCGGCGGCATTGCCGAGCACGGCGACCGAGATCGGCGTCCCGGTGCGTTTCGCCTCATCCATCAGCGCGAGCGCATCGTCGAGCGAATCGGCCCGCCGATCGAGATACTTCGTCTCGAGCCGTTTCTCGATTCGCGCCGGATCGCATTCGATCGCCAGCATCGATGCGCCGGCCATCGTCGCGGCGAGCGGCTGCGCACCGCCCATTCCGCCCAGGCCCGCGGTGAGGATCCAGCGCCCACGCAGGTCGCCGCCGTAGTGTTGCCGGCCGAGCTCCGCGAACGTCTCATACGTTCCTTGCACGATTCCTTGCGAACCGATGTAGATCCACGAGCCGGCCGTCATCTGGCCGAACATCATCAACCCTTTGCGGTCGAGCTCGTGAAAATGCTCCCAGGTCGCCCAGCGCGGCACGAGGTTCGAGTTCGCGATCACCACGCGCGGCGCGTCGGGGTGCGACTTGAAGACGCCGACGGGCTTGCCCGATTGGATCGCCAGCGTCTCGTCGTCGCCGAGCCGTTCGAGCTCCGAAACGATGCGCTCGAACGACGGCCAATCGCGCGCCGCTTTCCCGATGCCGCCGTACACGACCAACTCGTCCGGCCGCTCGGCGACGTCGGGATCGAGGTTGTTCATCAACATCCGCAGCGCGGCTTCGGTCTGCCAGCTGCGAGCGCGCAGCGTGGTACCGCGCGGGGCGCGGATCGTACGGGCGAGTTCTCGAACCAATCGGGTGACCTCCGAGCGGATACTCCCGGCCCGAACCGCGGGGCTCCTTCGAGCCTGCTTGGGTAGCTCCACAACATTCGTGGAGAATCCTTGCGCTCCACATCAATTGTGGAGTAAAATGGATTCATGAGACACTCGTCACGGACGCCGTTGCGATGACGCGAGCCGCCGTGCGCCAGGGGACCTTCATCGTGTCGCGCTGGCAGGTACCCCCGAATCGCATCGTTCGGCTCAAGCCGTCGGCGGCGGAGCAGTTCGCGGCATCAACCAAGCTCAACCGCATCATCGAGAGCTTGTCGCTCTCGGCCGCTGCGGACGTCCTGGGTGTCGACCGTTCGCAACTCGATCGGTGTCGCAAAGGCAAGGAAGCCATCGGCGTCGAGCTTGCGCGACGCATCACCGAGGTCGAGTACGTCCTCGATCGTGCCTTGCACGTCATGCAGGCAGACGAAGTCGGTCCGTGGTTGACGGAGCCGGAGCCCCTGCTCGGCGGCAGCACTCCGCTCAATGTGCTGACGCTGCGCGGCGCCGGTCCGGTCGTTGCGGCGCTCGATGGAATCGCGGCCGGTACGTTCGCCTGAGACTTTTTCGGGTTCTGTTCTTCATCAACGGCGCCGCACCGAGCGAACCCGGCGGACTCCTGTACGTTCCTCCACAGGGCGCGGGCCGCGTCGATAACCCCGCCGATTATGGGACGTTTTATGTCGGCGATTCACCGGCCGGGGTCTGCGCCGAGGTGTTCAACCGCGGAAAATATCGCACGGAGTGGATGCCGGAGATGCTGCGCGGACTTCCCGTCTGGCCCGCGTCGCGCCGCGTGCTAGCCTGGTACGAGGTGGACGACGCCGTACCGATCTGCAACCTCGACGACCCGGTACAACTCGCGGCACGAGCGATGCGACCTTCAGACGTCATTACGCGAGATTACAGCCGGTCGCAAGCCTGGGCGCTCGCGATCTTCAAAGAACGCCGCTGGGCGGGTGTCAGCTGGTGGTCCTTCCACGATGCGCGTTGGGCGAGCATCGGTCTATGGGATCGTCGCGCCGTGACGGAGTTCGGGTTCGAGGAGTTGACGATCGATTCGCCTGCAATCGTCGAGGCCGCGGCTGTTCTGTCGATCCGTATCCGGTCTCGCTCGGCCCGTCGCTCGAGAGGCTGAACGCGCGCGCCCGCGGGCTCCTTTCGGAGGACCGTCCCAGCGGGGAGCCGCATCATGTGCGGCGGGAGGAACGGTTTGGCGACGCTTCACGGGATTGACGATCTGGTCGTTGCGCTGCGCGAGCTCGGTGACGTGCTGCAGCCGGTGCGCGTCGCCGCGGCCTTGCGCGGGACGCGGATCGACGAGCGCACGCTCACGCCGTACCTCACCTGGGCAGCGGGCCGGTACACGCGCAACCTGGTCGTGCGCGATAGCGCGTTCGAGCTGATCGCGCTTTGCTGGGACAAGGGTGCGCGCTCGGCGATCCACGATCACGCCGATTCCGACTGCGCGTTCGTGTTGCAGAACGGCGCGATCACCTGTGAGAACTATCGCATCGCCTGGCGCGACGGTACGCAGACGGGGAGCTGCGAGCTCACCCAGACCAGCACGCGCACGCTGCGCACCGGCGAGATCGACATGCGCAGCGGTCACCTCTCGGTGCACCGCGTCGGCGCGTGCGACGGGCGCGCGGTGACGCTGCACGTCTACGCGAAGCCCATCGATGCGTGCCTGCAGTTCGACGAAGACGGAACGTCGAGGTTCGCCTACTCGCGCTACGACACCGCCCCCGTCGCGTAACCGTCAGCCTCATCAACGTCACCGGTGTCTGACGCCGAAGCTCCACAAGAGCTCGAATCCGAACATGAGGAGGAACCTCCGCAGCCGCCTCGCCGCGGACCGAACCTCTGGTGGTTCGTCATCCTGCTGGCCGTCGGGATCGCGCTGCTGATCAGCGCGTCGTCGTGGGAAGTCTACCAATCGACCTCGCCGGACGATCTCGGCAGCTTAGTCTTCGGCGAGGGAAACGACGAGAACGACGAAGCGACCGGCGGCATCTCGATCACCGTCGCGCTGCGCAAGTTCTACAGCGTCCTCGCGTTCGGACTCGTCGCCTTGATCGCCCACAAAGCGCTGGGCCCGAGCCGGCATCCGACGCGCCGCGCAATCGTCGTCGGCGCGCTGTTCTCGACCGCGATCGAGATCTCACAGTACGTCAACGGCGTGCGCGAAGGTCTCTTGTCAAACCTGTTCGACATCTTCTGCGGCGCGCTCGGCGGCTGGCTCGTCGCGGTGATCTTCCGGTTCTCCCGCCGCTGAACACCATGCCCGGCGGCGAGCCGGCTACTTCACGGTGCAGGTGCCCAACGCTGCGTTGGTTGGTTTTGGGCCGCCGTGGGCGAGGCCCAGCTTGATCTTCGCGAGCGCGGGCGATGCTGCGGCGGGGAACGGCTTGCCGTTTGACGGCAGGCAGCTCGAGGCGAGCAAAAACGCCATGACGTTCGCGTACTGCGTTCCGGAGAGCGAGCCGGGGTTGTTGAACGGCATGTTCTCGAAGACGGTCGTGCGCATGTCCTTGAGCGACCATTTGTTAGTAGCGGCGTTGACGAGGTACTCTTTGCCGGCGACGGCGGGACCGGCACTGCCTTGCAGATCGGCGCTGTGACATTGCAGGCAATACCGGCGGTACACGGCGGCTCCCGCATGGGCTTGCGCCGGCGTGTACGGGAGGGCAGCGGACGCTGTTGCGGTTGCGCGCGTGCGCTGCATGCGCGAGACGTGTGCGCTGCGGCCGCAGACGGTTGCCGCATCGGCTGCGGCGAGGGTGTAGAGCACGACGACGCCGCCTTGCACGGCGATGCGATCGATGTTCAATCCGGCGGGTATTGCCGTTGCGGCGGTCGTGCGCGGTACGGCGACGTAGGTGAGCCGGCCGCCGGCGACCCCGTACGACGGCGCGCGCGACGCGGTGGCGCAACCGGGGACGATCGCCCCGCCGGCGGGAACGGCAAGCGCGGTATTGGCAAGTGCGCCGCTCAGCCCGCCGAGGACGCCCGACAAAGAAGGACGGCCGACGACGAGCGCGAGGCTTGCAAGCGTGCGCGTGAGGTCGGCCTGATACTCCTCCATCTCTTTTTCGTTGAGCGCGTCTTGCAGGTTCTGGGCCGCAGCGAGCAGGTTGGCTTTCGCGCCTTGCACGGCCGGCGTCCACGCCGACGTACCGGTTTTGTCGAGCATCTGATCGAGATGCCCCAGTGTACCGATGCCGTCGCCGGGATCGCCGTACGATTTTGCGTACCCGTCGTCGCGCCGGCCGACCAAGGCGTTCATCGCGCGGTGTGCGGCGCGCAGATACGCTGCGTGCCCGACGGAAGATCCGTCCTCGATGCCCACGATCTCCGCGATCGCCGCGCGGACGTCGGCCAGCGCGGCAAGCGCGCCGGCGTGATCGTCGGACGTCGCCCGCGCCGGACCGGCACCGCCGGCGACGAAGGCAACGACGAGAAACAACGCGATCGTGCGCATCGAGAACCAAACCATTCCTTTGGGCGGATCGGCCGTAGGCCAGCCTGTGCTGAGCTTGTCGAAGCACGAGTGTGTTCGGCCCTGCGCAAATTGCGCAGGGCCGAACACACACTAGGGGAGGGTGAAGGCGGTGATCATCGCCGACGTCGGGTGGCTGTAGTGGCCCTCGAGCGTCGGTGCGCCTTGTTTGAGACGCGGATCGGCGAAGTTCACGCCGGCCGGTCCCGCCGCGACGACGACGTACCGTTTGCCGCCGGCCATATAGGTGTGGGCCGGTGCTTGGATCGTCATCCCGGTGGCGTAGTGCCAGAGCACGCTGCCGTCCTTCGCGCTGTAGGCGGTGAAGTCGCCGTTGACGCCGCCGCTGAAGACCACGCCGGACGACATCGAGAGCGCGCCGCCGATCTGCGGGAAGTCGAGCTTCTTTCTCCACATGAACTTGCCGGTACCGATGTCGATTGCGCTCATCCAGCCGTAGCTCGGCCCGTACATCGACGGGAAGGCGCCGCCCAGATAGAACTGGCCGGAGACGTACGTCGCGGTTCCTTGCGATTTCCAGGTGCCGCATTGGTCGACGCTCGGGACGTAGAACGCGTTCGTCTCGGGCATGTAGCTGCCGCCGTTGAACTCGACGCCGCCGTTGGTGTTGGGGCAAGCGATGTCGCCGGCGCGATTGGGCTCGGTGTTCTGGCCCTTCTGCGTGCTGACGGCGACGTGATAGACCAGCGCGCCGCTCTTGGCGTCGAGGACCCAGAAGTTGCCGCCCTTGTCACCGGCCGCGACGAGGCTGCGCGATGCGCCGTTCACCGTACCGGAGAACAGCACCGGCGGCATCGCCGGATCCCAGTCGTGCGTGTCGTGGGGAATGAATTGGTGATACCACTTCATCGTCGGCTTGGCGCCGCTGATGTCGAGCGCGACCATCGAATTGGTGTAGAGGTTCGCGCCCTTGCGGATCGTGCCCAGGAAATCCGGCTGCGGATTACCGGTGTCGGCGTAGAGCGTGTTGGTCGCCGGATCGATCGCGATCCCGCTCCAAACCGCACCGCCGCCGCGCTTCCACGAATCGCCCGACCACGTCGTGTGGCCCGGTTGTCCGGGGCCTGGGACGCTGTACCAGTCCCAGATGCGCTTGCCGGTCTTCGCGTCGAACGCGCTGATGTAGCCGATCCCGCCCCAGTCGCCGTTCGATGCGCCGAGCAGCAACATGTTCTTGTACGGCACGGGCTGCATCGTGTAGAACGTGTTGGTCAAGTCGTGCGCGGCGACGACGTTCCAAACCGGTTTGCCGGTCATCGCGTCCAGCGCGATCAGGTGGCCGTCGAGGGTCGCCTCATAGATCTTGCCGTCGAGCAGCGCGACACCGCGATTGGCGGAGAACGCGATGACGTGCGGCTTGTAGGGGAAGTGCCATATCAGCGCACCGGTCGCT
>Ga0182024_10017336_pt1 | contig 13538 bp, 9 predicted proteins | sample P32metaG_FD_120480 | JGI IMG/M metagenome (GOLD analysis project Ga0182024, IMG submission 120480) | Permafrost microbial communities from Stordalen Mire, Sweden - P3-2 metaG (Illumina Assembly) | ecosystem: Environmental > Terrestrial > Soil > Wetlands > Permafrost | place: Sweden: Stordalen...
GATAGCGGTGTCGAACAGGTGGTGGTCACGGCGACGCGCGTGCCGGAGCCGGTCGATCGGGTTCCGGCGGATGTTTCCGTGGTCTCGGGTGCCGAGCTCCGGGCGGGCGATGCCTGGGACATGCAGACAAGTTTGAGTCTCGTCCCCGGCGCCGAAGCGCCGGCGGGCGGAGACGCCGGCCCTTCGAGTGCCGTGCCCGCGTTCTGGGGCTTGCATGAGTTCGATGCCTTCCTGCTGGTGGCGGATCGCGTGCCCTGGGGCGGCGCCTTCAACCCGGCGATCTCAACCCTCGACCTCACCGACGTCGAGCGCATCGAAGTCCTGAAAGGTTCGGCGCCCGCGATGTACGGCGCCACTTCGTTCGTCGGCGTCGTGCAGCTTCTGCATTATCCGGCAGGGCAGGCGGCGCAGCAGATCGACCTCGAAGGCGGCAGCTACGGTTCGGCGCGCGGCGACCTTTCCATGGTCCTTCCCGGCTCCGACACCTTCCGCGAGTCTCTCGCTCTCGACGGCCAGAGCCTCGGTTTTGCCGACAGGCGCGAGAACATATCCGACGGCCAGTTTCTTTATCGCGCCGCTGACGATATCGGCCCCGGCACGCTGCGCTTCGATACCGATCTGACCTTCGTGCACGACGTGCCGCCCAGCCCCATCCTACGCATCGGTTCGGCCCTCACGCCGCAGATACCGATAAACGCCAATTTCAATCCGGCGAACGCGGAAATCGCGGAGAACAAATACCAGGGCGATATCGGCTGGACGCAGCCGACGGGCCTCGGCACCTGGGACACACTGGCCTCCTATGCCCATTCCGACATCGTCTATATCAGCGGCTTCCTGCATCCCGATCTGAGCGGCACCGCCGACACGCAGGATCAGCACCGCCTTCTGAACGACGGTTATTTCGACACCCACATCACCAACGAACAATTCGAGCATTTGACCCTGATCGGGGGCGCCGATCTGCTCTACGGCTACGGGCGGCAGGGCACGTTCAACGACAACAGCGCCTACACCGTGCCGCTGAATGGCTCTGTGGTGCCGCCGTCAACGGGCGTCCTGCCCGCGAACGAGATCGGCAGCGTCAACGACAAGCGCCTGTTCATGGGCCAGTACCTGCAGGGCGACTGGAAGCCAGATGACCGCTGGGACGTGCTCGGCGGAATCCGGATCAACGAAACTTTCGAGCACCAGTTCTCGACGGATCTCCTTCTCACTCCTCTCGCGTCCTATACGGCCGTGGCGTCTCACCGCGACGTGGTGCGGCCGTCGGGAACCGTCGGTGTCAGCTACAAGGCGTGGGAGGAGGGTACGGACGAGGCGGTGCTCTATGCGGATTACAGGAACGCCTTCAAACCCTCGGCGCAGGATTTCGGCCCCGATTTTCAACCGACCGTGCTTCTTCCAGAAACCGCCCAGAGTTACGAAGCGGGCGTCAAGGGGGCGCTGGCCGGGATCACTTACGACGCCGAAGCCTTCCTGCAGGATTTTCAGAATCTTGTCGTGCCCCTGCCGACCGGCTTTCTCACCAACGCCGCCAACGAGCGCCTCCAGGGCGTGGAGTTCGAGACGCGTTACGAGCTGATGCCGAATCTCGCGGTTGCCGCGAACATCGCCTATCACGACGACCGCTTCGGTCAGTATTTCTTCTTCGACGGCGTGAACAGCGTCAATGTGGCGGGCAGGGAGCTGCCGCTTTCGCCGCACATACTCGCCTCGGGCGGTCTTCTCTACACCCCCCCGCAGGGCTTCAACGGCACGCTCGTCGTGAATTACGTGGGCGCGCGCTATCTCGACGAGGAGAACACCGCGCCGGTCGGCGGCTACACCACGCTGGCCGCGACTCTCGGCTACCGCTTCGACCGCTATCTCGTTTCCTTGGAAGGCACGAACCTCACCAACCAGCGACCGCCCGTCAGCGCCAGCGAATTCGGGAGCCAGTCGTTCTATCTCCTCAACGCCCGCATGCTCTGGCTCCGGCTGGGATACGCGCTGTGAGCAAGAGACTTTTTGCGAAATCTTTTTCGCGCGTTCGGATCACTCTCTGATCCCGGTCCCGGCATGGGCGTGCGCGAGCAGCGGACGGCGTGCAGCGGGAAGGTGGGATAGCCGCTATCGACCGGGCGGAGGTTGATTCAGCTGTTCGAGGAGGGTGCGAAGCGCATCCAATTCCGCCCCGAAGCCGCTCCAGTCGCCGGCTTTCAACTTCGCTATCGCGCGGTCGTAATGGGCAAGTGCCTCGCGGGCGCGATCCGAGAGCGGGCCGATTGGCGGACCGGGAGTGGAAACCGCCGCCGGCGTTGGCGCGGCAGGGGCTGCCGGCATCTTGAAGAGTGCGGCCAGCGCGCCGGGGAGAGTTTCCTTCATGACCACACGGTCGCCATAAATGGCGATCACGCGTTTGAGTTCCGGCAACTGGCCCGATTGCGCGCGCAGATAGAGAGGGGTCACATACAGAATCGAATTCCCGATCGGAACAACGAGAAGGTTGCCGCGAATGACGCGCGAGCCGCTTTGATTCCACAATGTGATCTGCTGCGACACCTCGGTATTCTGATTGATGAGGGCCTCGATCTGGAATGGTCCGTAGACGAGCTTGTCCTTCGGGAATTCATAGACGATCAGCTTGCCGTAGCCGGGCTGATCGCAGCGCGCCGCGAGCCAGGCGATCATGTTCTCGCGCTGGCTCGGCACCATGGGAAGCATGAGGACGAATTCGGTTCGCTTCTCGCCGGGCAGGCGCATGTTGATGTAGTAGGGCGACATCCTGCTGCCCGTCGTGTCGTCGATGCCGTTCGGCTGGCGGGGAAACTGCCACAAATCCTCCCGGTTGTAGAAAACTTCCGGTGCGCCCATGTGATAGGCGCGATAGAGCTGGGCCTGGATGAGGAAGAGGTCCTCGGGGTAACGGGTGTGCTTCTGCAGATCGGCGGGCATTGCCGCAAACGGCTTGAACAGCGCGGGAAATATGCGCCGCCAGGTCCCGACGATCGGATCGTCGGGATCGGCGACGTAGAAGCTCACGCTTCCGTTGTACGCGTCGATGACGACCTTGACGGAATTTCTGATGTAGTTCGTGGTGTCGCCCTCGATGTGCTGGGCGTAGGGAAACCAGCTGCTGGCGGTATAGGCATCCTGGATCCAGTAGAGCCGGCCGCCGCTGACGACGATGTAGGGATCGCTGTCGAGACTGAGGAAGGGCGCGAGCGTGCGCACGCGCTCCTGGATGTTGCGGCGAAACATGATCCGGCTATCGGCCGTGACGTACTGGCTGAGCAGAATGTTCGGATCGCCGAAGTACCAGGCGAAGAGCGCGCGCTTCGCGATACCGCCGATGGATACTCCGTCCGAGCCGGTGTAGGCGCGGTAGACATTGTTGTTTCCCCTGGGATAGTCGAACTCCGGCGTGCTGCCCTTGACGATCACATAGGGCGCATCGCCCTCACCGAAATATATGCGCGGTTCGCCGACCGCGGGGCCGCCGGTGGCAACGGGGGGAATGTCCTGCAGATAGAAGACCGGCAGACCTTCGGCAGACGTGCGCGTCACGGGTGACATCACCACGCCATTGCCGTGCGTGAAGAGAACGTGGAGGTTGACCCAGGTCTGCGCGTTGGGCGGAAGCAGCGTCGACTCCAGTTCGCGCGCCGACAGCATCACCTGCTGATACGTGCCTCCGAGTTCATAGCGGTCGATGTCCGCATCGTTGAATTTGTAGTAGGTGCGGATTTCCTGGAGCTGCGCATAGGTGTCGAGCAGCGGTTCGCGGTCCCACAGCCTGATGTTGTCGATGGTTGCGCGATTGTCCTCAAGCGACTGGTAGGTAAGCGACTGGTCTGCCGTGAAGGGTCTTACGACGACGTTTCTGAGATTGTAAGCTTCCCGGGTCAACGCGATGTTGCGCTTGATGTAGGGCTGTTCGAGCTGCAGCTCGTTGGGCTTCACATAAACGCGTTGAAACAGCGCGGTGGCAGCCGGCGAGACCAGCAGCGACGTTCCCAGCACCAGCGCGGCCGCCGCCAGTGGAATGCGGATCGAGCGCAGCCACACATTCGCAAACGAAGCGATCGCGCCGGCGCCGCCGAGCGCGATCAGGACGTAGAGGAGCGGCAGTGCGACATGGACGTCGGTGTAGCCAGCGCCGACGACCACACCATTGTCGCCATAGAGAATCAGGTAGCGATCCAGATAGAAGGACCATGCCTCGATCGCGAAGAAGAAGCCGAGCAGGATGGAACCGTGCGCAGCCGCCGCAGTCGAGACAAACCTTCGGCGCCCGTCGAATGCGATCTGGCCGAATGCCCAATAGACGAGCGACGGGAGGATCGTGCTCAAAGCGAGCGCGGCCAACAACCAGTCTTTCACTGCGACGTAGAACGGAAGCGAGAACAGATAGAAACCGAGATCGTTGCTGTAGAGCGGATCGCTTCGTCCGTACGGCACCTGGTAGAGGTAGCCGAGCACCAAATTCCAGCTGTCGGCCCAGCCGAGCGCGACCAGAAGCGCCACGACGATTGCCGCGGCTCCGACGAGGGGGCGCCAGGGCAGGCGCCGCACGAGACGCCCGATCATTTCGGGCAATTGCGCGCCGACCGGCGAGTCCCACGGCATCACCGCCAGGCGCGGATATTTCAGCGTGGTGGAAAATCGGATCGCCAGCGCACCGCTCAGCCAGACCAATGCCGCGGTGGCCACAAAGACGCCGCCGAAGAGAGCGCTTTTCGCGGCGATGATCGTCCAGAAGGTGCCGGGATAGCCGACGGAGGAAAACCACGCCCAGTCGACGAGAAGATTGCTCGCCAGACCCAGAACGATCAGGCACGCGACGATGGCCGCCGCCCCCACCGCAATTCCCCTGCCCAAGATCATCTGCGATTTCCCCTCCGGCACGCTTGCGCGTGCCACCTCCTCCACCACGGGGAGGAAAAACGATGGCGCGCCTCATCTTTTCTTCCCCACCGTGGGGGGGCGAGTCGGGTCTGCCCGAAGCGCAGCCGGAGGATATACTCCGCGAGGCGGAGGGGGGAGTGCCGCTGATCCTGGCGGTCCCGCGGCTCCGATTCGCCCGGCGGCGCCGAAAACATGCTATCATTCGGCAACGGGAGCGGGCCGTTGCAGCAGGATTCCACGACATCAGCCCATCCGCGCCGCGGAACTGTCGCGCGTGCGATCGCGCGGGCGCGCCGGCCCGATCGCGAGCACATGCAGGCACTCAGGCGGCGCGTGCCGTACTGGTTTGTCGTCGTTCTGTTTTTCGGGTTCGCAGCCCTGCAGATCGTGCTGAACCCGTTCGGGTTCAGCGATCTGACCCAGCGCTACACCCAGGACATTTCGAATCTGCTTGTCAGCGGGCCCTATCTCTATCCGCAAACCGGCCGCGGGCAGGTCTCGGTCGCGCTCGTGGAGGACGACACGCTGTCCCGCCTCGGCATGCCCTGGCCGTGGTCGTACGGTCTGCAGGCGCGCCTCCTCGATACGCTCCTCGCCTACAGGCCGCGCGCCGTCATCGTCGACCTTCTCTTCGTGGATCCGCGTCGGGACGACACGCTGGCCGAACTGGTCGACGAGATTGCGCGCTACCGCCGCGCGCACATACCGCTCTATTTTACCGGCGCGCCGGATGTGGCGCCGGGCACGCCACCGCTACGGCGCGAGCTGGCGGAGACCGGCGTGCGCGTGCTCGATCCCACCATCCTCGTCAACCAGGGGATCGTTCGCCAATACCCGGCGACAGGGCAGTGTTTCGGCGCGCGGCCACACGATCGGCCCTGCTACTCGCTGGCACTTCAGGTTTACGCGGATCTTTATCCGCGGGCGCCCCTCGCGCCCCTGCACGGCCTGATGGAAATCGTATGGGGCACGCGCACCAATCCGACCAATGCGAAATGGATGCGGATCACCGACGAAAACGGCGCGGCGCATTCCTGCGGCGAGCACCAGGACGTGAGCTGGATGCGGCGCGTCTATCTTGCTTTCTTCGATCCCTCCAGCGTGCGTTCTTCCTGCCCGTACAGCGGCGTGATTCCTGCCCAAGCGCTTCTCGACGGCCGCGAAGATGCCGACGTGACCGCGCTGGCGCACAATCGCGTCGTTTTTTACGGCGCCTCGCTTTCGGGCGTGCAGGACAAATCGTTCACGCCCGTGAACGGATTGATCGCCAGCGTGTTTGTGCACGCCACGGCGCTCGACAACCTCATCAGTTTCCACGGCCGCCCGCAGCAGAACGTCGTTTCGCTGGGCGGGTTCACCCTCGACAACAATACGGCGCAGACGATCGCCATCATCCCCATCATCCTGATTCTCGCCTGGATGCACATGCGCGCACTGCGGACCCGGCGAGCGCGTGTCCAGGCGGGCACCGTGCTGGAATATCTCGCAGGCAAGGCGCTTCAATCCGCTTGGCATTGGCTGGCGTTCGCGCTCGCTCTTGCCATAGGTCTGGCGCTCACGCTGGCGGCCGGCCTGTCGGTCGCCAATTGGGTGGCGGTGGTGTTCGTGTCCGTCGAGCTGGCGGCCATGCTGTTGATAGGTCTGCCCGCGGCAATCTGGGGCTATCTGCACCATGTCGCGGGTGGCATACCGCAATTCGAAGTTCGGCAAGGGGAGCAACGCTCATGAGCAATATGCATACGGAGCCGCGCAGACGCGGAGAAATTCTCACCACAAAGACACGAAGAGGCCGAAGCAGAAGCGGCGCGCTCCGCGCGCAATTCTTCCCGGGTGTGCTTTGTGTCCTTGTGGGGAATTTTTTCCTGGGAGTGTTGCTGATCGCGGCGCCCGCGAGCGCTGCGGACGAGACCTGCGCGGGGTCCACCGGCGACGTGGTTCTCGCCGCGCGCACGCCGCAGGTGGACCTTTACGATAGCGACATGGGAAAGCGCGTGATGACGATGGACGCGGACAAATTTCCCGGCTGCGCGCCCATCCTCGCGCGCGCGCCCAACATGATGCTGGAAGTCGCCATCAGCGGCGCGAAATATTGGGTGCCGCCGCACATGGTGAAATACCGCTTCGCGGGATCGCTTCCGCCGGTCTGCCGAAATCTCGCGATGGGAAGCAACGACTCCAAGGCCGGATCGACCCGCGGCCTCGGCGAGGGTTGTCCCAAACAAACGGGAGCCAGATAATGCGCTCGCAATTCGGCCTCGCAGTGCTTGCCACACTCTCGGTTTTTTCGGCAACGATTCCGGTTATGGCCAGCGGATATCCCGATCGCGGCAAGCAGATAACGGCCTTGTCGCCTGCTTCCGATTATGGCGACCTGGTGCGGACCCGGCCGCGCGCGATTTCGATCATGCGCGCCCGTGCCCAGGGTTTTGTGCCTTCCGCCGAGCTGCACGACTACGTAAGAAGCGTGCTGATGCGCGATCTTGCGGGCGTGACGCTGCCGCCATCCTTCCAGCCGGATGTGCACATTCTCGCCGCGCCGGAATTTACCGCTCTCTGCACGCCGGATGGAACCGTGATCGTCACCATCGGGCTTCTCGAGCAACTCGAGAACGAAGACGAACTCGCCTTCGTGCTTGGCCACGAGATCTCCCATGCGATCCTGCGGCACCACGATTCGGATTGGATGGCGCGGTCGCAATACTACGCCGTCATCAACGCGGCCGCCGTGGACAGCGTGGCGCAGAACGCCTCTTCCGCCATCGGCGGCGCAAATGCCGCCAACATCGGCCGCGGCCTGGACGTGATGCAGCATCTCTACAAGTTGAGCGCCAATGTTCTCGCGCCGCAGATGACGCGCTTGCAGGAGGACCAGGCCGACGCGCTCGGCTTCGATCTGATGGTCAGGGCAGGATACGATTCCGAGGCAGCCTTGGCGGTGATGGACAAATTGGCCGAACAGGAAGCAGAGGCCGCGCGCGCCGCAGCCCAGGCGAAGGCGGCTGAGCAGGCGAGCGGGGGCGGAAGCTCGGCCTCGTCGGTCGGCAATGCGTTGTTCGGCGGGTTGAAGAGCCTGGCCTCCAACGGCTTCAGCGTGAGCAGCATGGCGAACAATGGCGACCTGAGCGATTTCGCCGTGAAAATGTTCGATTCCGCCGTCGATTCGATGTCCGATGAAGCCGCGTCGCACCATCCGGCGAAAGAGCGGGAAGATCTCCTGAGCGCCTACGCCTTCCGCGAGTATCGCGACCTCATGCCGGCGAGACCGAGGCCTCTTGCGTGGAGCCTGCAAAGCACCTCGCCCGTCAAACCGCAGCTGACAGGCTTGCTCGCGCATTACGGCGCCGCGGAGGATGCGGCAGAATATGTGGCGGATGCCGCTTCGACGAGTCCGGCCAGGGCCCAGGCAGCCGTGTTGCGTGCGACGGCGGCGCCGACCGGCGATCACGCCTACACCCAATTCGTCGCCTCGGAATTCTACGACGGCGCCGGGAAACCCGTTCTCTCCGAAGCGGCGCTGCAAAAGGCAGCGAAAGGGCCGGAGCCGTCCTGGGAGATCTATTCGCGCCTGATCGATGTCTATGTCGCGCACAACGATTATCCGCGAGCGCAGGCGGTGATGAGCGAGGCGGTGGTGCGCCTCGACAATTCTCCGGTGCTGCTGCCCAAGCGGATCGCGATCCTGCACGGCATGGGCAACGATGCGGCGGCCGGGCAGCTCCTGCCGCAATGCCAGGGTTACGACATCCGCGAGCTCACCGCCGAATGCAGCAAGGCGGCGGGAAGAGGGTGAGGGCCATTTTCGCGGAACCGCGGCGAGTGGATAACTCCATATGTACACTCACCAAATGCCAGGCTCTGGCCGGGAATTGTGCGTGTGCCCTGGCATGCTTGCCATTCGGCGCCGGCCGAAGGAAGTCATGATAGCCATTGCCGCGGGCAGATGAAGTTTGGCACGTCTTATCGACCGCCCCCATTACTGACTATGATGCGCCATTGACTTATGGGTCATTGACCTATAACGGGACGCGGGATGCGCTTCGAGTTCGATCCGGAAAAGAGTGTGCGGAACGAACGGATGCGCAGCCTCACGTTTGCGTCGGCCGGACGACCGTTCGATGGCGTGCGACTGGAATGGGAAGACAGGCGAATAGATTATGGCGAAACCCGCATTAACGCGCTCGGCGAAATCGAAGGCCGCATCTTCTTCGCCTCGTACACGCAACGCGGCGAAGCTGTCCGCATCATCTCGTTCCGAAAGGCAAACCCGCGCGAAACACGGCGCTACCGCGACTATCACGGCGGACGAGGCGCGCGCGGCAAGGATTGACTGGGCGAAGGTAGATGCGACCACCGAGGCGGACGTTGCGCGTCACGCGCGGGAAGATCGCACGGTCATGCCTTCGGATCGCGCCTGGCAGAAGGCGGTCCGGGACGGCCGCGTTTCGCTCCGCCCGCCGGGCAGCGTGGACGTCCGTGCCGTCCGGGAGAAGCTGCACCTCTCCCAATCGGCGTTTGCGGCCCGGTTCGGCTTCACGGCCGCCGCTATTCGACAGTGGGAGCAGGGCCGCCGCCAGCCTCACGGGCCAGCGCGTGTGCTGCTGACCATTATCGACCGCGAGCCCAACGCCGTGCGCCGGGCGCTTGAACGGACGCCTGGATAGCTGGGACGGCCGCATGTGCGGGCGATTTCGAATCTGGAGCCGCGCTTCAACTTCGCGCCGCACGGCCGGCGCGAGCCGGCGATGATGCGGTGGGGTCTCTTGCCGGGCTGGGCGAAAGACGATTCGCACATATCGGGGTCCCCGCGATAACGAACTCAGTCCGGTCAGCGTGCCCGCGCATTTTAGGACCAGCGCAGCGTGAGCAAAACCGCACAGCCGGTGCTTCGGAGGCGGTCTATCGTTCCGCGCCCCACCCAGGAGAATCGCGATGTCGAAACCATCCATGCTGGCGGCCGGTATTGTTCTGGCCGGCAGTCTCGCGGCGGTCCTGCCTGCGGACGCGTCCCACTATTCCGTGGTGTACAGCTTCAAGGGCGGCGCCGATGGCGCAGAGCTTTTTTCCGGCCTGGTCGATGTGGGCGGTACGCTTTACGGCACCACCTGGACCGGTGGCGCCGCCAACGACGGGACGGTGTTCGCGGTGACACCGGCCGGCAGCGAAACCGTGGTCTACTCCTTCAAAGGCGGCGCCGATGGGGTCAACCCCTATGCGGGCCTGCTCCCTGTGGGCGGCGCGCTCTACGGCACCACCGAGACCGGCGGCGCAAACAATCTGGGCACGGTATTTGCGGTGACGCCGGCCGGCAGCGAGACGGTGCTGTATTCCTTCCGTGGAGGCCTCGACGGAACTCTGCCCGTAGGCGGCCTGATCAAAAAGGGCGCGGCGCTCTACGGCACGACGTCGGGAGGCGGCGACGGCAGCGCCTGCGGCACCCCCGGCTGCGGCACGGTGTTCAAGATCACCACGGCCGGGGTCGAGAAGGTTTTGTTCAGGTTCGGAAATTACGAACCCGACGCGGTAGACCCTTTGGGCAACTTGTTCGCATCGGGTGGCGAATTCTACGGCACGTCTTACAACAGCGATGACGCCGCCACGCCCCTCGGCGCGGTGTTCGAGACGACGAAGAAAGGCACCGAATCGGTGCTGCATCTGTTCGGCAGCGGCACCGATGGGGCAGACCCCGTCGGCGGCCTGATCGATGTGAAGGGCACCTTCTACGGCACCACCGAGTCGGGCGGCGCCAACGAATACGGCACGGTGTTCAGCCTGACGCCGGCCGGCGTCGAGACGGTCTTGTATTCATTCAAGGGCGGCAAGCACGACGGCGCCGGCCCCCAGGCCGCCCTGATCGATGTGGGCGGCACGCTCTACGGCACCACCGGCAATGGCGGCAGGAACAACAATTACAGTTACGGAACGGTGTTCAAGATAACCCTGGGTGGCCAGGAAACGGTGATGCACAAATTCGGTCCCCTTAAGGGCCCCGACGGAAGCGTTCCCCTCAGCGATTTGATCGAGGTGGGCGGAAAGCTCTACGGCACCACCTATGGCGGCGGCGTCAACGGCGATGGAACAGTGTTCGAGATCAAGCCGTAAACTGTCGCCGAATTCCTTTGTTCATTTGCCGTCGTAGCGGATCACCGACAAAGGGAGTAATATCGGGCAGGCGGCGACACGCTGCGCTGGGAAACGCTGGTCCAGTCACCGGAACACACCGGAACATACGCGAACGTGTCTCTCCGGGAGTTCATTCATGCGCTTGACGAGAATTGGCCATGTTCTGATCGCGGTTTCCGACCTGGCGCGCGCAAAAGATTTCTACACGCGCGTGCTCGGCTTCGAAATCCTGGAGGAAGACCCCGATCACGGCGGCGTGTTCCTGACGATCGGCGAGGGAACCCATGTGATCGATCTCGTGCCGCTTCCGGGCGCGCAAGCGCCGTCCGTCCCGCAGTCGCTCACGGAGCTAAACCCGTCCCTCGGATTTCTGCATGTCGCGTTTCCGGTCGGGAGCGCCCTCGAGTTGCGGCGCGCATGGTTCGAGCTGATCGACAATCAGGTTCGCGTGCTGGCCGCGGTCGATCACGAAAGCCAGGAAAGCATCTATTTCAGCGATCCCGACGGCAACCTGCTCGAAATCTACTGGGAGCGGCCCGACGCGCGCGAGATTTTCCGGCGGGGCCGGAAGGATCAGGACAAGCCGATCACGTTTGCGCGGGACGAAATCGCATGAGCCAATTTCGGCTCTGACCTTGAAACCCTTAGGCGCCAGATCGTGAGGAGGATTGACAGAACAAAAAGAGAACAATAACTTCTTTATGAACGGTGTCAACCGTGATGCATCATTCGCTTTGCAACGGGTGATTCGGATGCCCATGTTTTCGGAATTGAGGAAGAATCTCGAGCTCTCGGAAGCAGACGTTGTCGATTTTCTGCGCATTTCCGTTGACCGGTTCAAGGCATACGAAAGCGGCGCTGCGACGCCCACAGTGCAAGAGGTTCAATCACTCCGGGGAGCGTTCTCATGGCGGATAAAACTGCGCCGCCTGTCACTCGATCCTCTGGATAACTCACGGTTGAAATCGGGCAGGTCCAACAAACCCGGCTCGGCCAAGGTTCGCAGTGAAAGTTCTGCCCAGAAAAACGCGATCCTGCTTCCGTTCCCGCCACTGGCTCAATCGAACCGGTCTGGTAGCGAGAGCAGGTTTAGCTTCATTGATCTTTTCGCCGGCATTGGCGGAATGCGCAGAGGTTTTGAGTCTGTTGGCGGCGAATGCGTTTTCACGTGCGAGTGGGACCGCTACAGCCGGAAAACCTATCATGAGAATTTTCGCGGTGATGCCCATGAGATCGCAGGTGATATTCGCGATGTAGATGGGAAGGACATTCCCGCGCACGATGTTTTGCTCGCCGGATTTCCCTGCCAGCCGTTTTCCATTGCCGGCGTCTCGAAGAAGAACGCCCTGAACAGGCCGCACGGTTTCGACTGCGAGACCCAGGGCACGCTGTTCTTCGAGGTCGAACGCATCATCGCACACCACCAACCGCGCGCCTTTTTGCTTGAGAACGTGAAGAACCTCGTCAGCCATGATTCCGGGAGGACGTTTCGCATCATTCGCGACACGTTAGAGCGCAAGCTGGCTTACAAAATTTCCCCCCATGTCATCGATGCGAAGCCATGGGTACCGCAGCATCGCGAACGCATTTTCATCGTCGGTTTTCGCGACGTGACCACCTTCAGTTTCGACAATTTCAGAATGCCGGACAGGGCCAAAGGCCCGACGCTTTCGACCATTCTTCATCCGGAAGATGGTTCCGAGGCGACCGAGCTTCCCTTCACGGAAGGTGAGCGGGGCAGGGTCTCTGGCCGCTACACGTTGACCCGTCATCTTTGGAACTATCTGCAGGATTACGCGGAAAAACACAGGGCGCAGGGCAACGGTTTCGGGTTTGGTCTCGTCGGACCAGCCGACGTCTCGCGCACCCTTTCGGCGCGCTACTTCAAGGATGGTTCCGAGATTCTCGTCCGACAGAAGGGGAAACCGCCGCGAAGGCTTACGCCGCGCGAATGCGCGAGGCTGATGGGCTTTGATGCACCGGGCAAATCGGAATGGAAGATTCCTGTATCAGATACGCAGGCGTACAGACAATTTGGCAATGCGGTGGTCGTGCCCGTGGTGGAAGCCGTTGCGCGCCACATGCTGCCACATCTCGTGGAATCAGAAGAACCGGACCAGCGAATGAGAGCACGTGCCTGACGTAGTCGATGCCGCCACGCGCAGCCGCATGATGGCTGGCATCAGGGGGAAGAATACAAAGCCCGAAATCCTGCTGCGCAAGGCGCTTCATCGACGTGGCTTCAGGTATGGCCTGCACTGTGCCGATGTTCCGGGCAGGCCGGACTTGGTATTCCGGTCGCGCCGCGCCGTCATTTTCGTCCATGGATGTTTCTGGCACGGCCACGATTGCCGCTTCTTCCGGCTGCCCGGAACGCGTCCGGATTTCTGGCGCGCGAAAATCGATTCCAACCGCAGGCGCGATCTGGTCGTGGCGGAGCAGCTGCGCGCCGGCGGCTGGCGGCAACTCGTCATCTGGGAGTGCGCTATCCGGGGACAGAGTGAGAAAATGGTAGTGCGGATTTTCGA
>Ga0182024_10017337_pt1 | contig 13538 bp, 11 predicted proteins | sample P32metaG_FD_120480 | JGI IMG/M metagenome (GOLD analysis project Ga0182024, IMG submission 120480) | Permafrost microbial communities from Stordalen Mire, Sweden - P3-2 metaG (Illumina Assembly) | ecosystem: Environmental > Terrestrial > Soil > Wetlands > Permafrost | place: Sweden: Stordalen...
CCGCACACAAATTCCGCTTGCCTCTTCAACGTTCGCAAGCCGGCCCCGGTTAACAACTCCGCGCAGAATTCCTCTCGAATCTCGAACCTCGAACCTCGAACCTCGAACCTCGAACGTCGAACGTCGAACGTCGAACGTCGAACGTCGAAAAAAACTAATTCTCCGCCGGCCGTCCTACGCTGTCGATCACGATCACGTCCACCGGCCCTTTTTCCGGAACCAGCTTCAGCCCAAGCTGTTCTTCGAGCGCAGTAAACAGCGACGGCCCCGACGCCATATCACCGCCCGCCGGCGCAGGCCCCGCGCCCGGCGGCCCTGCATGCGGCGGATCGTCACCTGGCCGGCCCATCCCGCCACCGCCACCGCCCCCTTCGTCCGGAGACCAGTTCAGGCTGAAATCGTACCGGCCGGTAAGCCCCGTCTTGTCGATAATGTTGCGGCCCGCCTGCCCCGACAGTGCCGAGATCAGGAAGTCGATGGTCGTCCCCTGGCCTTCCAGCCGGCCGCGGCCCATCATCATGCGCCTTCCCGGACCGGTCGTCGCTCCGCCCGGCGCATTCGGGTCCGGCTTCGACTCGGTCAGCTTCGATCCGCCTTTCGCCACCACCAGCGCATACACCGGCATCTCCCGCGTCTCGTGATGCAGCTTCAGCGCGAACCGATCCGCCAGCACCTGTTGGAACATCGATTGCCGCTGATCGAACGTCAGCTTGCTCAGCGTGGCCACATCCTCGCCGGCTACCTTGGCTTCGATGTCCCAGCGATCGGTCTTCAGCCAGCCCGGCTCGCCGGTGATCTGGTTATCGTTGACCTTGAATCCCTGCATCAGCAAAAAGTGCGCCGGCAAATTCGACGCCGTAAACCCGTCCGGCATGATCCGCACCCCCATCGCCATCCCCATCCCCGGCCCGCTGCCGGCTCTGGCTGGCTTCACTGAAATCACGTCGAACGACGGCACCTTGATGCTCGGATCCGCCTTGTCCGCGAAGGTCGGCGGAGTCCCATTCCGCATCACCGCGCCCGGCGGAGGAGGCGGCGCCGCCGGCGGTGCCTGCGCTAACCCCAGCGACACAAAGATCAGCCCGAACCCAACTCCCGCCAGCAATCCCCTCATAGTGCCTCCTGGACTTCGCAGTCTGAACCTGACCCGCATTCGGCGACTCTCTACTCGCGACGCGCCCCTAGACATATTTGCAGGATCATCCTTAAGACGTTCGGCAAGCGCGCCCGTTCAGACCAGCTCAAGAAATATTCGCGGCACAGGCAACCTTCCCGCTTCGCCGTTTGCGCTCCGAACGCGAACGGTCGGCCCGCCCCTTGCATCCTACGAGCAGGAAAAAGGTGGATTCGACCATGAAACTTTCCCCGGCTTTTGCGTTGCTCCTTCTCCCACTCACGCTGACCACGGCCTGCGACAAAACCGCGCCCACGCCGCCCAACTACGACTCGGCGATCAACGCCTACTACCAGGCTCACCCCACATGCCTCTGGGAGAACGAGAAGCGCTTCCCCGTGCAGGCCTCGCCCGACGATGCGCGCAGCGAAGGCTACGACGCGCTGGTGGACCAGGGCCTGCTGACCCGCACCGTCACGGAAAAGAAGATCATCATCGTCTCCAAACGCGAGAACAACTACGACCTCTCCGATAAGGGCCGCACCGCGTGGACAGCCGATCCCAACCAGCCCGGCTACGGCAACTTCTGCTTCGGCCATCGCAAGGTCGCGACGATCGACAGCTCATCCCCCGCATCGAACCAACCCGGCTCGACTGTCACCGTGAACTACCATTACCTGCTAACCGCCGTGCCCGACTGGGCCACCGCGCCCGAAACGCAGACGGCGTTTCCCCAGGTCCGAGTCGTCTCCTCGCCAATGCCCGGCACCGCCACGCTGACCAACACCACGCAGGGTTGGCAAGTCACCGGCGCAATCTCGACCGCGTCCACGCCCGGCCCCAACGACGGCAAGATAGTCCAGTAAGGCTTGAGGTGCTAGTTGTCAGTTGCTAGTTGTCAGGTGCTAGTTGACGGGCTGATAGCTGATAGCTGACAGCTCATAACTCACGGCTCATAGCTCATAGCTGACAACTGACAACTGATAGTCCATAGTTGCGCCCCGACCGATTGCCAGCACCCACTAGCAACTACCAACTGTCTCTCTACGCCCCGACGGTCGCTGGCAGAATATCCTCAACATCCACCCACGCCGTCGGATAGTTCCCCGTGTAGCACGCCGTACAGTAGCTGGCGGGCGACATCCCGCCGATCGGCTCACCCTGAGTGCACGAGTGCGTCAGCCCCACCAGGCTCAGATACGCCAGCGAGTCCGCCTCGATGAAGCGGCAAATCTCGTCGACGGAGTGATTCGCGGCAATGAGGTCCTTCTTCGAAGGCGTATCGACGCCATAGAAGCAAGGCGAAATCGTCGGCGGACACGAAATCCGCATGTGCACTTCGCGCGCGCCCGCCGCCCGCACCATCCGCACGATCTTGCGCGAGGTCGTCCCGCGAATGATCGAGTCGTCGATCAGGATCACGCGCTTGCCTTCCAGCAGATTGCGAACGGGATTCAGTTTCATGCGCACCCCAAAATCGCGCGTCCGCTGTTCCGGCTGAATAAACGTTCGCCCCACGTAGTGGTTGCGGATCAGCCCAAGGTTGAACGGAATTCCACTCTCCGCCGCATATCCCAGCGCCGCCGTCACGCCGGAGTCGGGCACCGGAACCACCAGGTCGGCCGGCACGCCGGACTCGCGCGCCAGTTGTCGCCCCATCTCTTCGCGCGACTGCTGCACCCATCGCCCGAAGATGCGCGAATCGGGCCGCGCAAAGTAGACGTGCTCAAAAATGCAGCTCGCCGGCGGAACCGTCTCGCGCGCAAAGCGCCGGCTGGTCACGCCATCCTCCGACACCATCACCAGCTCACCCGGCTCCACGTCGCGCTCGTACTTCGCGTGCAGCAGGTCGAAGGCGCAGGTCTCCGAGGCAAACACAAAAGAGTCCGGCCCGCCATTAACGCCCGCAATCCTGCCCATCGAAAGCGGCCGGAAGCCATGCGGATCGCGCGCCGCAAAGATCCGGTTGCGCGTCATCATCACGATGGAGAACGCGCCCTCCACCTGCGCCAGCGATTCCGCAATGCAGTCCACCAGCGTCGTCTGCCGCGAGTGCGCAATCAGCTGGACGATGATCTCCGTGTCCGAGGTCGTCTGGAAGACCGCGCCGTCCCGCTCCAGCCGGGTCTTGGAATTCCCCAGATTCACCAGGTTCCCGTTGTGCGCAATCGCGATCAGCCCCTTCGTCGACTCCACCGAGATCGGCTGCGCATTCAGCAGCGCCGAATCCCCCGTCGTCGAGTAGCGCGTGTGCCCGATCGCCAGCTCCCCCGGCAGCCGCGCCAGCACCTCGTCGGTAAAGATCTCGCTCACCAGGCCCATGCCCTTGATGTCGTTCACCTCGCGCCCGTCCGCGCTGGCAATCCCCGCCGACTCCTGCCCGCGATGCTGCAGCGCGTACAGCCCCCAGTACGTCATCCGCGCGGCATCCGGATGGCCGTACACCGCCATCACCCCGCACTCCTCACGCAGCTTGTCGAACCTCTCTTCCGCTGCCGTCGCATCGTCGAGGTCGTCAGCAGCAGTGCGGAGCTGTACGAGATCGCTCATCCCGTCACCACCTCCGCCGCAAGCTGCGCTTCCAGCACGCCGGAATGCGCGGAGCGAAGCTCGTCAATCTCCAAAACAATAAACGGCTCACTGCCGGCGCGGATCACCAGCTGGGAAGAAACCGTCTTGCCAATCCAAAAAGCTGCGAGATCCCTTGTTCGAGCCAGAGCCGCTATTTCTTCCCGCTTCTCTAATGCACAAGTAACGACAATCTCTGCGCCGGCTTCCATAAAGAGCGACAGCGCATCGAGTCGACTTGGGACAATAACGCCACCTTCAATAGAGGGCGCGATGTGGTCAACGTCTGCGCCGATACCTCGCGCTGTTGCGCAGCGCGCCAGGCATACAGCGAGACCGCCGCTCCCAACGTCACTGGCGGAATGGATCAAGCGCGATGTTGCCAGGTCGGCCAAAAATCTATCAAGACGTTCGTGGCCAGCCAGGTTTAGGCCAGAAATCTCGCCCCAGCATTCGTTCAAACACGCGCGCGAGAACTCCGTAGTACCAAGCGAGCGCAAGAATCGTGTGTGATGCTGCTCACGAGTCAATGGAGTCCTATCGGCGACGTAGAGGAGAAGAACGGCGTCGTCCACTCGCTGAAACCCGCGCGGCACCGCCTTGCTCACATCATCCAGAATCCCCACCACACCCACCACCGGCGTCGGATAGATTCCTCGCCCCTGGTCTCGTTGTACAGGCTCACGTTGCCGCCCGTGATCGGCACATCGAGCGCCGTGCAAGCCTCCGCAATCCCATCAATCGCAGCCGAGAGCTGCGCCATGATCTCCGGCTTCTCCGGATTCCCGAAGTTCAAACAGTTCGTCGCCGCCACCGGAGTCGCGCCCGTACACGCGACCTTTCTCGCCGCCTCCGCCACCGCATGCATCGCGCCCAGCTTCGGATCGAGCCAGCACCACCGCCCATTTCCCGCCAGCGCCATCGCCAGCCCGCGCTCCGGCTTCGCCGCCTCCACCACCGTCGATCTCTCCTCCGCGAACGGCGCAAACCCAACCACCCCCGGCATCATCGAGGTATGCGACGGCGTCGTGTGCATCGCCGGATGCCCCGTCCCTTTGATACGCATCACTCCCGCTTCGCCGCCCGGCCCCTGCACCGTATTCGTCTGCACCATGCTGTCGTACTGCTCAAACACCCAGCGCTTGTCGCAGATATTCGCGCTCGCCAGCAGCTTTTTCAGGTCCGCCGTGTAGTCGCGCGGCTTCTTCAGCTCTTCCAGCACCCACGCCGGAGGGTCGAGTGGCACCGGCGCCTTCCACGTACCCACCGGCCGCTTGTACACCGGAGCATCGTCGGTCAGCGCCTTGTTGGGAATCTCCGCCACCAGCGTGCCATGGTGCAGCACACGCATCGTGTCGTCCGCCGTCACCACGCCCGCAATCGACGCGTCCAGCCCCCACTTCGCGAAGACGCGCAGCACCTCGTCCTCGCGCCCCTTGTCCGCCACCAGCAGCATCCGCTCCTGGCTCTCGGACAGCATGATCTCGTAGCTCGTCATGCCCGTCTCGCGCTGCGGAACTTTGTCCAGCTCGATCGTCAGCCCCAACTCACCTCGCGCGCCCATTTCGCAGGTCGAACAGGTCAGCCCGGCCGCGCCCATGTCCTGAATCCCAAGCACGGCTCCTGTCGCCATGGCTTCGAGGCAAGCCTCCAGCAGCAGCTTCTCCATAAATGGATCGCCCATCTGCACGTTCGGCCGCTTCTGCTCTGATCCTTCGGTGAACTCCTCGCTCGCCATGGTCGCCCCGTGAATGCCGTCGCGCCCCGTCTTTGCGCCCACATAGATCACCGGATTGCCCACGCCCGTCGCCTTCGCGTAGAAGATCTCGTCCGTCCGCACCAGCCCCAGCGCAAACGCATTCACCAGAGGATTGCCGCTGTAGCACGCTTCAAACCGCGTCTCGCCGCCCAGGTTCGGCACGCCAAAGCAGTTGCCGTACCCAGCAATCCCCCCCACCACGCCATTCACCACCTGGTGGTTCTTGCGCCGCAGCGCCTCGTCCGGCTCGCTCTCGTCCAGCGGGCCAAATCGTAAGGAATCCATCACCGCCAGCGGCCGCGCATTCATCGTAAAAATATCGCGCAGGATACCTCCCACGCCCGTCGCCGCACCCTGGTACGGCTCGATGTAACTGGGGTGGTTGTGGCTCTCGATCTTGAACGCGCACGCCCATCCATCGCCCACATCGATGATGCCCGCGTTCTCTCCCGGCCCTTGAACTACGGCCCCTGGACCGGACAGACGAGTGCCGCGCGTCGGCAGCCGCTTCAGATGCACCCGGCTGCTCTTGTAGCTACAGTGCTCGCTCCACATCACGCTGAAGATGCCCAGCTCGGTCAGGCTCGGCGTCCGCCTCATCAGCCGCTCGATCCGCGCATACTCCTCCGGCGTGATCGAGTGCGTCTTCAGCAGCGCCGGCGTAATCTCCACCGGCGTCGGCACCGCGCGCGCGGACGAAGAAGCACTCGCCACGCCGTTCATCGCGGCATCGGCGGTCGTCGAAACGGGCCCGGTCTCGGTCTGAACTGGAATTTCCGGCAAGGAGTCGGCTCGCACAGGCGTAGTGGCTCGCCCATTAATTGTCGCACGCTCCACAGACCGCCGTACTTACGTCCCCGCCGCCAAGCTCACCCGCACGGCGCAGTCGCGATCGGCCGCTCCAGTTCCGCCCGGTTCCACTTAGCCGAATCCGCACCCGCCGCATACGTGCTCTCGAGAAAACTGAGCACTGCCGCTTCGGGATCGTCCGTCTTCTGCACCTCGTCGTACTTCAGCAGAAACTCGCCCAGCGCCGCATCCCACGCGCCCGGTCGCACCGGCGTCGCGCCCATCCCCTCCGGCACCGGCGCTGCATAGCAGTAGAACGCCGCCGCGCCGTAGCCGCCATTCCCCGGCCACCACCCCGCCGAGATCACCTCATCCGAGTACGCCTCCTGCTGCACGCGATCCGCCCTTGGCGGGCCGCCCGCCTTGCGCCCGCTGAAGCGCGTGACGCACAGATCGAAGCTGCCCCAGAAGAAGTGCACTGGGCTGATCTTCCCCTGGAACCCGGTCGCAAACCGCTTGAAGAGCGCATCCACGCGCATCAGCACCCGGTGGAACCGCTCCGCAGCATCCGGATCGTACGACGCATGCACGGTGTCCTGGTCGAAGCGCACCGTATCGGCGACCTCTACTGGCATCGGCCATATCGTCGCCTCCACGCCCAGTCGGCCGAGCGCAGCCATATATTCCGCGTAGAACGCCGCCACCGTTTGCGGCCGAAGCTTAATCCCCTCCCGCGCACCCGAGCTCATGCGCAGCTCCAGCACATGCTTGCGGAAATCGAACTCCGCCTCCAGCACGTCACCGCGCCATGGCATCGCTGAGGTCGTCAGCCCTCGCGCCGAGACGTACAGCGGCACATTCCACCAATGATTTTGCAGCGGCGTCAGCGCCAGCCGCGTCTTGCCCACCACTTGCGTCCACATATGCAGCGTGGCCTGCGTATCCTTCCACGCGTCCCAGTCCAGCTCCGGCCAACTCGCCTTCTCTGCCATCGCATCGCCCTCTTGACTCATCCTGCCTCCGCTTCACCTGCCCGTGCTGCCAAACCCTCCCACACCCCGTGCCGCCTCGCCCAGTTCTTCGACCTCCTCGAACGCGGCCTCGATTCGTTCCACGATCCTCAGCTGCGCAATCCGCTCGCCCGCCTTGATTTCCACCGCGGTCGGCCCCAGATTCGTCATCACCACTTTCAGCTCGCCACGGTACCCCGGGTCGATCACTCCCGCCAGCGTGGTCACCCCGCGCACCGCCAGCCCCGACCGGTCCTCCACCAGCGCGCCGTGGGTCGGCGGAAACTCCATGGCAATCCCCGTCGGCACCGCCGCCGTCGAACCCGCCTCGCCCGCAGCGGCCAGCACCACTCCCTCCAACGCATACACATCTGCAGCCAGGTCACCGAACGCTCCCACATGCGCATAACGCGGCAGCTGCGCTGCCTCCGCCAGCCGCTTCACTTTGATCTTCACCATCCGCCGATTCTACCCGCCGCCATCTACAATCAACCTCGCATGTCCCGCCTTCGCGCCTTCTTCAATCCGCCCACCTCCAACCCCTTGCGCGCGCCCGCACGTATCTTCTGGACGGGCTTCGTCGTCCGCGTCCTCTACATCACCCTCGCCCATACCTACCGCATCCGCGCCGCCGAGGACCACTTCCAGTTCGGCTGGGAGGCCGGCCGCATCGCCCGCGCGCTGGTCACCGGCTACGGCTACTCCGACCCCTTTGCCAACATCGTCCTGGCCCACACCGGTCCCACCGCCTGGCTCCCGCCGCTCTATCCGCTCCTGCTCGCAGGCATCTTCCGCATCTTCGGCGTCTTCACACCCGCCTCCGCGTGGGTGCTCTTCACCCTCCAGTCCGCCTTCTCGGCCGCCACCGCCCTCGCCGTCTGGGAGATCGCCGCTCGCATCCTCTCCCGCCGCGTCGCCCTCTGGTCCGCGTGGATCTGGGCCCTCTATCCCGCCGCCATGCAGTACGCCGTCCGCTGGCCCTGGGAGATGACCATCACCACCGCCCTCTTCACCTTCACTCTCGTCCTCGCGCTCCGAATGAGGCGTATCGGTGAACCTCCAACCGCGAATGTCGTTCCTCCCATCTCGGACTGGATTGCCTTCGCCCTCCTCTGGGGTCTCATCGCCCTCTCCAACTCCACCCTGCTCATCTTCCTGCCCATCTGCGGCCTCTGGATTCTCCTCCCCGCCCTCCGCAATCCGCCCGACAGTCCCAGTCCCGCGCACACATTCCTCCCCGCGCTCAAAGGCCCTGCCCTCGCCGCGCTTCTCTTCCTCGCCTGCATCGCTCCCTGGGCCGCGCGCAATTACGCCGTCTTCCATGCCTTCATCCCCCTGCGCGGCAACTTCGGCGCCGAGCTCTACATGGGCAACGGCCCCGGCTCAACCGGCCTGCTCATGGAGTATGACCATCCCTTCCAGGCGCCTGACCAGCTCCGCCTCTACGCCTCGCTGGGCGAGATCCGCTATGTCGCGCTGCGCAGCGCGCTCGCCTGGCAGTTCATCGCGGACCACCCCGCGCACTTTCTGGCCGACGTCGCCCGACGCATCGTCTTCTTCTGGTCCGGCGTTCCCCACCCCTCCGACGAGTCCTGGTTCAACGAGGCCGGCCGCTCCCTCAACTTCGCCTTCATCTCCATCGCCGGACTGCTCGGCCTCACCCTCGCCCTGCGCCGCCGCGTCCCCGCCGCCGGCCTCTTCGCCTCAGCCTTTCTGCTGCTGCCCATCCCCTACTACCTCGTTACCGTGCACGCGCGCTTCCGTCATCCGCTGGAGCCGCTGATCGCCATCCTCGGCGTCTACCTCTTCCAGTCCGCCGACCGCACCCGCACCTGGTCTCGCTCTACGCCCTCCCCGCAAACTCACCCGTCTCCGTCGTCACCTTCACCTTCTCGCCCTGCTTGATGAACAGCGGCACCCGGATCTCCAGTCCCGTCTCCAGCTTCGCCACCTTCGTCACGCTGCCACTCGACGAGTCACCCTTCACCCCCGGCTCCGTCTCCTTGACCGCCAGCTCCACAAAGATCGGCAGTTGCAGCCCGATCGGGTTGCCATTGAATTTGTGCAGTTGCAACAGCGCGCCCTCCACCAGGTACTCGAGTGCTCCGCCCACCATCTGCTCGGTCAGCGTCAACGTCTCATAGCTCTCCTGGTCGAGAAAGTGCGAGCCCTCGCCATCGCTGTACAGATACGACGCCGGCACCAGCTCCAGGTCCGGCTCCTTGAACCTGTCGCCCGCCTTGAACGACTTCTCGAACACCGCATTCGTCAGCAGGTTCCGCATCTTCAGCCGCACCAGGGTCTGCCCGCCGCGCGCCGTCGGCGTGTTCACCTCGGCCTCCAGACACGCATACGGCGTGTTCTCAAACTCGAACACCATCTTCCGCTTCACTTCGATCGCCTCAATCAGCGCTGCCATCTCTTCTCCTCAAGTCGATTCGTATCTACCGCAGCATACGCACTTCGCGGCCGTGCGTTCCCAAGTATAGAATTTCTCTGACATCCGAAAATAATTCGCAGCGCACGGAAATTGAATGCCCGCAGTACCCGCCGCCACCCCAGCTCGCGCTCTCAACTCGCCCCGCGCCGTCCTCTTCGCCTCGCTCGTCGGCACCACCGTCGAGTTCTTCGACTTCTACATCTACGCCACCGCCGCGGTGCTTGTCTTTCCCGCGCTGTTCTTCCCCAGCTCCGATCCCAGCTCCGCCCGTCTCGCCTCGCTCGCCACCTTCGGCATCGCCTTCTTGGCGCGCCCCATCGGCTCCGCGCTCTTCGGCCACTTCGGCGACCGCGTCGGCCGCAAGACCACCCTCGTCCTCGCCCTCTCCACCATGGGCGCATCGACTGTGCTCATCGGCGCGCTGCCCACCTATCGCACCATTGGCATCGCCGCGCCTCTGCTGCTCGCCCTCTGCCGCTTCGGCCAGGGACTCGGCCTCGGCGGCGAATGGGGCGGCGCCGTCCTGCTCGCCGTCGAAAACGCCCCACCCAACCGCCGCGCCCTCTACGGAATGTTTCCTCAGCTCGGCGCGCCCATCGGATTCTTCTTCTCCGGCGGCATCTTCCTTCTGCTCTCCCACCTGCTCACCGACAAGCAATTCTTCGCCTTTGGCTGGCGGCTGCCATTTCTCGCCAGCGCAATCCTCGTCTTCCTCGGCCTCTACGTCCGCCTCACCATCACCGAAACGCCCATCTTCGCCTCCGCCCTGGAGCGTCAGGAGCAGCACGCTGTCCCAATCGTCGTCGTGCTCCGCCGCAATCTGCGCCAGCTCATCGCCGCCACGGCGTCCTGCCTCGCCACCTTCGTCCTCTTCTACCTGATGACCGTCTTCGCGCTCTCCTGGGGGACCACCGCTCTCCACTTCAGCCGCCAGAAGTTCCTCCTCATGCAGCTCTCCTGCATGACGTTCTTCGCCATAATGATCCCCATCTCCGCGCTGTTCGCCGAACGCAGCCGCCGCGGCGTGATGATCGCCGTTACCGTCGCCATCGGCCTCTTCGGATTCGTCCTCGCTTCGCTCTTCACCGCCGGCACCGCCGGCGCCATCGCCATGATGGCCATCGGCCTCACCCTCATGGGCATCACCTACGGTCCCGTCGGCACCCTCATCTCCGAGCTCTTCCCCACGCCCGTCCGCTACACCGGAGCCTCGCTCGCCTTCTCCCTGGCAGGAATCCTCGGCGCCTCGCTCGCCCCCTACATCGCCACCTGGCTCGCGAAGAACTACGGCCTCCCGTGCGTCGGCTACTACCTCACGCTCTCCGCCGTGCTCACTCTGCTCGGCCTGCTCGCCATCCCCGAAACCGCCTCAACCGAGCTCTAGTTACCCGCTCCGCCAAAGCTGCTGCTGACCACCCCACGCTTCGCCACGTCCCCCGCCACCCACGCGCTCAACGGCGCCTGCTCTCTGCAGTCCAGGCAAACCGTCGTGGGATACTGCGTCCCGCAGTGCGGGCACGCCGCCCCGCTGGCAAATGTGTCGAACTGCTGCGCGCAACTCGCGCACTTCCAAAACGCCCCCAGCGGAGGAGCCATCCGGCAGCTCGGGCACGCAAACCCCACGCGCCGCGGAATCTTCTCCTGCTTCACCATCGCCTGCGCCACTTTGAAGCTGTTCCAGCAATTGCTTCTCGCGTACACCGCAATCAGCCCCAGCCACCAGTCGCGCGACCACAGCGCCAGCCCCGCAAACCCCGCCACACCAAAGAACCCGATCACCGTCGCCGTCATCAGGCTGCGTCCGCGGCTCATGAAGAACCACAGCACGCTGCGCAGAATCTGTCCGCCATCCAGCGGATACACGGGCAGGATGTTTGAACACGAACAGCCCCACATCGATCCAGAACACTGACACCGCAAAGCTGTGCGCATCGGACGTCGCCGCCGGCCATCCCGCCGGGCGCGTGGCCACCAATGCCCCGTATAGCAGAGGCGCCAGCGCCACATTCACCAGCGGCCCCGCCGCAATCGCCCACAGCGTCGCGCCCGGCCGCTGCGGCGGCTTCACGTATGCCACTCCGCCTAGCGGCCACAGCATGATCCTGTCCGCTGTGCCGCCCACCTGCCTCGTTGCCAGCGCATGGCCAAACTCATGCGTCAGCACAATCGCAAACAGCGCCAGGTACTCCGCCACATTCCACACGATGGAGCTGTATACGCCCTGGCGGTTGTAAATCTCGTACGCCGCGAGCAGGAACCACCACCAGCTCAGATAGACCTGGATCCCCGCCACGCGAAACAGTTTGATCGATCCGTTCATGCCACCCGCCTCAGCCTACCTCATCGCATTATTTCAACAATAGAATATTTATCGATGAATTGGTGAAATATTCAATTCTTATGTAAACTTTGTATATGAATGCCGTAAACAACCCCTTTTCACCAGGTGCGGGCACTCAGCCCCCGGAACTGGCCGGACGCGAGACAGTTCTAACCGACGTCGCCGTAACACTGCAGCGGGTTCGGCAAGGCTCGACAACGCGAAGCGCCATCTTGGTCGGACTCAGGGGAGTGGGCAAGACCGTCCTCCTAAATCGGGTGGAGGAGATGGCTCGTGAACAGGGTTTTATGACAGTGCTCATTGAAGCGCACGAAGATAAGAGCCTTCCTGTCCTGCTGCTACCTCATCTACGCCAATTGCTTGTACGTCTCAACTCATCTGAACGAGTGAGTTCTGCGGCAAGACAGGCCCTCAAGGTTTTCAAGAGCTTTGCATCAAACTTTAAAGCCAAGATCACGTTGAACGAGATAGATATCGAGCTCGGAGTTGAGCCGGAAGCTGGTTCTGCGGATAGCGGTGATCTGGAGCATGACCTAGGGCAGATCCTGGTTGCAGTTGCCCAAGCCGCCAAGGATCAGAATACCCCGATATGTCTATTGATCGACGAGCTGCAGTACCTCACCCAAGTGGAGATGAGTGCCCTCATCATGGGCCTGCATCAGGTTTCCCAAAAGAATCTGCCGCTGATTCTGTATGCGGCTGGTCTGCCGCTGATCTTGGGACTGGCCGGAAAATCAAAATCATATTCTGAAAGACTCTTTGCATTTCCCAAAATCGGAGTGCTTGATGAGCAGGCCGCGAAGCGTGCGATTGAAGTTCCGGTTAGCGAAATGGGAGTTTCATTCGCCCCCGAGGCAGTACGAGCAATACTTCAAAAAACCGGGCGCTATCCATATTTTCTGCAGCAGTGGGGCTATGAAGCGTGGAATACCGCCCAATCCTCCCCAATCACTTTGGACGATGTGGGGATCGCTACTTCCAAGGCGATCCATCAGTTGGACGAGAGCTTCTTCAGGGTCCGGTTCGATCGCCTGACTAAACGAGAAAAGGATTTCCTTGTTGCGATGGTGAGCGTTGGCGGAGATCAGCAGCGATCAGGTGATATAGCCGAAAAGCTAATGGTAAAAGCAACCTCCATCGGCCCGCTAAGAAGCTCCCTGATTCGCAAAGGTATGATTTACAGCCCCGCGCATGGAGACAACGCCTTTACCGTGCCTCTGTTCGACGATTTTCTCCGCAGGCAGACACGGGGCTAATGTAAAAACGTCCCATTGCCCCGGCCTCCCATCCCTGTTACACTTTTTAAGTTCAGCGCGTCAGGCGGCTTCTCGCTTGTCTGCGCGGCCCGGCTGGCTCGCAGCAAGCAATATGCGATGCAAAGCTCAGGCCCGGTCGAGTCCTTCTGGTCGCGCCCCGGCACAACAAAATCAGCACTTCGCGCAGCTCACGGTCCGCCGTCCCTGCGTCTATTTTGAGGGTTTCACCATGTATGCAGTCATCCGCACCGGCGGCAAGCA
>Ga0182024_10017338_pt1 | contig 13537 bp, 15 predicted proteins | sample P32metaG_FD_120480 | JGI IMG/M metagenome (GOLD analysis project Ga0182024, IMG submission 120480) | Permafrost microbial communities from Stordalen Mire, Sweden - P3-2 metaG (Illumina Assembly) | ecosystem: Environmental > Terrestrial > Soil > Wetlands > Permafrost | place: Sweden: Stordalen...
GGTGGTTGCGCGGAACTTGCGGACTGGCGTTGTTGGCAAACCAGCTATTGGCCACAAAAGACGTGTTGCGGTTGTATTCGTTCAGGTTGCCGTGAAACTTATTCGTACCCCCCTTGGTCACCAAAGAGAACTGGCCGCCGCCGCCGGGACCGCTGTCAGACGTACCGCCGGCTACGCTGCCGGTGAATTGGTCCAGCGAGTCAACTGGCGCTCCGCCCACGATCGCCTGGTTGCGAATACTTTCAGAAACGCCATTCGGGGTGCTGTTGTAGCCGGCGCCGCCCGTCACTATATCGTTGACGTCCAGGCCGTCCAGCGTTACATCGTTCTGGTCCACGCGTGAGCCGGTCACTGAACCGGTATCCGTTACGCCGGCCTGCATCTCAAACAGCGCCTGCGGCCCAGTTCTTTGCTGCACGGGCAGCGAATCCAGCGAGCGAACATCGATGTTGGTGCCCACCGTGGCATCTGTGGTGTCGATCGTGACCTCGGAGCTGCTCGCCGTCACCTCCACTGTGGAGACGTTCGCGCCCACCGCCACCGTTGCATTCTGGGTTCGAATCACGCCAAGAGTGAGGTAGATGTCCGTCACCTTGTATGTGGCGAACCCCTTGGCTGAGAAGATAGCTACGTAGCCCTGCCCTGGAGGAAGTTCCGCGAAACGATAGAATCCGGTTGCATTGGTGATTTCGCTGTATTTCGCGCCTGTCGTGCTGTTCTGCAGCGTGACGTCGGCGTTCGGTACGGCCGCGCCGGATGAGTCGGTCACAGTTCCCACCATGCCAGATGTAGTTGTCTGGCAATAAGCGGACTGCTGCGTTGCGACTTCAAATCCCAGTGCAAACGCAACCGCCAACACGAGAGCAATGCCTTGTAAACGGAAAAAACGCATCAGAACTCCTCCAGTAATATCTTTCTGCTCCGGAAGGCCCAGGGAGGACCTTTCACGATGCAGGTTGTGATCTTTCGAAGGCTCGACGGGGGAGGGCAAGTCCGATCCCGCAAGTTGTTTCAAAACCAATAGCCATACTGAAATTTACGAGCCCGAAAGGCCATCCAAGCAAATGCAGGCGCAATTGAAGTGACCCTGTGTCCCGGTGCGGGAGAACTGGTTGGCAACCTTGAATAAACGATCCGCCAGGACAGTACCCCCCCACCAATGCCTTTACCCATTGAAAGCACGATTGGTGCCATACTTAGAAATACTCAGACTGGACGCTTCTTCGCAGAAAATAAATGACTTACGCATTCATCAATTGCGGGGTCGGTAATGGGGATATATGAAATCTCATACAATACGGGACGCATCTTCCTAAAAATGGACATATCCCGCAGATTTTGAGGCAGTTCCCGCTTGGCTGCTATGCGGCCCAAACGACGGTTTTTTAAGGTATTCTCCTCACCATGCAAGTGACCCTGGCCCATATCGGTTCCCGAGCCGGAACGAAAGACGGCTACGACGCTTTGATAGCCGGCTATCTTAAACGATGCACTGGAGTTATGCGCTCTGGTGTCGAGGCCCTCCGCAGCGAAGGCGCATTCCTCGAGTGGCTGGCCAAACAGCGCGGGAGGACGGAGGCCGCACTCCTGATGCTGGACGCTCGCGGCCGGCAGATGACCTCTGAGTCGCTGGCGGAGTGGCTCGCGATACGGCGCGATCAGGGCGTGCAGCACGTGGTCTTTGCCGTCGGGCCCGCCGATGGATGGTCAGCTGAGGCGCTGGCCGAAGGCAAACGCCGCGGCGGCCTGCTCTCGCTGGGATCGATGACGCTGGCTCACCAACTGGCGCGCCTGGTGGTGGCCGAGCAGCTCTACCGAGCCTGTACAATTCTCACGGGCCACCCGTACCACCGAGGACATTGAGAAGGCGAGAGCATGCGGCATGACTGATTCCCGGCGCGGACTGATCCTCATCAACACCGGCCCCGGCAAGGGCAAGACCACAGCGGCGCTCGGCACCGCTCTGCGCGCCGTGGGATGCGGCATGAAAGTGCTGATGCTGCAGTTCATCAAGGGGTCGTGGCACTACGGCGAGTTGGACGCGGCGGCGACCTTCGGCGAGAACTTCGTGCTGAAACAGATGGGCCGCGGCTTTGTGAAGATCGGCGGCGCGGAACCCGATCCCGAAGACGTCCGCATGGTCGAAGAGGCATGGGCCGAGGCGCGCGCGGCCATCGACTCCGGCGAGTGGGACCTGGTAATTCTCGACGAAATCAACTACGCCATCAGCTACAAGATGCTGGACCCGGAGCAGGTGGCCGAAGTCCTGCGCTCGAAGCCCGAGATGGTGCACGTGATCCTGACCGGACGCAACGCGCATCCGCTGCTGGTGGAGCTGGCCGACACCGTGACCGAGATGCGCGAGGTGAAGCACGCCTACCAGAAAGGCATTCTTGCGCAGCGCGGCATTGAGTACTAGTCGCGATCCCGCGCACAGCCGGAGGAAACCATGACCGTGAGCACCCATCATCGTTGGAGCGACATCGAACCGGAGCAGATGAATCCGCTCGTGACGCGGCAGTTTGTCGTCGGCTCGAACACCATGCTGGCGCGGATCGTGCTCAAGAAGGGCGCGCGCGTGCCCACGCACCACCACATGCACGAGCAAATCAGCCACGTGGTCGAAGGCGCTCTCGAATTTCGCGTCGACGGCAAGCCGTTTACGGTGCGCGCCGGCGAGATCCTCTGCATCCCGCCGCACGCGCCGCACGAAGTGGTCGCGCTTGAGGACTCCGTGGCGCTCGACATCTTCAATCCGCCGCGGCAGGACTGGATCGACGGCGATGACGCCTACCTGCGCGGCGGAAAGTAAGACCCGCCGACCGGAGCGGAGGCCGCGCACGCAAGCCGCTTCCAGCTGGATGCAGCTGGAAGCTAGAGGCTAGCAGCTAGAAGCTGTCCCTTCCGCCTCAACGCCTCGCCAACAATCAGCGCCGTTCCCGCATACAGCAGCGTGTCGAATATGTAGTCGATCACCTCGACGACTTGGTCAGTCCCGTGCGCCGGCCCCAGCATGGGCACGTAAATGATCGCCACCGTAGCAGCCAGCACAATGCCGAGCCACGCTGCCGCGTCGCTCGCCCAGCGGTTCAGCAGAAGCAGCACACCAGTCACCGCCAGCACCGCGCCCACCGCGTATCCCCACACGCGCGGCACAGGAACCCACGCCGGCGTCAGCTTCTCAAGCGGCACGCCGGACAGGAACTCGGGGTGCAGAAAATGCTCGACCCCGTAAAAGATCGCAACCACCGCGAACACGATGCGGCACGGCGTCACCAGCCTCGCCCAGCGTGACCCGCGCGGAGCCACGCTGCCGGCAAGCGCCAGCAGTGCGCAACCGAATGTGGTCTCCCGCGCCAGCAGCGCAAAGCCAAAGCGATCGTGCTGCGATGTGATCACTCCGGGCAAATCCATCATCGCGACAAACGTCAGGAACATGCCGCCCGCCAGCAAGCTCGACCAGAACACCAGGCGATCGAAGATCAGGCTCAGCGCCGTGGCAATCAGCCCGAAACCCACCAGGTAAACCCACAACAACGGCCACGGCATGTACATGGGAACCATCTCCATCAGTCCCCTGGCCGCGGCCAGGTGCAGGGCGCCGAAAGCCGCCAGCGGAGCCGCCACAAACACGCGTCCCAGCGCAATCGCCCGCCCGGTCAGCGCTCCCGACGACAACCCGGGCGATAGCCCCGACGCGAGTTTGGACCTGGCGGCAATCACTCCGGCCCCAAGCACCAGCAGCCCCGCCGTGCTCATCGAAACCACAGTTCGCGAAATCTCAAGCAAAGTACGGCTCCCTTCCTCAACAGGATTCCGATCGCCTGCGGACCCATGCGCCTTCTACGATTCTCCTACTAGCGATATCATCCCTGCACGCCAAAGCCAACACTAACCACGCGTCACGGCCCACGGCTCACGGATTACAGCGCCGCCGTTTACAATTGCATTCGGTATGACGTGGTTCAAGCGCGAGAACGGCGAGAACGGTCCAGACCCCGGCTCCGGCGCGGGCGGCAAAACCGTGCGCACCGAGGGCCTGTGGGTCAAATGCCCCGGCTGCCGTCAGACCCTCTACAAGGCCGAACTCGAATCGAATCTCCAAGTCTGCCCCAAGTGCCAGCATCACTTCAAGCTCAACGCGCGCGCGCGCATCAGTCTGCTGCTTGAGCCCGGTTACGAGCTCGTCGATCAGGGCCTCCGCTCCACCGATCCGCTCAACTTCGTCGACGTAAGGCCCTACAAGCAGCGCCTGCGCAAGGCCCGCGAGACGACCGGCCTCGACGACGCAATCCTGAACGCCCTCGGCCGCATGGGTCCGCATGAAGTGGTCGTCAGCGCCATGGAGTACAGCTTCATCGGCGGCTCCATGGGCGCCGTCGTGGGAGAAACCATTGCCCGCGCCGTCGATCGCGCCCGCCTCACACACAAGCCGCTCATCATCGTCGCCGCTTCCGGCGGAGCGCGCATGATGGAGGGCGTCGTCAGCCTCATGCAGATGGCCAAAATCGCCACCACCCTCGCGCAACTCGACGACGCCCGCGTGCCCTACATCTCCGTGCTCACCGATCCCACCACCGGCGGCGTCACCGCCAGCTTCGCCATGCTCGGCGACCTCAACATCGCCGAGCCCGGCGCGCTCATCGGTTTCGCCGGCCCCCGCGTCATCGAGCAGACCATCCGCCAAAAACTCCCCGAAGGCTTCCAGCGCGCCGAATTCCTCCTCGAAAAAGGCTTCCTCGACGCCGTCATCCACCGCAAAGACATCAAGGCCTACCTCATCCGCGCCCTGGAGTTCCTTCAGGCTCCAGCGGCGTAGAGATAGTGATTAGTGGTCAGCCGGGTGCCATTGTCACCCTGAGCAATCAAAATTGGTTGTCATCCCGAGCGAGTCGCGGCGTGCCGGGACGAGTCGAGGGACCTGCGGTTGCTCTTGTCTTTGCCCTTCGCGCAATCCAGGCCGAACGATGACCTGTCCTTAACCACTACCCACTAATCACTGCCCACTGCCTTCCCCGTCAAGCTCATATTCCCCTAACCCCAATCTTTTCATTCCCTTCCCGTTGCATAAAACACCCCCGTTTCCAGCTACTCTCAAAACATCCAATCGCCATGAAGAAGGGGTGACCCATTGAAGGAGCTGAAAAAGAGGTAGTGTCCTAATTTGCCTTTTTGGGCTTCTGCTCTGCTTGATGGTCGGAGCCGAAATCGGCCATTACAAGGCTCTGACGAGAAGCGGGTTATCAAGTAGCACCATTGCCGTCCAATGTTTTTCTCCACAGGCTACCCGTCTTGATCTTGGCTCTTTGCTCCGTCTCTATCAATTCCAATTCAGAAATGTCCATAAAGTACTGGAATTCAGTGGCGTGGGGATTCCCGAGAATGTCGTCATACAAGATCGAGCCACACAGTTCGACCCGAATCTTGGCCTTTGTCGAGATAGGCTGACTGACGGACCCATCGTCAAGGAAGAACCCAGCTTCGGAAGTCGGTGGTGTGGAATTGGCTTTAATAACATCAGGCACGGGGAACGGGTACACCTCGATCTTCGGCAGTTCGTTTCCAATAACCAAGGCATAAGCGTAGCCTTGCCCTCTGACATTAAACGCGCTTGTTGGCCCGTGGTTTTCGATTTCAAACAAGATATTGTTGTAGCCTATCCACCCGTAGAAAAGTTCCGTAATTTTCATCGGTGTAATAGCCAACCTAGCCCGTTCCCTTTCTTTCATTATCTGAATCTGATCTTTAGCGGCGTTGGCACTCGTTTGGGCAGCGGTAACGGACTTCTCCAAGATGCCGCTTTGAGTCTCCATGTGCCCCGCCTGGGTCTTCATCCATTCAGCCTGAGTGTGAACGTCACCTCTGGTTTGTTTCAGCAGCCAAGCCTGCCAGACCATCGTCAAGACCTGCAATACGCCGACTATCGCCAGAACTCCTGTAAACCATTCGACTTTCCGTTGTATGGCGAAATTCTGGCTGCTTTGCTGGCAAGCCTCGTCGCATGTTGTGGCGGGTGGCTGTGGGCTTGCGGGCATCGGTTTTGGGGCGGCTTGAGTATCGCCTTGGGGTTGTGCTTTGTCTTTTCCGTCCTGACTACTGCCGGGTTTTGCGATCCCTTGTTTTGGCGGGCTGAGTGGCGCAGTTTGACCGGTCAAGAGGCAAACCGTTGCCAGTGGGATCAGCAAACCGAATATCGCCAAACGATTCAGCATAATGGCGAAAATGTATCACAACAAACCTGCTATTTGACGGGAGGCTGCACAACAGTAGGAAGTCCGGCTACCGGTTTCGTCCAAACCGCGACGGTAACTTCGCTATATTGTGGCCCCCATTCGACATGCAATGCTGTGTCACAGTCTGCTCGAATCTCAGTTGCCAGTGCCTTCATAAATTCTTGGTCTGTGGCAGGGCCTGTGATTTCTGTCCCAAGTTTTACTAGCCCTACCTGTTGCACGCGGCCAATTACCGGGTCAACGTCGATGCCAGAACGAGTGAATATATCCATGATCTCCAATGAAAAGACCACCGCTTCAGCGTCTCCTACCGGGGAAGATATTTTGACTTTCCGTCCGGAAAAACCGGAGGCGAATTTCTGCATTTTGCCAGCGATATCTTTCCGATCAGATTCACTCAAAAGTCTAGGGGCTAGCTGTTTTTCTATCTTGACCCGAGCAAGTTTTTCTTGTTCGGCTAGAAGATTGGCGTTGGCGGCTTCGGCTTGGGCTGACGCGATTCCGCCCTCGGCGGTGTCAGCCTTTATCTTAAGTTTTCCAATTTCTATGTCTTTTTCTTTCAGATCAGCTTGTAGTTGCCTATCCTTTGCGGAATCTAATTGGCCTTGGGCAATGGCCAGTTCTTTACCGCGAATTACTACTAACCTAGTCGTTAATACGATCCACCCGGCAGCCGCCATTGCTGCGACGAGTCCAAAAATCATCCATCGATTCCAAAAATCGACGGCATCCGTGAGGTCAGTAACTCGGCGCGTCAAAGAATCGATTTCTGATGCCTTCCCTAATGCTTCCGACAAAATAGCGTTGGCCATCATCATCACCTTTTGGATATGCGCAATCGTCATAGCATCGTTGCCTGATGGGTGCTTTTGTCGCAATAAATTGTAACACAAAAACACTTGACACATTTTTGTTTTTGTAATACACTTAATTCATTGGTGAGGTTATGGCGAACATTCTAAACACGGATAAGCAAATCTCGATCATCGCAGCTTTGGCAGAAGGCTCAAGCATCCGCTCCATCGAGCGGATCACTGGCGTTCACCGCGATACGATCATGCGCTTAGGTGTGAAGGTTGGACAGGGGTGCGCCGCACTGATGGATGAGAAGATGCGCGATCTGCCTTGCGAACGTCTGGAGATGGATGAGATTTGGGGCTTTGTCGGCAAGAAAGAGAAGCGTGTCAAGCCCGAAGACGGTAACGCCGTCGGTAGCGTCTGGACGTTCTGCGCCATCGATGCCGAGACGAAGCTGGTCCCGGCCTTTCGAGTTGGGGATCGTGATGCAGCCACGGCAAACGCCTTTCTTGCAGACGTTGCTGGCCGGATGGCAAACCGGGTTCAAATCTCGACAGACGGCCTTGCAGCCTACAAGGAAGCTATTGAGCGGTCCTTTGGCGGGGATGCCGACTACGGCCAGATCATCAAGACTTATGGACACACCGAGTTAGAGCACAATCGCCGCTACAGCCAGCCAGAGTTTGTATCCGCTGAAAAGAAGGTCGTTTGCGGTCGTCCCGATGTAGACCTGATTTCTACCAGCTACATTGAGCGGCTGAATGCTACTACCCGCCTTCACATGCGGAGGCTCACACGTTTGACGCTGGCTTTCAGTAAGAAACGTGAGAACTTTGAGGCCGCAGTCGGCTTGCATTTTGCTTATTACAACTTCGTCAAGCGGCACAACACTCTGAGATGCACTCCCTGCATGGCCGCTGGCGTTACGTCCGAGTTCTGGACGGTCGGAGATTTGGTTGAGGTGGCGGCATGACCTATACCGAAGAATTGAGAGACGTAATCCGCAAGTTGCACGGGGTTGAATCCACGCACAAGGAAAGCGTACCCGTGAAAGAAGTTTTCAAGGGCAGAACGATATGGGAGGGAGTTGTCGAGGTTTTTGAGCTACACGGGCACGAAAAGGCAAACATAGCCTATGCCTGGAGCCACGCAACAGATGATTCGGAAACTCCCAAGCGGAGCGTAACCGTGCTACACATTCCCCCGGCAGTCTCACCCATAACCGCAGTCAGACTCGCAATCGCACAGGAGCTAAGAGCCAATGCCGACCTTGAAGCCGAAGCCTAAGAAACCCGGACGCCCACGGATGGCAAAGGGCGAAGCCAAGGGTAGCATCGTGCCTGTCCGGTTCAGCCCCGAAGAGCGCAAGCGCGTCGAAGCTGCCGCAAAGACGAGTAATCAGAATGTCTCTCAATGGATTCGCAGCACGTTGGCGGCGGCAATTGGTTGAAGGTCACTCCACTTATTGCACACGTCAAATCCCAAAAAGCACACGGATTGCCATACTCGGAGGATAAGCCTGTGGATTTCAAATTAGGACACTACCGAAAAAGAGACCCAACCCACCGAAGACCGGAAGCGCGGCCAAGAAGCCTCGTCTGAAGAGTGGCCGCAAACCCTCCACGACCAGGGGGTCCAAAACTCGCGTCGGCCAGGGCGCGGCCCGCCTCCGCGATGCCATCAACAGAAAGGCCGGCGAGCAATCGGACGCCATCGCCCAGACCCTCATCAACAGGGCCATCGCGGGCAACATGACCAGCACGCGTCTCATCGTCGGGATGACCGGCGCCGACAAAGCCCCGCCCGAAAAGAAGAAGAAGCGCCGCCCACAAGCCTGGATCACGCGCCTCTGCAACGAGCCCGAGTTGCCCGGCCCCTGGGATGAACAAAGGAAGCGCGACGCCGCCCTACTTCCTTTCAGCGATTACGACCTGCCGGAAGACCTCAAATAATCGTGCGCCACAACAAAAATGTCATCCTGAGCAACAAAAATTGCATGTCATCCTGAGCGAAGTGGGCCGCGCTAGGCGCGGCCTACGAGTCGAAGGACCTGCGGTTGCTCTTGTTCTTCCGCACGAAAACAGTCGAACGGGAACCGCCTATTTAGTCCCTAAGTCCCTAGCCCCTTAGTCCCTGTCTTCCTGTTCCCTGTTCTCTTTTTCCCTGCCCTTTTCTCTCACCCATTTCTTCGAGAAATCAAGTACGCGGCGCAGCCGCGATCAATCCTATCGTCGGGAGAGATTGTCCCTACATCGCTCACGCCATTCCAAGCGGTTTCCGCGACGAACCCAACTTTGCCGCATGCAGCCGCGATCTGGCGTCGAGCAAGAAAATCTCGAGGGGACGCTGCGGCGTCTGTGGGCACGAATCTGCGGAGTTTCATCGACACGTTGGATACCCCACCGACCGTGCGATTTGACTAGACGCCGATTACCGGACCGGGCGGGTCGGACTCGTAGCTCAACGATTCTATGCGATGGTGAATAGCCCTCCGATACGCAGCAAGTGGCAGAGCAAACTCCGAAATTGCACTGCAGTGCCGAATCTCAATCCCGGCTTCTGCGGGACGAGAATCCGCACCATACTGGGAGTCAAACAGGTCATTTATTTTTTGAATCAGAGGCTCAAAAGAAGCGGCGGGCTCAGTTCCGGAGTGTACCAAAAGAATACTCAGGATATAAGGCTCGTCTTGGTTGCACTCTCGGATTTCTTGTCCCTCGTCAAACAGAAACAGGACGGCCAAGAGTTCAAGGTTGAAATCTCGAATTAGGTCCCAAAACTGTTTGCGCGCTCGGTCATAACGAGTCTCAAATGCGTTGGGCAACGCGGCTCGGCGATATCGGGCAGAAAGCCAATCGCGTAGCTCCAAGAGTTGTTCGGGGCCAAACGAGTAGGGAGGCAAGAAGCTTTGATCCCACAATAGCGATTTTCTTACGGCGAATTTTGACGGTGCTTCGGCTTCAAAGAATCCTGCCTGATCACCGTCTTTGCTCCTCGCTTCGAATTGCAGGCTACGGGCGCTCTTCGTGTGCGTTTTCGCGCTATCTAATTTCTTTACTCTTCTTAAAGGAATGAACTCAACTAGAGGATCTCTATCAGCGGCGGCATCAATATCACAATCGTGACTCACTACGATCGCCAGCACAGCCCGTGATGAGCTTCCGATCACGCCGACAGGATCGGACAGCACAAGGCCAGCATCGAGTTCAACAATCGCGCCCTGGCATAATCGAACCTGTCCTCTCTGCTTCCTTCGGGGGTCGCCCTCAGTCGTTTTGCTCATCAAGCACTGGCACCCCCAATTCCCGCGCGGCAGGTAGCGATTTTCTGTGTGAACTCAGAATTTGATTCATATAGTCCCGCTGTTTCCGCTCATCCTCAACGAGAAAAGCAACATCGCGAGCCCACAATTTCGCTGGCCTCCCTTTTCGAAGGGCCTCGAGCAGAGTCTGTCCCGCTCTATCCCGTCTCCGACTGAATGACCACCCCTCAGAGCTCGACATCGGCGCAAGAATGCCGGCGGCGAGAAATAAGTCTTCGAACCTTTCTTGGTTAAGGCTCGACAATCCTCCGCCCGCAAGCCACTTGTAGATCGCTTGTCGTGAGACGTCAAAAATAAGGGATAAATCTGAAATAGAAACCCCCAGCGCTGCCCTCATCGCACTGACCCGCGATCTCAGGTTTCTATCAGAAATCCCACGCTCGCCCATCGTCGTGTCGCAGAAGGCTATCTGAACAAATGGTTGCGTTGAGCGCGCGACGTTGTAAACGGATGTTACTCCCGTTGGCGCGGATAGCGCGAATAAGCATAGTGCGGCGGCAGCGAGTTGGCTGGTCGTGAAGGCGCTTCCGGTTGAAAAGGTGCGGGGATGCACATACGCCTGTGGATATGCGACTTGCGCAGTCGTAGGAGTGTCTAGCACGCTCTGGAGATACTGGCTCATGGCTTCTCCTGTTTCCAATCCGCACGTGCGAAATCGGTGGTGGCAGCATCGAAGGCGTTCTTGACGCTTTCATGTAGTTGATGAAGGGTGGCCCTCAGTTTCTGGATTTCCATTGGAGAACGAGTGGTTTGGAATGAATCCGTATCAACCAGGGCATGGACGCCTTCGTATTCCGTGAATCGCGAATTGATTTGCACAGGCAGGCCGGCCATATCTGGAGGGAAAGCTATTTTTCCGCTCCTGGCGATGATTCTAGAAATTGTTGATGTATTCCCGTTGAGGATCATCGTTTCCGAATAGGAGTGCTGCACAGAACCTTCTACAGGTTGTTCGGAGAGTCCGAGAACAGCAGGGATCAGGTAATCCTTCACCTCTGAACCGGGCCTCGGCAACACTGCGTCGATGTAACGCAGGCCAATTCTCTCGGAAGAATCAGGGCTGATCACTTCATGAATCTGCTCCAGGTGCGTTAGAAACAAATCAAGGAACCAGCTGAAGTCTAGGTAATCTGTGACGTGAAGAGTCAGGCCATTTTCCTCAAGCACGAAACTCTGGCTCCGCTCACGATTTGAGAACACGTAAGACAGGGTACGCGCTAGCGGGATGGCGGGTTCAGCGGGTCCGGCCTCGGGAAGCGGTGGTATGGAGAACGCTAGCTGAAAGTTAAAGCGGGAATCGAACGCAGGAAATCCATTGCGGCGAAAGTTCTCTTGAATTTGTGGAACATAAGTCTTGAGGCTGAGAACAGGGCTATACCTCACTTGAACAATGACATAGACGACCGGCGCATTCTTCCACTTTCCCATTACCTGCCCCCCTGACGAATTCTTTGGCGTGTTCAGTTTACACTTTGGTTGACAAATTGGTAGAAGAATCTGCACCTTCCTAGTTACCAATGTGGAATTGGGACTAAACGTGATCCAATTTCCGTCAATCCGCTGGCCGCATAAGAACGAAAGTCTTGCAAACCGCTCAAGGGAAAGCCATTTAAGTCAGATGCTTGTAGCAGAACGTTGGGTCCGCTCTCAATCGCGCTACATCCGGGGGCACCACCAACTTGAATGGGCCCCGTGAATTCGGCAAGGATTCGCAGGCCGGCACGGGTATGCTCCCGGACTGACGAGAGGGGCCCAATCTGCCCCGCTAACTCGCCGCCTTGCCCACCCGCCGCGCCGTATACCGCTTCCTCCAAACCTCCCGCTCCACCAACTCCATCGCGCGATCCTCGAGCGACCGCTCCCACGGAACCAGCCCGTACACCAGGTCGCACCCCACCGCCCGCGCCATCTTTTCCAAACGACCCAGCGAAATGCTCCGCCTCTGTTCCGCCCGCTCCATCTGGAACACCATCTTCGCCGTGAATCCCATCTGGGCGGCAATCTCCTCCGCTGGAATCCCCACGGCCAGCCGCATCGCCCGCAACCAACCCTCCGGCGGCCGCGGATGCAACCGCGCCCGCCTGTACCACCGCACCATCCGCTCCAACTCCAACCTCGCCCGCTCCCGCATCACCTTCCGCATCGCCCTTCCACCTTTCCCCCGCAGTCCTTTAGTCCCTCAGCCCCGGCCTCTCACACACTCACACCCGCGCACTCAAACTGCTTTTTTGCGCGCAAAAAAGGCGCGAATTCCCGCGCCAACCCGCGCAAAAACCCGCACCTGAACCCATCATGCACAACTTATGCGAAATTATCTGCAAACCATCACGCGAAAAAGGTCAATTTCACGGTTGCACTTGGCCTTGAGAAGGCCAATTTCACGGTATTTGTCTCGAAAAATCGCAACCGCCCACGCGAACATTCCCGGCGCGCGCCGCACCGCTCGAGCCAACATTTGGCCCGGTCGACGCACCACTCAAACCAACATTAAGCGTGATTCTAATGGACTTGCGTCTCAAATGCGCATGGGCATGAGGACGTAGCGGTATTTGTACTCGGCGTCGGGGTCTTCGGGGCGCATCTGGCCGGCGGATTGGGCGTCTTTGAACTCGAGGCGGACTTCGCCGGCGTTGTCGAGGGCCTTGAGGAAGTCGAGGATGTAGACGGAGTTGAAGCCTACGGTGATGGCTTCGCTCTGGTAGGGCGTGTCGATGGTGTCTTCGCTCTCGCCGGATTCAGAGGACTGAGCGCTGACCTTGAGCTCGTTGTCTTCAAGCTTCATGCGGATGGCGCCGGAGCGCTCGTCGGCGAACTGGGCGACGCGCTGGATGGCCGCAGAGAGCTCGCTCGAGCGGACGACGGCGAACTTGGTATTGTCGCGCGGCATGACGGCTTCAAAGTTTGGAAATTGCCCGGTGAGCTTGCGGCTGGACAGCGTGCGATGGCCGATGCGGAAGAAGAGGGTGTGCTCGTCGTCGGCGAATTCAATTTTTTCGGCGTCGGAGTTGGCGAGCAGCATTTGCAGCTCCTGAAGAGCCTTGCGCGGAATGAGGACGCGCTTTTCGCCGCTGATGCCTTCGAGGGTTTCGTTGGGCTTCTCAACAAACGAGAGGCGGTGGCCGTCGGTGGCGACCATGGCGAGCGACTCCGCCTTGAGGACGAGCAGTGCGCCGTTGAGGGTGTA
>Ga0182024_10017339_pt1 | contig 13536 bp, 6 predicted proteins | sample P32metaG_FD_120480 | JGI IMG/M metagenome (GOLD analysis project Ga0182024, IMG submission 120480) | Permafrost microbial communities from Stordalen Mire, Sweden - P3-2 metaG (Illumina Assembly) | ecosystem: Environmental > Terrestrial > Soil > Wetlands > Permafrost | place: Sweden: Stordalen...
GGCCAGTTGGTCCCTTAAAGCGGAGACGAGGGCCGGGAGATCGTTGGAGGGGACGAGGCGGCCGACGGAAGGGGCGTTGAGGACCTCGGGGATGCCGCCGACATTCGATGCAACAACCGGCAGGCTGGAGGCGAAGGCTTCGAGGATGACATTGGGGACGCCTTCGTTGGTGCTGGGGATGGCGAGGAGATCGGCGGCATTCATAAGGCGCGCGATTTCACCGGGAGTTTTACGGCCGGCAAAGATGACGCGGGAGTCTATGTTTAAGCTCGACGCAAGAGCGCGCGCGGCGGACTCGAGCGGGCCGCCGCCGGCCATGACCAGGATGGCCGAGTCGATTTGAGCGATGGCGCGAATAAGGTGGAGTGGATTTTTTACGGGATAGAAGTTGCCGACGAAGAGGATGACGCGGGCGCCGGCGGGGAGGTTGGTTTCGCGGCGGGCAACGGCCTGGTCGCGCGGCTGGAAGAGGTCGAGGTCCACGCCGTTGTAAACCGTGTGGAGTTTTGCGGCGGGGAAGCCGCAGCTCTCGAGGATGCGGGAGAGCTCGTGGCTGCGGGTGACGACGGCGGTGGCACGCGGGAGAGTCTTGAGGATGACGCGGCGGCGGAAGCGCATGTTCAGATAGGTATGGATATCCGAGCCTTGAGCGATGGCGACGACGGGAAGGCGATTAAATACGAGACGAAGGACGGCGCAGGAGTCCGGGAAAATCCAGGAGCTGAGAATGACTTCGGGCGCGAAGGCGCGCAGTGTCTGCTCGAAGGCAGGTCCGATGGAGTTGACCATGAGGAGATGGTTTACGTGGCCGCCGATTTTTGGGATGTACGCGGAGGGAACCCAGCACGGTTGAAACTGGCTGTCTTCGGGGCGCGGAGAAAAGTTATTGCGAGCCAGCGGGAGAGTGGGGCGCGGGGAGAGGACGCGGATATCGAAATGGGCCGCCAGCGCGTGCAGAAGGGTGGCGTTGTCGAGGCCGCGGTAGGGCTCCCGACCGGTAGGGAAGAGGTTTGAGATGAAGAGGAGGCGAGGCACAGCTTTTTCTAACCGCAGATTTACACAGATTTGCGCAGATTTTTTCGAGACGAGAGCAACAGGAAGTCACGGTAATTGGAGGGGTTACCGGATTCGCCGGACTCGGCGGCGTGGATTATGTTCACGAGTTCGCGGGGGGTGACGTAGTGGTAGTGGAAGTTGGGATGGGCGCTGGCGAAATGGGAGAGGGATTGGTGGAAGTCGCGCATTTGGGGGCCGAGGAGCATGTCTGTGTTGCCTGGGATGGCGCCGTGGGTGTGGAGTTTTGCGATGCGCCACTTGGGACGGTTCTCGATGTGGATGTTGAGGTCGAGCCAGAGGCGGAGGCGGTTCATCGTGGGTGGATTGCGTGGGGTTAGGTCGGCGTTCTCGATGCGAGGCAGCAGGCCCCATTTGCGCCAGCCCCAGTTCAGGCCGAGCGGGCCCTGGACCAGGAGGAAGCCCTCCGGAGCAGCGTTTACGCTGGCGGGGCGGCCCTGGTTATGGGACTTGGGATGGTCCGAGGGGGTGGCGTAATAGATGGAGTTGATGATCGCGGTCTGGGTGGGGTCCGGGGCGGAGGGCATTGTGAAATCCGCGTAGCAGCCGGCCTCGAGGAGGACGCGCAGTTCATTTTTGACGCCGCAATGGGCGCCGGTGGGATGGGAGTTGTCCAGGGCCCAGTTTCCGTGGATGAAACCGAAACGGACTGCGCCGGTTGGGTCCGTCGAGAGGAGGCCATGGGTGGCGAGATCCCGTTTTCCTTTTTCCAGGGCGCCGGCGAGGTTCGCGGCGGTGTCGTTCTTGTGATGGAGATGGATTTCAACCTCGCATGGCGTCGAGCGGCAGAGGCGGGCGAGGGATGCGATAATCTCTTCGTCGTATTGCTCGATGGGGTGGAAAAAAGTGTGACAGAGGGGGTGGCCGGTTGAGTCGCGGATGGAATCAGAGAGGGCTGGGAAATCGGTTTCCCACCGGTGGACGCGCACGAGAGCCTCGGCCCGGGGCGCGTCGTGGAAGGGCTCGAAGTGATCGCAAACGCAGAGGAGGAGATGGGTCTCGCTGTTGGGATTCCACGGCTGCCGGTGGCGGCGCAGGTAGGAGGGGAGCCACAGGTGGAGGCCTTTTAGCATCGGGGGATGCTAAATTCGAAAATCGAAATCAGAAATTCGAAATATTGGATGGGGCGTGGGTGGAAAAAAGACGGAATCTTGGACAGGATTGAGAGGATTTACCGGATTGGGCGGGGATGGAAGAGCTATTGTGTTACCTGGATGGTGGTTTGGGCGCGGATGTCTGAGGAGGAGGCGCCGGCCATGACCTGATATTTGCCGGGCTCGACGTAGAAGGCGTGTTTGGTGACATCGTACCAGGCAAGTTTCGCGGCTGGGACATTGAGGGTGACGGTTTTTTTCTCACCGGGTTGCAAGGTCAGGCGCTCGAAGGCGTGGAGGACCTTGGCAGGCTGGACGACGCGGGATTTTACGTCGTGGGTGTAGAGCTGGACGACTTCGTCGCCGGGCAGCTTGCCGGTGTTTTCGATGTTGACGGTCGCGGTGATGTTGCCATTTGCGGGGACCTTTTGCGACCCGACGTGGAAATTCGAGTAGGCGAACTGGGTGTAGCTGAGTCCGTAGCCGAAGGGATAGAGCGGTTCGCCTTTGACATACATGTAAGTGAAGCCCTTGGTGATGTCGTATTGATCCTGCGGCGGGACCTGGGCTTCCGAGGCATACACAGTGTAGGGGAGCCGGCCGGCGGGATTGACGCTGCCGAAGAGGACATCGGCGATGGCGTCGCCGCCGCAGTCGCCGAGCCACCATGCCTGGATCATCGCGGAGGCATGCTCCTTGAGCCACGGGACGGTGAGCGGGCCGGCGCTCATCAAGACGACCACGGTGCGGGGATTGGCCGCGATGACGGCCTCGGCGAGTTGCTCCTGATCGCCGGGGAGGGCGAGCGATGTGCGGTCCCTGCCTTCGTTTTCGACATCGGTGGTGGTGCCGACGTAGAGGAGGACGACATCGGCTTTTTTCGCGGCATCCACGGCCTTTTGCAATTCGCCGGCGAAATCGAATGCGGGCGCAGGGCCGCCGCCGCGCGGGGCGCGTGGCGGGACGATCTGGGCGCCGACTACGTGGAGAATTTGCGTGCCGGGAGTGGCGCGGTCCTGGATGCCTTGCAATGGTTTGATGGGATTGTTCGGCTTGCCGCTGTAGCCCCCTGGTATGAAGATATCCGCACTCGGGCCGATCACGGCGATGGTCTTGAGCCTGGTTTTATCGAGCGGGAGGAGATCGTGCTTATTCTCGAGCAGAACGATGGCCTCCTGGGCCGTCTTGAGGGCGAGCCGGCGATGCTCCGGGCTGCAAATGCTGCTGACGGGGATTTTGCTATAGGGGATCATCTCCTGGGGATCGAATTCGCCGAGGCGCATCCGGACGCGCATCACGCGGGTGACGGCGTCATCGAGCCGGGCCTCGGGGAGTTTCCCGTCGCGGACGGCCTCCGGGATATTGTCCATGAATTCCTTGTCGGAGAAATCGCAGCCGGCCATGACGGATTTTGCGACGGCATCGACGTAGGAGACTTTTTGATCGAAGTGGCCATTGACCATGGTGCGAACGCCGCCCAGGTCCGAGACGACGAATCCTTTGAAGCCCCAGGAATCCTTGAGTGTCTCGGTGAGGAGCCAGTGGTTGATATTGTTAGGGGTGCCGTTGATGGCGTTGTAGGAGGCCATGACGGATTGGGCGCCGCCTTCGACGATGGCCTCGCGCCAATGAGGGAGCCAGTACTCGTAGAGCATGCGCTCCGGGACTGTGGCGCTGAGGCTCTGGCGGTTTTTCTCGACGTTATTGACGGCGAAATGCTTGAGGGTGGCGGCGAGCTTGAGGTAGCGGGGGTCGTCACCCTGGATGCCTTTGACGAAAGCAACGGCCAGTGTGCCGGTAAGGTATGGGTCTTCGCCGTAGCATTCATCGATGCGGCCCCAGTAGGGATTCCGGCTGATATTGATGACGGGGGAGCGATAGACGAGGCCTTTGTGCTCGCCGACGAAATTGGGGTCCTGGTGCCAGCCGTTGTAGATGGCGCGGGCTTCGTCGGAGCTGGCAACGGCGACGGCGTGGACGAGATCGGGATCGAAGGAGGCGGCCATCGCAATCGGGACGGGGAACATCGTTGTGGGTTCCGTCCACCAGACGCCGTGGAGCACCTGGTTCCATTTATCCGAGCGCAAGCCGAAGCGGGCGAGGTCCGGGCCGTCGTGATCGAGGGCGGCGGCTTTTTCCTCGAGGGTCATGCGGGAGACGAGGTCGGCGACGCGGTTATCGAGAGAGGCGGTGGTATCGAGGTAAAGGGGATGCCCGGCGGCGAGGGGTGCGGTGAGGGGATTGGGTTCGGCGGCAAACGCGGGGAGGGCGGAGAGGGCCAGCAGGAGAAGGGGGGTCTTCATGAGATGGGGAGGGATGAGGGTACTGATATATCAGTGCGGCATCCAGAAACAAGAATGGGAGTGTTCAAGTTCAAGTTAAAGAGTAAGTTCAAGTACACGCTGCCGCGCAGATGAGCGCAAAACGGCTATCGTTTTTCTTAATATTCTTTAGTGAGACGCGGAGGGGTCCCAGTCGCCGAGGACGCTGGCGGCGGTGTACCTGGTGGCGTCGCCATCGGAGAGTTGTTTGGACCATGGGACGCGGGCTGCGGGGCTGCCGCCGGGGCCCGTGCTTTTATACTCGGAGTAGCGGGCCTCGTCCTGGGTGGTGAGTTTATTCCAGGCGTGCCAGCCTTCGGGCGGGATGGCATCGGACATCCGGGTACTCAGGTAGGTGACGCTGGCGAAGGGGCGCCAGGGGCGGCCGAGAAAGGTCTTCACGCCGGGCGCGGCGTCGATGAAGCAATTCGCAAAGACGAAGCCGTAGGGATGATCCTGGGGCGTGGAGGCGGCGGTAATGTAGCCGTTTGCGAGGCAATGAATATCGCAGTGCTGGAAGAAGGCGGTGGCGGCGCCGAAGATGAAATCCGTCACGCCGGTGATGGCGCAATCCTCAAAGTACTGGCGGCCCTGAAGGAGGAGAATGGTGTCCTGCCAGCCGAGGAACCGGCACTTGCGGAAGAGGGCGCGATCTCCGGAGACGCTGATGGCGAGAGCCTGGCTGCCTTTGCCGAAGCCGTTGGCGAAGGTGATGTTGCGGGCGGAGAAGCCTTCGTCCTGGACGAAGACCGTGGCGCTCTTGAAGGTGCCGAGGGGATGGCCATCGGCATCCAGGGTGGCCGCGGCGTTGCTAAAGGTGATTGTGGTGGCAGCGGCGTCATCGCCTTCGAGATCGAGCGCGCCTTTCTGGACGGGGATGGTGACCACTTCCTTATAAGTGCCGGGCTTGATGTGAATGACGAATGGCCTGGAGGATTGGGGCTCGTCCGGCGCCGCGTTGACGGCGGCCTGGACCGTCGTGACGTCGCCGGTTCCATCGGCTGCGACAGTGAGCGTGCCGGTTAAAACCGCGGCTTTCAGGGCGGAAGAAAGCGGCAGCGGCATTGGAACGGGCGATCCATTGGGCGCATTCAACACAGCGGATGCGGCAGGCGCGGAGCCGGAGAGGGCTGGGACCGTGCCTGAGGCGGCTGGCACGGTGCCGGATAGCGTGGGTATTGTGCCGGATCCGCCTGGCACGCCGGGCGCGGTGGGGAAAGTGCCGGTCACCGCGCTCATTGCGTTGGGGCTTGTTGGGGATTCGTTGAACGCGCCGGGGATTACGCCGGGGGGCTTGGGCGATGTGGTGAAGGAGACGTTTTCGAAGGTGAGGCCTTTTGAATCCTGGATATTGAAGCCGGACCACGCGGTGATGTTGACGTTCTCGAGTGTGAGCTCGGCAGTGGGTGATTCCGGGAGGCCGGTGATCTCGCCCGCGGTCTTTGCGTTTACGCAGGTGATGTTCTTGATGAGAATGTTGCGGATGATGGGGGTGGTGCGGGTGACGGGCGCCGGCTGCGGGTAGCTGGCGAGCATTCTGTCATTGTAAAAGAGGTTGATGTAGATGGCCTGGTCCACATTCTTCATGGTGATGTCGCGATAGGTGACATCCTGGACGAGGCCGCCGCGGTCGCGGTCGGTCTTGATGCGAATGGCGGTGCCGGTGTTCTCGAAGGTGCAATTCTTGATAAGGACATTGCGGACGCCGCCATTGGTCTCGCTGCCGAAAGAGACGCCGTGGCCGTGGAGGAAGGTGCAATCGGTGACGGTGACGTTTTGCACCGGGCCATCGCCGCCGGCCTTGAACGCGATATCGTCATCGCCGGTGTCCGTGAGGATGTGGCGGATGAGGACGTTGTTGCAGGGGCCGGGATCGACGGCGTCGGTATTGGGGGAATCGGGCGGGGCGTGGACTTTAATGCCGTCGATGAGGACATCGTTGCAGTCCTTAGGGACGAGGTGAAAATAGGGGGAATTCCGGAGGGTGACGCCACTTACCAGGAGGCGGGTGCAGCCTTTGATGACGACGAGGTTTGGACGCGGGACATAGAGGGCGCCGGTGACGCGGGAGGCGCGGTCGGACTTTGCCCACCATGGCGCGCCGGCGCCATCGATGACGCCCTCCCCGCGGATGGCGAGGTCTGTGACGTCCGAGGCGCTGATGAGGGGACGGAGGAGGCCGTGGTACCGGTTGAGTTCGCCCTGGGTGGCGGGGAGGGGGTCGGGGAGGCCGGAGTCTGAGAATTTACCGGTGGCCTGGATGGTGGCGCCCTTCCGGATGACAAGGGCCATGTGGCTGCCGAGGGTGAAGGGGCCAGTCAGGTACACACCGGGGGGTACGATGACGGAGCCGCCGCCTGCTTTCTCGCAAACGTCCACGGTTTTTGAGAAGGCCATGGTGTTGATGGTCTTCCCGTCGCCGATGCCGCCGAAATCAGTGATGGAAAATGTTCGCGACGGGATTCTGGGGGCCGGAGGTACGTCATCGGGTGTCGCGGCCCGTGCGGAAAGCGAGGTGACGAGCAGGGCGAGGAGGAGGGAGGGTTTCAAGAATGTGGGCACTCCCCTCCAGAAGCGGCGGATTTACAGAGACGCGGTGGCAGGGGACGCGAAGAGCCCGCGGTCGAAACTCAAGCGCTATGGGATCGCAGGAGGCCCAGTGGCGGCCTTCTCGCGGGCTTCCATCATAGAGACGAAAGACTGGACACTGGCGGGAAGAGAAAGGGGGCCCGGAGGCGGGGATCCCCATTGGTAGAAGGTGACCCCCTCATCGGTTTTGAGGAGGATGGGAACACGGACGGTCGGGGCGCTTGGATAAGGGGCAATAAATGCAATATTCCCGCTCGCCGGGATAACTGCGGGAGCGCCCGGATTAGCCGCAGTGGCCGCGGCCAGCTTGGGATCGACCGGGGATTGAAATACATAACAGGCGTGTCCGGCCAATGTTTGAATGCCTATATAATTACCTTTCGCAACCCAATCGAAGCCTTTGAAATCCGACTTGGAATAGTCGGAATAGGTGGTGTCGCCGCCGCGGGCGCGAATATTGGCTCCCTTCATGACCATTGCCGGATCCTTTTGGCCCGGATAAAAAGTAGCCTGGCAACCGGAGGCGAACCACGTGTCAGTCCTTTGGCCATCGGTGCCGGTCGTAATCTCGTAGCGGATCGGGGCGGATTTGGTGACAAGGGTTTGCCTGTCCCATTTTACCGCCGGACTGGAGAGTTGGGCAGGGTCGATCGTGCCGGATTTCGTGGCCATGAGCCAGCGAGCTAGGTCTGGAGCATTAGTGATGGGAGGTTCGGGAGCGGGAGGAGTCTGGCTCGCACCCGGAGCGGTCTGGGCCTGACCATGGCAAAGAGTGACAACCCCAAGGAGGCCGCAAATAAAGGGTAAGATTTTCATTCTCTAACGACTTCGACCTGCTTATCCAACACCTTCCCTGTGTAGCGGTCAATAGCAACATGGACCCAATACCGCTGCTCCCCGTCGACGACGAAGTTTGCGGGGTTTTGGGCTCCCTGCGGATAGCGGCCGGTCTGCGCGATGACGTCGATCATCACGTTCCAGACCCGGGTGCCGCCGACGGCGGCGAGGGGGCGAATGAAAGCTTCGCGGAATCGGTCCACATATTGCATCGTGTTCGAAACGCCGTTGCCGGCGCTGCCAAAAACCGACGCGTAAACGGAGCCGAGATAGCCTGCCATGCCTATGAAGGATTTGGTGCTTAAGTTCCAGCGTCCGACAAGGTCGGAGACATTCTCAAGGGGTCCCTGACCGGGAGTGTTATTTGTGGGGTCAGTCAACTGGGTAAACCCCGGGGCCGAGCCGGACGTGTAAGCGAGCATCGACTGGGTCTGTGTCGGGCTAAACGAGCTGAATGGCGTGCTGACGGTGCCTGACGCCAGAGCTTCGTCGATATAAGCGCCCGACAGGATTGACTGAAGGACGGGCGTCTGCCGGGTATTGAGATCAACCACGCCCGCGACCAATGGATTAGGATTGTTATTCGGGGGGGGAGGCTCGAAGGCGCTGAAGACGTCGAGCATGGCGACATTGCCGCTCTGGGGCGTGAAGAAATCGATATTCTTCCACGGGGTGCCGGAGAAGACGTAACCGAGCTCCGCGACTGACCGGTATGGGCGATGGAGGAAGTAAGGCCGGCTTTCCGCCTGATAGGTGCCGCTGGTGACTGCGAAACTACTTTGGCCGAGATAAGCAGTGGCTAGTGGCAAGCCGAGTGTGACGGTGGCGGGCGCTGTCTTACCGTTTGTGGGAGTGTACCAGCCCATCGCGCCGCGGGTAACGCCGTCCGGATCCGCATAGTAGGTCGGAGGATCGCTGTCTTTACTGCTGTTATTTATGTTATCGCCAGAAAAGCGGATACCGTTGTCCTTGGCGGTGGAGTTGTTCTGTTCGAGCATTCCGATCCGGTAGTGGCCACCGGTGGCCACGTTTACAAACCAGCCGAGGTTGGAGACGAGCTCCGCAAACTCGTACGGGGTTCCGCCACGATTGCTTGAGACGGCGTAACCTGCATTGATGTCAGGACGGGTCGTTACGATCTCAGGACCAATTGAATCGCCTGTTGATGAGTCGGCCCATTCCTGGACTTCACCGGTTTCACCGGGCGTGCTAACGGGGGGTTCAAAATCTCTTCCATTTACAGCGCCGAAACGGCCGGTGCGAGGGTCGGCATAGGATTGCCAGTCGCCGCCCTGGGCGTGGTCCGCCGAGTCCGTGAGATTGCCAGAGGCGTCGTTGAAGGGCGTATCAAGAAAGTTGGTGGCAAACTGGGTGTATTTCTCATCGTAAGTAGCCCAGGGAGTGGTGCCGCCGCCATTGGGGTCCGTGTACTGCAACCGGAATGTGAGGTCCGGGCCGGGGCCATTGCTGACATTGAAATTGACGATATCGGTGTGATAGATGGTCGTTCCGTTGGAGAATTCTATTGGATAAATAGCGGCGCAAACACCGATGTAACCCTGGGCCTTGGTAGGGGGCGTAGGCAAATCAAGGGGATTGGGCGACTCAGTCGAAAGGGAATAGTTGCCGCCGGACTGCTGCAAGACATTTGATCCGCTCGTGTTCAAGATCGTTGAAATCTGGCTTATCGCTGTGGGGGGATTCGGCATGCGGAGGTTGCAGGCAGAAGGGAATCCATTCATGGCGAGAATGGTTGGCTCGCGAAAGAGCTGATTGGTTGTAATATTGAAATCCATCTCTGCGTTGGACGGCACCAATGCGCTGGCGTCAACACCGGCATTGATCGGGAGTGGAGGGTTCAACGGGGTTCCACCGCCATTGGTTGCGGTGGACCAATACTTCTGCGAGGCATTTGTCCCAGCGGCTAATGTAGTGCCGTTACTATTTTCAGCTGATGCGTTAAAAGTGTTGTAGCCAAGGCCGGCCGCGGTGGACGCGGAGGCGGTTTGGGCGGCGAGCGAATCCGGAGCCGCGCTGTCCGCGATAATGCGAAAATTAGCGTTGGGGTTGTTCACCGGGCCGGGAATGCCTGGCGGAGAGTTGGCATCGTAGGGATTCCAGATGGTGGGTACTTCCATCACCACGGCGATACCGGTATCCTTAAGGGTGCCGGAAAAGGAATGGGTGCCTTCCGGCATCGCCGGATTCTCCTCGCGCAAATCCATGTCACCCGAGTTGAAGCGGTATAAGTAGGGAAGGTTTTGGACGCCGCGAAATTCGTGGACTATTCCGGCGCCATCGTTAAAGACGATCCGGGTTGAGTACCCGTCAACCTTGGCTTGATCGATGATATTGGCGCCGAGCTGGATGATGGCATAGTCGAGATTTGCATCGTATTGGGCCTGGTACACATAAGGACTCCCAGAGTTGAACGAATCGGTACTCAAGGTGGTAACACTTAACGAGGCCTTGCCAAGGGAGCCGGCGGCAACCGAGGCTTTGAGCAGTTCAAAAAAATCGGGATCACGAGCCTGTGAGCCAAGATTTGCAATGGCCCCCAGGCGGCTGATGGAACCCGTGGTGCTGGAAGTGGCGGTCGTGTTGCCGCCAGGGCTGGCGCCGGAAAGGGACTGATGTCCCATGTAAAACCATTTGTACTCGCCGTCGTTAAAGCCGGGTGTGTTGATCCCGCCGCTCTTGAGGGAGGGGGCGCTCCAAGTGTCCTGCATCCAGACGAGACCGAAGTACTTATAAATATTGGCAGCTGTGCCCTTGGCTAGGTAGGAGGGGGAAACGCCGTAGGTGTGGACCAATTGCCACATATCGTAATCTGGACTGGTGATTCCAGGATTTACGGTCGGGATAGTCCTGGGTGTGGTAGAAGCGCCACCCAGCGGGCTGACGCCGCCTCCGCTGGGCCCCTTATAAGTGAGCCACGCGAGCCTGGACAGGGCGAAGCGGGTCTTGACCAAGGGATCGCCGGGATTGGCGAGGCTGCCATCATCGCGGAGGAATGTGCCCGTAACCAGTAGAGAGGGAAAAGCGGGATTAATGGGATCGTTTTTTTGGTTAGCGTCGAGAATTTCGTGAGAAGAGCCGTTGGTGATGACATTGTTGCCTCCATTCTTAATATCGGCGCTCGTGCCTGAGATCAGCGGCCTCGTCGGGTCGGGGCTGTAAGAGGGCTCGTCGAGGCCACGCGTGAAAGTGGCGAGGTAGTTGAGGACATTGAGTTGGGCGCCGCTGAGTCCCAGGCCATTTTGCATGAAGGAAATGAGTTCCTGGCGGTTTGAAAAGAATCGATCGGTGACGCCCTGGGTGGAGGATGGGTTGCCGTTATAATTATTCAGGTTGGTGCTGCTGGTGGTGAGGAACCCGGGGTTATTGGTGGCATAGGTGTAGTAATTAAGGGCGGAGGTGGAACCAGTGGCGCCCGTGGCGTTGGGATAAAGAGAGCCGCTGTTGTTATAAGTATTCTGAGGCATCGAGGAGGCGCCGTTGCGCCATGCAACCAATTGATCCACCTGGCTCTGGGTCAGGCCCGGGTCCTGAGGGTCGTGCGCTAGTGTGAGGTCCGCATAGGCTAGAGAAGCCTTGGAGGTAACGATGCCGTTGGTATTGGAACTGGAGGGATATCCGGCAACATTTGCATCGAGGAGCCCGCCTTCGTGGTAGATGGCATAGGCGTATCTGCCGATGACCGTGCTGGCATTGGTGCCGGACCAGGTGGCGGGGCCCTCCCCGCCCACCGGCTGGCTGGGGTTTGTGACCAGGGGATTGAGGCCGTCCCGGGCGACAAGGATCCAGTCCGGGGCAATAAAGCCGTTCGCGCCGCTGGAAATGGGAGTGGAGTCGGTACCCGAGAAGAGTGGAAGAAGATAATGGGAATTCCAGCGGGCGAGGGAAACAGAGCGTCCATTAAGGGAAGGTATCGTGGAGGAGACGGCGATGGTATTGCGCTTGATGTTGCCATTGCCCGTAGTGTTGGTGAAGAAGGACTGATTGCTCCCGCTGTAAGTGAGAAGGTTTGGCGCCCAGCTTGTCACAGGACTTACGGGACCCGGGATCTGCGGCAGCATCGTGGCAGGTGACGACGGTGTGTAAGATGTGAAGGTGGTGCCGCTGATGGTGGTGTTGCTGACACTGGAAGAGAGGACGATCTCCTCCTGAAGATCGGCAATGATGGTATCGGCGGCGCCCTGGGCGAAGAGAGAGACCTTGGTTTGATTGGCGCTGCTGTTGGAAATCTGGCGATTTGAAAGCGAGCGCGTGAAGTAAGCGACGATGACGCCGGTAAGGATGACGACGAAGGCGAGGACTATAACGAGGGCGACGCCTTCGCGGCGGCGAGACCCGGGGCGGCGGAAGTGGGGGCGCGGTTTTTGCATAATCAGGCTCAGTTATTGTTAAGATAAAAGACGTGCTGATAGACGCGGATTTGCGAGGCGGCGAATTGTGGAATTAGGGCGGTCTGGGCGAAGGTGGTTGGCTGCGCATCGAGCGCTTGCTGCCATACGGTGGCCATGAGCGGCACGGTGCCCGAAGTTGTCGGCGTGCCCTGATTGGGAGAATTAAAGTCAGGGAGATATGAAGCGGCCTTCTGGAGTTGGGACTGGCTCAAGGTCTTGCGGCTGTTGGAATCCATGACGGCGATTGCAACGACGATGGCATTGACATCGGCGAGGCCATTGGGAACCCATGTGGATGCCGGCGTGGCGCCGGCGGATGGCGCCGTCACGCTGGTGCAAATGAATGATAGATGATCGAGGTTGTTATACCATCTGTCCCCGACGTGGAAATTCATCCCGCCCTGTTTATTGGTGTTTGTGGGTGGGTCGGTGTTAATCGAGCTACCGGCGAAGGTGGTATTGTTGTTGTTGTTGGCGACAATGGAATCGGTAAATGCGGCGACGGGGTATTGGGAGTAAATGGCGCCGCCGGATCCGCCCGGGCTCAAATCCTTGACCTCGAAGCAATACTCCATCCGGAAGACCTGGTTGGCCAGGGTGACGTAATTGCTGGAGGTGCCATCCGTATATGCCTGGGCGGCGGTGCCGATACTGGGGCCGGTGAAGGAATTGCCCTCGAGGGTGGACCCAGGCAGGGGGGTCATCGTGCCGATGCCATTAAAGCCGGGATCAAAAGTCAGAAACATAAGGCCGCCCGGGTTGTTGGATTGCGGAAACCCCTGGTCCCACGTGAGGCCCTGGCTCAGGCGCTGAAGGCAATAGGGCGGGGGAGTCAAGTTTGTGCCCGTGTTATTGCTGCCGCTGTTAATGATGTAACCGATCAGGGCGGTATCGCTCTTGGGGTCGGCCTCGCCGGGAGCGGGGAAGAGGTTCTGGTTGCTGCTGCTGAAATAAGCCGGGGCCTCGCTGAAGAAGAACATCTTGTCGCTGGGGTCTGTCTGACTGCCAGAGTCGGAATCCTGCTTTGCGAAAATGAACTGGACATCGGTGCGCTGCGGCATGCCCGCGAAATCCATAGCCATCCGGTCGAAGACGAGGCGGGCCTGGTTATCCGTATCGATGTGGCGGCTGCTGAGGGTGGTGCTGAGCGAGACGCCGTTCATCATCTGGGCTATAAAGGTCATGATCAAAGCGAGCACGCCGATGGAGACC
>Ga0182024_10017340_pt1 | contig 13535 bp, 10 predicted proteins | sample P32metaG_FD_120480 | JGI IMG/M metagenome (GOLD analysis project Ga0182024, IMG submission 120480) | Permafrost microbial communities from Stordalen Mire, Sweden - P3-2 metaG (Illumina Assembly) | ecosystem: Environmental > Terrestrial > Soil > Wetlands > Permafrost | place: Sweden: Stordalen...
GAACATTCCTTCTTGCTGGTTATCGTCGCCGCGCATTCTCTCGTCTCCTTGGCCTTCCTTCACTCAGACGAGTTCTCTTAAATTAAAGTTGCAGCGGAACGAGGGTTTTTCAACAAACTGCTAACCGCGGCTCGGACAGATCCTGATCTTGTGAGCGATAGAACACTTGTGCCGCAGGTCGAGAAACTCCTTCAACTGGCGGACGCTCGATCAACGAGTTCTATAGGTATGGCGCCTTCCGTGCGGTCGCTGCAAGAAGATCCACCTGAAGTCGGAACGAATCAACCGCTCAGCGAAACCCAATTTAAAACCGAAACCCGAGGTCTTGGTTTGGATGCTTTCGATGAACGCGCATTGCAATTCCACTGGTATCTTGCTCTCCGAAATTGGTCTGCAGTGGAAAAGTGCCTTGCTCGCCTCGACCATTTCAATTTCACCGACTCCAAATTGGTGCAAATAAACCTGAAGATATTAAAAGCTATGGCGGCATACTATCGCGGTCAGCTTAGAGAAGCGGCCGCTGGGTTCCGGGCCGTGCGGCCGGAATTGTTGGAGCTCGATCTGGCACCTCAGCGTTGGCAAGTTCAGCTTTTATGGAAAAGATGTCTCGACAAACTCGGGGAGAATCCTGCGGAGCGAGCAAATCTCGCATCGGACAACGAATTGCTGTTGGAACAGATGGGGTCATCGCTGCCTTTGCAGGACCGAATCGTATTTCTGCTCAACAAGCCAACCCAAGAAGAGGAGGAACTTGCCCGCCTGGTCTGGACCTTGCAAGACCTAGACATCGCTAAGCAGTCCGATGTGATCCATAAGCTGAGGCAGTCGGTTGCCAAGTGGCGTGGACTCAGTCGATTAGTCGACCGCATCTACCGGCAGCGCGAGGCACTTGCCTTCTTGAATGTTATAGGTTCTGCGTCCCAGCAAGAGTGGCCGCGAACTCACCTGTGGCGCAGGATTTTGCTTTGCTCACCAAGGCGAGCATCGATCGTCTTCCTAAGCCTGCCCGACAGCGTGTTCGTGGCCCGGCTCAGCTGGATGTCTGTTGAATTCAAGGTTGCACACACGAGCCGACAAAGGGTGCGCGAGTTAGTCAGGCAATGGCACGAGTCAGTATCCTTGTCGCGCCCCGATGTAGCTCGTCAGGTTTCCCGCGTACTGTCGGATGAGCTCGGGATTTCAACGATGCTCAGCAATCTTCCGCACCGCGTCAGAGCACTGACGGTTCTGCCTGACGACGCTCTACACGGATTCCCGTTCGCGGCCTTAGAACATCAAGGAAAATACCTCCCTGAGCGATTTGCCTTGTCCGTCGGATATCGGCTGGGACCTGCAAAACGATCACGAAAGCGGCGTTCCCAGGCTCAACGGGCGGTGCTCGTTGGAATCACCGCTGGACACCCAAAGCTCGCCAGGACGACGGACCAGATCGCACATGTACAGAATTGGCTCAAGGATCGCGGGATCTCAGACTCCGTGCTGTGGAACCGTTGTGCCACCCCGGAGAAAGTGAAGTCAGAGATGCAGCAGTCCACGTTCTTCCATATTTCGTGTCATGGAGACTTTGTCCAGTCCAAGCCGGAGGCCACCGGTCTGCGGCTGATGGATGAAACCGGAGCAGACGCAATCCTGTCGTTGCCGGATCTATTCAACCTTGACTTGTCACAGATGCAACTTACCGTTTTAATGTCTTGTTGGGGAGCCGATAATTTCATTTTGCCAGGTCGCTGGGTCACAAGCTTGCCTGAAGTACTTTGGAGAAGCGGCGCGCAATCCATCGTTGGCTCTTTGTGGGAAGTTTCTGAAGACTCTGCGATTGAATTCGTTAGAAACTTCTACTCGGCCCTAGAGAAGCTTCCGGTCGACCAGGCACTTCAAACGGCACAGATGCTAACGATCAAGAAATCTCTGCGTGGCAACATTGACCCCGTGGACTGGGCTGGCTTTCAGGTGTATGGAGATACGAATCGTATTCAAATGTGACGAGGGATCGTGCCTATGGACCAGCGCATCCGCGTATTTATCAGTAGCATGCAGAGCGAATTTGAAGCAGAACGATCGATCCTTGTGCACGAGATCGAATCGATTCCCATCCTTGAACCCATACTTGCCGGAGCGTGGCTTCCTCAGGCTACATCAGTCCAAAAAGTCTATCTCTCCGACGTACGCAGCTGCCCGATCTATGTCGGGTTATTTGGCTGCACCTATAGCGAGCCCACTAAGATTGAATACTTTGCAGCTTCTGAAAACCCTTATCGCGAGAGATTAATTTATTTGAAAGAGTGTGCGGCGATCGACCCCGACCTCCTAATGCTGATCAAGACATTCGAGCTCCAGGTCACATTCACGAGGTTTCGCGGTGTCGCGGACTTGCTACCGATCTTCTCACGGCACCTCTTGGGAGCGCTGGATCGCATAGTAGGTATCTACCAATTGTTAAGGGAGCCCAAACCGGTGGCCCATAGTGGTGGAACAGTTTTGGAGCGGCGATGGAGCAATAAGCAGCGATATCTCTCGACTCTTGGTCTGCCGGGGAACTTGTCTCCGGAGAGCTACGAATCCGCAAAGGGCGTCGTGCTAAGTGTTTTGAACGATCGTGGATTCACGCGTCTGTTAGGAGACGCCACCGTGCCAGATCCACTAAATTCAGCTCCGCAGCCTGCGGCTGATAGTTCTGTCATTGGCTCGCGAACCAGTGAACAGAGATACGAAGCGCAGCAGCTGTTTCCGGAGATTTCCTGCGATCCAAGCCATATCATTCAAAACAAACAGTTCACTGTGGTCGTCCGTGTTCAGCGCGAAAAACTCCTGACACAGGCGACAAGAGGAGACTTCTGGCTACCGCCGGCGCCTCCAGACCAAGTACATACTGTGAATGTTCATCTCTTGATGCGCGGCGAATCGAAGCAAGGCGAAATGACGTGCAGTGCCGCAACTGGCACCATCAACCCCGCGAAGTTTGAGCTCACCGCGCCTGAGATCGAAACAGACGAACGTGGAAACTGGCACGAGAGCATGCTGGAGTTGATCCGCGTCAATTTTTATTTGCAAGGGCGATGGTGCGGAGAAGCGCAGAGCAACATCGAGATATTGCGGGACGAGAAAGTAAAACCGCGCGATCGTATCCCCATTGCAGAAGAACCGTTGTGGCGCCAACACTTGCACGTGGAACCAGGCGCGGAGCCGCCCGACTTTTTGGTCCGTATACAACGGTCGCTTGGAGACACTTGGCGGTGGACGTTCATTTCGCCACACATGAATTTCAAACTAAGAGATCAAGATTGCATACAGACTTTGGCAAAACCCGAGCGGTACGTACCAGACAATTTTGAATGGCTTGCTGGCAGAGCATCCGACGGAATCAATCGAGATAATGTCGAAGGGTCATGCGAAAGACTTTATGATGCCACACCCCAAGCTTTCAAGGACGCTTACTGGCAGCTTTTTAATGCCGGCAAAGCGCAGAGCGAAAACCGGGCCCAATCTCCGGACAAATCAATCAAGTTCGAGACTATACAGTTCGTTTCAGATGAACCATGTGTCCCTTGGGAGATCATGCGGGTGGTGGACCGGAACATTGCGCCGGAGGTCGCGCCGGTCATCCTCTCCGAGAAATACAAGGTTGGTCGATGGCTCGCGAGGTCGTCCTGCATCCTTAGGTCGAAGATCAACGTGCGTGAGTTCCGGGTTTCCACGAGTACCTACTCCGGAATCGAAAAGGTAGCCCCACTTCCCTGGACAGAGGATGAAAGGAACTACCTGTCAGCGGAGCCCTGGAAAGCACGACGTCTCAATCTCGTATTGGAAGACGTCCGGAAATTCCTCGTCGAGGGTACCGCACAAGCGATTCATTTTGCATGCCACGGGGAAATGGATCAGGCTCAGCCTCAGCGCTCCAAGATTCTACTTGAAGACGACCTGATCAATTTTCGTACCACAGCCGTCGATAGAGACTCGTCGCGAATGGGGATTGGGAAGCATCATCCTCTGGTTTTCCTCAACGCCTGTCAACTGGGCTCGGAAGGAATGGTACTCAGTTTGGGCTCGGGCTGGCCTCAAGCGTTTCTCGATGTGGGAGCCTCAGCGTTTATTGGGCCGTTATGGAGCGTGCAAGATCAGAGCGCAAGGGATGCGGCGACCCACTTTTATGAGGAGTTAAGGCTGGGGAAGTCCATGGGTGAAGCGCTGCAGACAATGAGGAAGAAGTGGCTGGACGGCGGAAGCGTAACTTTTCTCGCCTACACCTTATATGGCGACCCCTCCGCCAGAGTTGTACGGATCCCGGAAACGACTACGACTTAAGAACCTTATCGCACTCGACTAGAACAATTTGGGAGGAGCCGTGCAGGACAGATTTGACGTAGAGCCATATCAAACACCGATTGAAGTTGGTGACGGAATTACTCTGATTGCCCCGGGCTTGAGCGGCGAGGGGTTTCATTTCGGCCGGCGAGAGCAAGGACGACTGCGCGCCGACACCCTGGAATCTGAGCAATTCAGACACGCTCTCGACGAAGCGGACCTTGAGGACGTCCATACCATAATTTTGCCGCCCGGTGCGCCACCACCAGTAGAAGAGTACGAGAGAACACGAAGCGCCGGAATGGTCGCCGAGGATGAAGTGGTTCTCTTCATTCCTGCCGGGAAAGCTGACGCACAATACGTGCTTTATCAGGACGAAGACGGAGTAATGAGTGTTGAGTTTTCTGATCCCGCTGAGCGGACCGAGGCGAGCGGGGTTCGCGGAAGTGGGTTCCGCGCAATTTTGAGCTACAGGATCAGGCTTCGCAGGAGTGAAACGAAAGGCGAGACCCGCGGCGTCCTAGGAGCTCTGGGGAAGAAAGTGATTAAGGTGATTTCCCGGAAACTAGGGCTCGCTACGGGCACGAAGCTTGCCGCCTATCTGTGGGAATCCCGCGCTCGTCCATTCGAGGGCTTTCACGGCAGCGCCAAACGATTTGGCGAGGGAGCGCTCGATGAACTTCTGAACGACAAACCCGATGCGTTCACTAGCTGGAAACAGTACAACGGCAAGAAATCGCTGCTTTTCATCCACGGAACCACGAGCACAACTGCTGGCGCATTCAGCGGCTTAAGAAACTTTCCGGATACAGCGAAAGAACTATTTCGAAGATACGAAGATCGTGTCGTGGGATTCAATCACCACACGCTGGGATGCAGCGTGCCAGCAAATATCGTGAAACTTTACGACGAGCTATCGCAACATGCAGGCAATTACACTTTCGATATAATCTGCCACAGTCGAGGGGGTCTTCTGGCGCGAGCGTTAAAGGAACTCGACGAAACATCCATCGGATGTCTCACGAAGCAGCCGAGCTGGAGTCGTCCGGCGCAGTCCTCGGCAAAAATCGATCGAATCATATTCGTCGCCACGCCTAATGCAGGAACCGATTTGGCGTTCCCAGGCAACCTGCCGAAGTGGCTGAATCGGATGGCCAATCTGGCGGCGTTCATACCTGATTCCGCCGGGTCTGCACCCCTCGCGGCGGTGTTGGCTGTGGCGAGCGATGTGGCGGCCTCCGTTGTCAGTCTTCCCGGACTGGCTGACATGGCGCCCGACAGCGCATTCCTTGAAAAGCTGAATATTCCATCGATAAACGCTTCCAGCTATTGGGGGGTGGAAGCGAATTATCATGCGGCCGGCCCACTCCTCCGCGCCGTCGAAGATCCGGTCATGGACGGGCTATTCCGGGGAAAGGATAACGATCTAGTTGTGCCGACGGACGGAGTTTCAGTGGTTGGTTCGACTTTCGGGCTTTCCAGCCTCAAGGTGAAGAAATTTTCCGCGGCAGAAAGCGTGGCGCACACACGCTACTTCGTCAACGATGCAACATGGAACCACGTCCTGGCAGCGCTGAACTAAAGGCAATCTTGGACAGCGACCTGTGATGCTGAATTCCTAGCGAAAACGTGTACACATCGTATGCTGCGACGCCCTTCAGCCTCCATCCTCAAACGGTTTAGGGTTTAGGTAAGTCCTCCATCTGGCCCGCAGCGCCGCACGGACAATCCCTCCACAAATATCAAACTCGCGAGACAATCTGGACCGCCGCGAATTCGTATCCCGGTCTTTACTGCGTGAACCCTTTTCCAACGTCCGTCGCACATTTCCGGACTTGCTTGGCAGCAAATCTGTCGAACAGACGTTCGGACCGCCGCGCAATTGCCAAACGCGTAGATCCGGAAATCAGTTAGAGCGAAGATTTTCTTGCTCAATTTCGTTTTTCTATCAACGAGGCGAAGTATTGTGTGGAAACCGTGCGCTGATCATCCGCAGCACGTGCCGTCACCCGCATTTGAGGGTTTGCTGGAAGAACCTGCCATCTTTTCAATCGATTCGCGACTTGGACGACGTGCGACACTCTCGCACGCGTCAGTCGACGGCCTTGACCTTGTCCGGCGCCCAACGTTTGTATTATGCCTAAGGCTCTTCTTCCTCTCCCCACTTTCCGGATCGGTTCAGTCCGTTCTTCGCCCTTGCGCCGTTATGGTCTGGCTACGTCCCCTCTTAGGAATAACCGTTGATGTGTTATAATAGGGTAGCAGGAGGCGGGCATGACTCTGAGGCGACTACAGGAACAGCGTGTTGACAATGGCTCCTCGAACGACGATTTGAAGAGAAGTATTAATACGTTGCCGACGTCTAGTCCGCAAAATCCCGCTCCTAATCCCTTTATCGACCGCAAACCTACTCAGAGCGGCGGCAACGAGAAACCCGCGGATAACGGAAACGGCTCTACAAAGTCCCAGGATTGAGCCTAGCTATCCATGACGTTTGACGTCACCGGATTGCTGATATTTTTACTTGCAATCGTTCCGGGATTTCTCGCACACCAAGCACGTTCCCTTCTCGTACCACGTTCGCTTCGCACTCAAAGCGTCTTGGAAGAGACCGGAAACTACGTTCTAAACAGTATTCTCGTGCACCTTCTGCTGCTCGGGGCCTTCAGCGCTTGCCTAGTTTTGCTACGGAGTCCGACACCAGCAGCGTTAGACTTGGCCATCACCCAGAAGCAACTAGGCGTGTGGGCCTGGCAGCACCGGTGTCTTATTTGTTCTTACCTCGTGACGAGCCTCATATTGGGATCTTTAATTGGACTTCTCCGCGGTATTGCGGCGCGTGACCGTTTAGTCGGCACGTGGTTAGCCGATATTCCTGGGCTCAGCAAAATCCTTGTTCGCATGGGCATGCTCACGCTTCTGGAAGAAGCTCCGGTTTGGTACGAAGCGCTCAAACAGAGAACGCGCCGCGAGCGGACCTTCGTGGAGGTGAGAATGAAAAATGGCAAAGGGTTCTATACGGGCGAGCTAAAAAGTTATGGAATCGTCTCAGACTGTGAACCAAATAAAGATTTTCTGCTCGTGAACGTCGCGTACAAAGCGCTCGAAGGCGCGCAGTACGTTCCAATGAATGTAGACGGCGCGCTTTTCAACTTTGCAGATGCCGAGTCGATAGCATTCATCAAGGAAGCCGAAACTTAGGCTGTTCAATAGCCTGAAGGGCGTGCGCGCATTCGTCGGTTTAGATTTTCTCGTTGTCCGTGGCCAAAACCGCCCCATCTAATGTGGGTGTACATATCGGAACCGCATAGCAAAAGTCGTGGAGTCTCTTCGCAGCACTGACTCGACACTGGATAGGAGCCGCGTTGTTATGCCGTTGCATGGGGATCACGTCTGTCCCGATTGCTTCGATGATGAAGACCTGCGCGCATTCGTACGCGGACACTTAGAATCCGACGAATGCAGCTACTGCGGCAAGACGAGTGAAGATGGCACAAGTGTCGCCGCCGATGTCGAAGAGGTGATTGATTTCATTGAAAGCAAGCTTTCGGCTGAATACGAGGATCCAGTCGAACAGGTCGGTTGGTGTTCTGCTGAGGGGGGATGGCTTGGAGTCAACGTGTACGAATCCACGTACGAACTCTTTATGGACGGACTCGGTGGCTTTCCTTGCTCAAACGAGAATCTCATCGAAGACATAGCGGGCCACATTGGCGACACACGTGAATGGTGTGATCGGGACCCATACATGCTTTCACCGTGGGCGGGCCTGTCATCCGGCTGGCAAGAGTTCTGCCGATTGGTGAAGCATCCTACGAGGTTCATGTTCTTTCCGGCGAACACTCACGAGGACGACCACGAACCGGAGGCGGTAGCACCTGGGCAGATCCTCGCCAAAATTGGTGAACTCATTCAGCGTTCTGCGATGGTTCATACGCTGCCCATGGGCACCCGTTTTTTCCGGGCGAGAGTTCACGCTCTGGGAGCGCAGCTTACTAGTGTCGACCAACTCGCACCTCCCGGTGAGAATGTGCCGTTCACGAATCGAATGAACCCAGCTGGCATACCGATGTTCTATGGCGCGCTTGATCGCGATACTGCGATACGCGAGGTCAAATCCAACTCGCCCACTGCGGCATCCATTGGACAGTTTGACCTGCTGCACGAGATTCGAGTGGTCGATCTTATGGCGCTTCCTCCTACACGTGGAATCTTCGCGGATGGTACGCGTCAGGAGAAGGCTGCCATCGCCTTCCTTCATCAGTTTGTGGACGATGCAACGCTTCCGATCGACCGGGACGGCCGCGAACACATTGAATATGCACCTACGCAAATCGTAACGGAGTATTTTCGACATAGATTTTTATATGAGTACGAGCCGGGCCGCAAATCCCAAGTCCACGGGATCCTTTATCCCAGTTCCAAATCCGAGGGGATCAATGCCGTGCTCTTTTTTGATCGGTATAGTTGTGAAGGAATTGCCGAGGAGTCGGACTTTCCAAGGAAAAAATCGCTTCGACTGGTTGCGGCGGAAACGCTAGACCCCGTTCCGTGAAAGTGTGCCTATGTCAGTATCGGCGGATTGAACGTGGTTAAGGTGTTTCGGAGGGACGCTACGCTGCACCTGCTTGCAACGATCTCGGTCGGAAAACTTCCGCACGGAATTTGGCCGTCTGGCGATGGATCCAGAATGTATGTCGATTCCAGAACGGCGGTGCGGCCGCCGCGATCGACACGGGCACCGTTTTCCGAACCGACGCCTCGAAATGAAAACATGTGAATGGATCTTTGCACGATTATTCGGTTCCCACTCGAATTGTCGCCGCGCGGCGGCAGACCGAATGCTTCCAGCCGTGTGCCAACCCCCGTCGTTCCACAGCTGATCGTGGGCCTTCTCAGTAGTGGATTATCTCCTTCGAAGTCCCTATTGGCGAAGCGAATTGTTGTCAAAAACATCAGTCGCTTGTTGACTCCCGCGCGCGCCGTCACCCACATCTGAGCTTTCGCTGGAAGAACCTGTGAAACAAAATTACGGTCCAACCTACTGATAAGACGTGACATAGTTCGAGCGTCGACAAGCCGGGGTCGTATCGAACCACTAGGTATCCCCGTGGCTGACCTTGGTCGTCCGTGCCTCGCAGAGAGGCCACCTCACTTCGCTGATGAACCGTGAAGCTTGAGGGACTTCACTGCATTTAGCGCCTGGCTAACCCAACTCGGCCATTTGAAGGAGAGCATTCTTCATTTCGGGCGTTGGAGAGATACAGAGAGTTCGATACGCGTCAACGAAGGGGAGCCAATCTTCTTCTGAGTTTTCAAGAGCTTGCAACGACTCCATATTCGGGGGAGCTTGGGCAACTACGATCCTCTCGATCATCGACCAATCGAATCGCGTCCGATTTGCCCGCAACTTCCAAGCAGAAATTCGTGTTCTTGCCCCTCACTCCTTCACCGTCGCAGTCGCCAGAGCGTTTTCAGGACACCAGGGCAGGCGCAGGGTGCACCTGGCGCTCTATCTCTGAGATCTTGCCGGAACGCCTGGTAACTTCCAAATCAAAAAAGTTTTGGAGGTTCATCCAGAACTCGGCGTTCGTGTTGAAGTATCGCGCCAGCCGCAGCGCGGTCTCTGCCGTGATTCGGCGCCGTTCGTGTACTATTTCTCCGATCCGAGTAGCAGGCACGTGCAGTTCGAGTGCAAGCCTGTTGACTGTCAGGCCGAGCGGCTTCATAAAGTCCTCACGGAGGACTTCACCCGGATGCACAGGAGGCATTAGCCCTTCTGACTTGCTCATATTTATCTTTTCCTCCCGCTAGTGATAGTCAACGATTTCGACATCGTAGCAATGGCCCTCCCGCCAGACAAAACAGATTCGCCATTGATCATTGATCCGAATTGAGCGCTGCCCTTTGCGATTGCCTCGCAATGTTTCCAACTGATTTCCAGGCGGCGAAGCCAAAACGCGCAGCTCCGTCGTAGCGTGAAGTTGAAGCAATTTTCGCAAAGCGACCCGTTCGATGGAACGGAACCGCTTGCTGTGGCGATACTGAAAGATAACGCCAGCATTTTCAGTGCCGTCGATTCTCAACCTTGATTAAACGCTTCGTTGACTTAGCCTTTGACTGCACCCTAAGATGTGCGACAAATGGCGGAATTGCAGTCGTCGATCGGCCAAACCATCTCGCACTACCGCATCCTTGAAAAGCTCGGCGGCGGAGGCATGGGCATCGTCTTCAAAGCCGAAGACACCGAACTAGGCCGCTTCGTAGCCCTGAAATTCCTCCCCGACTCCCTAGCCAAAGATCCGCAATCCCTCGAGCGTTTCCGCCGCGAAGCCCGCGCCGCCTCTGCCCTCAACCATCCCAACATCTGCACCATCCACGAAATCGGCAACACCGGCGAGCAATCCTTCATTGCCATGGAATATCTCGAAGGCGCCACGCTAAAAGACCGCATCGCCGGCCGGCCACTCGAAACCGAAGCCCTTCTCGGTATCGCCATCGACATCGCCGAAGCTCTCCACGCCGCCCACTGCAAAGGCATCGTCCACCGCGACATCAAACCCGCCAACATTTTCGTCACCTCCCGCGGCCACGGCAAAATCCTCGACTTCGGCCTGGCCAAAGTGCAATCCGTAACCGCCCCCAGCGACCTAACGCAAACCGCCACCCTGGACCACGATCACTTGACCACTCCCGGCTCGACCATGGGCACCATCGCCTACATGTCGCCCGAACAAGCCCTGGCCCAGGAAGTCGACGCCCGCAGTGACCTCTTCTCCTTCGGCGCCGTGCTGTACGAAATGGCCACCGGCGTACTTCCCTTTCGCGGCGAAAGTTCCGCCGCCATTTTCAACACCATCCTGAGCGTCACCCCGACCCCGGCAATCCGGCTGAATCCCGACCTGCCTCCCGAGTTAGAACGCATCATCGACAAGGCCCTCGAAAAAGATCGCAACCTCCGCTACCAGAGCGCTGCCGAAATGCGTTCCGATCTCCAGCGCCTGAAGCGAGACACCGATTCGCGAAAATTTTCCAGCGCCACCCAGCAAGCTCCGGCGGCACCAATTCCCAGAGCACGGTTGTACCGGATTGTCGCAGCAGTCGCGATCCTTCTAGTTGTCGCATCGGGCGCGTTCTACTTTCTCCGACCGCACGCCGCCAAGCTAACCAACAAAGACACCATGGTCCTGGCCGACTTCACCAACACCACCGGCGATCCTGTCTTCGATGGCGCCCTCCGCCAGGGTCTCTCCGCGCAACTGGACCAGTCTCCCTTTCTCAGCCTCATCTCCGATCAACGCATTGCGCAGACTCTCTCCTTGATGAGCCAGCCCAAACAGACCCGCCTGACTCCCGAGCTAACCCGCGAAATCTGCCAACGCACCGCCAGCGCTGCCACCATCGAAGGCTCCATTTCCAACCTCGGCAGCCAGTACGTTCTGGGTCTAAAGGCGGTGAACTGCCGCACCGGCGATGTACTCTCCGACGAGCAAGTGACCACCAATGGCAAGGAGCAGGTCCTCGAAGCGTTAGGCAAAGCATCGGCCATGCTGCGCGGCAAACTGGGCGAATCTCTCGCATCCGTGCAGAAATACGACGCTCCTCCCGAGAACGTCACCACTTCCTCGCTCGAGGCCCTGCAGGCCTACACCCTCGGCAATCAAACCATGGATGTGGCCAACGACTACTCCGCCAGCCTCCCGCTTTTCGAAAGAGCTATATCTCTGGACCCCAAGTTCGCCATGGCCTATTTGCGCTTGGGCGAGTGCTATCAACCCCTGAGTGAACCGGAACGCTCGGCCGAATTTACCCGCAAGGCCTACGAACTGCGGGAGCGTGCCAGCGAAAGCGAAAAGCTCGCCATTACCTCATTCTACGAACTGGTCGTCACCGGAAATCTTGAGGCAGCCCGCTCTTCGTATCAGTCCTGGGCGCAAACCTACCCTCGTGATCAGGAACCCCAGGAGAGCCTGTGGATCACTTACACCTTTATGGGCGACTACGAGAAAGCCAACGCCGCGGCCCAGCAGGCGCTCAAGCTCAACTCCGGCAGCGGCAATAATTATGTAAATCTTGCCTACAGCTACCAGTGGATTAACCAACTCCAGCAGGCCGAAGCCACGGTGCGGGAGTCGCGAGCCCATAGCATCGACTCCCCTTGGCTCCCGCTGGTCCTTTACAACGTCTACTTCCTGCAACACGACCCCGCCGCCATGGAGCGACAGGTCTCGAGCGCCATGGGAAAAACTGGCATCGAGGATCAGATTCTCTTCCTCGAATCCGAAACGGGCGCCAATGGCGGCGAGTTCGCCAAGAGCCGCGAACTGGTGCGCCGTGCCATCGACGCCGCGCAACGCATCGGCGAAAAAGAAACGGCGGCGGAGTATCAAGCCCACGGCGCCATTCGCGAAGCGTTCGTCGGCAACTTGGACTTCGCCAAGCAGGAAGCCCATGCCGCCATCGCTCAAGCCAGTGGCAGACAGGTCGCCGCGCTCTCCGCCATCACGTTAGGGTTGACAGGCGATCCCGCGCAGGCCGAGCGCCTAGCTGCCGACCTGACCAAGCGTTTTCCCGAAGATACCATTCAGCAGTTCAATTACCTGCCCATGATTCGCGCCGCCATCGCGCTTCGCAGCGCCGACGCCACCCGCGCCATCGCAACACTCGCAGCCGCCACCCCCTACGAATTGGCGCAAACAAATACATCCTTCACCATCGCTCTTTATCCTGTCTACTTGCGTGGCGTGGCCTATCTAGCCGCGAAGCAAGGCCCCGCAGCGGCAACAGAATTCCAGAAAATCCTGAACCATTCCGGAGTAGTTGGCAACCAACCCATCGGCTCCTTAGCCCACCTGGGACTAGCCCGCGCCTATACGCTTTCAGCCGACAACGCCAAAGCCAAGGCCAGCTATGAAGATTTCTTCGCGCTATGGAAAGACGCCGATCCCGACATCCCGGTCCTCAAGCAGGCCAAAGCGGAGTATGCGAAGTTGCAGTAGGGCCGCGGATTGGAGCCGGACCCTCATTGCCAGCCAAATCTTTTGAGAGTAGGCTTCCTTAGCCTTACCCCCAGCCTCTCCCCTAAGTAGCCCGTAAGGCACGGCCCAATCTCCGAACCGGATGGAGAGGAGCGCCCCTAATGCCTTTGGATAACAAGGCCATCGTTCGGCGTCTTTATGAGGAGGTTTGGAATAAGCGCAAGCTCAAAGTTGTGGACGAGCTGATCTCCCCGA
>Ga0182024_10017341_pt1 | contig 13535 bp, 9 predicted proteins | sample P32metaG_FD_120480 | JGI IMG/M metagenome (GOLD analysis project Ga0182024, IMG submission 120480) | Permafrost microbial communities from Stordalen Mire, Sweden - P3-2 metaG (Illumina Assembly) | ecosystem: Environmental > Terrestrial > Soil > Wetlands > Permafrost | place: Sweden: Stordalen...
CCGCGCCATCCGCGTCCAGACTGGCATCCCGGGATTGCCGAGCGTCTACGGCGTCGCCTCGAGCGCCAACGCCGCCGCCGGCACCGGAGCGGGCACCGACAGCCGCTACGACTACGAGCCGGCCCGCCGAAGCGACCTGCCGGTGCAGGAAACGTGGGATACCCGTGCCTATCTGCGCCACGTCCCGACTGTGTTCAAGGCGGTGCGCGACGAATTCGGCCCCGAGCTGCCCCTGCTGCACGACGGGCATCACCGCATGACCCCGATCCAGGCCGCCCGGCTCGGCAAGAGCTTGGAACCCTACGACCTGTTGTGGCTGGAGGACTGCACCCCAGCGGCGAACCAGGAGGCGCTGCGGCTGGTGCGAGCGCACACGACGACGCCGCTGGCGATCGGGGAGATCTTCAACACGGTGTGGGACTACCAGACCCTCATCCGCGAGCAGCTGATCGACTACGTGCGCAGCGCCGTCACGCACACCGGTGGCATTACGCATCTGAAGAAGCTGCTCGAGTACGCCGCCCTATACCAGATCAAGTCGGGCATGCACGGCCCGACGGACGTCTCGCCGGTGGGCATGGCGGCGGCGCTTCACCTCGGCCTCGCGATCCACAACTTCGGGATCCAGGAGTACATGCCGCACGGCACGCACACGAATGAGGTCTTCGAGCAGTCATACACGTTCGCCGACGGCCTCCTGCACCCTGGAGACAAGCCCGGCCTCGGTGTTGAACTGCATCTGGAAGCGGCCGCCAGGTATCCCTATCAGCGAGCCTACCTCCCTTACAACCGGCTCACCGACGGCACCATCCACGACTGGTGAGCTCTGCGTTGGCGAGGGTGACGCGATGCGGCCCGCCGACGCTGGTTGTCAGGTTCCCCTTCCGTCCCGCCAGCGAAGGCGACGCTGGCGGTGTCGCCGTTGACGGTGGTGTTCGTGGGCGTGATCGATGGGTCGAAGCTGGGCCCAGCGAACGCCTCAAGGCCGCATGGGCTTCGCGCCCCCGAACTGAAGCGGCTTTCGAGGGCGGCGAAATGGTTCTGGAGGCGGACGGTCTCGGCGGTCTCCAGCGAGCAGGCGTCGGTCGCGTCGCCACTCTGCAGATCGGAGACGTACTCGGTCGCCGCTTGCCGGGCGAGCGTCGCCGCGCTGGGCCCACCGCAGCCCGACACACCGGCCGCGATCGCGACCGCCACGAGCAGGCAGCGCCCACCGGTGGTGGCGCGGCGACTGGGAGCTGCGCGAAAACGCGATGACATCGGCCACATAAATAGGCGTAGCTGCTCGCCGCGCCGGCGTCTACGGCAGTACGCGCCACCGGCGGCGCAGCAGGTGTGCGCTGGCCTTGGGCCGCCGGTCCCTGGTGAACACCCCCTTCTTGTTGCCGTCGACTCGCTTGACGCCCGACGCCGTGGCGAAGTCGGCGAACGCCCACACGTGCTCCCCGACGACCGAGTCGACGCGGTCGAAGACCCGGTGGTACATGGCGAGCAGCTCCGCCTGGTACTCCTCGGTCCAAGGCACCGGCACCACGCTGTGGAGCCCCGCGATGGCGTCGGCGCCGTACTCGGTGATGATGATCGGCTTGCCGTGCTTGGCCGCCCACGCCCGCAGCTCGGCCTCCAGCGCCGGTTCGGCGGCCGCCAGGTCCCCCGGGTCCTCGTACCAGCCGTAGTAGCGGTTGAGCATCACCACGTCGAACATGTCCGTGATCACATCGGCCTGCGCGGGGGCCGACATGGCGTTGGCGAAACCGACCGGTCGAGTCGGGTCCAAGCGGCGCGCCTCAGCGACCAGCGGCTCGAAGTAGGCGCGGGCGGCGGCCGTCTCGGACTCGGGTTCGTTAGCGATGCTCCACGCCACCACGCTCGGGTGGTTCTTGTCCCGGGCGATCAGCTCCCCGATCGCCCGCCCGTGCGCCGCCTGCGCGGCGGCCCCCACCGTCTGCTCCGAGAAGGTGACCAGCCCCCGCCCCGCGGAGTCCTCGCCCCCCAGCCCCATGTTGAGGCCGACGGCAGGGGCCTCATCGATGACGACGACGCCGTGACGGTCCGCGTAGTCCATGACGTCCTCGGCGTAGGGGTAATGGGAGGTGCGCAGCGAGTTGGCGCCCAGCCAGCGCATGAGCGCGAAGTCGTGGACCATGACCACGTCGTCGTGGCCCTTGCCGCGCAGCGCGCTGTCCTCGTGCTTGCCGAAGCCCTTGAAGTAGAAAGGCTCGCCGTTGATCAGGAAGCGGTCACCGGCCACTTCGACGGTGCGGATACCGACCGGCAGCGGGTAAGAGTCCACCGCAGCGGCGCCATCCCCCCACAGCTCGACGGTGAGCTCGTAGAGGTAACCATCCCCGGGCCGCCACAGGCGCACGTTGTCGACGGACAGTTCTCCCGAGCTTCCCACCGCCGCCGCCACCGGGGTTCCCTCCGCGTCCCGCAACCCCACCCGCACCTTAAGGCCATCGGCCGCAGCGGCCTCCACGTAGTAGCGCACGGTGCCCCGCCGGCCGGCCACGCCGGTCACGACGGTGATGTCGTCCACCCGCGCTCTCGGGGTCGTGTAGGCCCACACGGACCGGTGGAGGCCGGCGTAGTTGAAGAAATCGTGGAAGTAACGCTGGCGACGCCCGCCGGGCGTATCGACGACATAGCCCGGGGGGATCGACTCCCACGTCAACTCGTTGTTGATCACGACCGTCACCCGGTTCGGAGCGCCTAGCTGCACCACCCCGGTGATGTCCGCCTCAAAGGGCGTATAGCCTCCGTCGTGGGCCGCCACCCAGGTCCCGTTGACCCACACCTTGGCCCGGTGGCTGGCGGAGCCGAAGCGCAGGACAACCCGCTTCCCGACCCAGGTGGCGGGCAGAACCACGGTCCGCTCGTACCAAGCGTCCCCGACGTGCTCGCGCATCGCGGGGTCGGGCAGCACGTCGTTGTAGCTGGCGGGGACCGGCATCTCCAGCGACCCCCGGGGGAGACCCTGCGACCACCCGCCCGCGCGCCCGGCCCCGCCGTCGTCGAGCACGAACCGCCACAGGCCGTCGAGGCAGTGGCGCTGCCGGGTCGGGGTTTCGCGCGGGGGCAGCACACGCCGACCTCAGCCGTCGGTCAGGGGACGGGAACCGGGCTGTTGGCGGTCACGACATCGCGGTACCACGAGAAGCTCTTTTTGGGGATGCGCTGGCCGGTGGGGAAGTCGACCCAGACGAGGCCGAAGCGCTTCCCATACCCCCGGGCCCACTCGAAGTTGTCGAGGAGGCTCCAGCAGAAGTAGCCCCGCACGTCCACGCCGCCATCGATGGCCCGAGCGAGCGCGTTGAGATGGCCGTCCAGGTAGGCGATGCGGTCCCCATCCTCCACCCGTCCGTCGGGATCGACGTAGTCGCAGAAGGCCGCTCCGTTCTCGGTGATATAGAGCGGCGGCAACCGGTAGTCGCGGTCGAGGCGGAGGAGCAGCTCGGTCAGCCCCGTCGCGTCGATCTCCCATCCCATCGCGGTGCGCTTGGCGCCGGAGTGGACGAGTCGGACCACGTCCAGCTCCTCGGCCGCCGGCTCGGGTTCGTGAGTGGGGGCGACCAGGCCACTACGCAGCGCCTGGTCTGAGTTGGAACGGTCGGCGACCAGCCCGGGCGAGTAGTAATTCACGCCGAGGAAGTCCAGCGGTGCGCTGATCGCGTTGAGGTCGCCGTCCGCCACGACTGAGAAGCCCGGGAGCGCAGCGGCGTAGTGTTCGACCATGTCGGCCGGGTAGCGGCCCTCGAAGAGGGGGTCGAGAAACAGGCGGTTGACGTAGCCGTCGACTCGCCGCGCCGCGTCGAGGTCCGCAGCGGCGTCGCTCGCGGCCCGCACCGGCGACGGGTTCAAGGTGATCCCCACCGGCGCCGCCGTGGCGGCGCGGATCGCGGCGACGGCACGCGCGTGACCGACCAGCAGGTGGTGGTTCGCGGCCACCGCAGCCCCCGAGTCAGCCCGCCCGGGGGCGTGCAGCCCGTTGCCGTACCCGTGCCACGCGGAGCACCAGGGTTCGTTGACGGTGATCCAGCGTTCGACCGCGTCGCCGAGCGCCTCGGCCACCATGGCCGCGTACTCCCCGAAGCGGTCGGCCGTGTCACGGACCACCCAGCCGCCCGCGTCCTCCAGGGCCTGGGGGAGGTCCCAGTGGTACAGCGTCGCCGTGGGCGTGACCCCGCGAGCCCGGAGCCCGTCGACCAGGCGGCGGTAGAAGTCGACGCCGGCGGGGTTGGCGGAGCCCTTGCCGTCCGGCTGGATGCGGGGCCACGCCACCGAGAACCGGTACGACACGGGTCCCAGGGACGCCACCAGGTCGAGATCCTCCTCGAGCCGCCTGTAATGGTCACACGCCACGTCGCCGGTATCGCCGTTGTGGGTCCGCCCCGGCGTGTGGCTGAAGGTGTCCCAGATCGACGGGCCGCGACCGTCGGCCCGAACCGAGCCCTCGATCTGGTAGGCGGCGGTCGACACTCCCCACACGAAGCCTCGGGGGAAGATGGGCTGGGCAGCGATATCAGGCACGATCTCGGTGACCTCCTCAAACAGTGACCGACCCTTGCGGCCGACCCTACTTGCCGCCGAACGATATCGGATGCGGTTAAGCGCTTACAAGAAAAAGGTCCCCGCGCAAGTAAGGACTTGACCCCGTTGACGAGGGGTCGTATCGTGCCGCGAGGTTAAACGCTTACATGCAGCACCCGGCGAGGAGTCTGGAGTGCAAGTGCGCGGCGAGCATTCGCCAGTGTCGACGATCTACGACGTAGCGGCTCGGGCTGGCGTCTCCATCGCGACGGTCTCGCACGTCGTCAACGGGCATGGGTCCATCCGCCAGTCCACTCGCGACCGCGTGATGCACGCGGTCCGGGAGCTGCACTTCGTGCCCAACAACGCGGCCCGGGGGCTCTCCAGTGGGTCGAAGAAGGTCATCGGCCTGGTCTTCGCCCGGGTGCCGTCTGAATGGACGACCTGCTCGAGCTCTGAAGAGGGGACGTTGCTCTTCACCGACTCGGTGATCAGAGGCGCCGAACTCGCGGCTCAGCGTGACGGGTACTCGCTGCTGCTCCACAGCACCGGGGGCGCGAAGGCGGCCTCGGCGGTTGCCGCCCTCACCGGCGCGACCGACGGGCTCATCCTCACAGACCGGGTCCTGCCCGAACGGCGGGTCACCCCCTTCGCCCGGTATTTCCCGATCGTCCTCCTCGCCGGGTCCGGTCGCTCGCGGACGTCGGTGACCGTGCGGGTGGACAACCGGCTGGGCATGCACATGATGGCCGAGCACCTGGTGGTCAAGCACGGACTGCGGCGGCTCGCGTTCCTCTCGGGCGCGGCGGGCAGCCCCGACAGCGACGCGCGCGCCGACGCGTTTCGCCGCACCGCGGAGGCGCTCGGCGCCACGGTGGAGCCGGGGGAGTGGTGGCGGGGCGACTGGTCCTCCGCCGGCGCGGCCGTGACCGTTCAGCGCCGGCTGAGGCTCGGCGCGCCGCTGCCCGAGGCCATCGCGTGCGCCAACGACTCGAGCGCCATCGGCGCCCAGTATGCGCTCAGCGCCGCCGGTATCCAGGTCCCCTCGGAGGTCGCGGTGACGGGGTTCGACAACATCCCCCTGGCACGCCACCTGACCCCGGGGTTGACGACCGTGCACCAGCCCATCCAACAGCTCGGGGTGGTCGCAGTGGAGGCGCTGCTGGCCAAGGTGAGCGGCGCGCAGACACACGCCCGCGACATCGTTCTGCCCACCCGGCTGGTCGTGCGCGCCAGCTGCGGGTGCTCGTCCGATGCCCTGGCTGGGCTCGCGAGGTGGCGGTCCGACGACGCGATGCTGGTGGAAGAGGCGTCATGACCTCGTTTGGCTCCACCGAGGTGGCGACCCGGCCCCTGCCCGAGCGCCCGTGGGTGGGCGTCAACTTCTGGTCCCGCGCCGGCGGCCCGCGCATGTGGGGCGAGCGGTACTCCCCGGAGGTGGTCCGGGAGGAGCTCGACGTCCTGGCGGCCAATGGGTGCAACCTCACTCGCTGCTTCTGCTATTGGCCCGACTTCATGCCCGCGCCCGAGCGCCTCGACCCCGCGGTGCTGGATCGCTTCCTCGATTTTCTGGAAGCCCACCACGAACGGGGCATGGGCACCATCCCCACGTTCATCGTCGGCCACATGTCTGGGCAGAACTGGGACCCGCACTGGCGAGGCGACCGGGACCTGTACCGGGACGTGTGGCTGGTGGGCCAGCAGGCGTGGTTCGTCGCCGAGGTCGGGCGCCGGTTCGCAGCCCACCCGGCGGTGGTCGGCTGGCTGCTGAGCAACGAGATGCCGATCTACGGTGGCGCCGCTCCCACCGAGGAGGTCACCGCCTGGGCGCGCCTGCTCATGTACGCGCTGCGCTCCGCCGGCGCCCACCAGCCCGCCTCGGTCGGCGACGGGGCGTGGGGCATCGAGGTCAGTGGCCGCGACAACGGGTTCTCGCTGCGGCGGCTGGCCCCGCTCGTCGACTTCCTCGGCCCGCACGTCTACCCCATGTCCGATGACCCCGTCCGCCACCACAGCGTCGCCGCCCTGACTTGCGTGCTGGCCGCCTCGTTTCATCGGCCGGTGGTGCTGGAGGAGTTCGGGGTGTCCTCGGACTTCGCCTCGGACGAGAATGCCGCCCACTACTACCGCCAGGTCCTGCACTCCACTCTGCTCGCCGGCGCGGATGGCTGGATCGCCTGGAGCAACTGCGATTTCGATGACCTGGCCGACGAGGACCCTTACCGCCACCATCCCTTCGAGCTGCACTTCGGCCTGACCGACCGCAGAGGTGTGCCCAAGCCCGCGCTCGGGGAGCTGGCCCGGTTCTCGGCGATGCTGGCCGAGCTGCCGCCGGCGGCCCTGGCCGCGCGGTCCGCGTTTCCGCAGGCCTGCATCGTCGTCCCCGAGCATTTTGAGCGCGTTGTCCCCTTCACCACGGAAGCCGACCGCGGCGACGTCCGGGACACCATGCTGCAGGCGTACGTGGTCGGCCGGGAGGCCGACCTGCGCCTCGGGATCGCCCGGGAGCGGGACGGCCTGAGCCCCTCGACACGCCTGTTCCTGCTCCCCTCGGCCAAGATCCTCACCGCGCCCGGCATGGCCTCGCTGCGCGAGCGCGCCGCCTCGGGGGCGACCGTCTACCTCTCGTACTTCCCGGGCAGCACCGCCACCCAGCGTGGCCCGTGGCTCTACGGCCTGGAGGAGACCTTCGGCGTCCGGCACGCACTGCGCTACGGGCTCGCCGAGCCGCTCGACGACACCGAGCTGACCATGACGTTCCTCCGCTCCTTCGGCGCCATCGCCGAGGGCGAGCAGCTCGTGTTCCGGATCCCCCCGAGCGTCCCCGCCCTCACATTCCTGCCCGTCGAGCCGCTCGGCGCCGAGGTGGTGGCGACCGACGGCCACGGCAGGCCGGCGTTGCTGTCGCACGCAGTGGACACCGGGACCGGCGTGCTGTGCACCTATCCGCTGGAGTACATGGCGGCCCGGACACCGTGGGCCAACCCCGAACCGACGTGGCGGCTCTACGACGCCCTGGCCAGCGTAGCGGGTGTGGACCGACCCCTGCGCTGCGCCGACCCGCGGGTCAGCTGCGTTGTCGCCGGCGTCGGCGACGGTTCGCTGGCGAGCGTCACCAACCTCTCCGACCAGGCCGTCGACGCGGACGTGCTCCACGACGGGGCGCAACCACGCCGGTTGAGCCTCGGTCCCTACGACGTGCACACCTTCCTACACCCGACGTATCAATGACAAAATGACAACCCCCATCTTCCGAGGAGGAACCATGGTCGCCAACCAGGCCACCAAGAAGGCCATGCGACGTCGCGTGTCCGTCGGTCTCGCCGCCGTACTCGCCGCCGCGACGGTCGCCGCGTGCGGCAGCTCGTCCAGTTCACCCAGTAAGTCGGCCACGGCCGGCTCGATCAAGGGGCAGACGCTCCACTACTGGGCCAGCGTGGAGGGCACCGGTCCCCAGCAGACCACCCAGACGCTGACCGGCCTGTTCAAGACCTTCACCCAGCAGACGGGGGTTCATGTGGACATGGAGGTCATCCCGTGGACGGACCTGCTGACGAAGGTCCTGACCTCGGTCACCTCGGGGACGGGCCCCGACGTGATGGAGATCGGCAACACGTGGGCTCCGACGCTGGCGGCCAGCCACGGCTTCCTGCCGTTCGACGCGGCCAACATGACTGCCGTCGGCGGCGCCAACAAGTTCGCCTCCTCGTCCCTGAAGGTCTCCGGCGTGCCCGGCAGCGCCCCGATGTCGCTGCCCGTCTACTCCGAGGCCTACGGGTTGTTCTACAACAAGGCCGACTTCAAGGCCGCCGGGATCAGCCGCCCGCCCTCCACCTGGGACCAGCTGGTGGCCGACGGCAAGAAGCTCACCACCGGCGGGCGCTACGGCATCGCCGTCGAAGGTGGCAGCACCACCGAGGCCGCCCACTGGGCGTTCCTGTTGGGCGAGCAGTACGGCAACCCGCTCTACGCCAACGGCAAGTGGAACTTCGCCACCCCCGCGGAGGCGAAGGCCGTCTCCCTGTACGTGAACATGGTGGGCAGCGAGCACATCGCCAACCCGTCTGACGCCCAGAACAGCTCCAACGTGGCCGTGTCCGACTTCGCCACCAACAAGGCTGCCATGCTGGTGTGGCAGAACCCGATGACGTCGTTGTCTCTGCTCGGCCTGCCGAGCTCGGCCTACGGGGGCGCGCCCATCCCGGAACCCTCGCCGCTGCCGGCGGGAGGAACCGCCGTCCAGACCTTCCCGGCAGGCATCAATCTGGCGATTCCGGCGTCGACCAGCCACAAGGCCGCGGCCCTGGCCCTGGTGAAGTACTTGACCAGCACCACCGTGCAGGACTCGGTCAACAAGACCTACGGCACCTTCCCGCCGGTGCTCGCCGCCCAGCACGCGTCGCAGTTCGAGACGCCGCTCTACAAGACGCTCGAGGCCAGCTACAACGACCACGCGGTGCCCCTGCCACAGGTGGCGTCGGAGAGCACCATGGAGACAGATCTCGGTGGCGCCATCACCCACCTGATCGCCGAGGCGGCCACCGGGTCGTCGCTGTCCACCAGCCAGATCCAGGCCGCCCTGTCCTCGGCCCAGGACACGCTCAACGCCGCGGCCGGGGGCTGAGCCTGAGCGGCGGAGGATGGCGGAAGGAGCGACATGACGCAGGCGGTCAAGCCGCAAGAGCCGGTCGAGGCGGCGGGGGAGAAGCGGACCCCCGCCGCCTACCGCACCCGGTGGTGGGAGCGCGAGGGCGTGATCCCGTACCTGCTGATCGCTCCCGCCATCCTCTTCGAGCTGCTGGTGCACTTCATCCCGATGGTGGCGGGAGTGATCATGAGCCTGTATGGGCTGACCTTGTTCACCCTGCACCACTGGGCCAGCGCGCCGTTCGTCGGGTTGGGCAACTTCAAGCTCGCGGTCAGTGGCCCGATCGGCAGCGCGCTGTTGCAGTCGTTTACGGTGACACTCCCGTACGCGGTGCTGGTGGTCGGGCTCTCCTGGGTGATCGGCATGTTGGCGGCCACCGGGCTCAGCGCCGAGTTCCGGGGCCGCGCCGTGCTGCGCTCCGCCCTCCTCGTGCCCTACGCCCTCCCCGTCTACGTGGGGATCATCATCTGGAGCTTCATGCTGCAGCGGGACACGGGGGTCATCAACACCGTGCTGGTACGGGACCTCCACCTGGTCCACAGCGCGCCGTTCTGGCTGCTCGGGACCAAGGCGTTCTGGTCGATGGTGGCGGCAGCCGTGTGGCGGTGGTTCCCGTTCGCCTTCATCATTCTGTTGGCGGGGCTGCAAAACATTCCGACGGAGCGGTACGAGGCGGCGGCGGTGGACGGGTCCTCGAGCTGGCGCCAGTTCCGCTCCATCACCATGCCGGGGCTGCGGTCGGCCAACTTCGTCCTGGTCCTCGTACTGTTCCTCTGGAACTTCAACGACTTCACCACGCCGTTCGTGCTGTTCGGCAGCGCCCCGCCGTCGCCCGCCGATCTGGTCACCCTCCACATCTACACCGTCTCGTTCGAGAGCTGGAACTTCGGGTTGGGCTCTGCCATGTCGGTGATGCTGATGGTGTTCCTCATGGCCGTCTCCGCCGTCTACCTCCGGGTGCTGCGGCGAGGAGGCGAGTCCGGTGTATGAGTCGACGGCGGCCCGGTGGTTCCGGCGGGTGACGCTCGCGTTGATCGCGCTGTTCGCCCTGTTCCCGCTCTTGATCATCCTGTTGACCACCATCAAGCCGCTGAAGGACGTTCAGAACACGTTCCAGTGGATCCCGAGCCACATAACCCTGGCCCCGTACGCCGAGATCTGGTCAACGGTGCCGCTGCTGCACTACTTCGTCAACAGCCTCATCGTGTCGAGCAGCTCGACGGTCGTGTCGGTCACCCTCGCAGTGTTCGCCGGGTACGCCATCAGCCGGTTCCAGTTCCGGGGCCGGCGCCTCTTCTCCCTGGCTGTCCTGTCAACCCAGATGTTCCCGGGCATCCTGTTCCTGCTGCCCCTCTACCTGATCTACGTCAACATCGGGCGCTCCATCGGGATCAGCCTCTACGGCTCCTATCTGGGGCTGATCATCACCTACCTGACCTTCGCGCTGCCATTCGCGGTGTGGATGCTGGCCGGGTTCTTCGCCACGATCCCGCGCGAGCTGGAGGAGGCGGCGATGGTGGACGGCACATCGCACTGGGGGGCGCTGTTCCGCATCGTGCTGCCGCTAGCTCGACCGGGGATCGTGGCGGTCGCGGTGTTCGCCTTCATGACGGCTTGGGGGGAGGTCCTTTTCGCGTCCGTGCTGACGACCCAGTCGACCCGGACCCTCGGCATCGGCCTCCAGGAGTACGCCACCTCGGGCGACACCGCCTGGAATCAGATGATGGCTGCGGCGGTCGTGGTCAGCGCCCCGGTCGTGGTCGTCTTCCTGGCCCTGCAGCGGCACCTGATTCGCGGCCTCACCTCCGGCTCGGTCAAAGGGTGACCACTATCCCGAGTTGAAGGGAGCACGATGGCGACAGTAACCCTCGAGAAGCTCACGAAGGTCTACCCGAACGGCACCACTGCTGTCTCAGACCTCGACCTTACGGTTGCCGACGGCGAGTTCATGGTGCTGATCGGCCCTTCGGGCTGCGGCAAGACCACCGCTCTGCGAATGGTGGCGGGACTGGAGAAAATCACCGGTGGACACGTTCGGATCGACGACCGCATCGTCAACGATCTGCCCCCCAAGGCGAGGGACATTGCGATGGTCTTTCAGAACTACGCGCTCTACCCCCAAATGACCGTCGCCGACAACATCGGCTTTGGCCTCAAAGTACGCAAGGTTCCAAAAGCGGCGATCCGAGACAAGGTGGAGGCAGCGTCGCAGGTCCTCGGACTGCACGAACACCTGGATCAGAAGCCGGCCCAGCTGTCCGGCGGGCAGCGCCAGCGAGTGGCCATGGGCCGCGCGATCGTCCGTGAGCCGGCCGTGTTCCTCATGGATGAGCCCCTGTCGAACCTCGACGCCAAGCTTCGCGTCCAGATGCGTGCCGAGATCTCGGAGGTGCAGCGTCACGTCGGCGTCGCGACGCTCTATGTCACCCATGATCAGACCGAAGCGATGACGATGGGCGATCGCGTCGCCGTCCTGAGATCCGGCGTCCTTCAGCAATGCGACCGACCACAGAGCCTCTACGACTATCCTGACAACCTCTTCGTCGCCGGCTTCATCGGCTCCCCCTCGATGAACCTCTACGAGGGGGAGCTCTCTCCCGACGCACACGCGGTGCGACTTGGAGGGCAAACGCTCATCATCCCGCCCAGCGTGCAAGAGGCTCGGCCTCGCATCGGGGAGTTTCGCGATCAGAAGCTGATCGTGGGGATCCGACCCGAGCACCTGACCCTGGAGAATCCACTCGAGGGCGCCACGCTCTCCGGCGAGGTGCAGATAGTGGAGGCGTTGGGCTCTGAGCTGATGATCCACTTCCACATCGACGCCACGCCCGTGCACTCCGATGAGGAGTTCTCGGATCTGGCCTCCGGCGGCGCTCCCCTCGCGACCCATGCTGCCGGAATCGCCCGCGTCCAGTCTCGCTCGCAGATACGGGCCGGCGAGGTCGCGACATTTGCCGTGGAGACCGAGTGGCTCCACTTCTTCGACCCGGCCACCGGCACCGCCGTTCGCGACCGACTGCCGGATTGACGCGTGCCGCAACTCGGACGCTCCCATGTCGTCTACGACGAATGGCTGCGCCGGAACTCCGGAACTATTTGTTTCCAGCTGTTTCTCAGTGCCGCCGCTCGGGCTCGAACCCTGGCTCGGGACACGCTTAGACCATATGGAGGCCGTCGTCCGGCCTGACCGGTAGTCATGGTCGGGTCCCCCACGCGAGCGTGGGGTGTGACTTCAGCCGAGCGGGTGGCACCCCGCGCGGCGCCCACAATCGCATAGAGGAGCCGACCATGGCGAAGGTTCGCAGTTGGGTTGGTCTGGACGTGCACGCGCGCTCGGTGCTCGCTGTGATGATCGATGGCGAGTCGGGCGAGCTGCGCTCGCGACGGCTGTCGGGGACGACGAGCGAGGTGGTCGAATTCTGCTGCTCGCTGCCGGGTCCGGCGCGCGTGGCGTACGAGGCGGGACCGACGGGCTACGGGCTGGCGCGGGCGCTGGAGCTGGCGGGCGTCGGGTGCGTGGTCGCCGCGCCGGGGAAGATCGAGCGGCCTGCCGCGGACAAGATCAAGACCGATCAGCGCGACGCCGAGCGGGTGCTGCGCTTGTTGATGATCGATGGTCTGCACGCGGTCCGGGTTCCCAGCAGCGAGGAGGAGGCGCTTGAGCAAGCTGCTGCTGCGCCATGACCTCCGCTATGAGGACACCGCCAGCGCCTGGACGGTCGCTCACCGGGCGGGCTGACCAAGATCGACCTGGGGCAGCGCGGCGCGCAACTGACGCTCTGGAGTATCTTGCGGCGATCGACGCGATCGTGATCCGCCGCGACGCGTTGGAGAAAGCGATCGGCGAGCTGATCCCCGGCTCGCCGTCGGCGCAGACCGTTGCGAGGTTGCGCTGCCTGCGCGGGATCGACACGCTGTCCGCCGTCGGACTGTGCGCCGAGATCGGCGACTTCGCTCGCTTCGAGAGAGCGGGGCGGCTGATGAGCTACGTCGGCCTGGTCCCATCTGAGGACACCAGCGGTGAGAAACGCCGCCAGGGCGCGATCACCAAGACCGGGTCCAGGCACGCCCGCCGGCTGCTGGTCGAGGCCGCGTGGCATTACCGCCGCGCGCCCGCCAAGGGGCAGGTGCTGCGCCGCCGCCAAGATGGGTTAAACTTTCACCGGAACCGGTCGACGGAGGGGCGAGGACATGGTGGACAGCCCAGTACGGTGGGGAATCCTCGGAACGGGCCGTATCGCGAGCACGTTCGTGACCGATCTCCGGTTGACCGATTCTGGCGTTGCGGTAGCGGTCGGGTCGCGCAGCCAGGGATCCGCGGACCGTTTCGCGGACGAGTTCGGCATCGCGAGTCGGC
>Ga0182024_10017342_pt1 | contig 13534 bp, 13 predicted proteins | sample P32metaG_FD_120480 | JGI IMG/M metagenome (GOLD analysis project Ga0182024, IMG submission 120480) | Permafrost microbial communities from Stordalen Mire, Sweden - P3-2 metaG (Illumina Assembly) | ecosystem: Environmental > Terrestrial > Soil > Wetlands > Permafrost | place: Sweden: Stordalen...
CCTTTGTCTATGTGACCTACATCCGCACCACGCCGGAGAAGCTGTGGTCAGCACTGACCGACGGGGAATACATGAAGCAGTACTGGTTTGGCACGCACTGCGAAAGTGCTTGGACGCCGGGTTCCTCGTGGAAGATGGTGTACCCCGACGGCACGATCACCGATGCCGGCGAGATCGTCGAGTCCGAGCCGCCTAGACGGTTGGTGATCCGCTGGCAGCATCAGAACAAACCCGAGCTCAAGGCCGAAGGTGAGTCGCTATGCACCATGGAGTTGGAGCCCAGTGGAACGGCGGTCAAGCTCTCCATCACCCACACCATCGAGCGCGAACCCTCGAATCTAATCGCGGCAGTGTCCGGCGGCTGGCCGAAGATCATCTCCAACCTGAAGTCGCTGCTGGAGACCGGCTCCGCCGTTCTGCAGGACGCGTACCCGAGCGGCAATCCGCGGTAGATGCCTACGGCCAAGCACCCTGCGTCAGGAAGGGAGAATGGTATGACGAGCATTCAAAAGTTTCTCGTGGAGGGAATGCGATGAAAGAAGAGTCAACGGCGGTACAGCATAAGGTCGGAACGCGAGAGGAATGGCTCGCAGCTCGCCTCAATTTACTTAAAGAGGAGAAGGAGCATACGCGGCGTGGCGACGAGCTGACGCAGAAGCGCCAGGAGTTGCCGTGGGTTCGGGTCGACAAGGAATATCGGTTCGAGACCGACGCGGGGAATGCCTTGCTATCGGGCCTCTTTCGCGGGCGCTCGCAGCTGCTTGTCTACCACCTCATGTTCGGGCCCGACTACGCCGCTGCCTGCCCTTCCTGCTCGGCGATCGCGGACGGATTCAATGGCATTCAGATTCACTTGGCCAACCATGACGTGATGCTTTGGGGAGTATCGCGGGCGCCGCTCTCAAAGCTGCAAGCGTATAAGCGGCGGTTGGGATGGACCTTCCCGTGGGCGTCCTCGTTCGGCAGCGAATTCAATTCCGACTATAGCGTCGGCTTCAGTCCCGAGGAGCAGCTGCGCGACGGGGGCATCGAATACAACTACCAACGCGAGAGCGCCTGGAAGCCATCCGGCCCGGGCGGCCCTTCCTCCCAGAACATATTTGGGACTGGAGTCGATATGCCAACCTTTCTCCGCGAGAGGCCGGGAGTGAGCGCCTTCGCTCTCGAGGACGGCGTCATCTACCACACCTATTCGGCCTATGCGCGGGGATTAGACGGCCTCTGGGGCATGTGGCAGTGGCTCGACCGCGCTCCCAAGGGGCGCAACGAGACGGGCCACTGGTGGCGCCGGCACGACGAGTACGACAACAAATAAAAATCCACGTATTCCCGAGGTCGGGGCGCGGCCCACGATACGACGGAGGGCAGACTCGTTCCATTCATTCGCTAACGGCCTCCGCCAGAACGGCGGGGGCCACGATGTCTAATCTCAAGCCCGGTACCGACCGAGGGAATCCACATGGACCAAGCCATCTCCGAACTCAACGAGCTACTCGCAACGATGTCTCCGGTGCATAACCCTGGATGCTACGTAGTTACCAGCACGTCGGACCCGGCATCCCTGACACTTCAGGACGTTGTCTCGAGTATTCAAGAACCGGAAGGCTTGTCGTTGATCGTTTGCGAACAGCGCGCGCACGAACTGGGCCTTCCTATACTTCTTCGTTGCGCGTGGATCACGTTGACTGTGCACTCGGATCTACAAGCGGTCGGCCTGACGGCGAGTTTCGCGCGTGCGCTTGCAGATGAGGGGATTGCGTGCAACGTCGTCGCAGGGGCGCGCCATGATCATATTTTTGTTCCGATCGCCACCGTCACCGCCGCCATGAATGCACTGAACAATCTTCAATCCCAAGCGCTACGGGCGCGTCACTCGGATAACGCCGACATCGCTGCTCGCACTTGACATCGAACACCGAATGGAAGCCCGCCTTGTGATGACCTGAATTGGAGACTACGACAAAGCGGGGGGCTGACGGTCGCAGGCGATCTCGCGGGCACTGCGGCGCTGGCATACGCTCCCTCTTATGGAAGCGACGGTCGTCTATCGATTCCACATTGCGCTGCGGGATGTGAGTCCGAAGGTCTGGCGCCGGGTGGAACTGACAGCTGATAGATCGTTGGCCGACTGCAGCGCGTTATCCAGATATCCATCGGGTGGTCCGACGAATATCAGCACCGATTCTGCATCCGCTGTGTAAATCACAGCAGATGTGTTGGACCAAGCGAGGCGCGCATTTGCTGTTACAGGTACGCTGCGCCGTCTTCAATGGAGATTTGCTAGCGGGATTTCAACGTTAGTTTACCCACCGCTAAATTCCAGTAATCAGAAGATCGAGCGCGCCGATGATCTTAGCGCGCTCACCCGAGACAGTATCGACGATGGTTCCGAGTTCTCGCATCGATATGCCGGCCAGCTGTGATGTAACCATGACGTATTCTTTGCCGGCTACCGGAAGTTTCGGCGTGAGCACTTCCATCGCGCGCACCCTTGCCGTCGCCACAGGGCTCAAGGGAACAACCACGCGCGTATTGAGAGGCTGCAAAAGATCTGATTGAACATCCAGCAGCAGTGGGAACCGCCCCCGCGTGGCCTCGTTGCGATTCTTGTAAACAGCAAACTGCGGCATTAGAAGCCGCGTAAGTAATCGCCAAACGAGCCGTTTTCATCGACATCGCTGTTATAAGCTCTGATAGCCGCTTCGTTCTCATTCCGCCACCTGTCGCGTCTTCGAATGCGAAGCTGGTCCGCCAGCGCCACCTCCAGGGTTGCCGACAGATTGATGTCTTCAGCCCGCGCAGCATTGAGTAGCTCGGACTTGATTGAGACGTTGACTGCTTTTTTTGCGCCCATAATAGGACCCGCATAAATAATGCGCATAGTATATGCGCATGACAACCGAGACGCAATCTGGCAGGACGGCGGCGGCTTGCTTGGACGGGTGCATCATTGTTGACTTCATCTTGCCTTGCCAAGGCATCATGATGGCACGCGCCTTCGCGCCCTCACGAGTAACATTTAGGGTGAGGCAACGACTCGGATCATTAACATTTTATTGAGGCAATGCGACACTGTCGGATCTCGACGCATCATGCTGCCCTGGCATTGGTTACGCCAGCAATAGAAACGGTCCCAATGTTCGCGGTCCGCGTTTCTCCCCCCGCGTGGCCAACTCCCGGCGAACATTGCGGCGCCAATGGAAGTTGCCACAGAGTCGCTACGTTGCGGTAGACTCGGCGCGATTTTGACTGAGAGTAACCGCTCCGAGCCTCGCGCCGTATGCGTTGCGGCGGCGAAATCGGGTACCGCATCAATGGCGACTAATAGCACACTACAGTTTTGCGGGTTCTGCGGCGCGAAACTTGTGATGGAACCTCAGATTGCTGCAGGACTAGCGGTGCTACGCTGCCCGTCGGCCTGCTCGCCTGTCGGCAGTCAGCTTGCCACGGGTCCGGCCCTCCTGGTCTCGACGTTGATCTTCGCCGAGGCGCATATTCTACTCTTAAAGCGGGCACTGCCACCGTACGAGGGGTATTGGGCCCCGCCGGGCGGATACGTGGAGAATTATGAATCGGCCGAAGTAGCTGCGGTGCGCGAAACTTGGGAGGAGGTTGGCGTCCAACTGGACACCGAGCGGTTGGTTCCGTTTGCGATCTCCAGCGTACCCAGGATCAACCAACTGTATCTGACCTATCTGGTACGTCTCGAGAAAATGGTCGAGTTGCACCCACGGGCATCTGAAGCGCTCGACGCTCGTTGGTTCCCCGAACAAGCGTTTCCCATGGATGATATTTGGGAACCCTCGTTGCGCTTCGACATGAAAGCGGTGTTCGAGCGATTGCGCGCCGGACGATTCGAATTCTATCAGCGCTCAGACCATTTTTTTAGGATGATCTCGGAGCGAGAGCAGATTACCTATCTGCAGCAAGAAGACCCAAAATCGCACAGGGATCGCTGAGGTGTGGCTCCCAGGCAAAACTGCTCGAGGAAGTCGGGGCCGCGTAAAGGACCTCGAAGGGATTAGAACGCATAACAAGATTACGATTCAAGGTCCCGACAGCTCGTCGCTCGCGACTCCAAAGGCGCGTGGCCGTGGCCCGAAGCGGAATGTCACGTGACTGCCAGGAATTGGTGGGGTTCAGTCCAGCTCGGCGCTGCACGGGGACGCGATACACCGATCAATGACCATGCTGAGCACGATAGCGCCGCGGCGAACGGCCAACGTGACCGTGGAACCAGCGCGAGAAATAGGCTGGATCGACGAATCCGAGACGGTAGCCGATTTCGGTGATCGAGCGGTTCGAGTACAGCAACTCTCGCTTGGCCTCGAGCAACGCCCGCTGATCGAGCATCGCTGCCGGAGCCATTCCCGCGACCCGCGCGCACGCGACGCGCAGCGCCGTGGGGCTTACACCGAGCGCCTTTGCATAGGCCGGCACACGTTCCCGCACCCGGTAGTGCTTGTCGATTCGGGCGCGAAGACGTGCGACCAGCGCCGCTTGGTGTCCGGGCGTTAGTGTGTAAGCGTCCGTGAGATGTTCAGCGCGGCGCAGCGCCGTGACCGCAATCGAGAGCACCGCTGAATCGACGGCGGCACGATAACCGCGCGCCGCGTAGCCCAATTCCTGGCTCAACAGTGCACGACGCTGCTCGAGCAAGGCAGCATCTTCGGTGCCGAGGCCGATGACGCGAGGTACACGCAGCAATTCCTCCACATACGCATCTCGACGCACAAGATCATGCAGATAGCTGTCGGCGAGAGTGATGACGGAGCCGCGCGACTCCCAGTGCCATTTGAATCCATGCACGATACCGGCCGGCACGATCAGCAATGTAGGCGCTACGAATTCAAGGGTGTTCTCCTCCGCCTGCATGGCGCCGCCGCCGCGCAGGATGAGGAAGATGTGGCTGAGCTGATTGTGCGCATGCGGGCGGATGATCCACTGGTTGGGCCGCGAACGATCATGCAGATACTCGACGTGCACGAATCTCTCGGCCGCCGCTCGGTTCGGCTCGCCGTACAGATAAAAGACCGGTACTCCCGTGGATCGCGCCATAAGTTAAAGCTTCGCCGGCGGCTGTTGAATTGTCCAAGTATTCACTCTTCCTTGGCAAGTGATTTTCGCCTGCCGCGCGTATGTTGCATCCCTGGGGTAGGTTTCACGCGGATCATTCCGCGGTGGAGCTTGATTGCGCACGCAAATCGGCATTGTCGGCGCCGGACCGGCGGGAATGTTTCTGGCGCTGCTGCTGCGGTCCCTCGGAATCGAATGCGTCGTCATTGAGCAACGAGATCGCGAATACGTCGAAGGTCGGGTGCGGGCCGGCGTCCTGGAGCAAAACACAGTCGAGCTGATGCGCTACCTCGGCGTCGGTGAGCGGGTGGCGCGCGAGGGTCTCGTGCATCGCGGCACCAATCTGGCGATTGATGGCAAGCTATTCCACGTCGACCTCGCCGCGCTTACCGGCGGTAAGACCGTCACCGTGTACGGTCAGCAAGAGGTCATGCGAGATTTGTACGACGACGCCTCGGAACGCGATATCGCGATCGTCTGGAACGCCGAGGGCGTCTCCCTGTCGGGCATCGAAAGCGAGCGCCCGACCATCGATTTCCGACACCATGATGCTGCGAAGCGCATCGATTGCGACTATATTGTCGGCTGCGACGGTTTCCACGGCGTGTGCCGAAAAACCATTCCTTCGGCCCTACTCAAGGTATTCGAACGCGTCTACGCCTTTGGATGGCTCGGCATCCTGGCGGAGGTACCCCCCGCAGATCCCGAACTCATCTACGCCAATCACGAGCGCGGTTTCGCGTTGGCATCCATGCGCTCGACGATGCGCAGCCGGTACTATATCCAGTGTGCGCAGGATGAGGATCCAGCGCAGTGGCCGGACGAGCGCTTCTGGGACGAACTGTGCCTGCGACTCGGCCCCGAAATCGGCGCTAAAGTAACGCGCGGGCCCTCGTTCGAAAAATCGGTGGCGCCGCTCCGCTCCTTCGTTTCCGAGCCGATGCGCTGGGGGCGCTTGTTCCTCGCGGGCGATGCAACGCACATTGTGCCCCCCACCGGCGCCAAAGGCGTGAATCTCGCCGTGGCTGATGTCAGAATCCTGGGCGCAGCTTTCGCGCAATACTACAAGCAGGGGTCCTCGCAGGGCATCGACAACTACTCGAGGCGTGCGCTCGAGCGGGTCTGGAATGCGGAGCGGTTTTCATGGTGGTTTACATCGATTACGCATCGTTTTCCGGACATGGATGCGTTTGCCCGCCGTCTGCAGATAGCGGAGCTCAACTACATTCAGGGGTCGCGAGCCGCACAGCAGGTGCTGGCGGAAAACTACGTGGGACTGCCGCTCGAGGTTGACTTTAGATGACGAAGTTACCAGGACTGACGGCGCCGCCCGACACTTTTAGCGCCTATACGGACGCGGATGTCGGAAGTCCGCCGTCTTTGGTCCCTGAATATCGCTCGACCACGCTGCGTAGTCCCCTGCAGGCCCCGCTTCGCATTCCGCAGACCCTGACCGAGGTCACCGGGCCTGCCGGCTGTTGGGAGCGGTTGATGGGACATGCAGTCGCGGACATGACTCGACAGCATGCCGGGACGCCGCTCGGGCAACGTATCATCGTGCAGGGGCACGTCCTGGATGAAGATCGGCGCCCGGTGCCTCGCACTGTCATCGAGATCTGGCAGGCGAACGCCGCCGGACGCTATATTCACTCGCGCGACAACTGGGACGCGCCGCTTGACCCGAATTTCACCGGCGCCGGGCGCGTGGTCACCGACGATGAAGGCCGCTATCGCTATGTCACCGTGCGTCCTGGCGCATATCCCTGGGGCAATCACCGAAACGCCTGGCGGCCGGCTCACATCCACCTGTCCTTGCTCGGGCCCGCATTCGCGACGCGTCTCGTGACCCAGATGTATTTTCCGGACGATCCCCTGATTGAAATCGATCCGATCGCCAACGCGGTCCCGATGCCCTACCGGCAGCGGATGGTGGGACGATTCGACATGGCCGTATGCGAGCCCAACTGGGCGCTCGGCTATACATTCGATATCGTGCTGAAGGGCGCACGGGCGACGCCCTTCAAGGACCACTGACTCATGACCGACTTGGAAACACGCAACCCTAAACCGCGTCTCGACAATCAGTCGCCCGAACTCTTTGGCCAAACCCCCTCCCAAACCGTGGGCCCGTTCTTTCACTATGGCCTGCCGTGGAAGGGCGGCGCGGACCTTGTCGGCAAGTCCGACATGGGTGCCCGACCGGACTTGTTTCCCGAGAGTCACTACGTGCTCAATCTCTCCTCGCCGAGCGGCGTGCCGCAGGGTGAGGTGATCGATCTGCGCGGCCGTGTGCTTGATGGCCGGGGCGAGGCTGTGCCGGACGCGATGCTGGAGATTTGGCAGGCAAATGCCGCGGGGCGATATGCCAGCCTTTCCGATCGGCGCGAGGGCGTCCCTCTTGATCCGCATTTCATCGGCTTTGGCAGAGCGGCCACCGGCGCGGATGGTGAATTTCACTTTCGCACCATCCGCCCCGGCCGCGTGCCGGGACCGGATGGAGCCCTGCAGGCACCGCACGTCGCGCTATCGGTGTTCGGGCGGGGCCTCTTGAAGCGCCTGGCAACCCGCATTTATTTCGCCGATTGCACCGAAAATAACGCCGATCCCATCCTCCTCAGCGTTCCGGTGGAGCGGCAAGCGACGCTCATCGCCCAGCGCCGCAGCAGCGACTGGTGGCTCGATATCGTCTTGCAAGGGCCTGGCGAAACCGTATTCTTCGCGCTATGAGCAGTTCCCTGCTGCGCGACCGGCCCGCGACGACTAACGAGATGTTGGCGGTGTTCGACGACGCCTCGACGTTGCACCATGCGTTGGCCTTCGAATCCGCGTTGGCGCAAGCCCAGGCTGATGCACAGGTGATCGACGCTCCTTCCGCACAGGCCATCACGACTGCCTGCGATGCCTTTACGACCGATATCTCCAGCTTCGCAGAAGCGGTTGCCCTCGCGGGCACCCTGGCGATCCCGCTCCTGCAGGCACTGCGCGCACGGCTGACCAGCACCGCGGCAGCCAATTTACACCGCGGCGCGACTAGCCAGGACCTGTCCGATAGCGTGCTCATGCTGCAGATGAAGGAGGCGAGCGCATTGCTGGCTGCCGAGCACGCGCGTCTGGTCACTGCGCTCACGATGAGCGCCAAAAGGTTTGCCGCGCTACCCGCGGTGGGCCGCACATTGTTGCAAGATGCCCGTCCGATCGGCTTCGGGCTGCGCATCGCGCAGTGGGCCCTCGGCATTCGGGAGGCTGCCGTTCACCTCGAGCGCACGATCTCGGCACACGCCAACGTCCAGCTGGGCGGCGCCGCAGGGACCCGCGCGGATATGCTTGGCCGTGGCAGTGTCGTCGCAGCGGGCCTCGCCCAGCGTCTGCAACTCAACCGCAGTGCCCCGTGGCATGCACGGCGCGGTGGTATTGCTGCCATGGCGGCGAGCCTAGGTGTCTGCATTGGCGCCCTCGGCAAAATGGCGCGCGACATCTCGCTGCTGGCCCAAAAACACATCGGCGAGGCATTCGAGCCACTGGTCGAGGGTCGGGGCGGTTCCTCGGCCATGCCTCACAAACGTAATCCCACGGGCTGCCAGGTAGCCCTCTCGGCGGCCACACGTGCTCCGGGGTTGGTTGCCACTGTGCTCGCCGGATTGCCGTGTGAGCTCGAGCGCGGACTCGGTGGTTGGCAGGCCGAGGGCCCCGTACTCGCCGAACTGTGCCTGCTGGCAGCAGGCAGCGCTCATGCGATGGCCGACGCGGCGCAGGGCCTGGTCGTCATGGATGACGCGATTGCGAGAAACCTGGCGCAAGCGAATATCGGCGATGACATCGGAGAGAGCAGGCAAATCATCGAAGAGATTCTCGGCCCACCTCGAGAGGTGCACTGATGCCCTTCGCGATACGGGACGGCACGCGGCTGTACTGGCGCTTGGAAGGTCCAACCGACCGTCCGCCTTTGGTATTGCTGAACGCCATCGGCACGGACATGGCCCTCTGGGACTCGCTGGTCTCCCTGTTGCTGCCGCACTTTCACATACTCAGGTTCGACGCCCGGGGTCACGGGGCCTCGGACGCGCCGCCCGGCGACTATAGCCTGGAGATGCTGGCGCACGATGTGATCGCCGTTATGCAGGCCGCAAACCTACCGCGCGCGACGCTGGCGGGCGTCTCGCTCGGCGGCATGATCGCCATGGAAACGGTGCTGCGATTTCCAGAGCACGTCGCGGCGCTGGTGCTGATCTGCACCTCTGCCAGCATCGACCGCGCATTGTGGATTGACCGAGTAAACAATGTACGCGCCGCCGGCCTGGCGGCCATCGCCAATGGGGCCATGACGCGTTTCCTCTCGCCCCAATTCTCAGCCGCCCACCCGGATCGTGTTGCCAGCGTCAGACGAACGCTGCTGAGCACCCAGGGCTACGACGGAGCCGCTGCCGCAATCCGCGACGGCGAGCTGCGCGGTAGACTCGCCTCGATCAAGTCGCCGACACTCATCGTGAGTGGTGACAAAGACATATCGATGCCGTTTGCGCCCCACAGTGAGACGCTGCTCGCGGCCATCGGCGGCGCAACGTCCGCGCGGATCGACGCCGGCCACCTCGCACCGCTCGAGGCGCCGCATGCCCTGGCGCAGGCGATCCAGCAGTTTTTGAGCGCCGATGATGGGGCGCGCCGCGCCGCGCGGGTACTTTACGAAGCGGGCCTGGTCACTCGGCGTCGCGTCTTGGGCGAAGCGTGGGTGGACCGCGCACTCGCCAATCGCACCGCCTTTGATGCCGAATTCCAGGAAATGATCACGCGCATCGCCTGGCACGAGGTGTGGGGCCGGATTGGTCTCGATGAGCGCACGCGCCGCCTGCTTGTCATCGCGGTCACGGCGAGTCTCGGGCGGTGGGAGGAATTTTCGCTGCACACCCGCGCCGGGTTGGCCCACGGCAGTTTCTCTCGCGACGAACTGAAAGAGGTGCTGATGCAACTGGCGATCTACGCCGGCGTGCCTGCAGCCAACACCGCCTTCGCGCACGCCCGCCAGATACTCGCCGAGCTGCCCGGCGGCGGGGATGCTCCGTGAGTAATTGCGAAAGCAAGTCCCTCACCCCGTTTTTCTGTGTTCTCGTGGCTCTGTGCGAGGGCATCGATTTGCAGGCAGCCGGCGTGGCTGCAGCGGGAATCGGTGATGAATTCAGACCAAGCCCGGATCAATTTGGAACATTCTTTAGCGCGAGCACTGTCGGCCTATTCCTGGGTGCCATCATCGGGGGTCGGCTGGCCGACAGCATTGGCCGCAAGAAAGTTCTTGTCGCATCGATTGCTCTATTTGGATTTTTCTCCCTGCTTACCTCCCTTGCAACGGATATCCGTTCATTGATTTGGGTGCGTGCACTCACCGGCTTGGGGCTGGGCGGAGCGCTGCCAATGCTGCTCGCCCTGGTGACCGAGAGCAGCGTGGCAAAGAGCCAGAGCGCGCGCGTGGCGACGGTGTATGCGGCAATGCCACTGGGGGGCGCTGCGGCGAGCATGCTCAGCATGCTCATGGATACACCCCACTGGCGAGCGATATTCGTTGTTGGCGGCGTGTTGCCGCTGCTGTTGGCGCCGCTGCTGGCGATCTGGTTGCCTGAGTCGGCCGCTTTCCGTCGCGCCCAACAGGATACGACTACGCTGCGGGCCGGAAGCTTTCCGGCGTTGTTCGCCGACGGCAGGGCAGGGCGTACCCTCTTGCTTTGGGTCAGTTTCCTGCTCGAATTGCTTTTGCTCTATCTGCTTTTGAATTGGCTGCCGACACTGTTGATAAACGATGGGTTCAACAAGATACAGGCGGCGGGTGCACAGATTGGATTCAATTTGGGCGGGGTAATCTCGGCGCTCCTGATCGGATATTTGCTCGGCGGCCGACTCAAGAATTTCGCGATCGCCATCACTTTTGTCTCCTTGCCCATTCTTCTGATCTTGCTCGCAAAGTTGCCGTCCCACTTCAGCACGGTTGCGGCGGCGGCGTGTCTGTTGGGTTGCGCCGTGCTGGCCGCGCAGGCGTTTCTCTATACCGTGGCGCCGATCGCGTATCCGACGCGAATTCGTGGTATCGGCGTGGGTGCGGCCGTGGCGTTCGGGCGAGTTGGATCCATCGTGGGACCGAAGCTTGGCGGCATGCTCAAATCGGCGGGGCATGGGCCCTCGCAACTTCTGATGGACCTTCTGCCCGTCGTGATTGCCGGAAGTCTATGTTCTCTTTGGCTGGCGTGGAAAGTGGAACGCGCTCACCTCGTGCGCGTCACGGGAACGCCAGACTTCTCCTGATGCCGCAGGCCGGCCGCGTGGTGGATGACGGGGCAGCTATTCGAATGGACGGTAGTGAGGCATCAGCCATCTAGTCTCGCGGCGCCATCCGTGCTGCGGCGGTGATGCACACTGCCCGAGACGTCATAAAACATTCACGCGGCGCGTGGAATAAACCGTTCGTGACGGAAGTCATCGTCTTTGAGAGGTGCGTATCGCTCGTAAAGCGATCCGGTTTCCGCGCATAGAACGTTTTTCTCCAGCCTCGACTGGTTGGCTCTCGGGAGGTAATTCGTTTTGTTCATATGGAGGTCTCATGCCCATTTCCAAGAGAGTTCTCATCGGTTCTTGTTTTGCCGCAATTCTGATTGCGCTGGGCACCGGCTATGTCAGAGCACAATCACCAAGTGAAGCTCCGACCGAGGCTCCGACGGGATTCAACACGCCCAGCTTCAACGGTGCCCACAGTATCAGCAACGGACTGGTCGAACCTCCCGGAGATACGTTTGCGCGGGATCAGGCGGTCTACGAGGAAAACGAATCAGTCGCGACTGGCCTCGGGCCCGTGTACAACGCAACCTCGTGCGTCGTTTGCCATCAGAATCCGAATAGTGGCGCCGCGAGCCAGATTACGGAACTGCGGGTCGGGCACAATGATGCGAATGGCAATTTTGTAAATCCAACCATCTTCATCAACGACGGCCAAAACACGATCACCGGAAGGTCCATCGTCAACGATCGTGCGATCGGTCCGCAGGCGCAGGAGTACATACCCGATACCGAGAATATTCGCACGCTCCGAGCCGCCCTCAACACGCTGGGCGACGGATTTGTAGAGGCCATTGACGATCAGAGTTTGATCGCGATCGCCGCCGCGCAACCGAGGCTCAGCGAGGGACGAGTGCATGGGGAGGTTGTACAGGCTCCGATTTTCGAGGCCCCCGGACAGACTCGCGTTGGACGCTTCGGCTGGAAGGACCAGCACAGCAGCCTCCTTTCCTTTATAGCCGATGCCTATCTTAATGAGATGGGGATCACTAACCGATTGCGGCCCAACGAAGTTACCACGGTCCTCCTCACCACCACTGGCATTAATGATCAGCCGGACGAACTTGGTCTGGCTGACATCGACCACTTTGCGCAATTCATACGCGGCACGATGGTTCCCCCGCGGGATACAGTGATGGCCGCAAGTGCCGCCGCCATCAGAGGTCAAGCTCTTTTCGCGCAGATCGGTTGCGCTGTTTGCCACGTGCAATCCATAACCACTGCGCCGGTCGGGACCGTCGTGAATGGGGGAATGTTCGTAGTGCCAGCGGCATTAGGCAACAAAATTATCCATCCCTACAGTGATTTTCTGTTGCATGACGTCGGCACCGGCGATGGGATTGTCCAGGTTGGACCCCAGGACACGGCCAACAAGTTGAGGACTGCGCCGCTGTGGGGTTTGCGCGAAAAAGCCCGCTTCATGCATGACTTGAATTCACTGTCTCTGGAAGATGCCATCCATCGCCACGAGGAAGAAGCGCACGAGGCCGCTCGTCATTTTAGAGAGCTGACTCCGGAGGCCAAGCAAGCAGTGCTGACTTTCTTGCACACGCTCTAGAGGTAGTCTCAGCGGTGGGCCAGGACGGCCAGCTTGCTGTGCGTTCGCGCCGCCTCGTCATCGGTGAGACTTTGCGCGTCGGCCCTCGATTGTTTGACGAGCGCAAGGAACTGCATCGGCTCCAGCGCCGGGCTGAAGTGAAATCCCTGGTACTGATCGCATCCCAGTTCGGCCAGCAAGGCGAGCTGCTCTGGTGTTTCCACACCCTCCGCGATCACTTTGAGGTGCAGGCTGTGTGCCAGTGAAATGATCGCCTGTACGATCGACGCATCCTCCCGGCGGCGAGTCATCTGATCGACGAAGCAACGGTCGATTTTCAACTTATCGATTGGAAAGCGGCGCAGGTAGCTCATGCTCGAGTAACCGGTACCGAAGTCGTCGACCGATACCAATACCCCCATGCGGCTGATCGCCTCCAGTATTTGAATCGACTCCTCCGCATCGCTCATGACCGCGGTTTCGGTCAGTTCGACCTCGAGCAACTGCGGATTCAAGCCAGACGCTTCCAGCGCCCGGCGAATCTGGTCCACCAGGTTGGCGAGTCTGAACTGTGAGGGTGCGAGGTTAACGGCGACGCGTAAGGACGGC
>Ga0182024_10017343_pt1 | contig 13534 bp, 11 predicted proteins | sample P32metaG_FD_120480 | JGI IMG/M metagenome (GOLD analysis project Ga0182024, IMG submission 120480) | Permafrost microbial communities from Stordalen Mire, Sweden - P3-2 metaG (Illumina Assembly) | ecosystem: Environmental > Terrestrial > Soil > Wetlands > Permafrost | place: Sweden: Stordalen...
ACGTTTTCGCCGAGATGATCGAGGCTCGCGGTCATTCCCGCTTTGTTGCAGGCGCGCACCGCATCGATCGCAAGGCCAATTTCCTCGCCGGGCACAAACCGGTGCGCCATGCGGCGCGTTGCGCCATTAGAAGTAATCCAGCGACGAAGCCGGGAACTTTTTGCGAGTTCGAGGAGCAGCGCGCGTAGCATGGAAGTTGTAGGGGGCAACGCCTGGAAATTCCGCGCAGCCTTAGGCGTCTTTATGAGCCTCAAGAAATTTTTCTGCATCGATCGCGGCCATGCAGCCTGAACCCGCTGCGGTAATCGCCTGTTTGTAATGACGATCCTGAACATCGCCCGCCGCAAACACGCCGGGAATATTCGTCTGGCTACCGTGATGCGTTGTGAGGTAGCCGTTTTCGTCCATATCCAGCTTGCCGCGAAACACTTTTGTGTTGGGATCGTGGCCGATGGCGATAAACACGCCTTCGACCGGAAGCGTGGAAAGCTCGTTCGTTTCCGTGTTGCGCAATTTCATGTTTTCCACGCCCCCCTTGGTCACGTCCGAAATGTCTTCGACAATGACGGGAGTCACGAATTGAATTTTTTCATTGGCGCGCGCTCGATCCACCATGATTTTGGAGGCGCGAAATTCCGAGCGCCGATGCACCAGATACACTTTGCTGGCAAATCGCGAAAGAAAATTGGCTTCTTCCATCGCCGAATCGCCGCCGCCGACCACGGCGATATCCTTGCCGCGGAAAAAATAGCCATCGCACGTGGCGCACGTGGAAACGCCGTAGCCGATCAATTTGCGTTCGGACTCCAGGCCCATCAGGCGCGCGGTTGCGCCGGCGGCAATAATCAACGACTGAGTTTCATACGTCTCTTTGCCCGCCGTAATCTGGAACGGCCGCTTGCTCAGATCGACGTCCGTGATCGCGCCGGATTTAAATTCCGCGCCAAATCGCTGCGCCTGTTTGCGCATGTTTTCAATCAGGTCCGGGCCCAGGATGCCGTCGGGAAATCCGGGGAAATTCTCTACCATCGTCGTCAGCGCGAGCTGGCCGCCGGGTTCCATCCCGTCGATCACGATAGGTTTTAGATTGGCGCGCCCGGCGTAAATGGCAGCCGTCATTCCCGCGCAGCCGCTCCCGATAATGATGACGTTATTCAAGTGTCTTCTCCCTGCCTGCCATTAGATTCTTCAGCATGGTCTTACGATGCAACACGCGCAGAGCGAAAGTTTAGCATTACGGCCCGCGCGCGCGCTTCCATAAAAATCGCGGCTGTATATTATTTTGGGCGGCGCTGGTCTACGCGCCCGGAATAGGTAATAATGCCAGCATATTTTGTCCTTCATGGGAGGTAGTCTTGAGCCGTGCACCTGGTACGTACGCAGTATTTGACACATCGCAGGGAAGCATCGTCGTAAAACTTTTTGAAAAGGAAGCTCCGCAAACTGTTGGCAACTTCGTTGGCCTTGCCGAAGGAACTAAGGAATTTAAAGATCCTAAGACCGGACAAAAAGTGAAGCGTCCTTTTTACGATGGCCTTGTTTTCCATCGCGTGATTCCGCAATTCATGATTCAGGGCGGATGCCCGCTCGGAACTGGCACCGGAGATCCGGGCTATCGCTTCGGCGACGAGTTTCATAAGGATCTGAAGCACGACAAGCCGGGAAAACTCTCCATGGCCAATGCCGGACCGGGAACCAATGGCAGCCAATTTTTTATCACCGTGGCAGCGACGCCCTGGCTGGACAATAAACACACGATCTTCGGCGAAGTGGTGGAAGGAATGGATATCGCCACGAAAATTTCGGAACTGCCGCGCGGCGCAAGCGACAAGCCAAAAACGCCTGTCGAATTGAAATCCGTAAAGATTGAGCGATCCTAGCCTGTTTTAGACAAGCATGCTGACCCCGGCCAATTTGTTTCGGATGATGACCGAGTTTATTTTCATCCTGCTCGGCGGCTTCCTGATTTGGCTGGGGTTCAGCAATCGATTTCTGAATCCCGTTAATTTCGATCCGCGCAGCCCAGCTTGGCTGGGGCTCGGAGCGGTTCTGATTTACTGGGGAGTGCGCACGTGGTTGAAAACATCACGCGCGGCTCGAACATCGCAACGCACCGTGGCGCGTGTGGGGGGTGCCTCCCTCGTGATCGTGGGAATTGCTATGTTGGCGCTGGTCTTTCTTACGTTTCGCTGGGTGGGCCTGGCTTTGGCGGCTGCCGGCGGCGTTCTCGCTTTGCGGGGATTCCTGGCAGCCGTATTATCTCTCCGAACAGATTAGTTCCTATTCAAATTTCTCATTCACAAAAAGGAGATATTCATGTTCAAGGAATTTAAAGAATTCGCAATGCGCGGAAATGTGCTCGACATGGCTGTTGGCATCATTATCGGCGCTGCGTTCGGACAAATCGTGACTTCGTTCGTGGCGGATATTATGATGCCGCCGATTGGCAGGCTTATGGGCCACGTCGATTTCTCAAATTTATTCATCAATTTAACGGAGATGCATTACCCCACAATTGCCGCTGCCAAAGCGGCGGGCGCTGCAACCCTGAACTATGGTCTCTTTCTGAACACAGTCATTAATTTCCTGATCGTGGCCTTTGCCGTTTTCCTTCTGGTACGTCAAGTGAATCGTCTGGCTCCCAAGCCCGCTCCGGCGCCTCCCGCAACTCGCGAGTGCCCCTATTGCCTGAGCGCTATCCCCATGAAGGCAACGAAGTGCATGAACTGCACGTCTGAGATTCGCGCCACTGCCTAAATTCTGTGACGCTGCATTGAACATTCTTTTCCCGAATGTTTCATTTAGGTGAAAGAAGTCAAAGGCCTTTAACACAGAGGGCACAGAGAAAATCAAGAGAGAGAAGAACCGAGAATTTAGGGGGTTCCTCATCTGTGCTTGCTTTTGAATTTCTCTGTGTTCCTCCTGTTTCCTCAGTGTCCTCTGTGTTGAGCTTTTAGGTTTCGCAGCCCTACTAAGCCGGATGCCGCATCAGCTTTTGCACGCGCCGGTTCGGCAAATCCCCCAGAAACCAGGTTGGATGGTAAATGAAATGCCTGCGGAAACTGGTAATCCTACTGCTTGGGGTGGACTGCTTTATTCCTGCCAATATGTTCTTTCAGACGCGCGGCAACATCCGCGTCCTTAAATTACTTTTGCGCAGGTCCTTCAGATTCAGGTCCTGTTACCGCGAAGGATTCGGTATCTTATTTGGAATCTCGGCAATCGATTTGCCGACCGACTCCAGATAACTTCGCGCATGGTTTTCGAGTCCCGTGGAAAAGGAGTGGGAAATCTCGCTTACTTTTCCATGCAAAATCTCAGCGATCCGATTTCCGCTGGAAGCTAGCAGCGACTCCGCGCTGCTCTGTGCCGCTTTTTCGAAGGCCTGATACAGCTTCTGAAGCGTCTCGTTCGTTTTGACGGCCGCAGCCACCGTGTTTTTTTCTAAATCCTGCTGGACTTTTGCCAAGCTTGCCTGGGAACTTTGTTCCAGCTGGCTGCCAAACTCCGCATAAATTGTTTCCGATTCTTTCTTGATTGCAGCCTCGGAAGCTTCCAGTTTTTGGAGGGAGCTTTTCGCTTCCACCAGCAGCGGTTCCACCTGTTCACGCAGACGCGCCACGAATCGATCCACCAGATCGGTGCGCGTAATTTCCATGCTTCGTTGCACGCGCTCAATCGTCGTGGCCGCCAAACCGTCCAGGCGGCTGCTCGCTTCTTTTTCTTGCTTCAGGATATGTTGCTGCGCTGCTTCTAATTCTTGCTCAATCTTCTTGGCCCACTGGCCATGGGTATTTCGCGCGATGGCTTCGTGCGCCTCAGCCATTTCCTTCGAGGCTTGGCGGACAATCAGTTCCTTGGCCGTCGCGATCGCGGACTGCATCCCCTTGGACGCTTCCTCCCGGAACTGCGTGCGAAACTCTTCGATCAAGCGGCTTTTCTCCTTGAAAAGAGTAGCGGTTGCCGCTTCGGCCGCCACGGTCTGAATCTGTTCGCCGAGGCCCATCATCAATTGCGCAAGCGCCGGAATCGAAGCCGCAACAGTTTCCCGTTTCTCGATGCCCGCGGCTCGACTGCTTTCTTCCACAGTTGTAGCCATCGCTTGCTGCTCTTTTCGGGCGACTACCTTCAGCTCGCGCGCAGGCGCAGCCGCTTCATTCGCTGCGGGGAGCTGAGGCGGAAACCAATCCTCGGGAGGCGAGGGTATGCCCCAGATATTCCCGGCAATTTCCAGCTCAATGGCAATCTGGAAGATGCGGTCCTTAGGTCCGACTTTTTGCGCCCATTTCACGCGGCCCTTGGTCGAGCACGCCACCGAGCCCTCCACGGGAGGCACCACATCCAAATAAACCGTTTCCCCCTGGATGACTTCATGCTTGGACTGGTAGGTGCAGCCGTGACAACTGATCGACAGGGTCGAAACCTGCTCCTGATAGGGTTCGCGGAGCGCTCCCACACCCTGGACGATGACAGGAACGTTCTGATCTAAACGAGTGCTGCGCCGCTTTTGCGCGTAGGAAGCCTGATGAGATGGCACAAAATCCTCCGAGGGGCTGGAATAAAAATGATACGCCGGAATACATGGGGAGGTCTGCGCGGCCGAAAAACCCTGTGGCTGAGGAGTTACTGTCCTTAGGTGAAGGTTGCTGGCAAGAAATGAACGCTATTGTTCGGGTTCAGTCCGGTATAGGAGAGCGCATTCGGGACACGGGCAAACGGTTCTGAGGTAATCGAAGCTGAAGATTCCTGTCGAGTGGCCATCGGTAAAATCAATCTGCAGGGCGTAATTCCCCACCGCGTGCGCCGCTTTTGCCGTGAGCTTTGGCTTAAACATGGGGAGTAGTGGTGAACTCGTCGGAGCCGCGACAGCCGCCGGATTCTCACTTCTCAGTTGCGCGTCTTTTTCCAAGCCAGCTTCTTTTTTCTGCCGCTCGTCATTGCACATTGCGCAGGGGCATTGCTCACGCAGGTAAGCAAAATCGTAGTGACTTGCATGGTCATCCGCCCAGGTGATGTCCACACCCGCTCCGGTTGAAACGTGCACTTTTACCTTGGCTGGTTTTCTTCGAGCATCAATGGGAATAGGCATCAGTTTGTTTAATTAATCCTTCGCCAGGGAGGGAGAAACGATGCGGGCCAGCCGGCCGTGTTCCAGTTCCACGCGGCGATCCGCAAGATTTCCGATGGCCTGCGAATGGGTGACCACAAGAATCGTATGTCCTGCGTCATGTAACTCGCGCAGCAGCTTCAAAATAATTCCTTCGTTCGCTTCATCCAGATTGCCCGTCGGCTCGTCCGCCAGAATGACTTTCGGCTGGTTGATCAACGCGCGCGCGATAGCCACGCGCTGCTGCTCGCCGCCTGAAAGCGCCGCTGGGACATGATCCAGGCGATCGCCAAGCCCGACGCGGCGAAGCGCCTCTTCAGCCTCTTTTTCATCCGTGATGCTGTGAAAATATTGCGCCAGCATTACGTTTTCCAGCGCCGTGAGATACGGCACGAGGTGAAACTGCTGAAACACAAAACCGATTTTATCGGCGCGATAGCGCGTCAACTCGCGTTCGCCAAGATTGCCGATCTCCAGGCCGTCAACCACCACGCGGCCACCAGTCGGATGATCGAGCCCGCCAAGAATATTAATGAGCGTCGTCTTGCCGGAACCCGAAGGGCCCATGATGGCGATCCACTCGCCCGGCTCAACCTCGAAGCTAATATGGTCGAGCGCGCGCACGTCGCCGTAGCGTTTGTCGAGCTGCTCGACTTGTACAACCGGCGCCATCATTCTCCCCGCAAAATTTCCGCTGGACGCACGCGCCCCAAAAGGCGCAGCGGAAAGGACCCAGCCAGCGCCACGCCCACGGTCAATAAAATTGTAATGGGCAAAACTTCAAACCGCGCCGAAATCACGACGCCAAAAATCCGCTCGCCAATCCACCGCGCCAGAACAACGCCAAGCAAAAAACCAATCAGTCCGCCAACCGCGCCCAGCGCGCCTGCTTCCGCAAGAAACAATCGCATGATGCGCGGCACCGTGCCACCCAAAGCTTTCATCAGGCCCACATCGCGCCGACGTTCCATTGCCAGAGCCGCCATCGATGCGAGAACTCCGAGCATCGAAAGAATCAGAATCAGCGCGATGGTCCAGAAAATCATACCGCGAATCTTACCCAGAATAGTTCCTTCCGCGGCAGCAATCTGGCGCACAGGCCGGACATCCAGTTCCGGCAAATTCTCCGCCAGTTTTTGCGTAACTTCCACAATTTCCGCCGGGGTTCCCGAAACGCTCAATTGCACGAGGCTCACGCGACCCGGCAAACCCGCAAACGTCTGCACAGAATCCAGATTGGTGAGGATTTGATTGTCCTCGGCGCCACCCGTCGTGACAATTCCCGCGACGGTGAAGGAAATATTGCGTTCGCCCGACCGCAGCTGAACGGAACTTCCCGGAGAAAGTCCCAACTGGCGCGCGGCGGTAACGCCCACAAGGCAGTCCTCGCGATCATCGCGCGATGTCACCGCACCGCCTTCCAGCTTCCACCAGGAATTCATTTTGGATACTTGGTCAAACCATGTGCCAGCTAAAATTACAGGCTGCGATCCTGAATTCGCCGCCACATACAGGTAGGGCGCGGTGGCCACAATTCGCGCGAGATGCAGCGAGGCTATGCGGTCAAGAATAGCAGCGTCGGCAAGCGCGGCTTCATTGCCGCCGGACGGAGGAGCAATCACCACGTTTGCGCCCAGCGTGCGAAATTCCTGGGTCAACTTGCGTTCCGCGTCCAGATTTACGTTGAGCAATGCGGAACAAACAGCTGCTCCACTCGTGAGCGCGATCAGAGCTACAGCCAGGCGGCCGCGGCTCGCGCCGAGCAGTTTCCACAGAATTCGCAGGAACATCGAACGGCTGGACATGTACTCACTCTCCCCGCAATACAGGGGCGGGATCGACGCGCGAGGCGCGCCCTAATGGCAGGAGACTCCCTAGCAGCGCCACGACCGCTGCGAGAGCCAAAACAATCGGCAGCAAAATCCAGCGAAGCTCCGGAGCTACGCCAAAAATTCCTATGCCAATGGCGCGCGCGAGCAAAATTCCCAGCGCGTATCCCAGGATGCCTCCGACGAGCGCAAGAAATAATTGCTCCGCGATAAAAAACGAACTGACCGCGCGACGGCTCGCGCCGAGCGCCTTCATTAACCCAATTTCCAGACGCCGTTCCAGCACTGTAGTTGCCGACGTCGCGCCCACCGCCAGCGCCGCCGCGAACAATGCGGCAATTGTCACCATCCACATCAGCCCGCTGACGCGCGTGAGAATCCGCCCTTCGCCTTCCGCAACTTGCCGGATCGCCCGCACATCCACCCCGGAAAGCTGTTGCTGAATCTGATGAGAGATGGAAGAAATATATGGGCTGCAATACCAGCGGTCGTATTCGACAGGCGTCATGCTCGCCGGATCGCGCTCGGAAAACGAATCCGCCGGTTTCGTCAACGCGCTCACCAGCAGTTGCCTGTACTCGCCCGGACGACCTGCGAGATCTTGCGCGACTTCCAACGGAGCGAGAATCGAATTATCTTCGCGGCCTCCGGTCGAAACAATTCCAGTAATGGTAAGCGTGCGCGTGCGGTTGCCCGCGTCAATTTTAATTTTGCTTCCCGCGCGCAAATTTAATCGCTGCGCGAGCGATGATCCCGCGACGCCTTCCTCGGCAGCGTCTGAAAACCAGCGTCCATCCACATGCCACCACGGATCGGTCGCGGAAATTCCCGTTGTGAATGCGCTGCCGTCAGGAACGGAAACCGAGTGGCTGTACCACGTCCCAATTAATTCTTCGTGCGAATCTTTCGGTGAATCTTTTTGTAAATCTGCGAAAGCGATTACGACGGGAACATCAAGAAACGGGGCGAATCCCATCACGTTGTTGCGCCAAAAAATTGTTTTCAGCTTGCCCAAATCCGCGGCGGGCAAATAAGCCCCGGCATCGACAGGCCGGTAATCGACGCCGCCAATTTCCAATGGCAAAGTGTCCGATGCGGGAGTGACCAGCAGATTCGCGCCCAGCGAGCGGAATTCCCGCGCCAGGCGGTCGCCCACATCCAGCGCGACTTCCAGCGTAGCGGTGGCCACGGCCATGCCCAGCGCAAGGGCAGCCGCCGTTAAAATTTTCCGGCGCGGCTTTCGTGTGAATGAGTCGCTGACAATTCGAAAAAACATGGTCGGCTGTGCCTTGCGAAAACGGGTTGCCCCAATTTACAGAAAACCCCCGCCTCTGAAGAGGAGGGCTACAGCAGGTTTTTATAGCCCGCCTCCTCAGAGGCGGGGGTTTTCTGCTGCGCCTGCAACATTTCTAATACGAAGTCTACCGAACGATTCCGAAATCTACTTCGCAACGCGGCTCCTGGCTTCAGCCAGCGTCGAAACATCGATCACCAGCGCGCCATTTTCCGTGTGCGACGGCACGCCCACGGGATTGCAGCCGCCCGCCTCTCCAATGGTAGGAACGTAAATGGCGGAAGCGCAATTCCGGCAAATCACGTTCGAACCTTCCTGGCGATATCCCGCCGTGCCGCAAATCAGGCAGGCATCCAGCGCGGTTCCCCAGCTTCCATTTGGCTTTCGAATGACCATAAAGCGCACGCTCGTTCCGCTGGCGTCCACACTGTAAATGTGAAGATTCGCGTCGCTGATTTCCGCCATGGGAATTCGAACGGCGCCATTCTCCGCATCAATCGAGCGCGCCTCGGTCGTAGCGGTCACCCGCGTATACGCAAATTCAGCGGCTAAAATCAGTATGACGGCCGTGCACGTAAATGCCGAAGCCAGCGCCCAGCGGCGCTGCTTCCGGCGCTCCCATTCAAGGCGTCGCCGGTCCGCTGCATCCGCTGGAAGATTTTCCGCCGATTTCCCGCGCGCCGCGATCCACTCGCGTAGGCCTAGAAGCGCTGCGGCTCCAAGAATCACCGTGAAAAAGAAAAATTCATTGCGAACAATCGGGCCCACATAAGCCATCTCCACGCGACTCGACGGCAGCCACATGGCTTCGCTCAATTCGTGAATACCAGTCAGGGCGAGCTGCACGGCGACGATGACCAGAATTGTGCTGGTCGCGGAAAAAAACTTCCCGAGAGAAATTTTCAGCGTGCCCTGGAAAAAGAACAATCCCACGGCAACCGCAACGGCAAGACCAAGAACCGTTCCAATCCAAACTGCTACGCCTTCCGAGGAAAGTTCCACCGCGCGCAAAATCAGCGCAAGTTCTGCGCCTTCGCGAACAACCATGAGATAAACAAATGTGGCCAGACCAATCCCGGCGGAAAATTCACTTTTAGAAGCGTGGATCTCAATGCGCTTTTCGATTTCCGTTTTCAGATGCCGCGCCACGCGGTTCATCCAGATAATCATCGTCACGACAAACGCCGCCGCGACGAGGAGCAATATCCCTTCAAATCCGTCTTCGCTGACTTTCCATCTCTCCAGCGCAATCGCAATCGCCAAGCTGGACGCAACCGCCGCAAACACGCCTCCCCACACCCATCGCGTAAGAGTCGCGCGCCCGGTACGGTTCAAATAGAGGAGAACGATGCCGACGACCAGTGCGGCTTCGACGCCTTCACGAAGAGCGATGAGAAACGCAGAGAGCAACTAGCAGTCCTTAAGCGTAATTATTCGGCGCCATGCGTCATTTCAAAAGGTCGCCTCTCGTCGTAGCGGCACAGCATGTCATGCCCCTACACTCGCGACCGTTCCGCGTAAAGACAAAGCCCGCGTGCACAACGGGGGTCCAAGGGGACACCCCTCCAGTTGCAACTCAATCGCAACTGGAAATAATAGTGTACACGCCCTGATTCACCCAGGTCAAGATTGCAAGTTTCTACCGCCGCGTACCTCTCCTGACGGTAGAATATGCATCTACATGATTCTAGCTATGATCGAGCCTCGGTGTCATCTTGCAATTCGTTCCCTGTCTGACCGCCTAGTCATGGTCACGAGGCGCTTCGCAGTTTTGGCAATTGCTGGATTGCTGGCCACAGCCCCGGTTTTGTCCCAAACTTCCTCCACTCCCTCCTCCTCCGCAGCGGTTGCCGCACAGGCTGAGAACCCTGCTGTCCCCGCTCCCAAGCCAGATAAGAATCGCGCCCGCAATGCGTTCCAAGAGGGACGACGCGCGGAGCAGGCCGGAGACTGGAAAACAGAGCTTGGCGCGTATTCCGAAGCAGCTTTGTACGATCCCTCAAACCGCCAATATGCCATGCTGAAGGAACATGCCCGTTTTCAAGTCGTTCAGTCTCTTGTCGACGCTGCGGAACGCCAGGAAATCGCCGGCAAAACGCCGGGCGCTCGTGACCTGCTGACCGAAGCGCTGAAAATCGATCCGAATTATGTTGTGGCGCGGGAGCGGCTTCGGGAATTGACTCCAGCAGAGCAAGAGGTAGAGGCCGCAAAAGGCCCGCGCCTTGGCGGCTTGCCGCGTTTAGTTTTGAAGCCGGGAACGCAACTTTTCGATTTTCGCGGCACAACGCGCAATGCGTACGAAGAAATCGGCAAGCAATTCGGCGTGAAGATGATCTTCGATGGGGATTTGCCCGACCGCTCGGTCCGGTTCACCGTGCCGAATCTGGATTTTGAAACTGCGGTGAGGATCCTCTCGCAGGAGACCAGAACATTCACACGCGTTGTGGACGAGCACACTCTATTCGTGACCGAAGATACTCCGCAAAAAGTCCGGGACTACACGATTGAAGTAGAGAAGGAACTTTTGCTTCCGGAATCCGTCACCTCGGACGAAATGAACGAAGCCGTTCGCATGATTCGCGAAATGACCGGGATCACCCGGACGCAGCTGAATACGGCAACGCGCACGCTGACGGTTCGCAGCAGCGAACAAAATGTTGCGCTCGCGCAAACCCTTCTCGAACAAATCGAGCAACCGCACGGCGAGTTAATGCTGGAAATCGAAATCCTGGAGGTTGACCGCACATCCGCAGCCCAACTGGGAATTACGCCTCCCACGGCCACCAGCGCGTTTGTCCTCACACAGCCCGATATTCAGCAGCTCCAGGCGGCGCAGAATAGCGGCAGCCTGATTCAAACTCTGCAAAGTATTTTTGGCAGCAGCGCGGTCAGCTCCGCGACGGGCTCCGCGCTTCCCGCGCTGATCGCATTCGGCGGAGGAAAAACTATTTTTCTGGCCACCATGCCGGGCGCTTCCGCAAATTTTGGAACGGCCCTCAGCACGGTGCGTAGCGCTCAACGCGTATTGCTGCGCGCGCAGGACGGCAAGCCCGCCACATTTTTCGTGGGCGATCGCTACCCCATCGACCTGGGTTTGCTCTCGAACAGTTTGACCTCTAACTCGGCGACGCTCGCGCAGGCGCTTCTCGGCGGCCTTTCGCTTCCACGAACCGATTACGACACTGGCACTGGCCCGGTTTCCGTTGCGATTGCAACATTTAACACAAAAAATAGTGGGCATCCCGATCTGGCTATCGCAAACCAAACGAGTGGTACGATTACAATTCTGGCGGGAAATGGCGACGGCACGTTTGTAGCGCAAGCCGCAACTTGCACGCCTCCATCGTGCATCGCTCTTACAGGCGTTACAACGGGCGCAGGCACAACAGCCACTAGTCCCTCCTCCATCGTCACGGGCGATTTTAACGATGACGGTTTTCCGGATATCGCCGTCACCGATCAGGCCAACAATCGCGTTCTGATTCTGCTTGGCAACGGAGACGGCACGTTTCAGACGCCCGTAGCGTACGCAACTGGCGCTAAACCTGTGGCCCTCGTCGCCCAGGATTTCGATGGCGACGGCCAGCCGGATCTCGCCGTGGTGAATCAGACGGACGGCACGGTGACAATTCTTTTGGGCAATAAAGTGAACGGCACGCAGAACGGAACGTTCGGCACGCCGCCCAATCAAACCGCCCCTCCCCTCGTGGGAGCGGCACCCTCCGCCATTACGACGGGCGAATTTGACACCACGAACAATACCAACGCCGACCTTGTGGTTACGAATAGCACGGGCAATACCGTCTCCGTATTACTTGGCAATGGGGACGGAACATTCGGAACGCAAAATGTATTCGCCACCGGAAATGGGCCGGCCGGAGTTGCCACCGCGGATTTCAACGGAGACGCGAAAGCGGACCTGGCGGTAGCCAATCAAACGGACAGCACCGTTTCGATTTTGCTAGGAAATGGCGACGGAACTTTTCAAACGCAAACTACAGTTGCCACTGGATCGAGCCCCGTGGGAATTGTTGCCGCAAGTTTCATAGGCGCAAGTCCCGATCTCGTCGTCGCCGATGAGTCGGCAAACAATGCGGATGTGCTGATCGGCAACGGCGACGGAACTTTTAGCGGACCCATTTCGCTACCCACGGGAAATTCACCCATTGGATTGGCATCCGCGGACTTAAACGGCGACGGCACTTTAGATCTCGTGACCGCCAACAATACTTCCAATACGGTGACCGTAACGCTGAACACTTTGCCGTCTTCGTTGAGTGCATCTTCAACTTCAGCTCAAACCGGGTATCCATCGGCGGAGTATGAAGATCTCGGACTGAAGGTGAAGGCCACGCCACGCCTTCACGGCGACGATGAGGTTACCCTGCAACTTCAATTCGACATCAAAAGCCTGACGGGAACGAGCATCAACGGCATTCCGATTTTGAGCAATCGCAATATTGAGCAGACCATTCGCCTGCGTGAAAATGAAACCTCGATCCTGTCCGGCATTCTGCAATCCAACAAAATAACGAGCACCAGTGGATTGCCGTGGACTTCCACAGCGCCGGGAATTGGTTTATTGACAGGGGAAGATACTTCCAATACTCAGCAATCTGAATTGCTCATCCTCGTTACGCCGCGAGCCTTGCAGTTTCCTCCCCATGATGTTCCTGCGGTCTATGCCGGGCGCGGAGAACCCTCTTCGCCTGCGTCGGCGCCTCAGTTGCCCGCTGGAGTTCCGCAACCGGGCCAGCCTGGCGCTCCGAATCCGAACCAGCCACCTCAACAAGGTAGACCGGCATTTATTCCCGGAGAGCAACCCGGGCAGGCGCCCGGCACCGCAAATCCGCAACAGCAACAACAGCAATCGCCGCCGCAACAGGGTCCCGACCAACAGCAGCGCCAGCTTCCCCAGCAGCAGTAATGAATGCCTCGGCTTTTGTCGCGCCAGCGTCGCGCCGCGCGACAAAAGCGGTATCCCGGATTCAATCGCGCGAAGCAAACCCGCATTTCTTACGATATTGTTTGTTTCCTGGGAACGCCAATCTCCCGATTGGCGTTTTGCCACCCGCCAATACGGAGATTGGCGCTCCCAGGTTTGCCCCAACGCAATTCGCCCCAACTGTGCTTTGAGATTTTGAAGCCACACCGGATGGGTCACCTTGCTAGGAAGCTCCGTTTGACTACCGGGGCGGTCCCGTTCCTGTGGTGAGAAGGTCAGGCTAACTATTCTTAAAATTATCCTGCCGTGGGGGCATGTCCAGGAACGCGCGCATCACATGCCAGAACTGCTCGCGATTA
>Ga0182024_10017344_pt1 | contig 13534 bp, 13 predicted proteins | sample P32metaG_FD_120480 | JGI IMG/M metagenome (GOLD analysis project Ga0182024, IMG submission 120480) | Permafrost microbial communities from Stordalen Mire, Sweden - P3-2 metaG (Illumina Assembly) | ecosystem: Environmental > Terrestrial > Soil > Wetlands > Permafrost | place: Sweden: Stordalen...
CATCACTTCGATCAACAATTCGAGGAGTTCGAGGTCGTTCAAAAAGACCTGATCGCCTACATGCGTTTGACCGGGATCGCTTCGAGCGAGACCTATAAGCGGCAGATGTCAAGTTACGACATGCACGAAATACTGAAGGTCAAGAGCAACGGGTCGTTTGACGTCGCCGGAGTGAATATATTTGACTCGGACGGAGTGCTCATAAACTCGTCCTAAGCTTGGCCGATCCCTCCCGTCGACATTTCCGATCGGGCCTATTTCAGGGCGCTCAAATCGAGGTCCGCGGCGACATCTGTGTTGATTGAATTGGTGCAAAGCCGAATTTCCGGGAGCGGCTGGACAGCACTGATCTCGCGCAAAATGACCGGAGCAAAGGGCGAGTTTCTGGGCCTCGTTACCAGAGGCATCGCCACAGCCACCTTCGAGAAGTTCTTCGCACCCCTGGCGCTGGGAGACGATGCGGTCATTTCCATGTTCCATCGCGACGGAACGATGCTGGCCCGCTATCCGCATATTGAGAAGCTGATTGGGCAGAATTTCTCAAACGGACCGTTCTTTCAGATTTTGGCAAACGCCGACCACGGGAGCGCGCGTAAAACGAGCGGCGTCGATGGTCGGGACCGCTTGGGTGCCGTCCGTCAATTGAGTGATTTTCCGATTGTGGTCGTTGCGACGACGAGCGTGTCGGCAGCACTAGCCGATTGGCGGGCCCAAACAAGATTGCTGATAGCAGTGGCCGGCCTGTTGGTCCTTGTGATTGCCGTGATGCTGCTTCTCATAGTTCGGCAGTTGTCGCAGCAACACCAATCGTCGAAGTCCAGTTTGTCGCTTGAAAAGCAGCGCCTTGACATCGCCGTCAACAACATGACGCAGAGCCTGCTGCTGTTTGATCCTTCGAGCCGACTCGTCGTCTGCAATCGGCGGTATATCGAATTGTTCGGGCTGTCACCCGACGTGGTGAAGCCAGGTTGCAGTTTTCACGATCTCATCGCACATCGAAAGGAGACCGGATCGTTCAGCGGCGACGTCGATGAATATTGCGCCGTCGTCTTGCGCAATACAAAAATAGGAAAACTTACGCGCAACATCGTGGAGAACCCCGACGGACGTACGATGCAGATTGTGAATCAGCCGCTGGAAGATGGCGGATGGGTAACAACACTGGAAGACGTCACCGAGCGAAGACGCTCCGAGGAACGGATCGCGCATCTTGCGCATTATGATGCGCTGACCGATCTGCCAAATCGAGCTCTCTTTCAAGAGCGGCTTGAAGGGTCACTCGCGCAGATCGAGACCGGCGAGCAATTGGCCGTTCTCTATCTCGATATTGATGAATTCAAGAGCATCAACGATTCGCTCGGGCATCGGATTGGCGATGAGCTATTGAAATCCGTGGCGACAAGCTTGAACAGCTGCATCGGAAAAACAGACTTCGTGGCCCGACTTGGCGGTGACGAATTCGCCATTGTCCAGACCGGTATCAAAGACCCAAAGGATGTCGTCAACCTCATATCGCGAATTTATCGGACTATCCGCGAGCCCTACGAAATTCTCGGCCACCATGTCACGACCGACGCCAGTATCGGCGTCGCCCTCGTGCCAAAGGATGGCACTGACCTGGATCAAATCCTGCAGAACGCCGATCTGGCGATGTTCAGCGCGAAAGCCGGCGGGCGCCGGACCTATCGTTTCTTCGAGCCAGAAATGGACGCGCGCGTGAAGGCGCGCCGCAGTCTTGAGGTGGATCTACGTCAGGCGATCGTGGATGGTGGATTTGAGGTTTATTACCAGGCCATTGTTGACCTTCGAAGCAACCAAATCTCCGGCTGCGAGGCTCTGCTGCGCTGGCGGCACCCTAAGCGTGGCATGATATCCCCCGCTGAGTTCATCCCCGTTGCGGAAGAGACAGGCCTCATCAATCAGCTTGGCGAATGGGTACTTGCAACGGCCTGTGCCGAGGCCGCAACGTGGCCGGCCGGGATCAAACTCGCGGTCAACGTTTCCCCGGTTCAGTTCAGAAGCGACACGCTGGCGCTAAAGGTCGTCGCGGCGCTTGCGGCATCTGGTCTCTCCGCTGGCAGCCTGGAACTGGAGATCACCGAGTCGGTCCTCATTCGCGACGATGCAACCGCACTCGCGATCCTGCACCAGCTTCGGGCGCTTGGCGTGGGGATCGCGCTGGACGATTTGGGCACCGGTTATTCCTCGCTGAGCTATCTGCAGCGTTTTCCGTTCGACAAGATCAAGATCGACCGCTGTTTTATAAGAGATATCGCGGAGTTGGGCGCGGCGCCCTGCATTGTTCAGGCGGTGGTGAACATCGCCACAACACGTCACATCAAGACAACGGCGGAGGGGGTTGAGACGGAACAACAACGAGACTTGCTCCGTACGCTCGGCTGCACCGAAATGCAGGGCTATCTGTTCAGTCCGGCAAGGCCGGCCGCAGAACTAAAACGGCTGTTCTTTGCGCAACCCAAAAGAGCAGCAGCCGTTGCTTAGATCCATGAAGGTGCCATTCACCCTGAAAATGTAAGTTGATAGCATGCGAGAAATCATGGCCGCCTTGTTTAGTACCCAGCTGGACTTCATCCTGTTCTTTTACGGCTTGGCATTCCTCCTGCTCGGCACCACCTGCTTCGGCATCTCAAGAGGCGGAAGAGGAGGAGAATCCTGGGGCGTGCTCGGACTGTTCGCGTTTGCGCACGGTGTGGGCGAATGGCTCGATTTGACTGCGCTCATTATCAGTGACAGTCCGGCATTTGCAGTGGTCCGCATCGCGCTTATGACCGGGTCCTTTATGTTATTGATGGAATTCGCGCGGCAGAACGCAATTGGTTTCGGACTGAGATTGGGGGCGCGATGGCTGTACCCGCCCTTGGTGCTATTGGTCGTTTTCGGCGGCTTTATCGGCGGGCTGACGACGACCGGTGACATCGCGCGCTATGCCATCGGATTTGTGGGTGCGTTGGCTACCAGCATGGTCTTCGTTTGGGATGCCAGGGGATTGTCCGGCGCCGCGAGGCGTTTCGCGATGTTCACCGCCGTGGGATTCGCACTTTATGCTGTTGCCGCCGGCGCCATCGTCCCGGCGGCGCCGTTCTGGCCGGCAGCTAAATTCAATTACGACTGGTTCGTCCAACTCACGGGAATTCCGATTCAGTTCGTGCGTGGACTGCTTGCCTGCTGGATAGCATTTTCGATTTGGGCGACTTGGGGACATCAGCTTGCCTTGGAGGTTTCCTCCGAGCGTTACACCGCGCATCTCCGCCGGCAGTTCATCTGGACTCTCGCTGCGATGACAGCGATTCTGATATTCGGCTGGGTGTTTACTGAATTTCTCGGCGGAATGTATAAGCAAAATGTTCAGGAGGAGGCGCGGGGCGATATTGATCTGCTCGCTAGCCGCCTCACCGGGGAGACCGCGACCGTAGACGGCATGGTGAGGGCGCTGGCCGGCTCGCCCTCCGTGCTGCCCTTATTGGTTGGCGGGAGCCGGCAGGATAAAGCGGGTGCCCAATCGGTTCTCGATCTGGATGTCGATGCCTCCGGCGCCAAGCTCGGCTACATATTGGACAGGTCCGGAACTATCGTTGCTTCATCAGACCACAGAGATGCCGCCCTCCCGGGTGCGTTCCGCTCCTCGCCATTCTTTCAGAAATCCATCGCGGGGGAGCCAGGCTATCAGTTTTCGTTCGATGCCGCGAACAGGGAGCGGGATTACTATGCGAGCTATCCGGTTCGCGCCGGAGGCGGTGGTGCAATCGTCGGCGTGGCGATTCTCAAGAAGTCCCTCAATAGTTTTGAGGCGGATCTTTCGCAGTTCGACCGCCCTTACTTCTTGATCGATCCTGACGGCATCGTCGTGCTGACAAACCACCCGAAAATGTTGTTTAGGACTTTGTGGCCGCTACCGGCTGAAAAACATCTGACCCTGGTCCAGCAATTCGGGAAGCTGATCGATCGACCAATGCTGGCGCAGCCGATAGTGGACGCGACGTGGATTAAAGTCGATGGGGAGCGTAATTACGTGCGCCGCCGCAATGCAAATCACAGCCAGTGGTCCTTGGTTATATTGAAGCCGACCCACGAGATATTCGCCAGTCGCGTTTTGGGGATCATCGTCACGTTGCTTGTGGCGCTGATGACCCTGATTTATCTGTTCGGCAGAGAACGGGCGTTGCACGACAACGTTCAAATGGATAAGCGTCTGAAACTCCAGGAATTGGCCCGCGACCTCCGGTTTCAAGCAACTACCGATCAGCTCACCGGCCTTTCCAATCGGTTGAAATTTGATCAGGTGCTCGCCGCTGAGATGGCAAGATCGATACGCTACGAAACCTCGCTTTCCCTGGTGTTGTATGACGTCGACAACTTCAAGGCCGTAAACGATGCCCATGGTCACCAGACCGGCGACAAGGTGCTGATACAGTTATCCCAGTTCGTGCCGAGCGTGCTCCGCACCACCGACCTGCTCGCTCGTTGGGGCGGGGAAGAGTTCGTTATTCTTACCCCCGGATCCGACGGCGAGATGGCGTGTCAGGCCGCGGAGAAGTTGAGGGATGCCATCCAGCAGATCAAGTTTGACGGGATCGGGACGGTAACATGCAGTTTTGGCGTCGCTCAGTACGTGTACGGAGACACCGCCGAAACGTTGATCTCCCGAGCGGACGATGCGCTGTATCGTGCCAAACTGAATGGCCGTAACCAGGTGGAGTTAGCCGCAGGGCCTTCCATGGCGCCACCTGTCCTAGTATCGGTAGCATGAGTTGTGGTCGCCGATCCTCGGCGAGGCCGCGACCGGTTGATGAAGCAGTGTCGCGCTGCGCTGGAGCTGGTGTCCGGAAGAAAATTGGATTGCGGACGGTTTGTCCCCTGGCTAGCTTCATGCCTCAACCTTGCGGTGTCCTGGACTGCCGTCAGCCCACCTTCGGAGCACGCCGGAAATGCGGTTATCCCTTCTGTTTTGTTTGATCGCCACCGTCGCGACAGGTCGGACGGGAGTTGCGATGGCGGGAGCGGACTCGCCGGGCGAGTCCGCTCAGGTCGATCGATTGTTCACAGCTTGGGACAAATCTGCGTCGCCGGGCTGCGCTTTGGCCGTCATGAGGGAGGGGCACATCATTTATGAACGCGGCTACGGAATGGCCGATCTCGACCACAATGTGAAAAATAACGCCCGCGACTGTTTTTCATGTCGCGTCGATGTCAAAGCAGTTTACCGCTGCGGCGGTTTTGATGCTGGCGCAAGAGGGCAGGCTTCGTCGATCAATTGCTGGAGCGAGGATACCTTAACGATGGCACGCAGCTCAGCTATGCCGCCGGCCTTGAGATCGGAAAATATCGCGCCGCACAGTTGCAGGAGTTCACTGCTCTCGCAATCAGATACTCACCTCTTTCCATACTCCGTGAAAACGTAGTCGCGGTTCTGCACCACCGTGTGGCATGCGAACCCGCACTTCGCGTCGTTTTCCTGCGGCGGATCGTCCGCTACGGTGGCAGGCTTGAACGTATCGGACGCCGCGTCATAGTCGAACGCGCCCCATCCCCATCCGCCGCTGTCCGCGAACCTCTTGCTGTCCTTCACCATGAAATCAACGTCATGCTGGGTACCTGGCACCGTCGGCTGACCGGGGTACGTCTCTTGTTTTTTCGGATTCCAATGGATTTTCGCCATCTTGGCGTCGTCCGGGAAAGGCTTGCCATTGCCGGGCATGCCTTGTTATAGGCGTCGATCATTGCCGGATTGCCCACGATCACAGCGATCTTGTCTCCATTCTCACTGATCGCGATCACGGGCCAGTCCTCGTATCCCCTAAACTCAGAGAACGCGAGGCCATTCGGTACCCGCACGGTGTATTTGTCCTGCGCGGAAATCGCGACACCAACCGCCAAGACGGCGATCGACACCGAAATACCGAGGCCGATGAGCGTGCTTTTTTTCATTGTCGCATCTCCCTCATTCAATCGCCAACTGGTGATCGCGCGCGCCAGGGAGTTGTCCTGGGCCGTCGAAGCGGCAATTGACGCGCGCGGTCGACGAGCCCCAATAATATCGCGTTAGGGTCGGCGTTGACAGTGGCAGAAACGAACTTCAGTCTGTCGCGTATGGACTGGCGAGATCTTGAGACGTTTTCTTTCGGCGATGGCCCTGACCTGGCCAACAGGCTTCTTGAGCTGGTATTGTCTGGAACCAAGTGTGCGACCTGCTGGGCGGAAAGCCAGGGTCTGCTTTCTGCCGAGGTCGGCAAGATGATGGTCGTCCTGGACGGGCAAGGCGTCCCGAAAGCCATTGTCAAGACCATTGAATTGACGAAGCGACGCTTCGATGAAGTTGATGAGGCGTTTGCCTTTGACGAAGGTGAAGGTGACCGCTCTCTGCAATACTGGCGCGAGGCACACACGCGATACTTCACGCGGCTTGGAAGATTCGCTCCGGATATGATGCTCTGGTGTGAGCGGTTCGAACTTGTCGAGCGCATCGGCTAGACTCCGATTCTGCTGCAGCAGCGAATGACCCAGAGCGGATTTCGTTCGCTACCTCAACATTCCTGCCAATGCCGCCGCGACCTTTTTACACCCTTCGGCGTTCAAATGCCGTTTGTCGGGCAACGCCATGCCCGGCTGCCTCAGTACGGAAATATACAGTGCCATCGCGTCGATGATCCGGATGCGCCGGGCCGTCAATTTGCGTTTGATCGCCGCAATATTGGCCGGGGCTTCGGAGGCGCCGGCGATATTCCGGCGCGCATCATTGGCGCCATTGATGGCCAGGATGACGATCTTCGTGCCAGCCGGTACCGCGCTGTCAACGCGCGCCAGCTCCTCTGCTGTGGTTTCCCCGTTAACCCCGGCATTGATGACATGAACCCGAGAACCCCTCGCACGCAGCATGCTCTCCAGCACGGCTGGCCACATTTCACTCTCGGCGACGTGCCCTCGGACCGCGCCTATGGCCGAGTGCCACGATTTGCGCCGAAGCAAAATCGGTCGAGACAAGAATGCCGCTCGCAAGGATTAACAAAAAAGCGCTGGCTTTCGAACAAATCATTTTGGCTCTGCTCGTTCACGTACATCCAGGGAATTCCCTGATGCGTTTTCATCGACCGCTTCCAGCTCCGCCTGGACTTGTCGAACCTGCTCCCAGATAAAGTCCATCACAAGACGCGTGCGGGGCGCCAGATGCCGGCGCGACGGATAGACCAGGCTGAACGGAACGCCGGGAGTCGGAAAGTCGCTCAACACGCGAACCAGTTTGCCACTGTGCAGGTCATCGAACACCTCGACCAAAGTAAGATAGGCGATGCCGTATCCGGTACGGGCGGCCAGGTGCACCGCTCGCACGTCGTTGGCGAGAAATCCGCCGGACACCCGAAAGCCCCGAGGTCCTTCGGGCGTAACAAAAGTCCAGACGTCCGAATCCGGTCCGACATCGTGCACGATGCAGGTGTGGCTGGCGAGATCCGCCGGCGTGGAGGGTTTGCCGTGCCGTGCAATGTAGCTTGGCGCAGCCACGGCAATCCGCACGCCGGTCCCTCTCCGGCGCACCACCAGTGACGCATCCCTGATCTCGCCCAAGCGCATGGCAAGGTCGAGCCGGTCTTCGATCATGTCGCCGAGCCGATCGCCTACCACGAGCTCGACCTTCAGCCCCGGGTGATCGGCGAGCAATGTGGGTAGACGTAGCGCGAGGAAGCGGCTGGACGCCACCGTGACACCCACCCGCACCAGCCCCACCGGTGAGGCGCTGTGCTGCCCCAGCGCTGCTTCCATTCCCTCGACGCCCGCCAGCACCGGCAGCGCAAGGCCGAGCAGCATCTGCCCATCATCGGTCAGGCTGAGCTTTCGCGTCGTGCGGTGAAACAAGCGGACCCCGAAATGGTCTTCCAGCTGCGAAATCTGCCGCGCGACAGCAGCCTGGCTCAGCTGGCGCTCGCGGGCGACGGCCGAAAAGGAGCCGGTCTCCGCCACCCGTACCAGGACATCGAGTGCGCCCAGCAGGTCCATCGATTTCCTCGAAAAACGCAACGATCGTGCGAAGAGAAGCGGGATTATCCCGGTGAGGCAAGAGGTGTATCCGCGCAGCGGCGTTGCGCTGTTGCGCTTCGCTTGCCCAGCTGGAGCGAAGCCGGTCGGTCCGACCGTGCCGCGGGACAGCATGGAAGCGCGTCCAACAGGTCCCCGATTTCCTCGCAAAACGCAAAAGTCTTGAAAAGAAAAGCGGGATTATTCCTCTGAGGCAAAGCACTACCTCGATGGTGGGCAACAACCATAGCCAGGAGGAACTACCATGCTGAATTACAAGACGTTCGTTGCAGCATCTTTGATGTCGACAATGCTGGCATCTCACGCGTTTGCGCAGTGCGCGGATTGCGCAATATATCCGGATCGGGATCCCTTCACCCAGGGCTTGGCGACACCTGCTGGCAAGACAGGGGCGCCTAATGGGCCAATTTCCCGCCGTGCGACCAACAATGCACATGCCGAAATGCGCGGTCACTACTCGCAGCGAGTTGGCCATCGAAACAGTATCGACAGCAGTCGCCCGGAGAAATGATTTGTCGAGCCTGGATGGCCGGCGTCGGTGACCGGTCTCAATGGCGCCGCGGTCGCACTCTGTTGCGGCCGTCAGCCACGCATTCCTGATGCCCCGGTACTGCACGACATCAGCCGGTGCTGCGGTGTCGTACCGGGGAGGGAATGACATTGTCGAGGCCAGACGCGTACTCTATGTAGGCGGTCGAAAGGAAAATGCTTTAGCTGATCGCACCGGGCTTCTTCGGCGCAAAAGCCAGTCGGCCAGGCGATGGCATGAAAAGCGTAACATCTTCAATATGTTAGATCGAAGATTTAACGTCGCGCCGCTGATGGACTGCACCGACCGGCACTGCCGGGTGTTCCATCGCCTGCTGACGCGGAGGGCGCGGCTCTACACCGAGATGCTGACGACGGGCGCGGTGCTTCACGGCGATCGGCAGCGTCTGCTCGGTTTCGACGCTTCCGAACATTCGGTGGCGTTGCAGCTCGGTGGTTCGGACCCGCATGACCTCGCGGTGGCGGCCAAAATCGGCGAGGATTTCGGCTATGACGAAATCAATCTCAATGTCGGTTGTCCGTCCGATCGGGTGAAAGACGGCCGTTTCGGCGCCTGCCTGATGGCGGAGCCGGCGCTGGTCGCTGAAGGTGTCGACGCCATCAAGCGCGCGGTCCGGGTTCCGGTCACGGTGAAGTGCCGGATCGGCATCGACGATCAGGATCCGGAAGCGGCGCTGGACGCGCTGGCAGGTGGCGTCGTTGCCGCCGGCGCGAATGCCCTGATCGTCCATGCTCGCAAGGCCTGGCTCAATGGACTATCGCCGAAGGAAAATCGCGACATTCCGCCGCTCGACTACGACCGGGTCTATCGGCTGAAGGCCTCTTTGCCGGAATTGCCCATTGTGATCAATGGCGGCATCGCGAGCCTCGGCGAGGCCCGGCGCCATCTCGACCATGTCGACGGCGTGATGCTGGGCCGCGCCGCCTACCAGGAACCATGGCGATTGCTTGACGTCGATCGCGAGCTGTTCGGCGAGGCGCCGCCGCACGCCACGATGCGGGACGTGTTCGAGGCCATGATGCCCTACATTGAACGCGAACTTTCGCGTGGCGTCCGCCTGCACTCGATCACGCGACACTTCGTCGGCGCATTCCACGGGATTCCCGGGGCGCGGGCCTTCCGCCGCTGTCTCGCCGAGCGTGCGGTCAAGCCGGGTGCCGGCGTCGAAGTGCTGCGCGACGCGATGGCGCTGGTCGACCACCGCAAGGCAGCGCCGCTCGCCGCCTGATCCGGAAATCTCAGGGATAGCCGTGCAGCATCAGCCGGTCGGCATGCACTTCCCAGCTTTCCAGCCGATCCAGATAGCTCATGCCGAGCAGATTGGTCTTCATCTGTCCGTGCGGCACTACCAGCGCCGGGACCGAGCGTTCGACGAGCTTGCCGATCGCCAGGCGGTCGAGCGTCAGCCGCGCCGCCTTGGTATGTCCGCCGGCGGTTTCGACGTCGACATCATACTCGAGCAGCTCCAGCGGCAGGCCAGCAGCCTTCGCCGTCTCGTAGGTCAGCACGACCGAGGTCGCGCCGGTATCGATCACCATCGGGGCCCTGACGCCATTGATCCTGGCGACCAGCGCGAATTCGCCGCTCTGCCCGCGCGGGATCTGCACCGCGCGCGCCGGCGGCGTGGCCCGCTTGCGCAGCATTTCCGAAACGGTGTCGCCCGCCCGCGCGATCCGGCCGGGATCGCCATAGGCGACCACGGCTCCGGCCGTCGCCGCCAGCATGACAAGCACGAGCACGATGCGGCTCACAGCGGGCCTCCCGCACCATGATATCGATTGGTCAGCCCGGTTTCGAACCGTGCCCGCTTTCGAGCCGAACCATTCCCGCATCGGCCATGCGGGCCGGCAGCAGCACCATCACCGCCTGCCGTTCGGTAACGTCCATGCGGTGCCAGCGCGCGATTTCCGGAAGCGTGCGTCCGCAGCCGAAACAGAGGCCGGTCTTGGGGTCGATCATGCAGACTGCGATACACGGCGTTTCTTTGCTCATTGCGGAATAGTGAAACGTATTCGGCGGTTTGCGCAAGTGCCGGGGCTACAACCCGGTACCTGCGCTCATGATCGGCTTGTTGCGGGCCCGGCGCCTGTCGTCGGTGGGTGCGGAGACCACGTATTCCGGCTGCAATGGCGGAGCCTCCTCGGCCATTGGTGCGAGCGCCGACATCACGCGTTCCGGCGGGAAGGTGACAATGACCTCGGTGCCGATTCGAAGCTTCGACTTCAATGTGAAGGTACCGCCGTGCATGTCGATCAGGCTTTTCGCAATCGGCAGTCCGAGGCCTGCGCCTTGCTCGGCGGACTTGATTGAATTGGAACCCTGGCCGAACGAGGCCAGCACGATCGGGATCTCATCCTCGGCGATGCCGGAGCCGGTATCCTTGACACTGAGATACTGACCGCCCGACGCCGTCCATCCCACCTTCAGCCAGATTTCGCCGCCCTGCGGCGTGAACTTGATGGAGTTCGACAACAGGTTGAGCACGATCTGGCGTGTCGCGCGCTCGTCGCCCCAAATCCGCGGCATGCCCTGCTCGAACACCTCGTGAATGGTGATGTCGCGGCTCGACGCCCGCAGCTTCAGCAAATGGTGGCAGTCGGCAACGACGTGCACCAGCGACACCGCTTCTTCGTTGAGTTCGTACCTGCCGGCCTCGATCCGCGACAGGTCGAGAATTTCATTGATCAGGTTGAGCAGGTGCACGCCCGAATTGTGAATGTCGGCCGAGTATTCCTTGTAGACCGGCACAGCGTGAGCGCCGAAGATTTCGCTCTTCATCACCTCGGAAAATCCGAGGATCGCATTGAGCGGTGTTCGCAACTCGTGGCTCATTTGTGCCAGAAAGCGCGACTTCGCCACGTTGGCGGACTCCGCGCGATGGCGCGCTTCGTCGGAAATCGCCTTTGCCTGTTCGAGTTCGCCGATCAGCGCATCTTTTTCGGCGCGTGCCTCGAGGGTCGCCAGCGTGGTCGAGTGCAGGCGATGGGCAAGCAGCGCGAAATACCCTTCCGCGGCGAGCGCCAGCAGCGCGAGCACGTAGTTGTCGAAGGTCCCGCCGGACACGAAATCCACGGCGATCGCCGCGGTGACCGGCGCGGTGGCCGCCAGGGCCGCGATCGGCAGGTTCGCCGCAAGCATGCTCGATACCGCGATCACCAGCAGCATCAGGAACATCATCAGCGTATTGGAGACGACATCGAGACCGGCGGGATGGATCAGGATCGCCGTCCAGCACAGACCGTAAAGCAGATCAAGCAGGACAAATCGCGTTCGCCATCTGCGGGTCGCGGTAAGCGAGGGCGGCTCTGCCAGGAACCTGGCGCAGTGGTGGATGATGGCGGCATGAACGCACAGCATGCCGCAGGTCCATGCCGCGGCCGATACCGGCTGCATCCAGAAGCCGAACAGCAGGCCGGTTGCCACCACGAGCAGCATGACGACGTAGGAAGCCGAGATGCGTGTTTGGGCATATTGCCGAAGCAGCTCGCGATCGAAAGCGGGGCGGGTCCCGCTGGTCGACGTTAACCGGTCGCGGGCCTCGCGCACGCGCTGTGCGGCGGCACGGCGATTGCTGGCCGGTGCTGCAACGGGCGTCTCGGCCGGAAGCTGGACGACCTCGGGCCTTTGAGCGGGTTTACTCATCAAACAACACAAATCCTGCCCGTGGTCGCCCGGGCTTTTTGCATTGTCTATCTCTGGCGCCAAATCATTAAGAGCTGCCTTAAAGAGCGCGAGAATCGGGTTAACGGGAGGTTAAATTAACCGTCTCCCGCGCGCTTCGGGGATCAGCGTTCCAGCCGCGCCAGCAGGCTCGAGGTATCCCAGCGCTTGCCGCCCATTTTCTCGACTTCGGAATAGAACGCATCGACCAGGGCGGTCACCGGCAGGCTCGCCCCGTTGCGCCGTGCCTCGGCCAGGCAGATCGCGAGGTCCTTGCGCATCCATTCCACCGCAAAGCCGAAGTCGAATTTGCCCTCGTTCATGGTCTTGTAGCGGTTCTCCATCTGCCAGGACTGGGCGGCGCCCTTGGAGATGGTGTCGATCACCGCCTGGACGTCGAGCCCCGACTTCTTGGCGAAATGGACGCCTTCGGAGAGGCCCTCGACCAATCCGGCAATGCAGATCTGGTTGACCATCTTGGTCAGTTGCCCGGCGCCGGCCGGCCCAAGCCGGTTGCACATCCGCGCATAGGCGGCGATGACCGGTTCGGCACCGGCATAGGCGTCTTCGCTGCCGCCGCACATGACCGTCAAGACGCCGTTTTCCGCGCCGGCCTGGCCGCCGGACACCGGCGCATCGACAAATTTGAAGCCGCGTTTGGTTGCCTCGGCGTCGAGTTCGCGGGCGACTTCCGCCGATGCCGTGGTGTGATCGACGAAGGTCGCTGCCTTTTTGATGCCGGCGAAGGCTCCATCGGCACCAAGGGCGATGGCGCGCAGATCATGGTCGTTACCGACGCAGGCCATGACAAAATCCTGACCCTCGGCGGCGGCTTTCGGCGTCGGCGCGGTGCGGCCGCCGAATTTATCGGCCCATTGTTTCGCCTTGGAAGCGGTCCGGTTGAACACCGTCACCTCGTGGCCACCTTTTTTCACCAGATGTCCCGCCATCGGGAAACCCATGACGCCGAGACCGAGAAAAGCGACTTTAGCCATGTTTACAACCTTGGGGTTTTGCCGGCGGTGTTGGTTCGGCCGGACCGTATTTGAAGAAAGGGCGATACGCTGGTTCGACCCTCGAAACAGGTGCTCGCCGCAGATGTGGAACCTGATACAATAGACCCTGCACCACGAAGGGCAACGCCTCCGTTCGGCGGCTTTAGCCCGTCTTATTCGCCAGAGGGCGCCTGAGAGGCTGGCGAGCGTGGAGTAAAGCGCTGATGCGGCGTAGGATTCGGTTGCGAAGCCAACCCATCACCTTCAACCGCGAACGCCACGC
>Ga0182024_10017345_pt1 | contig 13533 bp, 10 predicted proteins | sample P32metaG_FD_120480 | JGI IMG/M metagenome (GOLD analysis project Ga0182024, IMG submission 120480) | Permafrost microbial communities from Stordalen Mire, Sweden - P3-2 metaG (Illumina Assembly) | ecosystem: Environmental > Terrestrial > Soil > Wetlands > Permafrost | place: Sweden: Stordalen...
CATTCCCGTTCATCTGTACGGTCAGACGGCGGACATGGATCCGATTCTGGAATTGGCGGCGCGGTACAAGTTGATCGTAATCGAAGACGCCTGCCAGGCTCACGGCGCCGAGTACTTTTCGAAAAAGGAAAACCGGTGGCGGAAGGCAGGCTCGATGGGGCGCGCAGCAGCCTTCAGTTTTTATCCCGGCAAGAACCTGGGCGCGTGCGGCGAAGCGGGCGCGGTCACGACCAATGACGAAGTTGTGGCGCAGAAGGTCCGGGTTCTGCGCGATCATGGACAGTCCAAGAAGTATCATCACGAGGTCGAGGGGTATAACGGACGCCTCGATGCCATCCAGGCCGAGTTCCTGCGCATCAAGCTGCGACATCTCGCCCAATGGAACCAGCAACGGCGCGAGAGCGCACGGGTCTATGGCGACCTGCTTCGGTCGATGGGAGACAGCATCACCCTGCCCACCCAGCCGTCATGGTCCAAGTGTGTCTATCATCTGTACGTAATTCGCACCCACGACCGCGAGGGCCTGCAAAAGCGCCTGAGCGGTGCAGGGATTGGCACGGGCATTCATTATCCGATTCCTCTTCACCTGCTGGGTGCCTATGCGTCTTTCGGGTGGAAGCGGGGAGATTTCCCTGTGTCGGAAGCAGCCGCGGATCAGATTCTCTCGCTTCCGATGTTTGCCGGACTTCAAGTGGCGCAGCAACAGCGCGTCGCCGACGTGGTTACGGAATTCGCTTCGGTCCAAACTGCCAAGTAATAGATGCCTCCGGGGTGGCGTCCGCTGTTCGGGACGCCCCCCGAAGCTCTCCCTGCTCGAATCAAAGCCCCCTTCTAGCGCCATGGCCCTTCCTGTCTACATAGCCGAACCCGGAGTGAAGAATTCGACCATGGAATCACGACCAATACCTGCGCGTCCGGAATCAGGGAAGCGAATCTGGATCGATCTGGATAACTCTCCGCACGTTCCATTTTTTCTGCCGATCATCGAGGAACTGCAGAAAAAGGGGTATCGGGTCATCCTGACGGCGCGAGATTCCTATCAGGTCTGTGAGCTCCTGAAATTCCACAAGATTTCCTGCCGAGTGATCGGGGGACATTGGGGTAAGAACCGGGCGCTGAAGGTTTTCGGAACACTCCTGCGCGCAACCCAGCTGTTGCCGTTGATGTTCGGGAAAAAGGCAGATCTTGCGGTATCCCACGGATCCCGCGCCCAATTTTTGAGCAGCGTTGTCCTTGGAATTCCGGTCGTGACGATCGTCGACTATGAATTTGCGGCCAAGGTTGGGGCCCTGAAATCTGACTGGATCTTCATGCCGCACTACATTCCCAGCGATTCGCCCCAACAGGCCAAGAAGCAGGTGATGAAGTATCCGGGCCTGAAAGAGGACGTGTACGTTCCGCGGTTTCGCCCCGATCCGTCGCTAAGGCGGGAGCTTGGATTGACCGAGGAAGATCTGGTTGTCACCGTGCGTCCCCCCGCAACCGAGGCGCACTATCACAACACGGAAGCCGAAGGCCTGCTCGACGCCGCCCTGAATCTGCTTATGGAACGACCCGAAGCGCGGGTGATCCTGCTTCCTCGCAACGAGAAGCAAGCCAAAGTCCTGCGAAAGGACTGGGCCCAGTGGATCCAGAATCGCAAGATCATCATTCCCGAACACGTCGTTGACGGCCTGAATCTCATCTGGATTTCCGACCTGGTGATCAGCGGCGGCGGAACAATGAACCGCGAGGCGGCGGCGCTCGGCGTGCCTGTCTACAGCATCTTCCGCGGAAGCATCGGCGCGGTTGATAAATACCTGGCTTCGAGCGGACGCCTGGTACTGATTGAGAGCGCCCAGGACATCCGAACCAAAGTAGTGCTGAAACCAAGAGTGCGTGCAAGCGAAGGTAGTGTCCAGACGAGTCTTGTTCTCGACAGCATTGTGGATGCAATCATTTCCATTGCCGAGCATCAAACCCTGCCGGCGCCTCACGACGTCGAGTCTCCTCGCAAGTGAGCATGACGATCCTATCTTCCAAAGTGACAAGTCAGAGCATCCGGGAGTTGACTTCTCTCGCGGTGCGCGGACTTGTCCCCATGTTTGATCCCGATAAGCAGCTGTTCTGCTATCGGCTCCGTCGCACTGCGACTGGACTGGTTCGCGAAGGTGTGTCGCGCCGCTACACCACGATGGCCCTTCTGGGTCTCGATGCCTTGCGAAAGACAGGAGTACCGTGTCCGTTTGATACCGACGCGGTCTTCAGGTCCTGCGCCGACGATCCGCACTGGATTCAAGGCGTCGGAGACTTGGGGCTGTTGATCTGGGTGACAGCGGAATACGCGCCGGATCGACTCGACGACCTGTTTGAGCGGGTTAATCTCGAGAAGTCGCTTGAACGATTTGCGGATGCCCGGAAATGCAGGACCATGGAACTATCCTGGTTCTTGGCGGGCCTGTGCCATGCGACCATGGCAGCGCCAAAATGCCCGTGGCCGCTCGGTGACTTGGCGGTCGATACCTACCATCTCCTGCAAGATAACCGCGGCGAATCCGGGCTATTTGGCCATCTTGCCAGGACCAAGTCGGTCAGCGGCGTTCTGCGCGGACGTATCGGGACCTTCGCAGATCAGGTGTATCCGATTTATGCCCTTGCAAAGTTCGCGACGGTCTTCAATCTTGAGGAACCTCTGGATTTGGCCCTGGAATGTGCGCTGATCATCTGTCGCCTGCAGGGAAGCCAGGGCCAATGGTGGCGGTTCTACGACGCCCATACGGGTCGCGTGGTGTGCCGTTATCCTGTCTATTCCGTTGATCAATATGGTCTGGCACCTTTGGCGCTGTTTGAACTGGAACGCGCGACCGGGCGACGATTTCAGGATTCGATCTACCGAGGCCTGGACTGGGTCTACGGATCGAATGAACTCGGTGAGGATCTGCGGATACCCTCACGGCAGGTGATCTGGACCTGTATTCTTCCAAGAAGCAGACGTCGAAAGTACTGGGAAACCGCAGACAGCCTGATTCGGCCTGCAAGAGAACCCGAGGCGGCTCGATCCCTTCGCGTTCTCCACGAAAGCCGGCCTTACGAGCTGGGGTTGCTGCTGTGTTCTTTCGCGAGCCACGGAGTGGCAGAGATCTAGGGCCTCGGTCCTTGTTGCTGGATTGCACCAGGCACGATTCCCGGCCGACCGGCACCCCCGGATTCTGAAGTATCATCGCTGAGTATTGATGGAAGTCGAAACCCCGAGGCAATTCACTTGGTTCCATCGGAACGCATGAAAGTACTCATCGTCGTGGGCGCGCGCCCGAACTTTATGAAGGTCGCGCCCATCATCCGGGCTGCTCGAAATCTTCGTGAAAAACGGACAGGCCTCGAGGTCGATACCCTCCTGGTACACACCGGGCAGCATTACGATGCGGCGATGTCAGATCAATTCTTTGTGGATCTGGGTTTGCCCACACCCGATGTCCATCTCGGCGTTGGTTCCGGATCGCATACGCAGCAGACTGCCGATGTGATGAAGAAATTCGAAGAGGTGGTGGTGCGGGAGAAACCCGACGTCGTCGTGGTGGTCGGGGATGTGAACTCGACCGTCGCCTGCGCCTTGGTGACTGCGAAGCTGTCATTTGATTCCGCCGGTTCCAGACCGTTGATCGCACACGTGGAAGCTGGGTTGAGGTCCTTTGATCGCACGATGCCCGAGGAGGTCAACCGCATTGTCACCGATCACGTCTCCGACCTGCTGTTTGTCACCGAGGAGAGCGGGCTTGAGAATCTGGGTAACGAGGGGATTTCACCCGACTGGATCCATTTCGTAGGCAACACCATGATTGACTCGCTTCTTGCGTTCCGCGAGAAAGCGGACTCGTCGACCGTGCTTGAGGATTTGGGGCTTCGGGGAAGAACAGAGCAGGATCGAGGAAACACGGCCGTCGCCCGTTACGCCCTGCTGACCCTGCATCGACCCTCGAACGTCGACACACGGGACGGGTTTCTGAGCATCCTTGAGGGGTTGGAGGAACTCGCGGCGGACTATCCCATCGTGTTTCCGGTACATCCCCGAACGCGACAGCGCATCAAGGAATTCGGTCTGGAGTCGCGCATGGGAATGAACAAGGCAAAAGTAAATTCGGCTACGCCCGGGTCGCTGAGCATGCAGAAGGGAATCATTCTGACCGATCCTCTCGGGTATTTGGACTTTCTCTGTTTGATGAAAAACGCAGCGATCGTCGTCACCGACTCAGGCGGCATCCAGGAGGAAACAACCTGCCTTGGAATTCCCTGCGTCACCGTGCGAGAAAACACCGAGAGGCCCGTGACGGTTGATTGCGGGACCAACGTCATCGCGGGAACGGGAAAAACGAGAATCCAGGCCGCCATCCGGGCGCAGATGGACAGGAAAGCCAGCGATCGCATGCCCAAGCATTGGGACGGAAGGGCCGCCGAACGGATCATCGATGTCTTGATTCGCGCCCACCATGATCGCACTATCACCAAACAGTCCCGCGTCCCAGAACCCTGCGTCTGAGAGAATCGTCCATGCCCCCAGCCCAATCCAAGGTGAACCTCGACGTCGAAGCCGCGATCGCGAAGCTCCTGGCCTATTGCCAGGCAAGTGATTTTGCGGGTTACGATCCCTACGATGCTCTGAACAGCAGACTTTTTGAAAAGCTCCCATTCCTGAATTACACCTTGCCTCGCATCCTCACGACCCAGGTTCTGAAAAACAGCCCGGTCAATATTCGTGGCCTGGCGCTGGTCCCAAAAAAACAGAATCCGAAGGCGATCTCGCTTTTTCTGTCCGGGCTTCTGAATCTATCGAAGAACCAGACGGTCAACCGGGAAGGTCTTATCGAGACAATGATCGAGCGGCTCATCGCCCTTCGGTCTCCGGGCGATGCGTACTGGTGCTGGGGCTACAGCTTTCCGTGGCAGACGCGCCACGAATTGGTCCCTGCCGGAGCGCCCAACCTGGTTTGCACGACGTTTGTGGCCAGCGCCCTTCTCGATGCCTATGAGCAGCGTCAGGATTCCCGATGCTTGAATATGGCGGTCAGTGCAGCAGAATACATACGAAAAGAGCTGTTTTGGACCGATGGAGGGACAGTTGCCGGGTTCAGCTACCCGCAGCCTGGAGTTCGAAGCACGACCCACAATGCAAACCTGCTCTCCGCTGCGTTGTTGTGCCGCGTGCATAAGCACACCGGCGACGCGAAGTTCCTGGGCCCGGCCCTGCAAGTTGCCCGCTACTCGGCAGGATGCCAGCATGCGGATGGTTCGTGGGCTTACGGAGAGCTGCCGTCCCAGCAATGGAATGACAATTTTCATACCGGCTACAACCTCTGCGCGTTGCAGTCCATCGGCCGATACGCCGAGACAGCGGAGTTCGAAACCTGTGTCCGACGCGGCTTTGATTTCTACCGAGACCACTTTTTCCGCGAGGATGGAGCAGTCCGATACTTTCATGATCGCACCTATCCAATCGACATCCACTGTGTGGCGCAAAGCATCATCACCCTTCTGGCCCTGAAGGAGTTCGACCCAGACAATGTCGCGCGGGCAGGTTCGGTATTCCGGTGGGCCATGAACCACATGTGGGACGATCGCGGTTTCTTTTACTATCGGGTTCTTCGTCTTTTTACGATCCAGACCTCCTATATGAGATGGTCGCAAGCATGGATGTTTCTCGCCCTTTCCATGCTCGCGTGTGACTTGCGGGTATCGACCGACCAACCGCAAGTTCACGATTCAACGGCGCTTGCTCGAGCATGCTGACACTCCCTAAATACGTTCTTATAACGCCCGCACGGAACGAGGCACAGTTCATCGAACTGACGATCCAGTCCGTGGTCGCGCAGACGGTTCGACCCGTCAGGTGGGTGATCGTCAGCGACGGATCGACTGACGCGACAGATGCGATCGTCGGCAAGTATGCTGCTGAAAACCCATGGATTGAGCTTGTCCAGATGCCCGAGCGTCGCGAGCGGCATTTTGCCGGAAAGGTTCTCGCCTTCAACGCCGGGTACGCCAGACTGAACAATGTGGAGTACGAGGTGATTGGGAGCCTGGACGCCGATATCTCGTTTGACGAAGACTATTTTGCCTTCCTGCTTCAAAAGCTGGCCGAGGATTCCGCGCTGGGATTGGTCGGAACGCCGTTCAAGGACGATTTGAACAAAATCTATGATTATCGTTTTGTGAGCATTGAGCACGTGTCCGGCGCCTGCCAGCTGTTCCGGCGCGAATGCTTCGAACAGATCGGCGGATATGTGCCCGTGAAGGGCGGCGGCATCGATCATATTGCGGTCATCACCTCGAGGATGAAGGGCTGGAAAACAAGGACATTCACGGAAAAAGTTTGTCTGCACCACCGCTCAATCGGAACCGCACAACGTAGCGCCCTTGCGGCGCGGTTCAAGTTCGGCGTCCAGGATTATGCTCTGGGAGGCGCTCCGATCTGGGAATTCTTCAGAATGATCTATCAGATGACCAAGCGGCCCTACATTGTGGGCGGACTGACGCTGGGAGCAGGGTATCTATGGGCGCTGGTCCGGCGCGCGAAGCGGCCCGTATCGGATGAATTGGTGGCGTTCCGCAGACGCGAGCAGATGGCCCGATTGGGCAGGTTCCTGTCAGGTGGCAGACCTGGTGCGAGCCATGACCTCCAGCATCCTCCTCACGGTGTGTGAGTCCGCTCCCGAGTATTGAAAAGGCACGGTCCGTTGTTGAGGTCATACAAGTCAGTGCACTCTGAAGGAGATACCATCCCGACGCACCCCATCCAACTCTCCTTGTCTGTGGACGCCGAGTCCTCCAAGCGCAATGCCCCAGGGTTTGCGACAGCGCGACTTGCCAGTGAAGGCGATCGCGGCGGCCTGCTAGTCATCAACGGCGACGATTGGGGGCGGGATACCGAAACGACCGACCGGATGTTTGAATGTGTAGCTCATGGGGCCGTCTCTTCGGTAAGTGCCATGGTTTTCATGGAAGATTCGGAGCGAGCTGCGGCGATCGCTCGGGATCGGCAGGTCGATGCCGGCCTCCATCTGAACCTTACAACGCGGTTTTCGGCGGCGAACTGTCCAGTCCGGCTCGCCCAGCGCCAGCAAGAGATCGCTTCGTACTTGCTGCGGCGGACGTTTCATCGGATAGTTTTTCACCCTGGACTTGCCCGCTCCTTCGAATACGTCGTGAAGGCTCAACTTGAAGAATTCTGCCGTCTGTATGGGACGTCGCCGGCGCGGATCGATGGCCATCATCACATGCATCTGTGCGCCAACGTGCTTCTTGGGCGTCTGCTTCCGGCCGGAACGGTGGTAAGGCGAAACTTCTCATTTCGGGCGGGAGAGAAGAACCTGGTGAATCGCCTCTACCGCGGTGCGCTCGACCGGGGGCTGGCTCGACGGCATCGCATCGTCGACTTCTTCTTCTCGCTACCGCCGCTTGATCCGCCCAGCCGACTCAAGCGAATCTTCTCGCTCGCGAACCAATTTACGGTCGAAGTGGAGACACATCCGGTGCACGCCGAAGAATATAGGTTTCTCATGGGCGAGGAATTTCTGCGGTTGACTGCAAACGTTCCGATGCCGCCGCTTCCCGCAGGTCGAGGCCTCGGCGGTTAAGACTCTTGCGGCAGATTCTTGCCGGCTCGGCGGTTTGGGCGAAATTTCGATTCGCTGGCACGCAGTGCTTCTGAAACTCACGGATTGGACGGTGCAAACACAGCTTCCGAGCTACGCGCCCGCAAAATGCAGTCGCGATCCCAGAAAGTTGGTTCTTCAGCACCCACCGAGGCTGCCTAAACGGTTGCCCCGTTTGACTTCAGGGTGTCGAGCCCTCTCTGGTCAGGGATCGCCGCTAGTCAAGCGACGCACAGGAACCTGAACAATCATGCTGTTCAACTCACTCGAATTCGCGATTTTTTTCCCAGTTGTGACTGCGATTTTTTTCCTCTTGTCGCAACGGTGGCGGGTGCATTGGCTGTTGGCGGCCAGCTGTATTTTCTACATGGCCTTCATTCCGGCTTACATTTTGATTCTGCTTGTTACCATCCTCATCGATTACTTTGCGGGAATCTATCTTGAGCGCGTCGAAGACTCGAAGAAAAAGAAGGCACTGCTTTGGGTGAGCATCCTGTCGACCTGCACGGTGCTCTTCATCTTCAAGTATTTTGGGTTTTTCACGGGCTCTTTCGTGGGGCTTGCGGATCTGCTGGGTTGGCACCTGTCTCGTCCGATGATTTCGATTATTTTGCCCATTGGGTTGTCGTTTCACACGTTCCAGAGTTTGAGTTATGTCGTAGAGGTTTACCGGGGAAACCAGAAGGCCGAGCGTAATTTTATCGTTTACGCCACCTACGTGATGTTCTTTCCGCAGCTGGTGGCGGGCCCCATCGAACGACCGCAGAACCTGTTACATCAATTTCGGGAGTGGCATCCGTTTGACTCCGTGCGCGTCACCTCAGGCCTGAAACGAATGGCGTGGGGCTTTTTCAAGAAGCTCGTGGTAGCCGACCGGCTGGCGCTCTACGTCAATGACGTGTATGCAGCGCCGCGGAGCTTCAACGGTTTGCAGCTGACGCTGGCAACGTTTTTTTTCGCCTACCAGATCTACTGCGACTTCTCCGGGTACACCGACATTGCCCTCGGTGCGGCTGAAGTTCTGGGATTTCACTTGATGGAGAACTTCAGGACACCCTATTACTCCCTGTCGATGTCCGAATTTTGGAAACGCTGGCACATCTCTCTCTCCACATGGTTCAGGGATTATGTTTACATTCCCCTGGGCGGTAACCGCGTCAGCAAGAGCCAGCACATTGTAAACTTGATGATTACGTTCACTGTGAGCGGTCTCTGGCACGGAGCCAACTGGACGTACGTTTTGTGGGGGTTCCTGAACGGTTTGTATCTGGTGGCTGGGTGGCTAACCAAGGCCTGGCGAGATCGATTCTATAACGCCGTAGGATTGCACGAGAACACCCTGGCTCGAAAAACGATTATGCTTTTGACGACCTTCGTTTTGACGTGCGTGGCCTGGATCCTGTTCCGAGCAAGAAGCGCGGCAGATGCCCTATACGTATTCACGCACCTGGCGAGCGGTTGGAATTTTCACCAGATCGCGACGCAACAGTTTTTCCTGCGGCAATTCCCGGTAGCCATCGCGGCCCTCCTGGTCCTGGAAATCGGCCAGCTCTGCAACAGCGTAGTTTCGGTTCCTTCTCTTGTGGGCAAGATGCCCGTGATGGCGCGCTGGGCGCTGTACGCCAGCTTTGTCATGACCGTCGTGATGTTTGGCGTGTACAAACAAATGCAGTTCATCTACTTCCAATTTTAGGGACGCAACCATTGCAGAATAAAGACAGCTTCGACCGGGTTTTCTCGCAGAGCACTTTAACCGCGAGTGCCGAACCGCCGCGCCTGCAACCGGAAGAGGCGAAACCCGCTGTGGCTCAGACGGCCGGTCCGAGACGAGAACCAATGTTGGAGCCGTGGAAGGCCGTACGGCGCATCGCGTGCTTTTTCGCCATCGTTGTCGTGCTGATCTTTGTCATGAATGCCATGATCACCTCCGGACTCAGGCGTCTCAGGACCTCCGCGTTTGGTGCTTCGAACCAGATCATGGAGGGCAAGGTGAATGCTCAGATCGTGGTCAGCGGTTCATCAAGAGCCCTGGCTCATTATGATCCGCGCAGGATCGAGGCGGTGACGGGACGCACGGCCTTCAATCTGGGCAGAAACGGTGCGCAGACCGACATGCAGGTGGCTTTCTTGAAAGCCTATCTTGCACACAACCGAAAGCCTGAAATTGTGGTGCACAATCTCGATGCCTTTACTTTCGTCACAACTCGTGAAGTTTTCGATCCGGTCGAATATACCCCGTATCTCTATGATCGCGACCTGTATAGCGCCCTGGGAAAGATCAACCCGAACATCTGGAAAAGCCGCTATCTGCCATTGTACGGATACGTCGTCGAAGACATGAACTTCACATGGGTTCGCGGTTTGAAGGGCTTCTGGGGTTGGTCCCCGCCAGAGGACTATTTCCTGGGTTTTAACCCGCGATCCAAAAAATGGACCGACGACTTCGAACACATGAAAGCCAATAACCCCAATGGTGTACGTTTTGATATCGAGCCGGCGGGGATTCAAGTTGTGGAAGATTTAATTCAGGTTTGCCGGCAAGGCGGGATTCAGCTGATATTGGTGTACTCTCCCGAATACATTGAAATGCAGTCGTTGACCAGCAATCGCGCGCAGGTTTTTGGCCTTTTTCATGAATTGGCGGATCGCTCCGATGTTCCGCTGTGGGATTACAGCGATTGGAAATATGCGGGGAATCAGGATCTTTTTCAGAACTCTCAACACCTGAATGCCACAGGAGCTGCGTTTTTTTCAGACGACCTGGCGAACCGTTTGAAAGCGTATCTTGCGGCGCGAAGCAACTCCGCTGGGGACTTGCCGGTTTCCAGTCCGGCTACGCTTGCCCATGCGCAGGATTAAAGGCTACCGGCACCGGCAAACCAAGACGCGGCGGCGGGCCCCCAGGTTGGGTGGTGCCCCGACCGGGCCTGCGCACATCGCGCGCCCGGATGAGCGAATTTACACCGTCACCGCCGGCCGCGTGCGCGCGAACTGGTCGGGTTCGGGGCGTCGGGCGGAATCTAAGAAAGATCTTTTTCGCTACGAAATGTCACGAGCCACGATCCTTGTAGGTTTTGCGGAAGCACTCTCGGCACCGGAAGTCGTGTGGAGCCTCGTCGATGCCGGGTTTCAAGTGGTGGCTTTTGCGCGCAAAGGGCGTCGGTCGGCCCTACGCTACAGCCGGCATGTGGTCTGCCACGAGATCCATTCGCCTGAGTCAGATCTCGAAGCGGCTCTGGCAGACCTCCACTCCCTGTTGAACTCTCTGAGCTCACAGACCGGCGGCACTCAGCTGATACTTTTTCCACTCGATGACAAGGCGGTTTGGCTTTGCGGCAGGGCGCAGATCGACAATCGTTGGCTTTTCGCGGGACCCCTCGGCGCGTGTTCGGAACTGGCGCTGAATAAGAATTTGCAAGTTGAGGCGGCGCGTGCTGCAGGCTTTAATGTGCCGAAATCACGACTGGTCCGGACTGCGCAAGACCTGTTGGAATTTGGTACGGATGAATCCTTTCCGATCATCCTGAAGGCCGCCGATGCTGTCCCCACATATCAAGGCCGCGTGTACTCATGCCGGAAATGGATATGTGCAAGTCGCGAGGAGCTTGAGCGCGCGATTGATGAGTGGAAAGAGCGTGTTCCGCTTCTGGCTCAGACTTTCATAACCGGCGTGGGAGAAGGTGTCTTCGGCCTTGCCGCACAGGACGGGATCAGGGCTTGGAGCGGTCATCGCAGAGTGAGGATGATGAATCCTCAGGGTTCGGGATCTAGTGCTTGCGCCTCTCAATCCGTACCTCAGGAGCTGAGGTCCAAAGTAGAGGCATTCCTAACCAATGCCGGGTGGCGGGGCCTATTTATGATCGAGCTTCTCCGTGACGATTCCGGGAAGCTCTGGTTTGTCGAACTCAATGGCAGGACATGGGGGAGCATGGCGCTGTGCCGCCGCCAAGGGCTTGAATATCCCGCGTGGCAGGCGGAGTTGGCGATCGATGAGCGGTCGCCTGCGGGTTTGGCCGCAAGCTCGCCGATGAGTATTGTTTGCCGGCATGCGGGCCGCGAGTTCATGCACCTGCTATTCGTACTGAAAGGTGCGAAGTCGAGCGCGCTTCGCCAGTGGCCGCCGTTTTGGGAAACCGTCAGCAACATGGTCCGTTTTCGTCGAGAAGATGGCCTTTATAATTGGCGGCGCGACGATCCGAAGGTATTTCTCGCTGACTTCTACTACACGATTCACGACAACTTGTTCAAGTCCAGAAACTAAGAGCTTATGGAAGTCCTTGCTGCTTCTCATGTGCATTCCAAGTGGTCCTACGACGGGAGCTGGTCGCTTGATGCGTTAAGCGCCAGGTTCAGTAGCCGTGGCTACCGCGTATTGATGATGACCGAGCATGACCGCGGGTTTACGGCGGATCGGCTGGTCGAGTATCGAGCGGCGTGTTCAGATGCGAGTTCCGACAAGATCCTGGTGATGCCTGGCATGGAATACAGCGACGCAACCAACCGTGTCCATGTTCTGGTGTGGGGCCCCGTCCCTTTCCTTGGAGAGGGATTACAGACGGGTGAGATGCTCGAGGCTGTCAAGGCGGCAAGCGGTCTGGCTGTGCTCGCGCATCCCTCGAGAAGAGAGGCGTGGAAGTCTTTTGAACCATCCTGGGCCGACCGCCTGTTGGGAATCGAAATCTGGAATCGGAAGTATGACGGCTGGGCGCCAAGCCGGACCGCTCCGGCTCTGCTCGCGACCACCGGCGCGATCCCATTCGTTGGGCTTGATTTCCACACCGTGCGGCAGTCGTTTCCGCTGGGGATGGCGCTGGATGTTCATGTCGATGTCTCGGAGGAAACAGTGCTCGATTCCCTGAGATCGCGCCGGTGCGACGCTCGGGCGTTTGGCCTTCCGTTGAGCCAGAACATCGTTCGCAGGGCCCTGCCTGTCCTGAACATGGCCGAGCGAAGCAGACGGATGGGGGCTTCACTCAGAAAGTATTCCAGGGGAGCTAAAAAGTGATGTGCGTCGGCGACCGAACCGCTGTGACCCGCCCGAGTTCCAGGTGAATCGTGACGGCCATCGAAACCCGTCACATTAGCGTCTGCATTTGCACCTTCAGGAGGCCAAAGCTCCTCGGGGAACTGCTGGACAAGTTGAACGCCCAGCGGACCGATGGGCAGTTCGCCTACTCGGTGGTCGTGGCCGATAATGACCCCGAGCAGTCTGCGCGGCCCGTGGTCAAGGCGCTCTGCTGCAGTTCCCGCATGCGCGTGACGTACTGCTGGGAGGCGCAACAGAACATTGCACTGGCGCGAAACAAGGCCCTGGAACACGCAGAAGGCGATTTCATCGCGTTCATCGATGACGACGAGTATCCGGAAGACGATTGGCTGCTGCATCTGTTCAAAACGCGTGCGGCGTACGAAGTGGACGGTGTTTTAGGGCCGGTAAAGCCGTATTTCGAGGCTGATCCGCCCCAGTGGGTAACCAAGGGTAGGTTCTTTGACCGGCCGAACTTCGACACGGGATATAAACTGAATTGGGATCAGGCTCGCACGGGCAATGTGCTGTTCAAGCGCGCGATCCTGAACGGCGTCGATCCCCCGTTCCGGTCCGAATTTGATACCGCGGGAGAAGACGTAGACTTCTTCCGGCGAATGATGGCGAACGGTCGCACGTTTATCTGGTGCAGGGAAGCTGTCGTCCACGAAGTGGTGCCAGCCTCGCGGTGCAATCGCAGGTATCTTTTAAGAAGGGCCCTGCTCCGTGGGAGTAACTTTCCGAAACACCCAGCGCATCGCCTGAGAAATGCAACCAGGTCCCTGATCGCTGTGCCCTGCTATACGCTGGCACTTCCGGTTTTAGCCCTGTTCGGACAGCACGTGTTTTTAAGGTATTTGATCAAGCTACTGGACCATGGCA
>Ga0182024_10017346_pt1 | contig 13533 bp, 9 predicted proteins | sample P32metaG_FD_120480 | JGI IMG/M metagenome (GOLD analysis project Ga0182024, IMG submission 120480) | Permafrost microbial communities from Stordalen Mire, Sweden - P3-2 metaG (Illumina Assembly) | ecosystem: Environmental > Terrestrial > Soil > Wetlands > Permafrost | place: Sweden: Stordalen...
ACAGCACCGCCGTCCGCGGAGCATAGAATCCCGGGTCGGTGGCCGCCCGCTTCCGGGCGTACGCCAGCCATTGCAGGCCTTGGAAGATCAGGTACAGACCCATCGCGATCTGCACGATCGACAGGAAATAAAATAGAGTTTCCACGGTGATTCGAGCGTAGCAGAAACTTGACTCTCCGCATGAACTGCGTGGAGAGGTAGAATCGCACCGGTAAACGTCAATCCTGAGGAGGACCGCTTATGGAGAGTCGCGTGGACGTCGCAATGGTCACGACGGCGAACGAGCTGCCGGGCTATCGCATTGTCAGGAACTATGGAATCGTGCGCGGCATCGTGGTCAGGTCGCGCAGCATCGTCGGAAACTTCGCAGCTGCGCTCCAGACAGTCGTGGGCGGCAATATCACCATCCTCACCAATCTCTGTGAGAAAACCCGCGAAGATGCTTTCGAGTTGATGCTCCAACACGCGGCCCAGCATGGCGCAAACGCCGTCGTGGCCATGCGCTACGACGCCACCGAAGTAATGCAAGGCGTAACGGAAGTCCTATCCTATGGCACTGCCGTGCAAGTCGAGCGCGCGTAGCGCGGGCTCCGCCGTTTGCTTGCTCTGGAACTGGTAGCGCCGGCGTCCTGCCGGCCGCGAAGATGTTGCCGTTTCTCGTGTGATCTCGAAACTTAAAAAGCCACAGCCGGCAGGATGCCGGCGCTACCATTCGCCTCAATCCCATCATCGAGAATCATGTAGTTCGCCGGACACTAGCGGGCGATGATAGAATCCCGCCCTCCATGTTCTGCTCTTCCTGCGGTGCAAAGAATCCTCCCCAGGGACGCTTTTGTTCCGCGTGTGGCGCTGCCCTCAATCTCGATGCCGAAGCCACCATCCTCGGAAGCGATCCTATCGCCGAAGGTCTTACTGTTGATGGCACCACGCCGCCAAGGCCCCCAGCTCCACGCACTCCAGCGCCGAAAACTCCGGCGCCGCGCACTCCTCGCGTACCATCCAGTCCCTCTCCTTCTCCGTTGAGTTCCGATCCCATCGGCGGCGGAAGATTCGTCCCCGGCCAAATCGTCGCCGAGCGTTACCGCATCGTCGCGTTGGCAGGCCGCGGCGGTATGGGCGAGGTCTACCGCGCCGAAGACCTCAAGCTCAGCCAGATCGTCGCCATCAAATTTCTCCCCGAGACTCTTTCCAAAGACCCCGCCGCCCTCGCGCGTTTCCACTCCGAGGTGCGTATTGCGCGCCAGGTCGCCCATCCTAACGTCTGCCGCATGTTCGATATCGGTGACGCAGACGGCATCACGTTCCTCACCATGGAATACGTGGACGGCGAAGATCTTTCCTCGCTGGTGCGCCGCATCGGGCGGCTTTCCACAGACAAAGCCACCGAGATCGCCCGGCAGACCTGCGCGGGTCTCGCGGCCGCTCACGATCGCGGCGTGATTCACCGTGATTTAAAACCCGCCAACCTGATGCTCGACAGCGCTGGAAAAATCCGCATCACCGATTTCGGCCTGGCCGGAATCGCCGCGGCGATTCAGGGCGCCGAGGTGCGCGCTGGCACGCCTGCCTACATGGCGCCCGAACAGCTCGCCGGCAAAGAAGTCACCATCAAGAGCGATCTCTATTCGCTCGGCTTGGTCATGTACGAAATTCTCACCGGCAAGCGCGCCTTCGAGGCCTCCACACTGCCAGAACTCATGAGATTGCGCGAAGAGTCCGCGCCCACCAGCCCGTCCCCACTGGTGCGCGATCTAGATCCGCTCCTGGAGCGCGTGATCCTCCGCTGTCTCGAAAAAGATCCCGCGTTGCGCCCGTCTTCTGCCCTGCAGGTGGCCGCAGCCCTTCCTGGTGGAGATCCACTGGCAGCAGCTCTGGCCGCGGGCGAAACTCCTTCCCCGCAGATGGTCGCTGCCGCGGGAGAAACGGCCGGCCTCGCGCCGCACATCGCCGTCGCATGCCTCGCGGCTGTCATCCTCGGCACAATTTTCTTCTCCTACGTCGGTGTAAGAGAAAACGGAGTCCAACGCCTGCACCCTACAAAGTCCCCCGACGTCTTGGCCAACAAAGCTGGCGAAATCCTTGCCAAACTCGGCTATCCGGAGCGTCCAGTCGATAAAGCGTCCGGATTCGGCTACAACTACGACTTCATGAACTACGTTTCGAAGAATGACAAACCTCATCCCAATTGGAGCCAGGTGATTTCGCAACGGCCCTTGATCCTCGAATATTGGTACCGGCAAAGTCCTCATGAAATGGTTGCGAAAGACTTTTGGGGAGGCGCATTAACTCCCGGTGTTGTTACATCTAACGACCCGGAACCAACGCTATCCGGGATGATCACTGTCTGGATGGATGGCGAAGGCCGCTTGCAATGGCTACAAGCGATTCCCCCGCAGGTGGAATCTACCGAAACACAAGCGCAAATCGCGCCGCGATCTGTCGATTGGAGCGCTTTGTTCGCCGCCGCCGAAATCGACCCAACGCAACTTCACCCCGTCGCACCTTCCTGGAATTCGCTGGCTGCCGCGGACACGCGCCAGGCCTGGGATGGGACATGGCCCGGCAGCCGCCGCCCCCTGCACGTCGAAGCTGCCGCTTGGCGTGGCAAGCCGGTTTTCTTTTCGCTCATTGGTCCCTGGAGCAAGCCCGACCGTATGCCGCGGGAAGACGATGATCGCAAGGCCAAGGCCACGAATATCTTCGGCGTGTCGTTCGCAGTCGCCGCGGCCCTCGGTGGGATTTGGTTCGCGCTTCGGAATATCGCCCGGGGCAGAGGCGATCGCAAAGGCGCATGGCGGTTGGCTTGTCTTGTGTTTGCAATAGAAATCGCCACGTTTCTCTTGCGGGCGCACTTCGTCCCCGTCATGGACATGCTGTTTCTGATCGTACTGGCCATTAGCATCGGCTTATTTGCATCGGGCGCGATGTGGGTTCTGTACATCGCTCTAGAGCCATACGTCCGCCGCAATTGGCCGCAAACGATTATTTCCTGGACGCGTTTGGTGGCCGGCCGTGTCCGGGATCCCTTGGTTGGCCGCGATCTCGTTTTCGGCGTTCTGTTGGGCATGACCTGGGTTTTGGTTTTTGAATTGGGCTATCTGTTCGATATCCGTGATGGTGCATCCTTTCAATTCGCGGGAAGCAACTACCTTCTCGGAACGCGAGAAGCTGCGGCGATGTTGCTGAGTGTTGCCGTGAACTCCATCCGTGGCACATTGCTGTTCTTCTTCACGCTGGTCTTTCTTCGCGTCCTTGTCCGCAATCGTTGGATAGCCGCGGCGCTGTTCGTCTTGATATCCACGGTGCCACAACTTTTGTCCAGCGAGCACCTTGTCGCCGACACCTTCATGTGGCTGACGGTATACATAATCGCGGCTGTCGCCGTAGTCCGCTTCGGCTTGATTGTGCTCGGAGTTGCGGTGTTCATGGCCAACGTTATGCTGAATCTGCCGTACACGATGGATTTCTCGAACTGGTTCGCGGTGCATTGCCTTTTCATCGCGCTTATTTTTGTCGCGCTCGGCGCCTGGGGATTTTACCTTTCGCTGGCCGGCAAGCCGTTATGGAAGGACGAACTCTTCGAGTAGCAAAGTAGCACAGCCGTTCCGCTTTACCCTGAGCCTCGAGCGGCTGTGCGCTCCTCGCTCTCCTTCAAGCGCGCAAATCGATTCTTGAGCATACACCTCCGCAAGACGTCCGCGGTCACTTGCGCGCTCAGCGATTCCACTTCCGTCAGCGCCCGGCTAGCCGCCATGCGCGCTTTCTCCATAAACGACGAATCGAGCAAAAATGCGCAGCGATCCACGAACGGGTGGTTGGCCGCTTCAAACGGTTTTCGCCGCCGCGAGGTCGCGCTCCGTGCGATCAATTCCTCGTACATCTGCAAATCCCGCTGAAAATCGAGGGCATCGCCGACGCTCCACTTCTGCTGGCGCGTTAGCGCATTCAGGAATTTCCTGCGAAACACAGTAGCGTCTTTTCGCAGCATGGGTCGCGGTTTCGACTTGCCTCGGGACGGCGGCGGCTCGGTCGTCGCCACTTCCAGCGCATGCACGGTCATCGCGATCAGCGCTTCGCGTTGCAGCAATCCCAGCAAGTCCCGATACAGCGCCGCGTGCACCTGCAACCCATAGCGTCCATGCTCCTCGACATACGTATCCACAAATCGCGGCACGATGCGCTCGCGCACTAAGGCTTCCGCCAGCCGCCCAGGCAGCTCTACCGGCGCGTCGATCGTATTGTGTTTGGCCCGCTCCACGGTGCCCATAGTAGTAGCACAGACACTCCTGTTTACGCTGAGCTTCGAAGCGTCTGCGCCCGCGCCCGCTTCAACCCTACGCACGCCGCTAAGGTCCTGGGCACCATTGTCAGGTGAGCGTGGAACAGCTGAGGATATGCCAAGACGCCGTGGCCGGGCGGAGCAAGCCCCGCCCCTACAAGGATCGCGAGCCATGAGATCCGATCCGGTATGAGTCGCTCTCCACCCAACAAAGAAATAGGCCCGGCGAAATACGCCAGGCCCAGGGGTCTGAAAGAAATGTTCTGACTCCAGCGCAAAGCGCGATCTCTCGCGCTCTGCATCGGAGTCAACTCTATTTAGTGAATCGCCCGCGGCCCATCCGAAGGCAACCGCTTCGCTTTAGGCTCGGTCGGCGGCACGATCGGAGGCGCCACTGGATCTTTCTGCAGCGCGTGCTCGAGCACTTCGTCCAACGTGCGTACGTAGGTGATCTTCATGTCGCCGAGAATATCCGGCGTAAGATCCGCGACGGCATTGGGCTCGTTGTCCGCGGGCAGCAGCACTTCCTTGATGCCCGCGCGTTTCGCGCCCAGCACTTTTTCTTTCACGCCGCCGATCGGCAGCACGATTCCGGACAGAGTCATCTCGCCGGTCATCGCCAGTCGATCGCGCACCGGCCGCCCGCTGAGTAGGCTGACCAGCGCCGTCACCATCGCCGCGCCGGCCGACGGTCCATCTTTCGGAACCGCGCCCGACGGCACGTGGATGTGGATGTCCTGCTTCCGGAAGAAGTCCGGATCGATGCCGTAGCGTTCGCCGTTCGCGCGTGTCCACGTCAGCGCCGCGGTCATCGACTCCTGCATCACTTCTCCCAGGTGCCCGGTCATCGTGAATTGCTTGCCGCCGCGCATTCTGGTGGCTTCGATGAAGATGATGTCTCCGCCCACCGGGGTCCACACCAGGCCGACCGCAACTCCCGGCCGCTTGACGCGTTCCTCGACTTCTTTTTCGGTGCGGAATTTGGGCACGCCGAGATATTCTCGAACCACTTCCGGCGTCACGTCCATCTTCTCGTTCTTGTCTTCGGCGATGCGCCGCGCCTGTTTCCGCGTGATCGTAGCAATCTCGCGTTCCAGGTTGCGGACACCGGCTTCGCGCGTGAAGCTGTGGATGATCTCGCGCAGTCCGTCGTCGGTGAATTCCAGCTGCTCCGGCACTTTCACCCCGTGTTCCGCGGCTTGCTTGGGAATCAGGTATTTGTGGGCGATGTGCAGCTTCTCTTCACCGGTGTAGCCGGGCAGCTCGATGATCTCCATGCGGTCGCGCAGCGGTTCCGGGATGGGATCCATCCAGTTGGCTGTGGCGATGAAGAGCACCTTCGATAGATCGAATGGCACGTCCAGATAGTGATCGCGGAACGCGTTGTTCTGTTCCGGATCGAGCACTTCCATCAGCGCCGACGATGGGTCGCCCCGGAAATCGCGCCCGAGCTTATCCACTTCGTCGAGCATCATGACCGGATCGTTGGTCTCGCCGCGCTTCAGGCCCTGAATGATCTGGCCCGGCAGCGCGCCGATGTACGTTCGTCGGTGCCCGCGAATTTCCGCTTCGTCGTGCATACCGCCGAGAGCGATGCGCACGAACTTGCGTCCGAGAGCTCGCGCAATCGATTTGCCGAGCGAAGTTTTTCCAACGCCAGGAGGCCCGACAAAGCACAGGATCGGCCCCTTCATACCCGGCTGCAGTTTTTTTACTGCAAGGTAGTCCAGGATGCGTTCCTTGACTTTCTCCAGGTCGTAGTGATCTTCGTCGAGGATTGTCCGCGCCTTGGCGATGTTGATTTCTTCCGCACCGCTCGATTTGGCCCACGGCAGCGACGTCATCCATTCCAGGTACGTGCGCGACACCATGTACTCGGCGGAGGCAGGCGTCATCTTCGACAGCCGCTTCAGTTCGCGATCGCACTCTTTCTTGGCTTCCGCCGTCATGCCGGCTTCGTCCACTTTTTTGCGGAGCTCGTCGATCTCCTGCATGGAGTCGTCGGATTCGCCGAGTTCCTTCTGAATCGCCTTCATCTGCTCGCGCAGCAAATATTCACGCTGGTTCTGGCTCACCTGCTCCTGAACCTGCTCGTGAATCTTCGAGCGCAGCTCCAGAACTTCCAATTCCTTGGAAAGTTCACGGCTCAGCGCTTCCAACCGCTTGCGCACGTTTGGCGTTTCGATCAGTTCCTGCCGCACCAGCGTCGAAAGCGATGGCAGCGTCCCCGCGATGAAGTCCGCGAGGCGGCCCGGATCGTCAATCGCCGTCGCCACCGACTGCAAATCGTCGGAAAGCTGCGGCGAATGGCTCACCACGTCGCGGAACAAATCCTGCGCGTTACGTTGTAGTGCCTCCAGCTCTGCGTCCACGTCGCCGGTGATGTCGGGCTGTGCTTCCACGCGCGCCCGCAGATAGGGACGCAACGTGATCAGTTCGGAGATCTGGATGCGCTGCAGGCCTTCCAGAAAAATCACTACATTGCCGTTCGGCATTTTTACGGTCTTGTGGACCTTTGCCAGCGTTCCTACCTTGTGGAGGTCCGCCGCGGAAGGGTCTTCCACACGCGGATCAAGCTGGGCGACTACGCCCAGTTGCTTGTCCTCACCCTCCAAGGCGTTCACCAGTGCCAGCGAGCTCTCCCGTCCCACCGTCAAGGGGAGCACCGCCCCGGGAAACAGGACCGTGTCCCTAACGGGGAGGATGGGCAATACCTGCGGCACTAAAAATTTCTTCTCAACCATGATGTCCCCAATCTTAAGCGCGCTGACCTTCGGGGTCAGTAGACCATTGAACAATCCACGCTATTTCAGCTTAGATGCAGTAAGTCCGGAAACGATCTACACAGATGCACGTACAAAAAGCAGGAAATCTTAGTGTGTCATGCTAAGATTATACAGGACCCTGAACCATTTCCAAAAGTCAGCGTAACGCCGCTGAATTCATTCAGTTACTAGCACCGGTTCCGCGCGGAATCATCCCTTTTCTATCGGCCTCGTGCGGTTCTTCTTCCGCTCTCTTGGCGGTTTTTGGCTTGAACTTGCTCAAGACGTACGTCTTGGCTTCGTCCAGTGTTCCTACTCTGCCTTCCAATTGAGCATCCTCAAGCGCCGCCAAAATCTGGCGGAACACCGGCCCGGGCTTGTATCCCATCTCATGTAAATCGTTCCCAGTCAATAATCTAACCGGGTGTATCTGCTCGGGCGGGGTTTCCACCAGCAGCTTCCTCACAAAATTGTAGCTATGCAGCCGCCGGTTGCTCGAAGAGCAATCTAGCCGGTGCAGCTCCATGTGTTCCTCGAACCGCGGCAGCCTCACAAACCGCTTCAGCGTCGCAGGCCGCATCTGTTCGACGTCTTTAAACCTCATATGGTTCGCGATGAGCGCCAGAATTTGCTCCGTATCCTGGTTCGAGAACCGAAACCTCCGGCAGATCTCCTCGCCCATGCGTTCGCCCACGCCTACATGGCCGTCAAAGCGAATCCGATCGCCGGTTTCTGCTACGGGCCGGAACGTAGGCGGCTTTCCTACGTCGTGCAGCAATACGCCCCACCCCAGCGTCGCCGGACTTCCGGGCGGAAGCCCTTCGAGCATCAGGAGCGTATGAGTCCATACATCTCCTTCCGGATGATATTGCGGCGGCTGCTCGACGCCCTTCATGGCAGCCACTTCCGGCAGCACGGCCTCCAGCAATCCAGTTTCGTCCAAGAGCTTGAATCCCTGCCGTGCCGCCCCTTCGGTTAACAACTTGGTTAATTCGTCGCGCAAGCGCTCCGCGGACACTACGGTGATCTCACGGGCATGACGCCGGATGGCCGCGAACGTTTCCGGCTCGATCGCAAACCCAAACCGCGCCGCAAAACGTACCGCCCGCATTAACCGCAGCTTGTCTTCGGCAAAACGCCGGTCGGGCTCGCCGAGCGCGCGAATCACACCAGCGTTCAGGTCGGCTTGGCCACCCACGAAATCCAGGACTTCGCAGGTCTCGGGCCGCATCAGTAGGCCATTGATCGTGAAATCTCGCCGCTCGACGTCCTGTTCTGGCGCCTTGGCGTAGATAACCTCGTCTGGACGCCGCCCATCCGAGTAGTTTCCGTCGGAACGAAAGGTGGCCACCTCGACTTTGAATCCGTCGCCCGGTATAAACACCACTCCGAACTGCGCCCCCACGGCAACGCTCTCCGGGAACAGCGCTATCACCTGGCCGGGCAAGGCGTCGGTCGCGATGTCGTAGTCGACCGGCGACCGCCCCAGCAGCAAATCGCGCACACAGCCGCCCGCCAGCAGCGCCTGATACCCATTCCGCTGCAGCGTCGCGCAAATTGAATCCGCTAGTTTCCGGCTGTCCATGCTCATTAGATGAGATACGGTGAATTAATGCTGTACACGTTCAATTCACTTCGGTCCAATTCATAACCTCGCCGATTCGACTGATCCTTAGGGTATTCGCCACTAAAGTATGCCCCCGGTAGCGGCCAAGGTGCACAGAAGTGTCGGCTCGCGTGTCGCGTGCGCTGTTAACGATGTGGAGGGTCCATGCCAAGGAAACTGTAGAGGCGGGGATTCCGGGCTTACTCATTTCGCTCGGGTTACGCAGTCGGGAGCTGTGAGCTCGTCCTGCGGATCAGTTCTTTCCCCAGTCAGAATCGCTATAGAGAGGATTACGTGGAGAGCCTCCGCTGTCCTCGTCAGATAGCGTCACGATGACAGCTTCGAAGTGACCGGTGACGTGGGGTTTTCGCCCAAGGAAGCGGTCATTCTACCTACAGCGGAAAACCATGCAGGTAATGTCGTCGGACTGTCGCGTGGCGCCCACAAATTGGTCTACCTGCTTCATCAAATAGGACAAAGATTCCTGCGCGGTGCCATTCGGCAACGCGCGAACCGCGGCGAGCCATCGCTGGCTCCCAAACTCTTCGCCGGCGGCGTTGAAGGCTTCAATGCAACCATCGGTGAAGAGAATCAACGCATCGCCCGAACTTAGGCACGTGTGTCCCGTCTCATAAACTGCATCGGATTCAATGCCCAGCGGCAGGCCGCCTTTGTCGAGTTCCTCCAGCGTGCCGTTCGCGCGCCGCAGCACGGGCATATTGTGTCCCGCATTCACGTACGTAAGGTTTCCCGTGCTGTGCTCGTACTGCGCCAGAACCGCCGTCGTGAACCGCCTCCCATCCAGGCTGTGCGCGCTTGCATATCGATTCAGCCGCGGCACCAGCGCGTCCAGCGGCGCGTCTTCGCCCGCAACGGTGCGAAGGCTCGCCTGCATGGTGGCCATCAGCAGCGCTGCGGGCACGCTCTTTCCCGCCACGTCCGCGATGACCAGCATCAACTTGCCCCCCTCCGCCGCGCCAACCGTTGGATAGAACGCGTCGTAATAATCGCCGGCCACCGAATTTTGCGGCCGCGTCGCGAACGCAATATCGCCGCCGGGAACTTCTGGGGGCTGCGACGGTACCAGCCAAGTCTGAATTTCGCGCGCGATTTCCAGGTCGCGCTTCATGATCACCTTGTCCGCCAGCTCCAGCGAAAGTAACAGCAACAGCAGCAGCGCCGAGAGCCACTCAAACTTTGCGTCCAGCTCTCGCGCGCTGGACAAAATGAAGAGCGCCAGCGCTATCAGCAAGAGCGTGCGACGCGCCGGCGATAACTTCATCATCAGCGCCCAGAAAAATTGTTTGGCGATGAACAACGGCCGGCGCCAGTGGGGAAGCGCTTCTACTTCCTCCCAGTCGACGTCCTTCCCGTAGAACCCGTAGCTGGCCCGGGCGTCGGCGGTAAACTGCGACCACAGATCATCGAGGGCTTGGCCTTCACTGACGCGTTGCCAGAACCCGCGCGTCCGGCGAAATCTTCCCGGCCACCGGGGTTCCGGCGTGGTGGGAATAGCGGGAGGTGCGACGGGGCTCATCGGCGAAGAGTATACGGCAAAGGCGAAGGCTAAGTTTCAGGCCTTATTGGGGTCTCGCTTGGATCCATCCGTTTTCAACGACCCGCCAAACTTCACGGAGTCGAACCCAAAGCGGTCGCGTAGTCCATCCGCCGCACGCGTCAGTTTTTCCATTTTTTCGCGCTTCTCGGCGTTGAGCAGGTCGAGTTGCTGCAGCCCATGCGAAAAACTACTCAGGCCGACGCCGAGCAATCGAATTTTGCGCTTCCTATTGCGGTGCTCGTGAAACAGATTCTGGAGCACGGCGAAAATATCGGTATCCAGGCTCGTCACTTCTGGCAGCGTCTTCGAGCGGGTGTAGGTATCGAACCCGGTGTAGCGGATCGTCAGGGTCAACGTGCGCGTTGATAGGCCGGCTTCCCGCAGACGCTTGCAGGCTTTCTGCGAGAGATGGCTCAGCATCGCCGTAAGCGTGGCGGTGTCGTCGGTGTCTTCGCCGAAGGTGTGATTGTGGGATATCGATTTCGGTTCGGCGTCGATGACGAACTCGTAGGAATCGCCTCCGCGCGCCTTGCGGTACAGCGCCGTGCCCCACTGCCCAAATATCCTTTCGAGTTTTTCCTGTGGCACATCCGCCATCTGCCCAACGGTCTCGAGGGCCAGCGCCCGGAGCGCCCGCTCGGTCACCTCGCCAATTCCCGGAATCTTCCGCACCGAAAGCGGCGCAAGAAAACGGGCCTCGCTCCCCGGCGGGACCCACACCAACCCGCGCGGCTTGGCCTGTTCCGAAGCCACCTTTGCCACCAGCCGCGTGGCAGCCAACCCGCCGGAGCAGGGAAGCGCGGTAGTGCGAGTAATCATGCGCAAGAGTTTGTCGGCAGCGGCCAGCGGTGGCCCGTGCAATCGTTGCGTCCCCGCGAGATCGAGATACGCTTCGTCGATCGAAACCATCTCCACGATCGGCGAAAACTTCGCCAGGATCGTAGCAATCCGGTCGCTCCACTCTCCATATTTTTGATGATGTCCATCGAGGAAAACCCCGTGAGGGCAAAGCTTTCCCGCCATCCGCAACGGCATAGCGGAATGCACGCCAAATTTCCGCGCCTCGTAGCTGGCTGCGGTGACTACCCCGCGCTGGTCCGGCCGCCCGCCAACCACGACCGCCTTGCCAATCAATTCCGGCCGCTCCAGCAATTCCACCGAAACAAAAAACGCATCCATGTCTACATGCAGAATTGAAGCCGTAGCAGCGAGCCCGTGCTCGTCCACCGGCCCATGAATCGCCCGAAACCGCGCCAGCTCCGGCATCCGGCTAGCCTACGCCCGCGCGGTTTCCCCTACAACTGAGACGTCAACATCGTCAGGAACTGCCGCGGTGCGACAACCCGACATCCTGAAATCGGGCGGGAAAGTGACGGAGGTTCCCGGTCACGAGGTCGTCGGCGCGCGCTTCCAGAGCACATTCGAGAAACTTGTTGTCGCTGGGATCCGATGCGACATGCACACGTCTTTCCGGCGTCACCAGAGTTGAGATGGCGCGTAAGCTCCGGAGCACTTCGACGGCTTCTGTCACGGGAATGTTCAAGTGAGGCCGACGAAGCACACTTCGTACTCGGCAAGGACTGACTGGGATAGAAAGCAGCGGAAAGACTCGGTCAAAGCAGACCTGAGAATTAATCTGGGCGTCGTCGGAGGAGCGCTGCTGGTGCGGGGAGCGGAAACCAAATACGTTAGTGTCCAGCACTGCACCGATCATTTTTCCTTCAGCCGCCCTTCCTGTCTGGCTGCCTTGATCTCCCGGTTTATCTCACGCAACGTTCTGTATCGACGACCGCTGTCTTGGCGGCCTCAATCAATGCGCTTGAAGAAATCTGGTTCTTCGCCGAGCGTGTTGAGACGTTTTTCAAGTTTAGCCATGGCGGCTTTCACGTCCTCGCGTTTGAGGGAGCGAGGATTTTTCGGTTCTTCAACGCGCTTTGCTGTTGGCCGTGTTGATCGCCGAGCCGTCCGCGAGCTACCGGTTTAGGGTTGCGCTTTTTCTCGTTGCCGCCATCGGTTTTGTCCCGACGGAGTGCTGGTGTTGTTGCGCTCTAATTGTAAATCTACGCTGCTGAGATGTCGCGTTCGAGTTTTTCCGCGGCGATGACGCGGGGGATGCCTGCCAGGTCATTGGTTACGCCTACGCGGGTCCACTGTGGCGACACCAGGAGCGCATGGGCGGCGGGAAGGCTGTCGTGGCCAAGTTCCAAGACGAGGATCCCGCCAGGCTTCAGGTTCTTTGCGGATTGCGCTACCAGAGCGCCGTAGAGCTCGTAGCCCTGTTCGCCACCGAACAGAGCTTCGTGCGGTTCGTGGTCGCGCACTTCGCGCGCCAGGGTCGGAGCCTCACGGCGCCCGATGTACGGCGGATTGCTGACGATCAGGTCGAAAGGCGGTGACTGGTGATTGGTGATTGGTGACTGGCTAACCAGACCGTGGCTTGCCGGGTGTGGCGCCTCAATATTATTTGCAATCGTGCCGAGTTGGGGCGCAGCGTGGTGCGCCCCTACAAGGTCTGGGCGGATTGCCCGGGTTGCTTTGTCGAGTAGGTTCGATTCGACGAATTCGATGCGGTCCGCGACACCGAGACGCGTCGCGTTACGACAGCCGACTTCGAGGGCGGCGCGGGAAATGTCGGTCGCGACAAATTTCGCTTTCGGCAGTTCCTTTGCCAGCGCTATGACGATGCAGCCGGAACCAGTACCGATGTCCGCGATTTGCAGGTTTTCGCCGATGGTTTTTTGCGGGCGTCCGGCGCGGATTTCGCGGAGGGCGAGGCGATCGAGGGCGACTTCGATTACGTGTTCGGTTTCAGGGCGGGGGATCAGGACGGCGGGGGTTACTTCGAATTCGAGGCCCCAGAACTCCTGCTTGCCGGTGAGGTATTGCGTGGGTTCGCCGTTGGCGCGGCGGTCGATTAGCGCGAAGTAGCGATTTACGTTTTCTTCGGGGAGGTGTTCTTCGGGATGCGCGTACAACCAGGTGCGGTCTCGGCCGGCGACGTGGAGGAGTAGGAGTTCAGCGGCCAGCGTGTACGAGGGCACGGATGCTTCGCGGAGTTGCGCTATGCCGGTTTTTAGTGCGGTGCGGGAGTCCATGTTCATTCAGACGGAAGACTTTGTTTGTTTCTTGATCCGATTGGTGGGTGGATCGGTTTTTATTCTGGATGGATGGCCAGGCTGAAGCCCGGCGCCTACATGGACTTGCGGGCCAGACAGCAGTTGGCGGGCGGTTGGGCCTGGCAGGCCGGGCGTCACGCTTGCGAAAGTTCCTGTTGGAGGCGCTCGGATTCGTAGTGGGAGATCAGGCCGTCGACGAGCGGGCCCAG
>Ga0182024_10017347_pt1 | contig 13533 bp, 10 predicted proteins | sample P32metaG_FD_120480 | JGI IMG/M metagenome (GOLD analysis project Ga0182024, IMG submission 120480) | Permafrost microbial communities from Stordalen Mire, Sweden - P3-2 metaG (Illumina Assembly) | ecosystem: Environmental > Terrestrial > Soil > Wetlands > Permafrost | place: Sweden: Stordalen...
AAGGTCAGGGCGTCGGTGTGGTGGATTTGCAGGCGGGACGCGATGTTCGGGCTGGCTGCTTCGCAGCGGCGACGGAGGAGTTCGAGCATTGTGGCGCTGGTGTCGACGGCGTCGGCCTGGAGGTGTGGGTTTTGTGCGAACAGACAGGCGAGGAAGCGACCGTCTCCGTCGCCGAGGATGAGGGCCCTCTTTTGGTGGAGGAGGTTGGAGAGATAGTGGAGGCGGCAGCGCTCGAGAGCTTGACCGAGGGTGAGGTATTCGAGCCAGCGATAGGGCCGGGCGATGGGGTCGAAGTTGGGTTGGGGGAGTTTCATGGCCTTGCTGGAATGATATCGGGGGTTTGGAGTGCGGTCGTGCTCGCACACGATGCCCACATCTCAGAGACGAGATATGGGGACCTGGATTTGTTGTTGGTTAGAGAGGAAGGAAGGGTAAGAGGAAGAGTGGGGTGATGAGCGCGAGGTCGGCGGCGGCGCGGAGAGTGATGGGAGCGATGCGGCCGCGGCGGTGGTGCAGAAGGAACAGGAGGGTCGCCGAGAGGGCGCAGGCGGCGGGGATGGGCCAGGGAGCTGCGTGTTTTGTCAGACAGAAGAGTGCGGCGAACACAGCGATAGTGATGGCCAGGAACTGGAGATGGCGAAGGGCGAGGCGGGTGGTGGCGTGAGCCGGGCGGCCGAGATTGGGGTGGGGATGCTCCCAGGCGTAGATGAAGAGGCAATTGAGGCTGCAAAGGGCGGCGAAGAGAAGGGCGTCGGGAAGCAGAGGGAGGCGCAGGTCGGGGCGGCGTGCCACCGTGGGGATGAAGATGGCGGAGGCGAAGAAGATGCCGACGGCGAGTTCCTTGGGCAGGCGATGGGCTGCTTTTTTTGAGGCGGCAGCAAGGGGGGTGACGTGGATGAGGATGAAGTAGCCGGCGAGCAGGCCTCCCAGGACGAGGTAGAGGTGGAGGGCGGCAGGTTCGAGGCAGGGGAGGAGGACGGCGAGGGCGAGAGAGGCGAGGAGGATTCCCCTTAGGAAGGCGGTGCGGTGATGGTGGTGGAAGTAGTGGCGGGCTTCGAGATCCTCATCGTGCGGGGCATCGATGGAACGAGCATCCATCAAACGGGCATCCATCAAACGGTCGGCGGCGTAGAGCATCCAGACGGCTACCGGCATGGCAAGGAGAGAGGAAATGGGAAGATGGACGTGATTGGCTCGGGCGATGAACCAGGTCCAAAGAGCGGCGACGGTGGGGGCGTCGAGGGAGAGGAGATGCCAGAGAACGAGTGGGGAGTGGCTTGTCTCCGCCTTGGCGTGGGCGTGCCGATTGCGTTGCGGATGTTGAATGGGAGTCGCGGTGGCCACGGTTTTATTTTAGATCTGGGTTGAGAGAATCAGGCGGTGGTTTCGACTGAAGGCGGGACAGTGGATTCGGTGCGGGCTTGTTTGGAGCCGGATGCCCAGAAGGTGGGATCGATGTCGAGGAAGACGTTGTCGCGGAGTTCGATTTCGGCTAGACGGGTTTCTTGCGCGAAGGTAATTTCGCTGGTGTCCTCGAAGTTCTGCCAGATGGATTTGAGATCGTTGAACTGACCGTTGTGGGTGAGGAAGCGGGCTTCGGCGTAGTCGCGGGCGGCGCCGGTGGTGATCAGGAATTGCCAGTCGGAAGACTCGAGCAGCAGGAGTTCGCGACAGAGTTGCTGAGCGATGCGCGTGCCCGTTGCGGAATTTCGCCAGTGGCCTGCGGTGCAGACGTCGCGGGTGTAGAGCTCGGCCGGGTAGATGTGGGTATAGGTCCAGCTAGTCTCGGGGTTCATCCAGACCTGGTTGGTGCCGTCGGCTCCCCAAGACCCCTCCTGCATGACGATGGAGCCGGCGCGGGGGTAACGGTCGAGGTATTCGGCGCAGCTAATCAGCTCGATGCCGAAGTCGTGGTCTTGATTGTGGTCGTGGAGATTGCGGGCGACGGCCTCGAGCCATTGCGCGCCCTCGAACCACCAGTGGCCGAACAGCTCGGCGTCGAAGGGGGCGCAGAGAATAGGAGGGACGGTGTCGTCGAAATCGGAGTAGAGGGCCTCATAGACAAGATTGGTGAAGTGGGCGGCGTGGGCTTTGACGCGCTCGGCGGCCTCGCGAGGAAAATAGGGCTGCTTGTCTCCCATGTCGACTCTGGGGCCAGTGACGCGCCAGTAGCGGTGACCGCCGGGCCAGCGCTTTTTGTGGAAGTCCAAGTAGGCGGCGTCGCCGGGGTAGCCGGTTTCGCCAGACCAGACCTGGACGCCGGTGCGGGGGTCGCGAGGGAAGATGGTGGTGGCGTCGGGGCTGGCTTCGGCTCCGCTGTATGGGCCGACGTAATAGGGCCGGTAGAGCGAGCGTTGGGGGTAGTGGTCTTGTTGGTCGGTGTAGTGTTCGTTCGAGTGCTTGGACTGTTGTTCGGTTTGGGGGGCGCGGAGCAGGGAGCCAAGAAGAGGCGCGTAAGGGGAGGCGACGCGCTCGGATTCTTCAACGAGGTGCGTATCTACGACGAAGAAGTCGATGTTGGACTCGGACAGGACCTGTTCGACGCCTACGCGGTTGAAGCCGGGAGCGGTGGGGGACCCATCTGCGTTGCCGACAGGGTAGTTCCAGAAGCCGGCGGGCCGGTAGCCGCACTCCGGTGCCCAGATGCCTTTGGGGTGCTTGCCGATGTGGCGGATGTGAGTGGCGACGGCAGTGCGGACCTGGGCACGGACACTCTCGTCGGTGCCGAGCAGCGGCATGTAGCCGTGGGTGGCGCCGCAAGTGATGATGTCGATGAGGCCGATGTCGTTGAAGTGGCGAAAGCCCTGGATGATGTTGCGATCGAAGCTGTTGAAGTCTTCGAGGGTTTGGGAGAAGAAGCTGTGCCAGAAGCGGGCGGTTTCGGCGAAGTGGTGTTCGCCGGCCTGGACGAAGAAGGCCTCGTCTTCGCGGGCGGCAGTGACCTTGCGTTTGAGATAGCTGGGGAACTCGGCGATGAAAAGGGGATGGGCGAGTTGCTCCAGCAGGATGGGGGAGAGATTGAGGTTGCAGTTGAAGCGGATGTGGTCGCGCTCCAGATTTTTGAGGACGCGCAGGAGGGGGAGGTAAGTTTCGGCTGCAGCCTCGAGGAGCCACTCCATGCCGTGGGGCCAAGTGCCATGATTGATGACATAGGGCAGGTGCGCATGCAGAGTCAGGGTCAAATATCCTGCCGGCGCTCGCTGTACCTTTGTCAAAACGCAGTACCTCAATCAACTTTGGTGGGCAGCCTTGGGAAGGTATGGTGGCCTGCTGCGGCTAAGTCTGGGCCAGTATATTTGGCGATTGCGGGGAAGCGAGAGGCGGGTACATCAGCTCCCTCTCTCGATAACGGTTAGATGCATCTTCTGGTTGGACGCTGCAACTACAGTTATGGCTTCCAGCGTTAAACGCGTCAGGAAAGGCCGGGCGCGCAACCTAATCGGCGATGAGGTCATCTACCCATGGGAGATACCTCGGTCAAATGAACTCGACGGACTGGCATCGGTAAATGGATCGAGGGTACTGAGGGATATCGAGGATATGCTAGAACTGACAGTTGTAGCATAAGCGAATCGGAGTTTGAGAAGTTGAGCGTAAGACAGCGGAAGTAGCAGACTCAGCATTTGAGAGTGAAGAGGAGAATAAGCATGTCAGATAACGACACCGAGAATGGAATTAGCGGATTTGGGTGGTTTCTAGCGGGTCTGGGCGTTGGCGCGCTTGTTGGCGTGCTGTACGCGCCGAAGGCCGGCAAGGAAACCCGTGAAGACCTGGTTGCGAGCGCTCTGGATGCCAGAGATCGGGCTGCAGTTCTGGCCCAGCAGGCCCAGGATAAGGCGGCTGTTTTTGCCGCGCAGGGGAAACAGCAGGTGAGCGAATATGTCGACCGCGGCAAGGAGTATTATGATCGCGGCCGGACGCAGTGGTCCCAGTATGTGGAAAAGGGCAAGGGTCTTGTGCAGGAGCAGCAGGATAAGGTTTCCGCTGCGATCGATGCCGGCAAAGATGCTTACGCCAGTGCCACAAAAGATTCGCACTCGTAGTACAGCTGACGGTGAATGGGCCCGGTGAGCCTTTGCTGGTGACCGGGCCTTCTGACTGTGGCTGATGAGAGATTGAGAGAGACGATATGGAAGCGGCGCGAATCGTAATGTCCGGGATGTGGTTGCAGGATGCAGGTTCGCTTTCTTCTGGAAACGGCAAGCTGTTAGTCATATTCATGGGCATCCTTGCGTTCTCGGTGCTTGTGCTGACGCTCGTCGTCGTCATCATGGCGCTTGTCGCTGCTGTGGCCGGGAAGCGATTGTTGGGCGTTGCGGAGGAGTTCCGAACGAAGGCGTTTCCTGTTTTTGAAAGGGTAGGTCCCATGGTGGATGGGGTGAGCGAGCTTGTTCGGGATAGTTCTCCGAAGATAAAGGTGATTACGGAAAACTGTGTCGAGGCCAGCCACATCATCCGCGACAAGGCTCGAGAGTTCGACGTTACTGCGAGCGACTTGAACTCGAAGACGCGGGCGCAGGCGGCGCGGGTCGATGGGATGGTGACCTCGGTCTTGAACACTACGGCTGAAATCACCGATTCGATTCAGCGGGGGATCAAGATACCAGTACGCGAGGTTACGGGCCTGGTGAACGGGCTGAAGGCAGGACTCGAGGTCCTGGTGGGACGCGCAAAGGCATTTGGTGGCGGCAGAATGAATGTTCCACGTGACCGGGATCCCGGGTGGTAATTCATTAGAAGGCGCCTGTTTCGCAATCTGGTTAGGTAATCCAACCACCCCCGACGACCTCGTCTTCCTGATAGAAGACGGCGGACTGGCCGGGGGTGATTGCACGTTGGGGCTCATCGAAGCGGGCCTGCACGGTGTCGTCGCCGGTGCGGCTGAGGGTGGCCATGGCCGGGGTGTGGCGATGGCGGATCTTGATGCTGACGCGGATGGGCTCGGTGAGCTCGGGGACGGAGATCCAGTTGAGGCGGTTGGCGCGGAGGTCGCGGGACAGTAGATCGTCGTCCGAGCCTACGGTGACTTGATGCGAGTCGGGGTGGATCGCCAGCACGTAGAGTGGGTTTGGGCTGGTGAGGCCGAGGCCCTTGCGCTGGCCTACCGTGAAGCTCTGGATGCCCTGATGATGGCCGATGACCTCGCCGGATGTGGAGACGAGCTCACCTGAAGTATCGGGGAGGGCCTCGCCCTGTTCGTCGAGGTAGGCCTTGAGGAAGGTGTTGTAGTCGCCGCCGGGGATGAAGCAGATCTCCTGGGAGTCGGGCTTCTGGGCCACGTCGAGTCCGGCTTCGGAGGCCATGATGCGGACGGCTGGCTTCTGCATCTCGCCGAGCGGGAAGAGGGTTCGGCTGAGCTGGTCCTGAGTTAGGCCGAAGAGGAAGTAGGTCTGGTCCTTGGACTTGTCTTCGGGGCGGGAGAGGATCCAGCGGCCGCGTGCCTCGTCGAAGTGATTGCGGGCGTAGTGGCCGGTGGCGATGCGGTCGGCGCCGATCTGGCGGGCGGTGATGAGGAGCTGGTCGAACTTGAGGTGGTTGTTGCAGAGGGTGCAGGGGATGGGGGTGCGGCCGGCGAGATACTCGGCTACGAAGGGCTTGACGACGTCGGATTCGAAGCGGTCTTGCTGGTTGACGACGTAGTAGGGGATGTCGAGCTGCTCGGCTACGTGGCGGGCGTCGTACACATCATCGATGGAACAGCAGCGGCCCTGGACAGCCTCGGGCATGCCCTCGTGTCCGGCGAGGCGGCGCTGGTTCCAAAGCTGGAGGGTGAGGCCGACGAGGGTGTGGCCCTGGGCGCGCAGGAGTGCGGCGACGGCGGAGGAGTCGACTCCTCCGGACATGGCGACTGCGATGGTCTCGGGCGCGGTGGTCATGGCTTGTACTCGGTTCTGCTCTCTCTTCTATCTCCGCATTCAGGGTATTCACGAATGAGGGGGGTACCCCCCTTGGGGGTGGGTATGACTAAGTTTTCTGTATTCAACAATTTACGTTTTTCGGTTCTTGTAAAATACTCTTTTCAAAGGGCTTGCAGGCAAATATTAGATTCGAAAGGAGTTGCGGCTCCAACGCAGAAAGCCCCCGAATAACCGGGGCTTTCTTACTCTTCTATATCCAGTATACCAGTGTGGGTAAAACTCATGGGACATGCGATTCCGCCGGATTGGCGCGGGTTTTGATGGTTTAGGGGCTTGACAAGATTTTGGGGGAGCGGCTGGCGAAGTGACAGCGGGTTTCTCCACTGCGGCGGCAGGTGCGCCGCCTCCGGTCGAAATGACGGAGTTTGGATGTGGGGAGGAGAGCGGTTCGCGCTTCGCACGAATGCCCACCTTAGCGCGATAAGACCGCGCGAAGATGGGGCACCCGGTTTTGTGCATGGGCGCGCAGGCTTGAGGGGAGCGGTTGGCGAACTGACAGCGGGTTTCTCCACTACGGCGGCAGGTGCGCCGCCTCCGGTCGAAATGACGGAGTTTGGATGTGAGGGGAGGAGAGCGGTTCGCGCTTCGCACGAATGCCCACCTTAGCGCGATAAGACCGCGCGAAGATGGGGCACCCACTTCTGTGCTTGGTCCCGACAACCCTCCGCTACTCCACTACTCTGTGCGTGGCCGACACAACCCTTCACCAGCTCTGTGCGTAGTCCCCACTAGACTCCTGCACCTTCTGTGTTAGTCGCGTTCTAGATTTCTCTTTCGTCAGGCAGGTGCTTCGGGTACTCTCGGGGGATTATGCCCAAGCTTTTGGCGGCCCTGTTTCTTTTGTGTATCACTTCCTCTGCGTTGGCGGGCGATTCTTCCGATCACTGGCTGGAGGTGCATAGTCCGCACTTCGTCGTTCTAACCGACTCCAATGAAAAACAGGCGCGCCGGATTGCGGTCCAGTTTGAGCAGATGCGCGAGGTGTTTCATACGCTGATGCCCAATGCCGCCGCGGATGCGGGTTCGCAGATCGTTGTTGTCGCCTTGAAAGATAAGAGGGGATTTCAGGCTCTCGAACCGGCGGCGTACCTGGGCAAGGGCCAACTCGATCTTGCCGGTCTCTTTCTGAGTGCTCCGGACAAGAACTACATTCTGCTTCGACTCGATGCGGGCGGTGACCATCCCTTCGCGACCGTCTACCACGAGTACACCCACTACATGCTGAGGAAGGCGGAGTGGCTGCCGCTATGGCTTAACGAGGGGCTTGCCGAGTTCTACCAGAACACGGATATTCGGGAGAAGGAGGTTCTCCTGGGGCAGGCCAGCTTCGACGACATCGAGTACCTTCGCCAGAATCGAATGATTCCACTGACCACGCTGCTGCAGGTAGACCACAGCTCGCCGTACTATCACGACGAGCAGAAGGGCTCGGTCTTCTACTCAGAATCCTGGGCGCTGACGCACTACATCATCGTCACGGACCGGCAGAAGAAAACGAGTCGCCTTCAAGACTACGCCAAGTTCCTCACCCAGAAAGAGGACCCGGTGACGGCCGCGCAACATGCCTTTGGCGACCTGAAACAACTGCAAAAATCATTGGAATCTTACGTGCAGCAGGGCAGCTTCATCATGTTCAAGATGAATTCAGCAGTCACGATGGATGCGTCTTCGTTCCAGGCAGCGCCTGTCTCGAAGGCGGAAGCGGATGCGACACGCGCTGATGTTCTGATCTACAACGGGCGCACGAAGGAGGCAGAGGCGCTGCTTGATACGACCTTGCGCGATGATCCCAAGAATGCCCTGGCACATGAGTCGATGGGCTACCTGAAGTTCCGCGAAGGCGATGTCCCGAGCGCGAAGAAGTGGTACGGCGAGGCGGTGGAACTCGACTCCAAGAGCTATCTGGCGCAGTACTACTATGCAGCGATGTCGCTGCAGACGGGGGACAGCGATCACGACGCGGCGATTGAATCCAGCCTGCGCAGTTCGATCAAGCTGAATCCCGGCTTCGCACCGGCGTACGACGCGCTTGCCATGTTGTTTGCGTCGCGCAATGAGAAGCTCGACGAGGCCCATTTTCTTAATATTCACGCGGTACAAATCGAACCGGAGAACCTGAGCTATCGCATCAATACCGCTACCGTTCTCGTCGAAACAAAAAAGTTCGCAGGAGCAATCGGCGTGCTGAAGGCTGCAGCGGGCGTGGCCAAGAGTCCCGATGAGATTGCCATGGTGCAGACTCGTATCAAACAGGTAGAGCAGTTTCAGTCGGCGAGCGAGCGTGCTGCAAAACAGATGAGCGAAGCAGGGGGTGGAGCAGACACGGGGCAAACGTCGGTCACGCTGACAACGCAGACCTCCGGCGCGCGAGCAGATGAAACCAAGACGATGGTGTTTCGAAGAGTGAACGGTAAGATGCTTGGCACACCCGAGGATGCGCCGAATTATCCGACCGGAGACTCGACCGGGCCTCGGCATACGGTACAAGGAATTCTGCGTGGCGTGCAGTGCTCTTATCCCAATGTCATCGCGCTCAGCGTCGACCATGGCGGCAAGACGATCGCCCTCTACAATAACAACTTCTACAAGATCGTTTTCACCACCGCCAACTACGAGCCGGACGGAGATATCAAGCCCTGCACCGGCATCGAGGACATGAAGGCCAGTGTGAAATATGCCGAGGTGTCGGACAAGGCCGTCGCTGGGCAGATCCTTGCGATCGAGCTTAGTAAGTAGCACACGCCTTCCTACTTTCTTTGAGGTTGTTCATTGCAGGGTGGCTCGCCGGCGAAGACGCTGGTAGTCTTTCGTGCATGATGAATTTGCGAGTTAGCGTGGCGGGCATTTTTGGGTTGGGTTGCTGGATGGCAGTGGGGACGGCTGCGGTGTGGGCGCAGGCTCCGATGGTGTCGGCTGGGGCGGCTTTGCCGGCGGCTATGGCGAGGCAGATCGATGAGGCCGCGGCTTCGGTGCTGGCTTCGACGGGTGTGCCGAGTGCTTCGGTGGCGGTGGTTGCGGGCGGAAAGATTGCCTATGTGAAGGCGTATGGGAAGGCGCGGCTGGAGCCGGTGATGATGGCGGAGCCGGGGATGCAGTACTCGATCGGGTCGGTGAGTAAACAGTTCACGGCGGCGATGGTGCTTTTTCTGGTGCAGGAGGGAAAGCTGAAGCTGGATGATCCGGTGGGGAAGTATCTGCCGGAGCTTACGCGCGCGAACGACGTCACATTGCGGGAGGTGCTGTCGATGACGTCGGGGTATCAGGATTTTTGGCCAGAGGATTATGTGATGACGTCGATGATGGTGCCGTCGACGCCGGAACACATTTTGGAGGTGTGGGGGAGGAAGCCGCTGGATTTCGAGCCGAGGACCGAGTGGCAGTACTCGAATACGAACTATGTGATTGCGGGACGGATTGTGGAGATCGTGGGCGGCAAGCCGCTGGTTGAACAACTGCAAGAGCGGATCTTTCGTCCGCTGAAGATGACGGGAGTGTTTAATTCCGACGCGAGTCGGCTGCCGGTGGACGATCCCACGGGATATTACCGGCACGCGCTGGGGCCGCTGCGTCCCGCGCCGCAGGAGGGGACGGGGTGGATGTTCGCGGCGGGGGAGTTGGCGATGCCGACGAGCGATCTGGCGCTGTGGAACATCAGCATGATGGACCGGACGCTGCTGACGCAGGCGTCGTACGACACGATGTTTACGGAGGTGAAGCTGAAGAACGGCAGCGGGACGCACTATGGGCTTGGCGTGCAGGTGGGGGAGCGCGGAGGGCACAAGTTTGTGGAGCACAGCGGCGAGGTTTCGGGATTTGTGTCGGAGAATATTTTCTTTCCGGTGGATAAGGTTGCGGTGACGGTGCTGACGAATGAGGATGCTTCGAGCGCCGCGGGGGCGCTGGCGCGGAAGATCGCTCCGCTGGTGCTGCAGGGCGGGGCTGCTGGTGACGCGGACACTAAGGCGGCGGAAGAACGGGCGCTGGGGATCTTTACCGGACTGCAGGAGGGGAAGATTGATCGCTCGCAACTGACTGCGCTGTGCGATGCGTACTTTACCGCGGAGGCGCTTGGGGATTTTGCGAGCAGCCTGAAGCCGCTGGGTGTGCCGCGCAGCTTCAAACAGGTGGCTGAGGAGAAGCGCGGCGGGATGACGTTTCGGTCGTTCACGGCGGATTTTGGGGCGAGGCAGGTGCGGGTGACGACGTATGAGGAGCCAGATGGAAAGCTGGAACAGTATTTGGTGATCGCGGCGGGTAGCTAGGGCTGCTGACTCGGATGCGCGCCGGCGAGTTGCGTTGAGCGGTGGGGCGCAATGAAGGATAATGGGGTGTGGTCGAGCGCGGCTTGGCCATGCGTGTCATGCTCGTTAAACGTGCGTCTGCCTCATTTGCCCTTCGCGGCTTTCTCCTTGACCAATACCCAGGACTGGATGATCAATATGGACCTATGGAATGAATATGAAGGAAGAACGATCGATGGCGTCTTCCCGCTGACCAAGTTGTTGCGGCCTGAGGGACGGAGCGCGTTCTTCGCTACCTCGAACGGTACGGGAGTACCGACGGTGATTCGGCTGATCGAGTCGCACTTCGATGACGCGGAGATACTGGCGCGGTGGAAGGCGATTTCGGCGCTGGATAATGCGCATCTTGTGAAGATGAAAAAGTTTGGCCCGGCGGAGCTGGATGGGACCTCGCTGGTGTATGCGGTGATGGAGCCGGTGGAGGCCAACCTGGGCGAGATCGTGGAGGAGCGGCGGCTTACCGTGCTTGAGACCAGGCAGGTAGCTACGAGTCTTGTGTCGGCGCTAGAGGCGATGCACTCGCATGGGTTCGTGCATGAGCATGTTGAGCCGGGCAATGTGATGGCCGTGGGGGAGACGATCAAACTGCGGAGCGACTGCATTCGCGAGACTCCGGAAGGTGAGGAGGGACGCGAGATAAAGCGCAGGGATGTGCATGATCTCTGCGTGGTGCTGCTGCGGGCGCTGACAGGGCAACGAACGCTGGAGGGAGCGTCGCGCGAGCTTCCGCTGCCGGAGCCGTTTGAACAGATTGTCCGGAAAGGGATCAGCGGGGAGTGGGGGTTGGGGGAGATCGCGGCAGCGTTGACGCCGGTTGAGGTTGCACGGCCAGCTGCTCGCCCCGTTGTGAGGGACGTGCCGGTGGAGCGGCCTGTCGTCGCGGCGGAGGTGGCTGCGGCGTCACGCGCGGGTCGCGTTCATGTTCCGGTCGAAGAGGAGCCGCGGGAGTTCGGGCTGCGGAAGATTGCGTATGGTGTGGGAGCACTGCTGATCCTTTTTGTGGTTTGGTACTTTGTGCATAACCGATCGGATCGTTCGAGCGGTGCTGCGCAGGATACTGCCGCTTCGGCTGCGGGGGCTGAGGGCGCTGCGACGACGGCTGCGCCAGTGAGCGTTCCCGCGGTGGCGGCGTCGCCTCCGGCTCGGCAGGAGGAGGGGACTGCGGGCGGAGGGCGCGTCTGGCGGGTGGTGGCCTACACGTACAACCATGAAAGCCAGGCCCAGCAGAAGGTAGCGGCGATTGGTCAGAAGCATTCGGATTTGCGGCCCGAGGTGTTTACGCCCAATGGACGTGCGCCTTATCTGGTGACCGTCGGTGGCGGGATGAGCCGGGATGAGGCGTTCGCGCTGGCGCGAAGAGCTCGGAGTGAAGGGCTGCCGCGCGATTTGTATGCGCAGAACTACACGGGTAAGGCGCGCTGAGACACGGCGTCTCCTTTTGGTATTTGCTACGATCTGACGCTCGGTGTGAGTTTTGGGCGAGTGGGTCAGTTTGAAATTACTGGAACTCCCTCAGGGGCTAAGCCCCTTAACTTAGCGTCCATTTACGGCGCTGCTAAAGCCGCGCCCCTTCAAAACAAAACAAACTGACCCACTAATGATTTAACCATTTGGTTGACAGCTTTCGATCCGCGGGTTATCATTCAACCAAATGGTTAAGTCAAATGCGGTACGCCTCGATTCGATATTTCATGCGTTGTCGGACACGACTCGGCGGTCTATCCTGCGGGATGTCGCGGTGAAGTCGAAGACGGTGTCTGAGATTGCGAAGCCTTACCGGATGTCTCTGGCTGCTGTGTCAAAGCACTTGAAGGTCTTGGAGTCGGCAGAGCTGATTGCGCGTGAGAGGCGGGGAAGTTTTCGGATCGTTCGATTGAAAGCGGCAACCCTGAGACCGGCTGAGGAGTGGCTGGCCTACTACGAAAAATTCTGGAATACGCAGCTGGATGCGCTCCAGATTTACCTGGAAGGAGAGGATGATGGCGACAAGCATGGTTGAAAATCATTTGACGGAGAAGACAGGGAATCTGAAGGTGGAGGTGACGCGGGTGATCAAGGCGACTCGGAAGCGAGTGTTCGACGCGTGGACGAGGCCGGAGATGATTCGGCAGTGGTTTGGACCGGGGGGTATGAAGGTGCCGGAGGCAGAGGCGGATGCACGAGTGGACGGGGCATACGGCATTACGATGCACGGCGCCATGGAGCCGGGCGGAGTGGAACACACTGGCCGGGTCACAGGAACCTATACCCGTGTCGAGCCATATGACCTGCTGGCCTTTACGTGGACGGCGAACTGGGCTCCGGGCGAGGAGTCGCTGGTGACAATTACGCTGCGAGATGTCGAAGGCGGGACGGAGATGAAGTTAGTGCATGAGGGATTTGCCACGGAGGAGTCGCAGAAGGGGCATATGCGCGGCTGGACGGGTGGGATCGACAAACTGCAGCAGCTTGTCGAGAAGAACTGAGGGAGATAGAGGCTCGCGGAAGGTTGGAAAGACGATGATCGTCTTCTTGCCGGCCGCGAGCTTGTTTTTGCGATCGAGGTTAGGCGGGTTGAAGCGTGTTTTCCGCTACTTTGGTTCGGTTTGGGCTAGGAAGTCGATGAGGTATTGCTTCCAGACGGCGGCGTTGGTATGGGTGCCGTGGCCGCGGGTGGCGTCGCTGATGGGGATGAGGATGAACTTTGCGTTAGGCATCCGCGTGACCAGCTTTTCGGCGATGCCCAGCTCGGGTGGGTTGATGAAATCGTCGGCGGAGTTGATCCAGAGGACGGGGGCGGTGATGGTGCTGAGCTTGGGCTCGGGGTTGTAGTTGCGCGAGGCGTTGACGTAGTAGAGGAAGTTGTTGGCGTCGGTGTGGGCGATGCTGGCGGTGAGGGCGCGGTCGACGTAGGCTTCGGCCCGGGCGCGGGTGGGGTAGTTTTTCTGGAGCTGCAGAGGTGCGCCGCCGGCGATGAGGATGAGGTCGCTGGCGCCGCGGAGGCCTTCGACGGGCTCGGTGGTGTATTCGCCGTTTTGCCAGGCGGGGTCGTCGCGGATGATCTGCATGGACATGTAGCGCCACATGCGGTTGCGGCCGGCGAGCTCGACGGGGAGGCAGGCGAAGGGGGCGAGCGCGTCGGAGAATTGGGGGTAGGTCTCGCCCCAGACGAAGGACTGCATGCAGCCCATCGATGTGCCGAGGATGAGGCGGAGGTGGTCGACGTGGAGGCCGTCGAGGAGCATGGTGTGCTGGCTGGCGACCATGTCGTCGTAGTCGTACTGGGGGAAGTGCATGTGGAGGCCGTCGGAGGGTTTGGAAGATTCGCCGTGGCC
>Ga0182024_10017348_pt1 | contig 13533 bp, 14 predicted proteins | sample P32metaG_FD_120480 | JGI IMG/M metagenome (GOLD analysis project Ga0182024, IMG submission 120480) | Permafrost microbial communities from Stordalen Mire, Sweden - P3-2 metaG (Illumina Assembly) | ecosystem: Environmental > Terrestrial > Soil > Wetlands > Permafrost | place: Sweden: Stordalen...
ACGCGGGAGGCGGCGTCGACGCGGTGATCGACGGCGAGACCGGCGTTACGGTCGATGCCACCGATCATGTTGCGGTCGCGGACGCGATCGCCGACCTGCTGCTCGACCCCGACCGCCGACTGCGCCTCGGTGAGGCGGCCCGCGTTCGCGCCGAGCACCTGAGCTGGGCGCACATGGCCGAGCAGGTCGACCGGTTGATCGAGAACGTGGTCGCGACGAAGAGATGAGGGTCTCTTCGTCCCAGCTGCAGCCATCGCAATTGTCCCGTGATCCTCCGTGACTGGGCGCCCGCGACACTGTAGATGCCATGAACGTCCTCTACGTCAATCACACCGCCGAAGTGAGCGGCGCCGAGCGTTCGCTCCTGACGCTGCTCGAGGGGTTGCCGAGCGGCGTTGAGGCACGCGTCGCGAGCCCGCGGGGATCGCTGTCGGACGCCGTCGAAGCACTCGACATTCCGACGGTGCGCATACCCGGGACGGCCGGCAGCCTCAGGCTGCACCCGGTGCACACGCCCCGCGCGGTGGGCGAGCTCTGCGTTGCCGCGGCGGCGACGCGGTTCGCAGCGCGCCGGTATCGCCCGGACGTGATCCACGCCAACTCGATTCGCGCCGGCATCGTGCTCGGGCTCGGCCGGCTTGCGCCTCCAACAGTCGTCCATGTTCGCGACTGCCTGCCGCCGGGACCGGTCGCGAACGCCACGATGCGTCTGATCGCCGGCACGGCGACGACCGTGGTCGCGAACTCCGAGTACACGGCCCGCGCCGTGCGAGTGGCTGCACCCGGCGCCCGGGTGGAGGTCATTCACAGTCCGGTCGACCTCGAGGACTGGGATCCGGGCCGGATCGACCGCACCTGGGCGCGCTCGCGTCTCGGAGCCGCCGGACAGCGCCGGCTGGTGCTCGGCGTCGTCGCGCAACTGACGCCGTGGAAGGGACAGGACACAGCGATCAAGGCCCTGGAGATGGTGTGCGATGAGGGGATCGACGCCGAGCTCCTGCTGATCGGCTCAGCGAAGTTCGTCGCCCGCGCGACGCGCTACGACAACGAGGCCTATGCGGCCTCGCTACGCCAGGTCGTGGCGGATGCTCGGCTCGAAGATCGCGTGTCGTGGATGGGAGAGCGCGAGGACGTGCCTGAGCTCGTCCGCGCGCTTGACATCCTGCTGCTGCCCTCGTGGGAGGAGCCGTTTGGACGGGCGCTGATCGAAGCGATGGCGCTCGGCGTGCCGGTGATCGCGACGAATGTCGGAGGTCCGGCCGAGATCGTCGAGGACGGACGCGAGGGCTATCTCCTGCCGCCGCGCGAGCCGCGTGCATGGGCCCTGGCGATCAGCCGTCTCGCGAATGACTCTGAGCTCGCGCAGCGGATGGGACGGGCCGGTCGCCAGCGGGTCGAGGCTGCCTTCACGGTGGGTCATCATGTGGCGGCGATGGTTGACGTGTACGAGCGCGCCCTCGCCCTCCCGGGCGCTGCGAGGGCGCGATGAGCGCTCAGGGCCTGCACCCTGCGCTGCGCCGGCTGGCGGCTCGCAACCTCATGGTGGACCAGCTCACGGCCGAGATCGCCGGCGCATTCGCCGCGGAGGACATCGGGTCGCTCGTGCTCAAGGGCCCGGCGCTCGCGGAGTGGCTCTACCCAGGCGAGGTCCGGCCATACGGGGACTCCGATCTGATGGTCACGCCGGGCGATTGGCGGCGCGCGGTTGGCGTGCTTGAACGGCTCGGCTTCCATAACTACCTCGAGCCGATGGCGCATCCGCGGATGGAATCGTTCGCGTCGACGGCGTTCCTACGCGGCGAGGACAACGTCGACCTGCACTGCACGCTGCACGGGCTCGAGGGAAGCCCGGAGGTGATCGCTGCCGCGCTGATGGCCAACGCCGAGCATCAGGCGATCGGTGGCGCCGAACTGCAGGTCCCGGGGCGAGCGGAGCTGCTCCTCCATGTGGGCTTGCACGCGGCACACCATCCTCAGGGCAAGTCGATCGAGGATCTCCGGCGCGCGATCGCGTATGCGGACGAGGCCCTCTGGCAGCACGCGCTCGGGCGAGCGCAGGCGTTCGACGGCGTTCCGGCATTCGCCAGCGGACTACGACTGCTGCCAGAAGGTGCGGAGCTCGCTGGCCGGCTCGGGATCCAGGGCGTGCGCTCGACACGGCACGAACTGCGTCGGCGCGGAATCCCCACGGCAGAGGGAATTGACGCTCTGCTGTCACCTGGTGTCGGTGCTCGCCAGCGGCTCGCGATGCTTGTCCACGAGCTGTTTCCATCGCCGGCGTTCATGCGATGGTGGACGCCGCTGGCGCGCCGCGGGCGCCTCGGACTCGCCGCGGCGTATCTGTGGCGGCCGATCTGGCTTCTGCTGCACGCCCCGCGAGGGATCGCCGCATGGTGGCGCGTGCGCAGAGCGACCTCAGACCGATGAACCCGCGGCGTCGGACGCTGCGGTTGGGATCGTCAGGATCCCGGTGCCGAGGCCGTTTGCCGGATTGAGGATCAGTGCCGTGGCCTCGACCCGCGTGCGCACGCCGAGCTTGCGGAACGCTGAATTCAGGTGGCTCTTGACGGTGCTTTCCGCGACGACGAGCCGCTGAGCGATCTCGAGATTCGCGAACCCGAGCACGACCATCCCGAGAACCTGCTTCTCGCGCGTTGAGAGCTGTGGTCGCTCGGCCTGCGCCGCGTAGGCTCGCGGGACGCAGAGCTGGCCGCAGGCGACGGCGACGATCGTGGGCGAGAGTGTCGCCTCGATGTCGGCCTGCGCGACGATGCCGGCGACGCCGTCACGGAGCAGTGTCGAGGTGGCCCGGTGGTCCACCGTTGGCAGGACTGCGATGACCGAGAGCGCGGGCGCGGATCGGCGGATCGCGGCGAGTTTGCGATCCACATCGCCGGCGAGGATCGCCACGTCGCACTCGCTGAGCTCGTCGCTGGTGGTTGGCGTGCCGGCGCGCGCGATTGTGACGCGATGGCCGGCGAGTCGCGAGACGCGCGCCAGTTCGTTCCTCACGGAGACATCGACGGCCACGATGCCCACGTGTAGCCGAATCGCCGTATGCCCCATACCAGGGGGCTTTTAGCAGATCGGGCGCCCGATACTCAGCGCCAACCGATCGGCGCTATGAGCATTCAGCCGTACGCCTGCCACGCAGGGTGGCAGACGTCGGCGCGGCGCCTTATCCAGCCGGCGTGCTGAAAGTCAGCGAGCTGAACGGCGTGCCGACCGGGAAAGTCGCGTCCAGCTGGCTCCCTTTGGACAGGCCAGCCGTCAACTCGACGAGATCGCCGTAGTCGGAAACCGTCGGAGCGGCGTACTTGGCTGACTCGTCCTTGTCAATTCTCGGCGTCTCAGGCATTTGAACCATCCATGTAGGTGTCGAAGCTCCACGCATGTTACGCACGGGTTTATGGAGACTCAAGGTGGAAAGAAGTGCTAGTGCCGCCCGCGCGTTCGGTCAGCGCGGCGAGTTCCCCGGAGTCCTCTCCGGTTCGCAGCCAGCATTCGGCTGCGAGCAGGCGCCAGACATCGATCGCCCAGCGTGCTCGGCCTCCGGGATGGCGCTCCGGCGGATCGTCGAGCATGTGCACGACGGTGTCCTGCGAGCGGACGAACTCGCGGATACGCGCCTGGGGAGCCAGCAGCAGCTCGCGCACGAGCGGCAGGTCGCGGTCCACGATCCCGGCGAACAGCACCGGGCCGAAGTCGCTCTTGGTCATGCTCGTGCGGACCGCTTCGGGGATCAGCCCGCTCACCGCGGCTCGCAACACAGGCCGGTCGTGGCGAGGGTCGAAGGCGAGTTCGGGGGGGAGACCGAGCAGCAGCTCGACGAGGTCCGGATCCAGAAGCGGCTGGTGGACGCGCAGCCCGGAGCCTTCGTAGAGGCGATGAATCGCCTCGCTCACGCCAAAGATCTCGCGTCCCTCGGTGAGCGTGTGTGCGGCGTAGGCCCACCAACGCGGGCCATCAAGGGCTTTCCAGGCAAACGGGTTGACGGCGGCGGCGTGCAGGCCGGCGACCCGCGGTTCGAGCCACGCCGGCTCGTCGTTCCATGCGCTTGAGGGCCGGCGCGCCCGGCGCAGCCACGCCGTGGGGAGGGTCGAGATCGCCGTTTCGCGCAGGCAGTAGCGCGCAAGCACGGCGGTTGACTGCCGGTCACCACCGGGCAGCCGGCGGGCGAGCTCGAGCGTCGCCAGCGGTCGACCGCGGCGAAGACGGTCGGCGAGCAGCTGCGGGGACAGCGCGAACAACTCATCGCCGCCCTCACCTCCGAGGAGCAGCCGGACCCCATCCGCGCGCGCCCGGGCGAGCAGCTCCGGCCAAAAGAAGCAGTTGGCCGACGGCGGGGGTACTCCCCAGCTGCCGATGAAGCGCAGCACGCCCGCGAGCGGGCTCCCGTCGTGCACCGCCATGCGCACGCTCGGGATGCCGACCGCTCGCGAGACCTCGTCGACCCGCTCGAGCTCGTCCGTCTGCGGGTGATCTGGGAAGACCGCCGAGTAGCCGGTTAGCCGCTGCCCCAGGCCGGGCACGCGGTGCCCAAGTGCAGCGACGGCGCTCGAGTCAAGGCCTCCGCTGAGGAGCACCCCGACCTCCTCGGTGGGGGGCAGGCGCGAGTCGATCGAGCGCGTGATCGCATCGCGCACCGCCTCCTGCGCCTCTGGCAGCGCGATGTCGCGGGGTGGCGCGTAGCGTGGTCGCCACCAGGTTCGCTCGCTCGCGCGTCCGTTCTCGAGCGCGAGCAGGCGTCCCCCCCGCAGCGGTGCGACGCCCTCATAGAAGGTCCGATCAGCCCAGCAGAAGTCGTTGCTGAGCCAGAAGGCGAGTGCGACGGGGTCGGGCGGCGGGGTCTGCGGCAGGGCGCCGAGCAGCTGTTTGATCTCCGACGCGAACACGAGGCAGCCGGCGCTCTGCGCCTGCACGAGCGGTCGCACGCCAGTCAGATCGCGCACGACCAGCCCTGAGCGCCGCGGCCCGTCCCACAGCACGAAGACAAAGCGTCCGCGCATTCCATTGACCATGTCCTCGCCGAGTCGCTGCCAGTCCTCGAGGAGCTCGGCGGGAGAGCGCGACCGCGCGAAGCCTCCCGCCGTCGCTCGCGGCCTTGGCGCCGTGATTTCGCCGTCGAGGACGCACAAGCGGCCGCCCTGCTCCGCCACCGCCGCTCCCTCGCGTCGTCGTACCGCGAGCACCAGGTCGCCGCGGTCGATCACCTCCAGCTCCTCGCCGGCATTGGTCGCCAGATGCTCGACGCCGGCCGCGACCCGCGCAGCGGCGCCGCGACCGTAGGCGCCGAGCAGCATCAGAGCTCGATCAGCCGCTTATAGCTCGGCGAGCCCGGGGGAAGCACGGGCAGGCCGTCGTGCTCGACCCAGGCGTGCGAGGCGAAGTCAGGCTCGGCGCGGGCGGCGAGGACCACGACACTGCGCAGCGAGCGTCGTGTGAGCAGTGTGTCGAGGACGAGCGAACGCGCGAGACAGCGATTGTCCGTCGGCAGGAAGCTGAGCGTTCTTGCGACCGCCTTGCCAAGGCGCCGGGCAAGGGCATAATCGCTCTGCGTCCCGTGTTCGGTGTTGCCGCGCAACTGCGCGACGACCGTGCGAATGTCCCGTCCGCGCATCCGCCAGCGAACGATCACGTAGGCACGAAGGATCTCCGCGACGAGGCGCAGCTTGTCGCCCCCCGTCAGCGGCGTCAGTCCCGCCGAGTCCGAGGCCATCGTCACGGTGCGCTCGGGCTCGTGGTCGCGATGGCCGCCATGTGCGCCGAAAGCTCCGTCGCGAGCTGCGCTGACGTGAGAGCTGCTCCGACCTTCACCGGCACAATCGGGCAGTGTTGCGCGATCGCCCCCAGCACCTCGAGCTGGGCCGTTAGGCGCGCCGGTGTTCGGAGGTATGTGATGTAGCTGCAGCTCATCAGGTCGAAGAGACTGGGGTCCAGCGGCGCTCCGATCGGCTCGCTGCCGCCGCCGTCGCGACTGAGCTGGTATATCGCGCCCAGGGGCATGCGCCGTGTCCCCGCGGAGAGGAGCACATGCTCCTTCTCGTCGGATCCGATGGCGGTAGCGGCGCCCGATCGCACCAGGCGCGCAGCGAGGTCGGCATCGTCGCGAGAGACCGACAGCGCGGTGCTCCCGCGATGGGCCTGCGGGTGCCCGGACGCGGTCAGCGAGATCGCCAGGACATCGTCGGCGACCAGCGCATGGCCGAGCAGCACGAGGTGCGCGGCGAGCGTGGACTTGCCGGCACCGGAGTCGCCGGTGAGTGCAAACGCAAGCCCGCCATGCGCGACGGCGCTGGCATGGAGCACCTCGAGGCCGCGGAGGGCCGCGACCAGCGGCAGCACCTGGCCGATCAGCAGCCGCTGCCACTGCCACGCCGCCAGGGCGCCGGGTGACGAGCGGACCGTGCTCCCGTCGCGGCTGATCTGATGAGTCCCGACCTGCGGCGCCGCGATCCGCAGTCCCAGCTCACCGCAGTCATCGATCGCCATGCCGAGTCGTCCGTCGGCGTGGCGAAGCTCAGTCAGGCGCTCGCCTTCGGGAAGCGCGACCGGAGCCTCGTCGAGGAACAGCGCAGTCGCGTTGCCCGGGGCGCGACCCCGACGTCTCGCGAGGCCGATGACCGGATAGGGACCGCGAAGGACAACCCCGAATCCCTCACCCTGCCAGCGATCGCCGGGCACGCGCTGGGTGTCTGGGTCCCGTGAGTGCTGAGCGGGTGTCGTCGCCGACGGCAAAGGGTGACTGGATCGGTCTGCCGCTACAAGCAATCAGGCGTCCGGCTTGACTACCAGCAGCCCTCGCTCGATCAAGCGCGAGCAGAGCGTGAGCAGGTCGGCCTCCACCGACCCCGCGTCCTCATCGTAGTGCCCGGCAACCACCGCCGCGGCCTCCGCGATCACCTCGTGCTGCTCGAGCGTCTCGAGCATGCGTCCCGCGGTCGGATTGAGACCGTGGTAGGTGCCGGTCTGCAGGTTGAGCATGATGGTCTCGGCGGCAAAGGCGCGAAACACCACGTGCGCCGGGACCTGCACGGCGGTCATCGGGGACAGTGGTTGTTCGGCGGCGTGGGACGACATTCCCGTGCTCTTATGTGACCGGTCAGGCATTGTTGACCAGCTCTGCCCGCAGCATTGCGGCAAGCTTGGCCGGCGGCACCTCGACGCCGGCCTCGATACAAAATACGGGTACTTGCTCCACGAGGTCGCCGACAGCCTCAAAGCGCCGTCGCTGCGCACCGGCCAGGGCGCGGAACGCGAGCGTGTGCGGAGTTACGTCAAGCGTAGTCGCTGACATCCGCGCGATCCGGGCAGGCTGGTCTCCGCCGCGTTTGAGCAGCACCACCGCGGCTAACGGAAGCTCGCTTTCGCAGAAGCGGCGAACGAGTACCCAGGCCTCCGAGGAGCTGCCGCTGCGAAACGTCGCGAGAACCTCGCCCAGCGCTTCTGGTGCGAGCTCCGATCCAGGGGTCTGTGAGAGGTTCATCAGGTTCGGTCCGGGATGAGCGACGATCTGCTCGCCGCGCCGTTCGAATGCCAGGATGTCATCGGTCACCAGCGGCCACCCCTCAAACGCGAGTTGTGCCGCAAGCGCGCTTTTGCCAGATCCTTGAGCTGCCGCAATGGCAACCGCGCCGTCGGGCCCCTCAACAGCGCTCGCATGCAATACGACGCCGCCCCGCAGCAGGGCGACGGTCCACAGGACGGAGTCGGTCAGCGTCCGCTGCCAGCGGGCCGGCTGGGTCAGTGGCTCGGCACACGAGAGGACCAGGCCATCGGTTGAGAGGTGGAATGCGGCTTGGTCGGCGTACTCGATCAGGTGATCGCCATCTCGGCCGGCCTGCAGCACGTACCGCGCGCCATCGTCAAACGTCGTATGCCACAGCGGGTCACCCACGGGGCCCGACCAGCGCTCGAGCAGTTGCGCGTCGGCGACGGCGCGAACGTCGATCGTGGCGGCGCCGGGGTGCAGTCGGCGCCGAGGGATCCCCGGCAGCGGGAAATCGAGACAAAAGCCGAGGCCGAACGCGGCGTTGCCCGCCGGCGGCGTCTCGGGGTGGCGCGTCACGGTCAATACTCGATCAGCGTGCCACGCCGCCGGCAGACCTTGATTGCCCGCGAGATCGCCACGATCGAGATGGGCAGCAGGACAACGGCAAACCCGGCCAGCTTTGCTGCGGCGACCCACGGCGAGCCTGAGATCGCCCCGCCGACGAGTTCGTGGCGGATGAGCTCGAGGGCCGGAGTGAGCGGCTGGACGTCGGAGATCCAGCGGACCCCAGACGGCAGGACAGAAACCGGGAAGAACGATCCGCCGGCGAGCGCGAGCCCGCTGATCAGGAAGGTCGCGATGTTCCCCGCCTGTTTCACGATCAGCACGGCGCCGGCGAGCAGCAGCGCGAGCGGCAGGAACGCGAGCAGGCCGAGCAGGACCACCGGAAGCACCAGCGGCACGGTCGCCCAATGCAGCGGTAGCCCGTACAGCGCACAGGCCAGGGCGATCGTGATCGTCGCCATGACGAGCGCAAGGACCATCGGGAACAGCGACAGCGCCACGATGCCACCGAGCGGCCCGTAGGGCGACACGACCATCCGCTCGAAGGTTCCCGACACGAGTTCGCTGCGCAGGTTGGCGGGAACCGTGTGGACCGTCGCGGTGAGCAGCTCCATCACGGCGAGGCCGACGACGACGAAAGCGAAGTAGTCGTCGTGGGTTGGGAACTGGCGCACGCTCACGAGTCGCGACAGGTAGTAGAAGAGGATCACGCCGAACACGGTGGAGAACACCTGCGACACGAACCGCAGTCGATAGCTCAAGAAGAGCTGAAAATCCCGGCGCAGGACCGCGATGGCGGCCGCGCAGTTGACGCGTGCACTAGTCATGGCTCTCGAGTGCTCCCGAGACCAGGCGCAGCCTGCGCTCGACACGCGTGCCGGGCCCGTCGCCGCCCGGTGAGCACCAGACCGTCGAGCCGCCGGTCCTGCGGTGCTCCTCGACCGCGCCGAGAAGCACCGCGCAGCCCTCGTCGTCCAGGCTGTTCACCGGCTCGTCGAGCAGGATCAGCCGCGGATGGTGCAGGAAGGCCATTGCGATCCGTACGCGCTGGCGCTGTCCCATCGACATGCGGTCCATGCGTCGCCCGGCGAGCTCACCGAGCGTGAAGCGTTCGATCGACTCCTCGACCGCTGCCCTTCGGTGCTGCGGAGCGACGAGCGCCAGGCGAGCCCAGTAATCGAGGTGTTGGCGCACGGTCATCCGCGCGTAGAGGCCCGAGTTGCCGGCGGTGAGAAGTCCGATGCTCTGCTGGTACGCCCGGCGGGCGGCGGCGGTGGGTTCGAGGCCGCATACGCTGACCCGTCCCGTGTCGGGCGCGATGATTCCCGCAATGATCCGAAGCACGGTTGTCTTCCCAGCCCCGTTTTCGCCCGTCAGCCACGCGAGCTCGCCGGCGCCGAGCTCGAGATCGATGTCGCGCAACACCGGTTCCTGCTGGCGGGGCCAGCGTTTGCTCACCGAGCTGATGAGGAGCACAGGGCCCTCCGGCGGTCCGGCCGGCGCCGCCCGCGAGGCGGACGTGAGCGCGATGTGGGGAGAGGACCGGTTCACGAGGAGAATGATCTCGGCTGCCTTGCCGTGACGGGCGAACGCTCAGAGTGACGCGACGGGCGACACGGGGAGGGCTGGCGCGTGGTCTACCCGGCAGGCCCCTTTGTGACCTTGACGACTTGGTGGAAGCTGAGCCGGCCGAGGCCGACTGACAGGAGCGCGTCGTCGATCCTATCCATCAACCAAGAGAGGGCCCGCCACCGGTAGCGCAACACGTTGCGATCCAAGATCCGCATGAACGTCAACCGCGCGACCTGGAGATCCACGCTGCCGATCTCCGCGGCGAGGACTGCCAGATCCGAGCGGGTGAGCGGATGCTCGTCGTCAGAACCCCACTTTGCCACGCCGGCACGCCCGGCGAGACGGCGGCGGCAGAGGTTCAGCACGGGATTGAGGGCCATTGTCTCGACGAAGGCGCCGCGACCATCGGGCGTCAGCAATTGGGCGATCGCGGGTGCGACGGATCGTATGTTCACGTGGTGCAGTGCGTAGCGCCCCACGATTGCATCGAAGGAGCCCGGCGCGACGGTGTCGGAACGCAACTCGCCCACGATGAAATCGATCTGCAGCCCGAGCGTGCTCGCGAGCTCGCGAGCACGGGCAACCGACGCTGGGCTGACGTCGATCCCGGTGACCTTTCCGCCGCGGGTGGCGAGCCACGCCGCGGTAACTCCGGCCCCGCAGGCGAAGTCGAGCACGCGAAGCCCGGACAGCGGGGCGACCGCGTTCAGCATCGCCTCAGTGTTGCGGTCCGGACCCGAGTGAAACTCTTCGAGGCAGGCCTCGAGGCTGGGGACATGACGGTCCCAGAACAGCTGCTCGCGCCGTGGCGAGGAGAACTCGCCGCTCGCCGGCTCCTCCGGTGCGTCGCAGCGTCCTGGGTCCGCGGCCCGGCCTCCGGCAGCCTGCTCCACGAGCAGAACAGTAGCGCGGGTGAGGTCGATCGCAAGAACGCAAAACGCCAGCATGTGGTTGCCTTCGTCTGCCTGCCGCTGCCACGGTCGCCGCTTTTGGGAGCCGAACGGTGAGCCTGGACCGGCCCAGCGTGGCTCGCTACAGTCGCGTCTCGCTGACGCCAGCCGCTCGGGCGGCGAGGATTAGCTAGCTTGGTCCCCGACCGCCAGCACGGGATGCATTGACAAGCCTGCCCACCACGACCGCCCGATTCGTGCGCGCGCTGCCCCTGGTGGGCGCGGTCGGGCTCCTCGCGTACGGCCTTCTCAGCACCGCCGGCGCGCTCGGTGCGCTGCTGCTCGCTGTGATCCTGATCCTCGCCGGGACGCTGGCTGTCTGGGCGCGGGGGGCTGAGGCGGCGGCCCACGCCGTGCTGGGTTCCACGGCGACCGGAGCCCTGCTATGCGCTCCTGCCCTGCTGGTCGTGTTCTTCAGCTTCAGCTCGGGCGGCTTCTTCCCGGACTCCGTGGCGCTCGGCGCGCTGGCGATTGGTGTTCTCCTGGTGATCCGCTTGGGGCTCGCTGATCGACCCCTGGCGGCGATCGGGCCCGGAGCGCTCGTGCCGCTGGTCGGGCTCGCCGGACTGGCCGGGTGGGCGCTGTTGTCCCAGTTGTGGTCGCACGCTCCGGGCCGTGCCACGATCGGCTTCGACCGCGACCTGCTCTACCTGCTGACCTTTGCGCTGTTCGCGTCGGTCGGCCGCACGCGCGAACGCCTGACGTGGGCGCTGCGGGGTGTCGCGCTCGTGATGACCGCCGTCGCGGCTGTGGCGCTGCTCTCCAAGGTCGCCCCCGACGTACTCGCCACCGCGCCAACTCCGCTGGACAACGGACGGCTTGCCTATCCGCTGACCTACTGGAACGCCCTCGGCGTCTTCTGCGCGGTCACGGCTGTGCTCTGCCTGCACCTCACGGCGAGCGACGATCGCAGCGCCGTCCGCGTACTGAGCGCGGGCGCCCTGCCGATCCTCGGCGCCACCGCGCTGTTGACGTATTCGCGCGGCGGCTTGGCCGTGGCCCTCGTCGGCCTTGCCGTGTATGCGGTGCTCGGCCGACCTCGCGGACTGCTTTCGGCGCTCGTCGCCACCGCGCCGGCGACTGCGATCGCGGTCAGGGAGGCCTATGACTCCACGCTCCTGTCCAGTGGCGACCCGACGGCATCCTCCGCGGTGCATCAGGGCCACCACCTTGCGCTCGTCGTGGTTGCGTGCGTCGCGCTCGCCGTCGTGCTGCGAGCTGTACTGCTGATCCTCGATCGTCGGCTCGAGGGCGAGCGCTCGCCGATCGATCGCCACCCACGCGCGTTTCGAGGCGCCGCGGTCGCCGCCGCCGCAGTCGCCGTCGCGGCCGCGCTGGCGCTCGGCGCACCGGCCGCCGTTGCGCATCGCTGGGATCAGTTCGTGAATCAGCAAACCGTCCCCCAGGCCCCCCTGCTGCGCAACCGGCTCTCGAGCTCGTCGAACCAGGGCCGCATCGAGCTCTGGACTGTCGCTATCAACGCCTTCGATGCGCACCCGATCGACGGCACGGGCGCCGAGACCTACGAGATCGTCTGGTACGAGCACCGCCAGGGAGTCCAGGTCGTCGCGAACGCCCACTCCCTCTACATCGACACGCTCGGGGAACTCGGGATCGTTGGCCTGGCGTTCGTGGTGCTGTTCGTGCTCGGAACGCTGGTCGGCCTTGCCCCGGTGCGTCGCGGGCGCGACCGGGCGCTCTACGCTGCGCTGTTCAGCGCTGCGCTCGCGTGGTCACTGCACGCGGGGGTCGACTGGGATTGGCAGATGCCCGCGGCGTCCCTGTGGCTCCCCGCGCTCGGGGGACTCGCGCTCGGGCGGCCGGGATGGGGCGACGACACCACCGTGGCAACGTGGGCGTCGGTTCGGGCTTTCGTCGCGGGCGCGGCAGTGGTTGGCGCCTGCGTGTTCCCGGCTCTCGTGCTGGCGTCGCAGGTCCGCCTGAACGAGGCGACCGCCGCATACGCCTCGGGCAACTGCGCGCAAGCCGACAAGCTGGCACAGCGCTCCATCGAGATCCTCGGGACGCGCGCGCCGCCGTGGCAGATCGAGGCGCTCTGCGCCGTCCGCGCCGGCCAGTTGGCACTCGCCGTGACGGATCTGCGCCGCGGTCTTGCGAAGGATCCTCAGGACTGGCAGCTGGAGGCGGCGCTGGCGGCCGCCACGGCCGCGAGCGGCTCAGACGGTCGCGCCGAGGTGGCCGTCGCGCGGCGGCTGAACCCCAACGACCCCGACGTGCTGGCGCTGGCGCAGGCGCTCGCCCCCGGCCCGTCGGCCAAAGCCCGCCGGGCCGCTCGGGCGTTTCTGTCTCAACAATCGCTGATCGGGTCCGGATGAGGAGTCGTCTGAGTGATGAGGCCTTCGACCGCCTCTACACCGAGCACGCCGCCGGTCTGCTGGGCTTCCTCACCTACCAGACCGGCGATCGATCGCTGGCCGAGGACATCGTCGCCGACACGTTCGAGCGTGTGCTCAAGGCGCGCGGCGGCTGGCGCGGCCAGTCCAACGAGAAGACCTGGCTGTACGCGATCGCGATGAACCGCCTGCGCGATCTCGCTCGCCGGCGCGGGGCCGAGTCTCGCGCCGTGGAACGCGTCGCGGCGATGCCCGACGAAGCGGACGACCTCGCCGCCGTGGGGGAGCGCGATCTCCTGCAGCGTGCGCTCCAGACGCTGTCGCAGGAGGAACGTGCGGTGGTGGCGCTGCGCTTTGGCGCCGATCTTTCGCTGCGCGAGATTGCCGACGTCCTCGGCGAGCGCCAGAGCACGGTGGAGGGGCGGCTGTACCGCGGGCTGCGCCGCCTGCACGACGCGGCCTCCTGAGCGCCCGGAAAAAGATTCGCTCGAGTCGGTCAAGAACCGGGCCGCTCGTACGTCTAATGGTTGATGAGCCAACACGATGGTCAGCTCCCCGAGGATCTCCGCGACATCGCCGAGCGGCTCTCGGCGGCCCGCGA